>Ga0182030_10006127_pt1 | contig 25419 bp, 24 predicted proteins | sample 812S3MmetaG_FD_121299 | JGI IMG/M metagenome (GOLD analysis project Ga0182030, IMG submission 121299) | Permafrost microbial communities from Stordalen Mire, Sweden - 812S3M metaG (Illumina Assembly) | ecosystem: Environmental > Terrestrial > Soil > Wetlands > Permafrost | place: Sweden...
CAAATCGTACCTTCTTCATCGCCGGCTCCCATTTGTATGCGGCTCTGCGCCGCGGTCTTTCCCGACTCACAGCGTAATCCGCGATGCTGCAAATCGGGAGCCGGTCATTCCATTGTGACTAGGTTGGCGAACACCAAGTAGATAATCCCCCCCCCCCACGCATACCGGCCTCTTCCGCCGGATCATCGGTGCTTAGGCTTGGCGGTGCGCTCATCCGCCGACTGACGCCTCCTTCATCTTGATTCGATGACGGGCGGTTCAATGGCGCCCGCCCCGCGACCAATTCATTTGTGTATCCATGTCCGCTGGCACCTGCACTGCGGCACGCCGCATGCATTCTGGGAAGACGCCGCTACTCTTTTCATCGATCCCGCCCCGTTACATTTGCAACTCGTACTGACATCGGCGTTGAGCGCCGACCGGGATAGGGTTGAGTTGCGCGGTTCCCGCGCGCGTCGATCACAAGTGAGGGCCCGGTCATGCGCAATATCTTTGTATTTCTTCTCGCCGTCGGCGCCACGCTGCTGGCAACCGAAACTGCGATGGCGCAGCTTACAGAGAAGAAGGTGCTCACACTGGAGGCCGCGCGCAAGATGGTTGCCGCCGCCGAGGCCAGCGCCGAGCGCCACCATCTGCGCGGGGTGATCGCAGTATGTGATGACGGTGGCTGGCCCATTCTCGTCGAGCGAATGGACAATCCGGCCTACACGGCAAGTGTTGAACTTGCTCCTGAAAAGGCGCGCAGTGCCGCACTCTTCAAGAAGCCGACAGCGGCACTGGAGAACGCGATAGATCAGGGACGCGTCGCCGCCGTCACGGCGCGCGGCTTCATCGAGATGCAAGGGGGCCTGCCGATCATCGTTGACGGACAAGTGATCGGCGGAATCGGCGCAAGCTTCGATACCCCCGCGCACGATGTCGAAATTGCGCAAGCGGGACTCGCTGCGCTCACCCGCTGATAAGGCTACGAGCGCGATTTCCGCCGAAATATCCGCGGCAATCGTTGACATCGCATGGTAACCGGCGTCATGCCCAATACATCACACTTTCTTCACATTTGAGGTGCCTATGAAACCTTCTGCTTCAGTCACTGCCGCTACCGTGTTCATCGTCGTCGCGGGCGCCGCAAGCGCGGAAACTTCCGAACCCGTTCCACTCGCGCCGGTGGACTACGCGTTCATCGCCCAGACCAATCTCGGCAACCACTTCCAGATCGACACCGGCAAGCTCGGAGAAACTCATGCCCACAGCACGGCAGTGCGTGACTATGCGCAGCTGATGGACACCAGCCACGTAGAGGTGGAGAACAATCTTCTTGGCCTTCTGCAGAAGATGAACCTGGAGCCGCCGCAGGCCAGCTTACTTTCCGGTGCGTACAAGAGTCTGGTAACGACCCTAGCAGGGAAGCAAGGCGCGTCATTCGACCGCGAATATGTACACAGCCAGCTAGACTATCAGCATGCCAATGACGCCCTGTATCGCTGGGAAATCCAGAACGGCTCGGACCCGAAGCTTTTAGCCTACGCCCGCGAGACGTTGCCGAAAATAGACGACCACATGCACCGCGTGGAGGCACTCCTTGCGGCACAAAGCGGCACGCCGAGCTCTCGCTGAACGACTCCCGGAGCGGCCTCAACTTTCAGACCGCTCTTCCTTCGTGCAATGCCGACTCCGGAGTTTGTCTATGTTAACGCCAAAGTCATCCGATAGTCCTGTTTCATCCCCTCATCTGCAAGACGGGCGGATGCGCAGACCGATCGGCCACCGCCATATGCCGTTTCTGCCACACCGCGGGTTCGTAGGCGCGGGGGCGGTACTGTTGATAACCGCCTGCATCACCGACTGGACCTATTCCACGACGGCGCTTTGGCAGTGGGCAAACTTCTCCGCGTGGCTGATTACGGCCGGCCTGATCGTCTTGCTGGTCGCCGTCCTCTCGCTGCTTATCGATTTCGCCACCGGGCGCGCCGGCCAGCTCAATCCGGCGTCGTTCACGCTCGTTACCGCAGCCGCCTTGCTGTCATTGATCAACGCGTTCGTGCATAGCCGTGACGCATGGAGCTCCGTGGTACCGCAAGGGGTCCTGCTGTCCGCGGCGACCACGCTCCTTCTGGTCATCGCCGGCGCACGAGGGTGGAGCCTCGCGGCCGGCAAGGCGACCCGAGACCGCCCATGAGAACGGCCGCTGCTTGCCAGATCGCCGCTGATCTCATTTGCCATCACCGCGGCATGCCGCTCGAGGGCCGGCGATCCGGCACGGCAATATGGCCCAGACCCATATTTGCCGGACCCGCGCGAATACCTGCTGCCGCCGATGAGCGTTCCGAAGGCGATCGGTTGGAACCCGGGAGAGACACCAGCTGTTTCCGCAGGGCTCACGGTCGAGGCGCTCGCGACAGGGCTTGAGCATCCGCGCACTGTCTACACTCTTCCCAATGGGGATATCCTGATCGTAGAGAGCAACAGTCCGGGTACCGAAGCCTATCGGCCCAAGAACTTCATCTCTGGCAAGGTGAAGGCGCGGGCCGGCGCCGCCGCAAAGGGCGGCAATCGGATCTCTTTGCTGCGCAGCGCCGGCGATGGCACGCCCGCGTTCAGGACGGTCTTCATCGACCATCTCCACTCGCCCTATGGAATCGTGCTCGTGGACGACACGTTGTATGTCGCCAATACCGATGCAATCCTCGCTTTCAAATACACGCCGGGAACGACGCAAATCACCTCGCCTGGTGTGAAGCTTACCGATCTTCCGGCAGGACCGATCGACCATCACTGGGCCAAGTCGATGACCGCAAGCGTGGACCGTTCCAAGCTTTACGTCGGTGTCGGCTCGAACAGCAATATCACGGAAAACGGGATGGCCGTCGAGGAAGGCCGTGCCGCCATTTACAAGGTTGACCGGTCGACCGGCGCGAAGCGCATCTTCGCTTCCGGCACGCGCAACCCGACGAGTTTGGCCGTCGAACCCCAGACGCACGCGTTGTTTGCGGTCGTCAACGAGCGCCACGAAATCGGCCCCGACCTCGTCCCCGATTATCTGACCTCGGTCAAACAGGGCGCCTTCTACGGCTGGCCCTACAGCTATTGGGGAACACATGTTGACGTTCGGGTCCACCCTCAGCGGCCGGACCTCGTCGCTCAGGCGATCAAGCCCGACTATGGATTGAGTTCGCATGTTGCCCCGCTCGGCCTCATGTTCAGCGCAGGTCAGCGCGTGTCTTCGGCGTTCGCCAGTGGCGCGTTCATCAGTGAGCACGGCAGTTGGGACCGCAGTCCATTGAACGGCTACCAGGTCATTTTCGTATCTTTCGTCAATGGCCGACCGATCGTCGACCCGATCCCGGTCGTTACAGGCTTCCTTGGCAAGGACAACGAGACGGTTCATGGACGATCTGTGGGCCTCGCACTGGACCGATCCGGCGCGCTGCTCATTGCAGACGATGTTGGAAACACGGTATGGCGCGTAAGTGCACGCCACCCGGGATTCTAAATTCAGACAGCCAGCAATCAAACAGCAGAAACACCATGACCTCATATCATCGCATCAATCCTCGCGCTCTGAGACCCATGCTCGCTGGCGCCTCGGCGGCAATCGCGGTCCTCCGCATCGCGACTTGCGCTGCCGCGACTCCGGAGGCCCAGTAAAGGCGCCCGGCGTATTGGGCGGTGAGCCGTCGCGGATGCGTCCGTAACGCCGCGCAGGCTTAGAAGTCCGAGGCTCTGCGATTCCCGCAGCGGTCTCGCCGAATCGCTCCCAAACGAGCTAACCGCATTCTTGTCGCAAGTGAGCGATCCTACCGTGATACCTAACGTTGGACATCAGAAGATTCCAAGCCAGCCGCGGCAGATCCCGCCTCCGTAGCGTGGGCGCTCAACCCGGTGCCGTAGACCTCTGCGACTTCATGCATCTCAGTGGCAGTGAGCTGACTCGCGACGGTCCGCATCTGCTCGTTGATATCGTTGCGTCGCAAGCCTTGTGCGAAGGCGGCGAGTTGGCGTTCGATGTAGGCAGGCTGCTGCCCTGTCAGGCGGGGCGCGCCAAGCTTTATCTCACTCGGTCCATGGCAAGCGGTGCAGGGAGGAATCCCACGTGCAGGATCGCCGGCAAATACGAGCCGTATGGCGCCATTGCCTTCCCGAAAGCTATGTCCGCCTTGCAGGGGATCACCGTGCGGCGGCGGCATTCCATTGCTTCGGCTGGAGAAATAGGCGGCAACGTCAGCCGCGCTCTGCACGGTGATTGCCGTTGCGATTGCGTTCATCACGCCATTCGAGCGCTTGCCAGAGCGGAAGTCATCAAGCTGCTTGTAGATTGTCACTGCCTCCATTCCCGCGAGCGTGGGATAGAGAGCGGAGCCGCTTACACCGGATTTTCCGTGGCAGGCGGCGCAGATGAGGGCGACCGTCTCACCGTTGTGGACGTCTCCTTCACCGATAGCCTTGAGCGTAGCACTCGTCCACGCAATTTTGCTGGGTACGCTCACGGCTGGCTGCAGCTCCAGTGCGGCGCCGGTGTCAGAGGTCACCCCGAGACCCCGACAAATGGCTGCCCAAACGCCAAACGTTGAGCCGCCCTGCTGCGGGCGGCTAACGACCAGAAACCCCAGTGCGAACGAAGCAACAGCCAGCAGTATTGTGACTCCCCAGCCAATTCGCGGCCAGGGGCTCCTGGTTTCCAACGGGCCTTGAGGCTGGGCCATTATTGAGCCCTCGTGGGAGACTGCGGCGTCACCTGAACGGCTGGGACGCTGTGGTCCTTCAGGAAGAAGAATTGCCCGATTGGATAGCCGTACGAGGTGATCATAAGGACCGCGACGATGGCATTCCACAGACCGAAGCTGTTGAGCGACTCCGGGACACGCTGGGGGGGATTGACGGCAAGCGCATAGCGCAGAGGCTGTTCGAGTACGCGTTCCCCGAAATGCGATCGAACTAGGATGGTGATGAGCATGATGGCCGATATCAGCAGTATTATCCCTCCAATGACGGAGAGCACGACCCACGGCGCGATGGGCTTCATCAAGGGTAGGCTGTAATCGAATATGGCCACCCGACGCGGTTGACCCATGAGGCCCGCGATGTGCCAGGGAATGGTCGTGACCAGCATTCCGATAAACCATAGCCACAGCTGCGACCGCGCGAGCGCCTTGGAGACGAGCGGCCTGCCGGTGATTCGCGGCCACATCTCGTAGGCGACGGCGAAGTACATGATGACTACTGCGCCGCCGAAAATCAGGTGGAAATGGGCGGTGACCCAGGCGGTGTTGTGGATCATGGCGTTCATGGCATAGCTCATATTGATGATCCCACCAAAGCCTCCTAGGCCCAGCATCACCAGCGACAAGGCGACGGCCAGAACCATTGGCTCTTGCCACGGCAACTTGGGGATCCATCCGAGGAGACCCCGACCACCCCGAAGCCGTCCCGCGATCTCCAGACTGGAGGTCAGCGAGAAGACCGTGAGGAGTGTTGGTAGGACCACCAGGAAAGTCAGGGCGGACTGCACGAATTTGAAGCCCGAGCCGTGCTCTGGATCCGCCAGGAGGTGATGCAGCCCGACGGGCAGCGAGAATACGAGAAACATGATGAACGTCAGGCGGCCCATCGTATCGCTGTAGAGTCTCCCCCCGGCAGCTTGGGGTACCAACGTGTAGAAGGCGATGTAGGCGGGCATCAGCCAGAAGTACACAATCGCGTGCAGGGTTACGGAGAACAGCGTGCGCGCCAGCGAGGCATCGATGAGGTCACTCCACCCCAACGTCCGTGGCAGCAGAATCCCCGCAAGCTCGATCAAAACTCCCGAGGCTGCCCACGCCCACAGGAACGCAGTGGCGGTAATCGCAAACATCGGGAGCGGCACCGGCTTGCCGGGATTGTCGCGTTTCCAAGCCGTCATGTTCATGATCATGAGTACGACCCATATCATGGAGCCACCGATCAGAAGAAACGCGCCGCCGTAATACCAGACGCTTGCCAGAAGCGGGGGATAGAAGGTGTACAGCACCGAAGCGTGTCCCGAGACGATGGCGGCCGCCACCATCAGCGTACCGAGCAGGCAGATGGCAAAGCCGATCCACGCGGCGTTGGCCCCGCGGATTGGCCGACCCAAGCTCGTCGCGGCAATGGCGTAGCCGAACCCCATCGCAAAGAACGTCGTGAGCACGTACGCCATCACGCTGCCATGCAAGGTGACGGAGGCGTAGTACGCATCGGGATCATCGAAAGGTGCAGGCAGCGGACTGCGCATGAGCATCTGCCAGGTGCCCAACACCACGGCAGGCAGAAACAGGCCGAAGGCGACCCAATAGTGATAGAGAGCCAGCTTTCTACTGCCGTTCACAGCGCAACCTTCCAAATGGGCCTTGAGTGGCAAACCGGTCCTTGTCGACGACGATGACCTCAGTCCACATGCCATGGTGGCCCAGTCCGCAGAATTCGTGGCAAGGCATCGTGTAGGAACCAATGTGATCGAATCTGGTGCGAACCTCGGCAATGAATCCCGGCACCACCATCGTATTCACGTTGGTATGCGGCAGTAGGAAGCCATGGATTACATCCGCACTGGTGAGACGAAACCGAACCGGCGTATCGACCGGTACTTCAACACAGCGAGGCACGAAATCGTATTGTTGCGCTATTAGCCGTACCGTTGCGGAGCCGTCCGGTGCAATTGCCGTGCCGAGATTGGTTTCAACAAACTCTCCCTCAAGATGCAGGGTGAGGGGCGAGATGACCTCGACGTTACTCGCAGGATGAAGGGCGAAGACGGTGCTGGTCAGAACGACGACGACTAACATGAGGATGAGTATCACCACCATGGTCATGAGCCAGCGTCGCTCCGTCCTCGTGACGACATCCTCCGGCACGATACCGTCTGGAAAGCACTGTGGCAGAGTATTTCTAGCTTGCTCAGCCAATGGGACCCCTCCCCATGAACAGCAGAAAGTAGAAGAGCAGCCAACCAAGGAACAATAGCCCGACGGCAATCGCGGATAGTACGAGTGCGCCGTTTGTGCCGTTCCTCAGGGCCTCCACCGCTGCATCCACGTCGAGCGGCGCAGCGACGTTGTCTTTGTATTCCGCGTCGGACTCTTGCGGTTGCTCATCTGCCATGGCTAGTGACCTTCGCTTGGGACCGAGGCGGCAAGGGAGTCACGTACCTGTTGGTAAAAGGCACTAACCGCTTGGATGTCGCCAGGGCTTAACCTGGACGCAACGGCCGCCATGCTTTCGGGGCTATTTTTGCGAAAGCCCCTTTGCCACATTTGAAGGTTCAAAGCGATGTAGGGGCTGTATTGACCGGCGAGATAAGGAATGTCCGGCGGCTCGCCCGCGCCATCCGGACCATGGCACGCGTTGCAGCTGGGCGTCTGGTCAGAGGTGCTGCCCACTCTGGCGAGCTGCTTGCCGCGCATGATGAGTGTCGGGTCCAAGGGCTTCAGCGGCGGAAATGGGGCATTCATGTTCGCGTAGTAGGCCGCCACATCGGCGATCTGCTCGGTTGACATGGACCTTGCCAGCTGTGTCATTACCGCGCTATTGCGTATTCCCGAAGCGAAGTCACGCAGCTGCTTCGCTAAGTAAACTGCAGATTGACCCGCTAGCCGCGGAAAGGCGCCACTGCCGTCGGATTCACCGTTGAACGCATGACACTGTGCGCACGCTGGTACGCCGGTGCCGATGCCTTGAGCAATGATTACTGCTCCGTTCTTGGGGTCCGGTGCACGGACGGGGTCCTGGGCGCGTGCGGAGTGTACCGATCCCAGCAATGCCGCAAGCCCAACTGCAGTCTTCACGGCATTGAGCCCCGCGGTCCTCACGTGTGCACCATTGGTCCGGGGGACTTCAGGTAATGCTTCTTGATCGCATCCAGCGCCCAGTACGTGAGCGCCCCGATAGTCATAGAGTAGTTGTAGGTGCCGTTTTGAGGAAAGGCGGAAGCACCCATGCTGAAGACATTCGGGACATCCCAGCACTGCAGGTAACGGTTGACGACGCTCGTGGAAGGGTCATCGCCCATGACTGCGCCTCCCGCATTGTGGGTGCTTTGGTAGTGGGTAACGGCGTAGGGGCGTCTCGTCCCGCCGCGGGCCACGACCTTCCCACCCATCGCATGGCCAATCTCCACCACCTTGTCGGCGATGTACTGGGACATGCGGATGTCATTGTCCGGGAAATCGAAAGTCATCCGCAGCAACGGCAACCCCCAGGCATCCTTATAGATTGGATCCAGATCCAGATAGTTGAGGCGACTGGAGGTGGACGTTCCGTGCTGCTGGAGGAGGATGGTGTGATTGTAGTGCCGCGCCACCGCGCGCTTCCATTCGCTCCCCCAGGCCGGCGTCCCGGGTGGAGTCGGATGAAATTCAATGGGCCGGGCGCCAGTCATAATCGACCCGACGTACTGCCCACCTACGAAGCCAAGCTTGGAATGATCGAAATTGTCACCACTGAAATCATCGATCATCGTGCCGGGCGCACCGGACGACATAAAGGCATTGACGTTGATGCTTTCGTCCAGGAAGACCGTGGGTCCTCCGGTCGTCTGGTAGCTGTAGTTGCGGCCCACGACGCCCTGGCCGGTTCTGGGATCGTACGGCTTGCCAATGCCCGAGAGCAGGAGCATGCGAACGTTGTTGATCGGGAAGGCTGTGATGTAGACCATCGAGGCTGGCTGCTCGAACTCTCGCCCGGCATCATCGACGTAGGTCACGCCGGTCGCCCTCGTGCCGGTGTTGTCAAGATTGATGCGCAGCACCTGGCAATTTGTTCTTAGCTCATAGTTTGGGCTCTTGAGCAATACCGGAAGAATCGTCGTCTGCGGGCTCGCCTTGGCGAAGTGTTCACAGGCATATCGCTCGCAGAACCCACAAAACACGCACTGTTCGAGCTTCATGCCAAGCGGGTTGGTGTAGGGCCGACTTAAATTTGCCGACGGCTGCGGATAGGGGTGATAGCCGAGCTTGTCCACACCGCGACGGAACAGCGCGCCGAAGTAGGTCTCCTTCATGGCTGGATTTGGGTAATCCCGGGAACGAGGGGCTTCGAATGGGTTACCTCCGGACAGGATCTTTCCCTTGATATTTCCCGCCGTGCCGCTGACGCCCAGCAGATATTCGAATTTATCGTAATAGGGCTCAAGCTCGTCATAAGTCACACCCCAGTCTTGTACAGAGAGCTCAGGACCGCACGCTTCCAGAAACTTCTTTCCATACCGCTGGATGAGGTGTGTTCGGTAAATGAAGTCCGCGACCTGAAATCGGAAGCTCTGCCCGTTCCAGTGGACGAACGAGCCGCCAAGTCCCGTACCGGGAAGAAAGCTTTCCCATCGTCGGATCGGCAGGGCAACCTGGTCGGAGGTATTGCGGAACGTGACAGCTTCTCGGACGTTGTCCTGCATCATGGCTTTGCGAATGGAAAACCGCAGCTCATCATGGATCCCAGGTGCCTGAAAATCGGGCACTGTGAAGCGCGCCGAACCTCGTTCGAGCCCTACGACCTTAAGGCCCGCCTGTGTCAGTTCATGCCCGACCATAGCGCCGGTCAGTCCCACGCCGATTGTCACCGCATCCACGGGCGCCAGGCGAGTGGTCATCGAGAGTCTCCCTTCACGATGCGTGGCGCCACCAATACGGCCGGAATGTCAGGATCGTGGTGGATGTGTTGGCTCGCATCCTCCCCGAGGCTCATTGGCGGGCGATCCAATTTGATGCCGTGCTGATCCACCAGGTCGTAATAGGAGGCATAGGCACCCGGGAACCCGATCATTCTCCAGCTCAGCATGTCGCGATTGCCGCCATAAACCGGATCGCTAAAGAAGCCCTCCTGCGTGAGCTGCCACAAATGATCGAAGAAGACATTGCTCGGAACACCGCCCAAATCCCTCATCTCCTGCTCCAGTCCCTTGAGGAAGGCGTCTTGCTGAGCAGGGAGCGCGTGCTCAAACGCTTGCCCGGAGGGCTCCGTGCGGATTGCGGCCAGCGCTTTCTTGAAGAGTTCAGCAGGGGTGAAGGGTAGTTGATACCCCTGACCGGGAGTACCGGGCCGCCAGGGGCCGCTGCGGTAGAGACGCTCGCCGGCACCCCACGCTCCCGCCAGCTGGAGATCTATGTAGTTAGGTACTCCAGCCTCGATTGCACCACCCCACTCCCCGTCTCGTGGGATGAGCCGCGCCACTGCCGCCTGTATGAAGGCCGCTTCCTGGGGCGTGAAGAAACTGTAGCGATGCGGCGCGTCGGCGGCCGATGTCGCAACGGCCTGCGGCGCGGATCGTTCTGCGACTGAGAGCGGAGCTGCGACCGTTGCGCCCAGTGCCCCCGTCAGCTTCAGCAACGAACGGCGTGAAATTGCGCGCATGGTGGACTCCGTGGGATGACGTAGACCGTGACGGGCATACTCCGGTTATCGCATTACTCTCAGGAGCCGGCTATCGCGCCCGTGCAGCTGTAATGGAAAGCTCTCCCCGTGACGGCCCGAATTCAATGAGCCACTTTCGTATTGCAGCTGTAACTGACGACATCGGCGTAGACACGGCGCACAACCACGGGCTGAGACCGAAGTTGTGGCCAACCAAGTGGTTACAAGCGTAATGCTGCTACGCGGGCTTGCACCTTGCCTCAGCACGCCGGGCCGGCGTAGTAATAGTGACGCGGGTACGTGTGTAGTCGACGTTCACCGTCATCACGATCTGTTAGTAATTTCTTAGGAGTCCAAAATGAATCCCGAAATTCCAGAGACGCAAAGACCGGATCCGCAAGACCGACTCGGCGATCTGGAAAAACAATTTAAAGAACTCTTTGCAAAGCAAGCCAGAGCCAGGCGAGCTGTCCCCGAAACGCAACTCGATTCAGCGCAGAGAGAAACTCAACAAGCAACGGGAGTGTCCGGCGTAGGAGTATCGAAGTAGACGCTCACGGAGCCCAAAAACGCGTCGGTCAGAACCGAGGCAAAAGCCTCAGTGTCGCGGCTCAACAAGTCATTTTCAGGCTGTAGACAGTGGATTCCCGACAACATCGAGAAACGAAATGAAGTGTCCTTCCTCAGACGAAGGACGCAAAAATGCAATCTGGCCCACCCTGGAAAGAGCAATACTCGTTCTGGAATTCGGAATCTCGGCATTTATTGCCTTGGCGGCCATGGGCCTGCCTTGGAGGTCCGACGCCGACAGTCCGGGTCGTTGGGCATTCAGAGGAAGCGGATACCTGCTTGCCGGGCCACCTCCAGGGCGACGACGGCGCGCGAGCCCCATTTTGACGACATCGCCACTGCGTTGGGTCTGTTGCGCCTGACGGGCCTTAACGCGTGCCCAAAGTTTGCCCGAGACAGCTTTTAGTACACGCAGTGTTCTGCGCCGCGGACCACTGGATGGACACCATCAGCCCGTACCGGCTACCGTTCTAGCCCATGCGACGCCACGTCTATGATCGCCTGGAGTAAGAAAGAGCCCGGCATGGTACGCCGTGCGCAACATGCACGGCGCTGTTCCCGAATCACGGCAGCTGCCGCCCTGCACGAATCTGAAGCGGGTCTTCATCCCGCGATGCTCGAACGGGATCGACGCGGGGTGGCGGCTCGGAGAGTTCTCATTGACGCCCGGGGTATTCTTATGCACCAAGGGCGCGGTGCGAGCTACCAACATAAGGACCGAGCGTCAGTGGCCTTTTTGCACCGCCTTCGCAAGCGGCACGGCAATGTCACTACGTACGAGCGGCTTGCGAATTAGATCACAGACGCCGGCGGCGTGCGCGCGATCGCACAGATCCGCGCCACTATGACCGCTCATCAGGATCACTAAGGTGTCCGGCCGCAGCATGCGGATGTCGCGCGTTAGCTCGGTTCCTGTAAGCTCCGGCATTGTCTCATCGGTGAGCACTACATCGAATCGGTCCGGGTCCCTGCGGAACGCCTCTAAGGCATCGGTACTCGAGGCAAAGCCGACCGGCCTATAGCCAAGGTTCGTGAGCATCTCTTCGGCAAGCGCCACCAGGGTGGGCTCATCGTCCACAATCATCACGGTCTGGCCGCAGCCCTGAGGGACCTCGATCTTGGGATCGGCCTGCACGATTGGAATATCGCGTGCCTCGGGTAACCATACGGTGAACCTGCTGCCAACACCAACCCGCGTTACGATATCGATGGAGCCGCCGAAGTCCGCGACGATGGTCTGAACCAACGTCAGCCCGAGGCCCGTGCCCTTGCCCTTTTGCTTGGTGGTAAAGAATGGATCGAAGATTCGCTGCAGCACCGTCGGCGCAATTCCGGCGCCGGTGTCACTCACCGACAGGCACACATATCGACCCGCGTCCACCACGCCGTGTGATAGCTCGCAGCGCTCTTCGGGCGTGCGACGCTCCAGAGTCACTGTGATAGCGCCGCAACCCTCGATTGCTTGCACCGCATTACTGGAAAGGTTCATGGTCAGTTCGTGAAGCTGCGTCGCGTCGCCCATCATCGCCGCGTCCGCCGCTTCGAGCCGCTTGTGCAGCCGTACGCCGGCGGGTAATGACGGCTCAAGCAGATCGAGCGCCTCCTCGACGATAGGTTGAACACGCAACGGCGCATGCTCGCCGAGGGCGCCCTGACTGAAGGTCAGAATACGCTCGACGAGTCCTTTGCCCCGAAAGCCAGCCTGCACCACCTGGTCCACGTAGCGGCGCGCTTCGTTGCCGCCACGCAACGCTTCCTGAGCGAGCTCTCCGTAACCCAGGATCGCACCCAGAATGTTGTTGAGATCGTGCGCGACGCCACCCGCTCGCCGTCCGAGCGCTTCCATCTTGGCGGCTCGCTCCCACTCCTTCTTCTTGATTTCTGCTTTGGCCTGCTTTAGTTCCGGTGTTTCGATCATCTCCCACTCCCCGCGACGCATCGCCATCGCGAACTGATGGGTATGCACGACATCCAGCAACTCAGTCGCGCGGCACGACTCGAGCGAATAGGTGCACAGCAACATTGCGGCCCGTCCCACCACACTGTCATTGACCAACTGCTCGTACTCGGAGAAGGCATTCCAGTCCTGCTTCTGGAGCCAGGCGGTGGCGCCCGAACCCCGCAGACCTGCATAGCCGCGATCCAGCGCTTGATCGAGTTTCTCGTTCCACGCGCTCATGACGCGCGTCGGATCAAAGACCCCACCCTTCAGATACCAGTCTCTGCCCTCGAATATCTCGATGCTCCGGCTCGCCATATATCTATCAAAGTCAGGAACGGCGCGTCTAAGGCCATCCCAAGCCTCTCGCTCGGACAGCGGCTCGGCGACCACCCAGACGCAGAACTCGTTGGCCTCCAGACCAGCTTTGAAGTACGAGAGCAGCATATTGAGCAGATCCGTTTTGCTCTCGTAAAAGCTGCAAAAGTGGGTTCCCCACGGGCGCTGTCCCACCACGCTGATCCCTGAGTTTCTAGTTTCATTGATTGATGTCATTGGCGTGACCATCCTCGGTCATGACCCATTGCCAAAAGATATTAGACCACCGTGAAAGTCCTGTATACGAGATCGCCTCCGGCATGACCGACGGAACGCACGAGCGGATTCATTTCGCTCGTGCGAAGGGACGAAGACAAGCCTTGTCCGCCTTGCTGCTTCCGCATTGCAATGATACCGGTACCTCCTCAAGGGGAGCTTCGAGTAGCTTTTGGATTAGAACCGCGAGGGTTGGGCGAGGCGGTTCTTCGAGAACTCGCCGGCAAGCTTGAAGTGGCAGCGCCTGAGGCCCTACGAGAAGTTCGCCGAGATTTTGGAACCCGCTGCTGCGTTGCAGTAGCGTGCGTACAGGCCGACCTGTTAATCCGTTGGTCGTTGGTTCGATTCCAACCCACGCTGTCACGGCCGCAGCCGTGATACCCAGCGGTACAGCATTCCGATCGACACCACGAACACGATCGTGCCGATGATTTCCGCATCGTGGGCGGCGAAGCCATCGCTGACCAGTGACAGCGGGAAGTCCTTGCCCGAAAACGCCACCAGCGCCGCAATGAACACCCCGATGATGCCTTCGCCGACGAGCATGCCTGATGCGAGCAGGACCCCGAGCCGCTTGATGCCGTCGGGATTGGCACGCCGTTCGGCACGCTTGTCGTAGTACCACCCGGCGATCGCCCCTACGACCACCATCAGGGTGCTGGCCGTCGGCAGATAGATGCCCAGACCCACGGCCAGCGGCGACAGGTGCACGCTTTTTGTGGACTTACGCAGCAGCTCGTCGATCACGATGCTCACGGCGCCAATCCCGACGCCGACCTCGATCAGGCTCCAGTCCACGTTGTTCTGCAAAACCCCTTGCGCCAACGCCGAGATCAGTCCCGCCTGGGGCGCAGGCAAGGGATGATCGCGATGCGGACCGGGTGCGCCGACGAAGCCGTAAGCGTGATTCAGCAGATCGAGGATTGGCGGAATGATCACCGCGCCGGCAAGCACGCCAATGACCAGCGCCACCTGCTGTTTCCACGGCGTCGCATTGACCAGCTGGCCGGTCTTAAGGTCCTGGAGGTTGTTGTTGGCAATGGTCGCGACCGAGAACACTACGGCCGTGACAAACAGCGCGAACGCCACCATCGCCTGCTGGGCGCTGATGGGCAGACTGGATTTGACCGAGAAGACCAGCAGCAATGCGGCGCCGATGACCGCGAGGATGCCGATGCCGGACAGCGGGCTGTTGGACGAGCCGATGAGGCCAGCCATATAGCCGCAGACCGAAGAGACGAAAAAGCTCATCAGCGCGATATAGATGACGCCGCCGGTGACCAGCAGGGTCATATGCTGATCGAGTGCGCCATGGGAGTCGAAGCGCGCGAGCAGCCATGCGATCGGCAGCAGGCAGATGAGCGTGATCAACCCGACCAGGCCGATCGGTATATCGCGCTCGGTCTGCGGCAGTGCCGCCGCGTTTCCCGCGCGGCGGGCGCGCGACGCCGCCATCGCCGAGCGCAGGCCAGCGTATACCGGCCTGACCAGCTTCGTGAGCGTCCAGATCGCGGCGACGAGAATGCAGCCGGCGCCGACGAACCGCACCTGGTGACTCCAGGTGTCCTGCGCAATCCGCGCGACATCGCCCGGGACGGCATGGAGCGCGGAATAATGGGGCACGCCCCAGCCCCACCCGATCAGGGCGCCGACCAGCATGGCGATACCGACCCACAGCCCGACGAGGTGGCCAACCGCGAACAGCGCGAACGAGAACAGGAAATCAAAGCCGCTCACGGCGCCGCGGCCGCCGACCTTGAAGAAGCGTCCAAGGTCACTGGCGAAAATGCGCGTGGCGACGACGAGTGCAAACAATGCGGACCAGACCGAGCCCCACAGCACCGCCCGCAAGCCGGCACGGGAATCCTCCACTGCGCCCTCCTGCGCTTCATCGCCGCCGCCAACCTTCAGGACTTCGGCGCAGGCGAGACCCTCCGGGTACGGCAGGTCCGATTGCGTAACCAAGGCGCGCCGCAGCGGGATCGAATACATCACGCCCAGGATGCCCCCGAGTCCACAGATCAGCGTCGAAGTCAGGTACGGAAAGCCGCTCCACCACCCGATGATCACCAGACCCGGTAGCACGAAAATGATCGCGGAGAGCGTACCGGCCGCCGAAGCGACCGTCTGGACGATGTTGTTCTCCTGGATCGTCATGCCCCGGAACCCGCGCAGCACGGCCATCGAGATGACCGCGGCGGGTATGGATGTCGCAAACGTCAGTCCCGCCTTCAGTCCGAAGAAAACGTTGGCGGCCGTGAAGACCACGGTGATAAGCACCCCCAGGACCAGACCACGGACGGTCAGTTCCCTGGGTGCCGGGGCAGGTACGGACGCCATGAATGATGTCTCCCTGGGCCGAAGCCCGAAGCCGGCTTGTGCCAGCTTAACCTATCGATCACCGTCCTGGAGTCTTCGGCGGCAACGCCTAGGTCGCCTGACCTGCAGCCGCGCCGAATGTCGGCGCCGCCTTCACCTTCAACAGCACCATGAGATAGGTAAACAATAGCGCCGTATCGCTGACGAGTACGGCCACCGCAGCGCCCCGGAAGCCGAATTTCCATATCAGGAGGGGTGCCAGCAATACAAACAACGTCAGGCCTGAAAGCCGTGCGCGTGCCAGGGCGTGCTGCTGATTGACGGCCACCAACTGCGACCCCAGCAGGGACTGAACGCCGACAATGGGCAAGGTCCAAGTCAGTATCTGCAGGGCCGGGGCGGCACCCAGATAGAGTGGACCGAACAGAACGGCGATCAGCCGATGTGCGAATAACGCGAAGACAACCGCCAGCGGAAGTGTGATGAGGACCATCAAAGACACACTTCGACCACACAATGCACGTACTTCCACTCGCGATCGCGCCGCAACGCGAGTAAGCGCCGGATAAACCGCCGAGCCCAGCATCATCGGAACCAGTGCGACTGCGACCATGAGCCGATCCGCCGCAGCGTAGAGGCCAACCGCCTGGGGGGTCGCGATCGCGCTGAGCACCATGACCGCGCCGCGGGCGTAGATGGCGGCGAACGCGGCGATGCCAAAAAATGGCGCAGAGAGTCTGAACAGGTCCGAGGCCTCACGTGGCGCCCAGCGAAATGCCGGCTGGCCGAACCGCGTGAAGTTCTGCCACCATGCGACTGTGAAAGAAATCGCTGCGCCAACTACAAACGTCCAGGCGACCAGTTCGGGGCCGGCACCATTGTGAATCGCGACGAGCCCCAGTACCAATGTGAAGACCCGGGATGCGACATTGGCGGCAGAGATTCGCACCATTTTTTCGCTCGCCACCAGCGGGGTATTCAGAACCCCCGCCAGACGCAGCAATATCTGATAGGCACAGATCGCCAGCGCCACCATGACTGCCCGATGATCGCCAACCAAGAGAACCGTAACCGCCGTCGCCACCAGCCAGGCCAGCAGCGCCAGCAGGCCCTGCACCGGCAGCAGAACCCCGAGCCACTCCGAGACCCGCGTCGGGTCGCGGCTGAACTCCCGCACGAGCAGATTCTGTGTTCCCAACGTCATGAACAGCGCGGCGATGGCTCCCGCAGCCATCGCCACCGAGTAGTAGGCCATCTGCGTGGCGCCGAACGTTCGGGCAAAGCTGATGACGAAGACAAAATTGGCCAGCTGACCCAGCCCTTCGGCAACGCTGAGCGCCGACGCATTCACGAGTATGCGACGCTCCGTCTTGGACCCCTGCGTCCTCATACGCGAACGAACGCCAAGCGTTTACCCGACTTCTGCGGGGCAATGCTGTCGACCAGTTTCAGGTCCACGGTCACCGACGGCAGTGATGCCTGCACCGCCGCGACGAGATTGGCGGCATCGGCATCCCCGAGGGGCCGCGCAGGAACAATCAGCAACTCGAACTGCCGCGTACTCAGTTGCCGCAGCTGGTAGTGATGCACGAGGTCAGTATATCGATCCAGACGTCCCAGAACGTCCATCGGTGTACGGCTGCTGCCGTCATCCAGTTCGATCAGATCATCCGCGCGACCGACCAGCCCCGTCAGCACGGGAAAAGGCGAACCACAGGGACACGGTTGAGTCGCGAACTGCCCCAGATCATGCAGGTTGTAGCGGATAAACGGAGTCGTCCAATTGGACAGTACCGTCACGACCATCTCTCCTTGTTCCCCCGCCTCGGCCGGTCGCCCATCCCGGATGATCTCCAGCAAAACGCAATCCGTGGCGACGTGATAGCCGTCATTGCGCGCGCACTGCCAGGCGATATTGTCGGTTTCGTAGGTGCCGAAGATGTCGACCACCACCGTACCGAACGCCTTCTCCAGAAGCGCGCGCGTGTCCGGCATCAGTAATTCCGAATCGCTGAAAACCAGACGGGGCGCAGGATCGAGTGGTCTACCCCTCTCCAGACAAAATTGCGCCAGGGACCGCAGCGCCGACGGGTAGCCCTGCAGCACATCGGGGGCGAGTTTGCACCACTGCGAATGCAGCTCGAAAGCCGGCGTCGCGCAGTTGAATTGCCATTCGCGCAGCAGGCCCACCCGCGACAACAGTGATCGGTGCGACCTCGGAAAGGCCATCAGTCGCAATACCTTATGCCCGAATCGCCGGCCAGCGCGAAGATAGGGCCGCAGATATTGCGCCTTGCGCCACTGATCGTAGTCGTGATCAATCATGAAGACGAAAGGCTCACCGGTGGATCCGGACGTGCTGATCTTAACGCCTGTGCGGTTGCCGCGCAGCCATTGCGCCCGCGAACCCGCATGGCGCAATTGATGCTTGCTCGTGAATGGCAGCGTCAGAACATCGCGCTGCGCGTTGAATTTTGCCACGTCGATGCCGTGACTTCGATAAAGATCGCGATAGAACGGGACGTGCGTACCCGCATGCCGTACCAGACGCTCGAGCGCGGCGAACTGCGCAGCGCGCAGCCGTTCCCGATCACGCGTTTCGTTACGCAGCATCTGGCGCAGATAGCGCGCGCGGGTGATCATGGTTTCAGCCGTGCCTTCATCGCATTTTGCGCCGGTACCAGGCACGGTGCAGGGACAGGTAGGACTTGACGAGCGTACGCGCGAGCGAGCTGCGCGGTCGCCAGTACAATCGATTGACGAGGATCTTACAGCCACGCATTTCCTTGGCCTTCAGCACGCTGTTGCCGTAGAGCAGCGTTTTGATCCCCAGTTTCGCCGCGCTCTCGGCGAGGTGGTAGTAGGCAAGATTCGCATAGGTGAAGTCATTGGGCCGATCGTGTTCGGCGAAACCCAGCCACGACACCCATCCCACATCCCCGAATTTCACCACGGCTACGGATGCAATTCGTTGCCCGTCGCGCTCCGCGGCAAAGCACAGCAGATCCTCGCCGATATCCCGTTTGAGCTGCGGCAGAAACTCGGGGGCGTCAACCAGATCGGCGTGATTCTTGCGACGGTAGTGGTCGCGCGCCAGATCGTATATGGAATCCAGCGGTGCCGTGGCGGGCAGACGCCGGATGCAGGTGCCGCTCCTGGCGTTTCGGTTGCGCTCGCCACGAACGGTTTTTGCGGCATTTTTGCTGCGGCCGCGCAGGAACCGCAGATAGCCATCGAAATCGGTCCATTCGACCTCGAGCGAGGCGGTCGCAGCGACTTCACTGCTTACGTACCGGCGTCGCGCTAACGCACTGGCGAGGTCCGCGTCGGATGCCGGAATTCCAGAGAACGCCACACCGAGACTGTGCTGCGCTGCATAGCGCTCGATTTCGGTCAACAGATGTTCGAGATGCGTTGAGCGCGAGGGTCCCGCGCGCGCCAGAATGGGGGGAGCGGATCCGAGCGCCGATTCGAATACCAAAGCAGGGGCAGTGGCAAGTCCAACGCTTCGCGCCACGCCCCGCGCGCGCCCGAACAATGTGCTGTCCAGAGGATTATGGGAGTCGCCGGCGGCCACCTCCTCACCGATCGCCACGGCGGCCAGCCCCTCATCGTCCTCGAGCAGAAAAATGCGCAGGGCCACTGGCCGAATGGCGTTGCTCTGGAGCGTGCGCAGCACTTCATGCCGAAGTGCCGGATGGCCAGCGGTGATCTTCTGCCAGGCCGGCGTGGATACGGCCGACATCGTGTCGATGATTCGCGTGTGCGGGCTCATGACTGGCCTGATGTCAGCAAACGGCACTGCTCGCAGAAGATCGTTCGTTTGCAGGATCGCAACCAGCAGTTGACCTCGCCATCGAAAACCAGGGCAATGCGCGACAGGTGATCGCTGTAGGAGCCCTTGAGGAAAATGAAGTCACCCCGTCGGGCGGTCGAGTGCACATGCCCCGCGGCGTCCTGAACCGTTGCAAAAGCCAGCAAACGATCGCCCGCCATGGCCGAGAAATGCTCCTCGAGCCCCTCGGCCCGGGCGCCGATCAGTATTACCTGATCTGCAGCCTCGAGCGCCAATGCGGTGGCGCGGCGATAAATTGCACGCGCGTTGCCGCCGTAGTCCGAGATGGTCGCGAGCACGATCATCTTGCGTTCGGCCTTGGCATCTGCGACGAATTCGATACTCGATGGCAGCGACCACCACGGCGCCTTGAAGTCATCGCGCACAAAGGTGACCCCTGCGGAGGTTTCCAGCACGCTCATGCGCGCGGTATGCGCCCGGAAACGCTCGACAGCCCGCGCCGCGACCCGCAGGGGTACGCTCAACGCGCAGGCGGTCGCGAGCACCGCCATGACACACCCGGCCTGATGGCGTCCATTCAGTTGTGTGTGAACGTCCACCACCTCGTTGTTCCACCGCACCCGCAGCCGCAATCGTTCCGGCCATTGCGATACGATGGACTCGGCGCGCAGGTCGGCGCCGCTGGAGATCCCAAAGGTCACGATCCTGGCCCGACTGGCGCTGGCCATTTGCATCACGCGCGCGTCGTCCGCGTTGAGGACCGCGATCCCGTCGGACGGCAGGCTCGCGATGAGCTTGGCTTTCTCGGCGCCGACCGCGTCGGGTCCGCGGAATGACTTGTAGTGATCCTCGCCGACATTGGTGACGATGCCGATGTGGGGCTGGAAGAGCGCCAACATGGGTTCCAGTCCGCCGGGCTCACTTGCGCCAATTTCCTGCACGCAATAACGCGCGTGTGGCAGCACACCGAGGAGTGTACGTGCCACGTCGTAGAGCTGATTGTTGGAATCATGGCTCCTTGCCGTGGGAAGGTTCGCTGCCAGCACCTCGTACAGCATGTCTTTGGTTGTGGTTTTCCCGGCGCTGCCCGTGATACCGATGAATCGCGTCCGGCGCAGTACCTGGCGGCGCCACATGCCCGCAGCAGCGATCACCGGTCCGGAGTAAACGGGCTTCACTGCGTCCTTTACCTGATGGCTCAAATAGTCCGCAAGCCGAGTCGCCGGATTCATCGATTCAATTCCTGAAACACCGAGCGCTTGCCGCTGGGCGCGCGCTCGAGCACGGTGACCTCCCGGACACTCACGCGCAGCGGCTCGCCCGCGACGCGCAAGAACTGCGCGCCGACGCGCTCGCGCCAGGCGGCGGACTGACCTGGTTGGCGCACGACCGCATCGATCCGAAACGCGTCCGGTTCCGTCCGCACGATGCGATATTGAAGGATCGATTCTTCGAGTTCGATGTCGGTTGTGAGCAGATACGGCATCAGGCGCCGGCCGCTCGGCAGCGTAATCGTGTCGGCAACCCGCCCCGCGAAGCCGGAAAGGTGCGACGACTGGCGGCCACACGGGCACGGGTCACGGTCGAATGTGGCTTGATCGCCGGTCTGAAAGCGTAACAGCGGCATCGCGCGATTGCACAGCGTGGAAAGCACCACGGCTCCGACCTGCTCCTGCACGGACTCGACATCGACACTTTCAAAATTGATGTGATAGCGGCCCCGCTCGCATTGCCACGCAACCTCCTTGAATTCCGTGCAGCCGTAGACATCCCATACACGGCCGCCGAAAGCCGCTTCGATTTGGGCACGGTGTGCGGCCGAAAGGACCTCGGAGCTGGTGCACAGATGAGGAATGCGCGGCAATGACCGACCGTGCAACCGCGCCGTTGAGATCAGCTCCAGGAAGTAGGAGGGAAACGCGTAGACGATAGCCGGCCGGAAACCTGCCAGATCCTCGAGCTGCGCCTCCATCGGTGCGTGAATGGAGACGTATCGGCGCGGGAACAAGCCAAGCAACTGCGAGGGACTGGAAGCGGCAAGATTGGCCAGCGCCTCGGGGCGCTGTTCGCTCACGATCAGTACCCGGCGCAACAATGGCAAACCCACTGTAGCAGCCACGCGCCGCGCCTTCAGGGCGTACTTGCACAGCAGCCAGCTAGCCGGATCAAAGTGGGTCGTGGTCGGCTCGCCTGAGCTGCCCGACGTCCGTGAGGAGTGCAACGAGGTCGCGGGATACCCGGCGGCCAGTAACGCCTCAGGGTCGCGCTGAATGTCGCGCTTGCTGATCAGCGGGAAACGATCAATATCGGCCGCGCGCTGGATCGACTCCGGCGCAATCCGCAGCCGTTGGTAAAACGGCACCGCGGTCACGGCATGGCGCATGATGCGTACTAGCGCCGCATCGCGGTATTGCCGGATGCGCGCCGCAGGCCATCGCTCCGAGCGCCTGGCGCGCGCATACATTGCCGCCATGCGCAACTGATCGGCAACTTTCACGCCGCACGCTCGCCTCTGGCATCGTGGTCATCAGCGGCCGCGTCCGTGCTCGGTGAGCGAAGCTGCGGCCGGCCGGTGGCCGCCAGAAACAGCGCCTCGTACCTGAGGGCAGTCATGCGCCAGGAAAAACGCTCCGCGATCAGCGCCCGACCCGCATCCGAGAATTGCCTGCGCAACGGCGCGTTGGCCGCCAATACCTTGAGCGCGCCACATAGCTCGTTGGCATCGTGCGCAGCGACCAGCAGCCCCGTGCGGCCGTGCTCGATCAGCTCGCACGTACCCCCGACGCGCGTTGCTATGGCCGGAATCCCCGCGGCGATGGACTCAAGCAATGCCATGCTGCACGACTCAGACACCGAGGTGAGCACGAAGATGTCCGCCGCCGCGCGCAATCTAGCCAGGCCCACGCGGTCTACGTAGCCGTGGAAGCGGACTCGGTGCTCCACCCGCAAGGAGCGCGCCAGCGCCAGCAATGAGTCCGCGAGCGGGCCTTCTCCGGCGATGTCGAGCGTCATCCCCGGATCCTCCGCCTGCGACAGCGCGACAATGAGCGTCTCCAGGTCTTTGCGCGGAATCAGGCGCGATACCGTGAGCACGCGAATGCCGCTGCTCGCCCCTGAGCGCGGCTGGTTCAACTCTGATACGGTCGCGCCATTGGCAATGACGTCGATCGGAACACTGGGTGAGCTCTCCTGCGCCAATCTGCGCAGATCGCGGCTGTTCGCCACGACCCGAAAGGCATGGCACCAAATGTGACGAGTCAGCGGCCACAGCGCGCGATGCAAGAAACGCAGCGCGGAGTCATAGCCCGGCACATCCGACCCGCGCAGCGAGACGATGTACGGCAGCCGTCTGTGAGCGCCCGGCACCATGCTCAATAGCCCTGTCGGAAGTCCAAAATAATAGTGGCAGAGGTCGTAGTTGTGCTCGCGTAACAGGGAGCGCATACGGATCGCGGCGCTCACGATGAAGCTCGCGGCGCCGATCAACCCTGCGTCATGCACACCCTTGCGATGTGCCCGCACCCGGTGAACGCGGATGCCGTCCACCTCCTCGCCGGCCGAATCCGTGGGGGTCCCGGCGGTCAGAACATGCACCTCGTGGCCCATCGATACCAATTCCCGCGCGGCAGCCAACGACGCATAGGCCGCGCCGCCGCCGACGGGCGGAAATTCATAGTTGATGAATAACAGGCGCATGGGAATCATTTCACGGCGCGGCCGGCTTGTCGATCAGCCGACAGTGATCGCAGAACTTTACCCAACCACACCGATCACGCCAGCATTCCACCTGCCGGTCCACCGACAATGCCAGACGCGCCAGATGATCGACCCGGTTCGATCCTTTCAGCAGCACCAGATCACCCGATTGCAGATATTGTCCGAGCCATGCGGAGGCGTCACGGACCGACTCGAAGGCGTGCATGCGCGCAATCGAATCCGCCTCGCGCATGCGTTTTAGAATTGACAGAGCGCGCGGGCCCACCAGTAAGACCTGATCGGCCGCCTGCGCCGCGCTGGACAATGCCTGCTTGTAGTTCCTGATCTCCTTGGTGCTGCCGCCATGATTGGAGATGGTGCCAATTACAATCACCTTGCGAGCTGCATGCGCCTCGGCCATGTAACGCAGGCTCGACTGGAAGGCCCAGGCGGGGGCCTTAAAGTCATCGCGAATGAAGGTGATGCCCCGCCCTGTGGTATGCACACTCATGCGACCAAGCAGAGGCCGGTAGCTGCCGATCCCCGCCACGATATCGGCCATCGGCACGCCCAGCGAATGCGCGCATGCGACGGCCGCGAGAACATTGGTACCCTGATAGGAACCCAGCAGCCGAGTTACCAACAGCGTCACGGCATCACGATGGCGAATACGCATCACCAGCCGGCTGGGCCATGAGGCACTTAGCACCTCACCGCAATAGTCGGCGTTCTGGCCAAAGCCGTAGGTGACGACGCGCGCGGCCGTTCGCGCTGCCATGCCAGCCACCAACTCATCGTCTGTGTTCAGCACCGCCAGGCCCTCAGCCGGCAGGCACGCAATCAACTTGCCCTTCTCCTGCGCCACTTGCTCCCGTGTACGAAGGTGATCCATGCCGATGTTCGTGACCACTCCCACCCGCGGCCTGAGCAACCGCAATATCGGCTCGAAGTGGCCAGGCAGCGAAAGACCGACCTCTTGCACGCAGTATTGCGTCCAAGGGGCAACCCGCATCAACGTGCGCGCGGTCGGATAAAGTACGTTGTCCGAATCGAAGCTTTTGATGCAGCGGGAACCCAGCGACAGGGCCTCGTGGAGCAGCTCCTTCGTCGTGGTCTTGCCAGCGCTACCGGTAATTCCAATGAAACAGGTCTTCTCCAGAGCACGGCGCCACACGGTGGCCGCGGTGATGACGGGTTGCTGATAGACGCTTTCCAACGCCGGGCCGCCACCGCGACGCAGGAAATCCACCGCCCCTTCGACTAGGTTGGCCTCACGCATCGACGCGCATCCAATCCGCCGTGCGCAGATTGGGGCCCCAGCGGCGCAGTCGGAAGTCGACTCCGCTCAGCTTGCCCCATCGCAGATGCAGATATAGCCGCAGCTCCATCTCGCGTGCGCCCACCCGAGCCTTGAATCGGCGCGCCGAACGATTGAATGCGATGGTGAGGCTGTAAAAGGTCCGACGCCCGAGCTGGGTCATCTGCCACTGGATCGATTGCGCCAGCGTGGCTGCCAGACGCGTCCCGCGATGCCGCGGGATGACATACATGTCGAACAGATAGACCTCATCGGCCGTGAGGTCGAACAGCTTGCCGCCGTGAGACTCAGGCACCGGAAGGCGACGAGTGCTGGCCCAGGCGTAGGCGACCAACGCACCTTCATAGAAGAGCCCGAGGCAATAATACTGCTCCAGGCTGCTTGCCAATTCAGTGGGATTGGGCGGCCTGAGCGTGATGCGGAGTATCTGTTGAACGTCAGCCGCGGTCAGCTGCCTGACGCTGCATTGTTCCGGCAAGGGCGAAGCAGCAGCCTCGTGTTGTGCCGAATCAGCATTCACGAAGTACGGGCGAATGACGAGACCAATGTGTCCCAAGCTGTCCAGCAGATCCTGAACGATAAGACCGTTCCTGATGCGTCCCCACAGCCGCTGCGGAAGTCGCTTTCCGCCTGTCTCGGCGCCGAGCGGCCGGCCGTGCCACTGTGTTGCGGTCAAGTATTCCTGCCCTGTGAATGGCGAAGGAGTTTGACGATACGCAGCCGGTCAGAACCTCGCCGTGAGGCCTGTCACGACTAAGCGGAGGCCAACCGTGCGGCTTTACATATCCTCCCGCGACCCGGCCCTACTGGTCGCTGAGGGCGTGGCTCACG
>Ga0182030_10006128_pt1 | contig 25417 bp, 17 predicted proteins | sample 812S3MmetaG_FD_121299 | JGI IMG/M metagenome (GOLD analysis project Ga0182030, IMG submission 121299) | Permafrost microbial communities from Stordalen Mire, Sweden - 812S3M metaG (Illumina Assembly) | ecosystem: Environmental > Terrestrial > Soil > Wetlands > Permafrost | place: Sweden...
AAGGGCGCAAGGGCGCAAGGGCGCAAGGGCGCAAGGGCGCAAGGGCGATTTTAGCGCTGCTATGCGACAGGGTTGTTAATATGCGTGGAGGCATGGCGAACACCCCCCAAGCAGCCGCAATCGGCCCCCGCAAGGCGTTGATGAGTTCTGCCGGCGTTGTTCTCGGCGTGCTCGCCTTCATCAATCTTTTCAATTATCTCGATCGCTACCTCGTCTCGGCGTTGGTGGAGAGTCTGAAGCATTCCGAGCTTGCGCTCACCGATACGCAGGCGGGATCGTTGATGTCGGGATTCCTGATCGTCTTCGCCGTGATCGCGCCGATTTTCGGCACGCTCGGCGATCGAATGTCGCGCCCGCGTCTCATCGCATTCGGCGTCGCTTGCTGGAGCATCGCGACCGCGCTGTCCGGATTTGCGTGGAACTTCACCTCGCTGTTCGTGGCCCGTGCCTCGGTCGGCGTCGGTGAGGCCGCCTACGTCACCATCGGCCCGAGTCTGTTGTCGGACTATTTTCCGCGCAGCCAGCGGGGTCGTGTCATGGCGATTTTTTTCTGCGCCATTCCCGTGGGCTCGGCCTTGGGTTACGTCGTCGGCGGGCTGATGGATGTGCACTTCGGCTGGCGCATGGCGTTTTTTGTTGCGGGTGCTCCCGGTCTCGTACTGGCTCTGCTCTGCCTGGGCTTGGACGATCCGCCCCGCGGGGGCCAGGACGTGGATGCAGCAGCGGGCGCGACACCGGCCGATTCCGCGCCGGGCGAAAGCCGGCTTTCCACGTCCTATCTGCAGCTGCTGCGCAACAAGCCCTATGTGCTCACGGTAGTGGGATACGTTGCCTACACCTTTGCCCTGGGTGGCCTCGCATTTTGGATGCCGGCGTTTCTGGAGCGGATGCGCGGAATCCCGCGCGAGCAGGCGACGGTGAGCTTCGGCACCATCGTCGTGATCACCGGTTTCATCGGCACATTCGCCGGCGGCTGGCTCGGCGATTATTGCGCCAAGTACTCGCAGCGGGCCTATTTGTGGATATCGGCCATTGCCACCTTGATCGCCGCGCCGTTCGCGTGGATCGCGCTGACGTCCCCCTCACAATCGGTCTACCTCATCGGCATGATCATCGCTCAGCTCTTGATGTTTCTTTCCACCGGCCCGATCAACGCTTCCATCTTGAACCTCGTGCTGCCGAGGCAACGCGCTTCCGCCAACGCGCTCGGCGTGTTGACCATTCATTTGCTCGGGGACGTACCCTCCCCCATTATCATCGGAATGCTGTCGGACGCCTCCTCCCTCGCCCAGGCTGTGAAGATCGTCCCGATCGCCATCCTCGTCGCGGCCTCTGTCTGGGCGGTCGGTGCACTCGCGCAGCCGAAGGGACAGCCCTCAGCGCCCGCGCGCGCGGCATAGATCCTCGAACCAGCCGTCGAAATCGCCGCGCGCCGCCATGTCCTCGAGATTCTCGGAGAGCTTGCGCTGCCAGTTCGGATACTCGCGATAGGTCCCGGGAACATTGACTGGCTCCGCCATGCCGAGCAAATCCTCGATTTGCACCGCCGCCAAGGCCGCGCTCGAGCGCGCCAGGTAAAGGTGCAGGGCGTGCGCAAGCTCGGGGGTGAAGGGGTCCGCGGCCGAGGCCGGAGCGCTCGGTTTGAGCCCGTGGGCATCGAGCGCTTCGAGCAGCGCCTTGCGATCTTCCCCGCGCGCCTCGCGGATGATTCGCTCGAGATCGGCAGAGGGAAACAGATTGAGGCTGCGCCTCAAGTCGATGTCGTGTCCCTCCCAGAAGCTGCGCAAGGTCGGCATGTCGTGCGTGGTCATCGTCGCGAGCGCCTCACGGACGAACTCCCCGGGGCCGCGGAATCGCCCGTTGTCCTTCTCGAACAGCGCCACCTTGTAATGATAGAGGCCGAACGAGGGCATCGCCCGGCGCATTTCGTCCGGAACCACGCCGAGATCTTCACCCACCACGAGGCAGGCGTGCTCGGCGCTCGCGAGCGCAAGCACGGTGAGCAGCTGGTGCAACGGGTAATGCACGTACGCGCCCTCCGTAGGCACTCGGCCCGCAGGGACCCACCAGAGGCGGAACAACGACATGACGTGATCCAGCCGCAGCGCCCCGTAGTAGCGCATGTTGTCGCCGATCAAGCGTGAGAACCCCTCGAGGCGATCGGACTCCATGACCGTCGGGTCGGGCGGGGGCAACCCCCATCCCTGGCCTTTCAAGGCAGGCGCATCGGGAGGGGCGCCAATCTCGGCGCCAAGTCGAAAGGCCGTTTGATCGACCCAGGTCTCCGACCCCGACGGGTGCGTGCCAACGGCGTAATCACCGTACAAGCCCACGGGCATGCCGAGATCGCGCGCCAGGGCTTGAGCCTCGACCAGCTGCTCATGGGCGAGAAATTGAAGATAGAGATGGAAATCCACGCGGGCAGCGTTCTGCACCGCGAACTGCGCCGCGGCGGGCCCCTGCGGATCCTGGAATTGCGCGGGCCAGCTGAGCCAGCCCGAGGCGGTGCCCAGCGAGGCGCACAGGTGCTCATCCAATGCATCGAAGCGCGCATGCAGTTTGAGCGGCGCCCCACCAGCGGCCACAAAGCTCGCAAACGCCGCGGCGCGCTCGGTGCCGAGCGCCAGGTGGCGGTTGCGGAATTCGCGAAACAGAAGCTCGAGGACCTCGAGCTTGACGCCGGCCACGCCGCGGTAATCCACGAGCGGAGTATCGCGCAGCGCGCTCAGGCGGCCCGCGAACGCAGGCTCATCCACGTGCGCCCTGGCCTCGGCGCTGTCGCGGTACTCGGGTACCGCCGGCACCGCGATGTACAGCACGTTCAGGAAGTGGCGGTTGGAAGCGCTGTAGGGGCTCGCCCGCGTGGGATCGGCGGGTGCGAGCGCGTGCAACGGATTCAAGCCGATGAAGCCCGCGCCGCGCGGCGCGAGCCACCGGATCAAGCCCTTCAAATCGCCAAAATCTCCGATACCCCAATTCTCCCGGGAGCGCACGGTGTATAGCTGCACGCAGAGACCCCAAAGCCTGCGGCCCTCCCGAATCGCGTGAGGTTCGAAGCACTTGGCAGGCGAGATCACGAGCGTGCAGCGGCTCCCCGGGACGGCGCCGATACGCACCTCCAGTTCGTGGCGTCCGGGGGGCAGCTCGAGCGGCAGCTCGAACCGGCGTCGCGTGATCCACGAGCCGCCCACTTCGCCGCGCCACTGTTCGGGACAATCGGCCGTGGAATGAGTGCCGGTGCGCTGCTCTCCCGATGCTAGCCTCACCGTCCAGACCAGGCTCGCGCCGAAGTCCCGGGCGGTGATGTTCAGGTCGACGCCGATACGAGCGCCATTGGAGGCGGCCATTGCGGGCAGCAGCGCGCGCCACCGCTCGTTTTCCAGGCGGGCGAGTTGCTCCGCGAGAGCGGCCTCGTCATCCACCGGCGAGTCCATGGCGCGCAAGATCGCGATTTTGGTTTCGAGCGTGAAGTATTGAAGCTCGCCGCGGTAGTCGTGATAGGCATCACCCAGGCCGCGAAGTCTGGCCAAACGCTCGATCAAGGTCATATCCACGGTCAACTCTCCAATAGTGCGGCACTGTGCGGGCCGAGCGGATAAGTCTCCCCATCCACGGGCGCTGCCGGTACCGCCGGCCGCCTCGACGCAAGCGCCGTATCGAAGCGGCACACCCAGGCTCCGGATGCAGGAGGCAACACGAACGACTGCCCGCTCTCGTCGGCGTTCAGCAACAAAAGAAAGCGCCCGGCCGACCGCGTGCGCTTGCCGAACCAGATGCCGAGCGTTCGCAGCGCCTGGTCGTGCCAATCGCCCTCGGTCATTTCGCATCCGCGGGCATGCAGCCAGGTTACATCTTTGACCCCGCCGCGCGGGGCGGTTCCTTTCAGAAACGTCTCGCGTCGAAATTCCTCGTTGGTGCGGCGTATTTCCACCAACGACCGGACGAATTCGGTCAGATCGCGATTCACCTCGCGAAGACTCCAGTCGATCCACGAGATCTCGTTGTCCTGACAGTACGCATTGTTGTTGCCCCGCTGCGTGCGCCCGAATTCATCGCCGGCCTGCAGCATTGGAACGCCCTGCGCCAGTATCAGAGTGCAGAGCAGATTCATCATCTGACGCCGGCGCAACTCGTTGACGGCGGCATCCTCGATCGGGCCCTCATGGCCGCAATTCCAACTCAGGTTGACGTGATGGCCATCCGCATTGTTCTCGCCATTGGCGAGATTGTGCCGCTCGTTGTAGGACACGAGGTCGTGCAAGGTGAAACCGTCGTGCGCGGTGATGAAATTCACGCCCGCGCTCGGCTTGCGGCCATCGTGACGGAACAGATCGCTCGAGCCCGCAAGACGCTCGGCGAGCTCGCCGATGCGCCCCCCATCGCGGCGCCAGAAGGCCCGCAGGGTATCGCGGAAGCGGTCGTTCCACTCGGCCCATCCGGAAGGAAAGCGGCCCAACTGGTAGCCGCCATACCCGACATCCCAGGGCTCCGCGATCATTTTGACGTAAGCGAGTGCCGGCTCCGCCCGGACGGCGTCGAAGAACTCCGCCCGTTCGTTGAAGCCGTTGCCGTCGCGGGCAAGCACGGTCGCGAGATCGAAGCGAAAGCCGTCCACATGCATGTCCTCGACCCAATACTTGAGGCATTCGATGATCGAGGCGCGGACCTGCGGGTGCTCGCAATTGACGGTATTGCCGCAACCCGTCACGTTCTCGTAGCGGCTCTTGTCCGCCGGCAGCCGGTAGTACACCGAATTATCGAGTCCCTTGAAACTCAACACGGGTCCTGATTCGTTGCCTTCGGCCGTGTGGTTGAAAACCACGTCCAGGATGACTTCGATGCCGGCCGCGTGCAGAGCCCGGATCATCGTCTTGAACTCGGCGACAGCGTCATGCACTGCAAATTCATTGCTCGGCGCAAACCATGCGACGGGGTTGTAGCCCCAATAATTCCTCAAGCCGCGCTCGCGCAGGAAGCTCTCGGTCACGAACGCCTGACAGGGCAGCAGCTCGACCGCCGTCACGCCGATGTGCCTCAAATGCTCGATCACGGGAGGCGCGGCCAACCCGAGGTACTTGCCGCGCCACGGTTCAGGAACGTCCGGATGAAGCTGCGTGTAGCCTTTGACGTGCAGCTCGCAGATCACGGTGTCGCGCCACGGCGTTGCCGGCGGCCGATCGCCGTTCCAGTCGAACGCCCCGTCGATGACGCGCGAGCGCTCGGGCTCAGCGCTCGAGAGCTCGCGCGCATGCGGGTCGATGAGCATCACCGCCGGATCGAAGCGATGGCCGTTCTCGGGCTCATTCGCCCCGTGCGCCGCGAATGCATAGTGCGTACCCGGCCCCGCTCGGCGCGCGGAGAGAAGGCCATGCCAGACATCGCCGGTTCGCGCCGGCAGGTCGTAGCGCGCCATCTCCGCGCCGTTCGTGGCATCGAAGATGACGAGCTCGACGCGCTTCGCGTGGCTCGAGTACACGGCAAAATTGACCCCGCGCCGGCTCCAGGACGCGCCCAGCGGCCGCGCGGATCCGGGCTGAATTGGCTTCACCGCTGCATTATGTGAATTCGGCGGTTGGAATCCGTGATCTGCGTCGCCAAGTGGTCAAATCACGGGCCTGACGTTCCAAATGCGGTCCGCGTACTCGCGCACGCTGCGGTCGCTGGAGAAATACCCCATGTTCAAGCAGTTGAGCGCCGCCTTGCGGCTCCATTCGTCCGGCTTGTCAAACAAGGCGTCCACCCGGGTCTGTGCGGCCGAATAGGCGGCGAAATCGGCGAGCACCAGGAACGGCTCTCCCTCGCTCTTGAGCCGGTGCACCACCGCTCGCGCGTCATTCACACCGTCTCGGGAAAAATGCCCCGATTCGATCAAGTCCAAGGTCGCACCCAGGCCGGGATTGCCCTCGAGCTCGCGCCACGGCTGGTAGCCCGCCGCGCGTCTCGCCGTCACCTCGTCCGAGGTCAGGCCGAAGATGAAGATGTTCTCCGCACCGACGTGATCGCGGATTTCAATGTTGGCTCCGTCCAGCGTGCCGATGGTGAGTGCACCCGAGAGGGCGAGTTTCATGTTGCCGGTTCCGGAGGCCTCCATGCCGGCGGTGGATACCTGCTGCGAAAGGTCTGCAGCCGGCATGATCTTCTGGGCGAGCGATACATCGTAATCCGGCAGGAACACCACCTTGAGCTTGTCGCGAGCGGCTTCGTCCCCGTTGATGGTGCGGGCAACGTTGTTGATGAGCCTTATCACCGATTTCGCCATTGCGTATCCGGGTGCCGCCTTGCCGGCGAATATGACCGTCCGGGGCACGACTTCCATGCCGGGGTCCTCGAGGATCCGACGGTATCGCGCCACCACGTGCAGCAGATTCAGCAGCTGCCGCTTGTACTCGTGAATGCGCTTGACCTGCACGTCGAACATCGAATCGATGCTGATCTGCACGCCGGTGCGCCGCCACACCTCCTCGGCGAGCCGTTGTTTGTTGGCGCGCTTGATGCTGCGAAAGTGGCGGCGAAACTCCGGATCCTCCGCCGCACCGACCAGGCGTCCGATTTCCTCCAGATCGTTCTCCCAGGCAAAGCCGAGACGCTGCGTGAGAAGCGCCGATAGTCCCGGGTTCGATTGCTTCAGCCAGCGGCGCACGGCGATGCCGTTGGTTACGTTGACGAATCGATCGGGATATAGTTCGGCGAACCCGCGAAACACGCTCTTACGCATGAGCTCGGTGTGCAGCTGCGCGACGCCGTTGACCTGATGGCTGCCGATCACGGCGAGATGCGACATCCGCACGCGCCGCTCGCCGCTTTCGTCGTCGATGATGGACAGACGCCGCGCGAGATCCCCGTCGTGCGGGCGGTGCTCCGCCAAGCCTTTGAGGAAATCGCGGTTGATCGCGTAGATGATCTGCAGATGCCGCGGCAGGAGACGCTCGATCAGAGCGACCGGCCAGGTCTCCAGCGCCTCCGGCAGCAGGGTGTGATTCGTATACGCGAACACCCGGGTGGTGATCGACCAGCTCCTGTCCCAGTCGAGCCCGTGCTCGTCCACGAGCAGCCGCAGCAGTTCGGGAATGGCCAGCGCAGGATGCGTGTCATTCAACTGAATGGCGATCCCGTCGGGCAATGTTTCGAGCGTCCGGCCGTCGCCGAGATGATTCGCGAGAATGTCCTGCAGACTCGCGCTCACGAAAAAATACTGCTGCTTCAGGCGCAGCTCCCTGCCCTGCGGGGTGGAATCGTCGGGATACAGCACCCGCGACAGATTCTTCGCATCGATCTGCTCGCGCACCGCGCCGTGGTAGTCGCCCGCGTTGAACGCCTCGATGTGAAATGGCGTGATGGCGCGTCCCGACCAGAGCCGCAGGTGATTGACGGTGGGACTGCGGTTGCCTGGAATAAGCCGGTCGAAGCCAATGGCGTAGATGTTCTCGGTCGCCACCCATCGATGCGGATCGCTCGGTTTGGCGGAAGGGTCGGCCTCGCTGCGCCCTCCGAACCGCACGACGTAACGGACATTGCCGCGCGGCGTCTCCCACGGATTCCTGAGCCTGAGCCAGCTGCTCGCGATCTCGCGCTGTCCGCCGTCGGCCCCGATCTCTTGAGTGAAAATGCCGTAATCGTAGCGGATGCCGTAGCCCACCGCGGGATAGCGGAGCGTCGCCATCGAGTCGAGGAAACAGGCGGCGAGCCGGCCCAACCCGCCATTGCCCAGACCCGGATCGAGTTCCTGCGCCTCGATATCCTCGAGCTCGAAGCCCATCTCCTTGAGCGTCGCGCGCGCTTCGCGCACGAGATCGCCGTCCAGACATTGCAGAGCGTTGAGCAAAGAACGGCCCGGCAAAAACTCCACCGACAGATAGCACACACGTTTGACGTGGGCGTCGACCACGCGCCGCTGCGTGGAGAGCCATCGCAACGTCAATTCCTCGCGCACCGCCAGAGACAGTGCCTCGAACATATCGCGAGCGGTGGCCTGCGCTGGGGTTTTTCCCAGTGTGCGGGTGAGTCGATCGATCAATGCCGCGTGCAGTGTGCCGCTCTGCAGTGCGACGCCTCGAGCCGGCATCGGCGGAGCATCATATACGTCCATGGTCGCGGTATTATAGAGTCGTCCGTTCGGTAGGGAACCCAATGCGCGTTAAGTCGGCTTCACTGACCGTGATTATGACCGCCGCCGCCCTTTCGCTCGCGGGGTGCGCGACCCACCCGTCAAATCAGCGGTTATCGGCGCCGGATGGCGAGGTCGCAGATCATGGGCCGCGCCGCGCCCAGCCAGCCGCGCCAGTGAACGCGGCAGCTGCCATGGTGCAAAGCGCGACGGCGATGCTGGGCCAGCCTTATCGCTTCGGGGGCGCAGCTCCCGGCGGTTTCGATTGCAGCGGACTGGTCAACTTTGCAGCCGAAAGGGCGGGCCTGCCCATGCCTCGAACTGCGAAAGAGCAGTCACGAATCGGTGTGCCGGTCGGGCGAGGCGAGCTCGAGCCGGGCGATCTGGTGTTCATGCGCCTCGCCCGAAAAGGGCTGCACGTGGGCATCGCCCTCGGCGCCGGGCGCTTCATTCACGCACCGGCGAGCGGCGGCCGCGTGCGCATCGACTCGCTCGCCGCGTCTCCCTACTCCACCGGCTTCGTGAGCGCCCGGCGGGTGGTCGGCGCAGACGGCCGCGGCTCCGGCTCCTGATCCGAATTCGCTATACTGGCGCGTCGCAGTCCCGCTTTGCGCGCAACTCATCGAAGGATCCCACATGAAGCTCTATTTCAGTACCGGCGCCTGCTCGCTGTCCCCGCGCATCGTGCTCATGGAGGCCGGCTTGCCTTTCACGGCGGAGAAGGTCGATCTCAAATCCAAGAAGACCACCAGCGGCGCCGACTATGCCGGCATCAACCGCAAGGGATCCGTGCCGGCGCTGGCACTGGACGACGGCCAAGTGCTCACCGAGGGACCCGCCATCGTTCAGTATCTGGCCGACCTCAAGCCGAGTTCCGGGTTGGCGCCGCGCGCCGGAAGCTTCGAGCGCTACCGGCTGATGGAGCTGCTGAACTACCTCAGTTCGGAAGTGCACAAGAGCTTCTCCCCGCTGTTCAAGCCGGACGCGCCGGCCGACGCCAGGAAGACCGCCATCGACAATCTCGCCAAGAAATTCGATTGGTTGTCGACTGAGCTCGCCGGCAAGAAATTCCTCATGGGCGACACCTTCACGGTGGCGGATGCATACCTCTTCACGATGTTGCGCTGGTCCGCCTTGGTGCACGTCGATTTGGCCAAATGGCCGGTGCTCGCGAGCTATCTCGCGCGCGTGGGTGAACGCCCGAAGGTGCAAGAAGCGCTGCACGCCGAGGGACTCAAGTGAGCACGGGGGCCTCGACCGCGGCGGCGTCCGGTACCGCCTCGCTGGGAACCGGGGCAAACTGCAGCGAGGCGAGTCTCGCGTAGAGCGGGCTGTTCTGAAGAAGCTCGGCGTGCGTACCGACCGCGACTTTTTGGCCGTGATCGAAGACCACAATGCGGTCGGCTTTCAACACCGTTGACAGGCGATGCGCAATGATGATGGTGGTCCGTCCCCGCATCAGTCTCTCGAGCGCCTGCTGCACGAGCAATTCGGACTCGGCGTCGAGGGCGCTCGTGGCCTCATCCAGCAGCAGGATCGGCGGATCCTTCAAAATGGCTCTCGCCAGCGCGATGCGCTGCCGCTGGCCTCCCGAAAGACGCGTGCCGCGCTCACCGAGAAAGGTATCGTACCCTTGAGGAAGCTTTCGCAAGAATCCGTCGGCCGCAGCCGCCACGGCAGCGGCTTCAACCTCCGCATCGTTCGCACTCGGGCGCCCATAGCGGATGTTCTCGCGCGCCGATGCGCCGAACAGCACCGTGTCCTGGGGCACCAGGCCGATCTGCGCACGAATGTCCTCGGGCCGCAGATCGGTGAGCCCGACATCGTCGATGAGCAAACGCCCGCGGTCCGGGTCGTAGAATCGGAGCAACAGTTGAAAGGTCGTGCTTTTGCCGGCGCCCGAAGGGCCGACGAATGCCACCGTCTCACCGGGCATCACCTCCAGGCTGAGATTATTGAGCGCCGCGGTGTCGGGACGCGATGGATAGTGAAAGCTGACATTGTCGAAGCGGATGGCGCCCCGGATCCGCGGCGGCAATTCGATCGGCTTGGCGGGCGCCTTGATGGTGGGACGGGCCTCGAGAAGCTCCGTGAGCCGGTCCATCGCTCCGGCCGCCCGCTGCAGCTCACCCCACATCTCGGACAGCGCCGCGGCTGAGGTTCCGACGAATCCCGCATACAGCAGGAACTGGGCGAGTTGCCCTCCGCTCAAGGTCCCCGCGAGCACTTGATGAGCCCCCAGCCAAAGCACGCACGTCACCGCGGTGAACACCAGCAGAATGCCGACGCCCGTCAGTGCGGCACGCACCTTGGTGCGCCGGACCGCGGTATCGAAGCTTTCCTCGACAGCCTTTCGATATCGTTCACTCTGCAGATCCTCAAGGGTGAAGGCCTGAACCGTCTGAATCGCATTCAAGGTTTCGCCGGCGAGGCCGCTCGTGTCGGCGATACGATCCTGCGACGCGCGGGACAGCCCGCGTACCCGGCGTCCGATGATGATCAAGGGCACGACCACAATGGGCATCAACCCCAGGATGAGTCCGGCAAGCTTGGCGCTGGTCAGGGTCAAGAGCACGAGCGAGCCGACCAGGCTGAGCGTGGATCGCAGGATGATGGAGAGGTTGACGCCGGAGATGGCTTGGACCAGGGTTGTGTCCGTGGTCAGGCGCGACAGCACCGCGCCGACCCGGGTGGTCTCGAAGAACAGCGGATCCAGCCGTACCACGCGCGAATATACGGCTGAGCGAAGATCGGCGACCACACGCTCCCCAAGCCAGGTGACCAGATAGAAACGCAACGCCGCGAATACGGCGAAGATCGCGGCCGCCGCCAAGAATCCCGCGAAAATCCGATTGGTTGTGCCCGCGTCCCTCGCGGCGAGCACGTCGATGACTCGGCGCAACGCGACCGGCAATGCCAACATGGCCGCTGAGGCGACCAGCAACGCGGTAATTGCTGCGGCCGCGACGCCCCGGTAAGGCCGCAGGAACGGCAACAAGGTCTTGAGCGCGGCTAAGGCACTGGATCGCGGGCGAGCGGACGAGTTGGGCATGCCCACATGATCCCACAAGTCCACCGCAATCGCGGCAGCACCGGGCGGACCGCCGCCCACGCTGCGCAGCGCACTGCGCGCCGCCGGAGCGGCGAACTTTACGGGGAAAGCCAGCGACTTGTCTCGGGTTGCACGCTCTTTATGCCGATGCTACTGTCGAGCGCGTCAGAATCATCTGACCCTATAAAAAGCAGCGGGGATGTGATGCCAGCCAATCAGTCGAGGTCGCGCGCCGGACTCACCGCCCGGCGCTTGCTGCTGTTTGTTTCAATCACGCTGTGCGGCGGCATGCTGGCGGGGGGCACCGCAGTGGCGGCCGATCCCGACACGGACAACGCCGCCTCGGCGCCTGCTTCCGGGGGTCTGGAAGAAATCGTCGTGACGGCGACCCGCCACGAGGAATCGCTGAGCAAGGTCCCGATCAGCATCACCGCGATCACCCAGGACTCGATCGATCAGAAAGGCATCAAGGACTTCTCTGACATCGTCCGCTTCACGCCCGGCGTGGCCTTCGACTCCAGTCAGTCGAATCAGATCTCGATTCGCGGCATCTCCTCGAGCGGTGGCTCGGGCACCACGGGAATCTACATCGACGATACGCCGATTCAGGTGCGCAACCTCGGCTTCAACTCCGACGACACGCTGGTCAAGCTTTTCGATCTCGACCGCGTCGAAGTGCTGCGCGGGCCGCAGGGAACCCTGTTCGGCGCGGGGTCTGAGGGGGGTACGGTGCGTTACATCACGGTGCAGCCAAGCCTCAACCAGACCAGCGTGTACGGCAAGGCCGAGACCTCCTACACCGAGGGCGGTGCGCCCAGCTATGAAATCGGCATCGCCGGCGGAATGCCGGTGATCGACGGCGTGTTTGGCGTGCGCGTCAGCGCCTGGTTCCGGCGCGATGCCGGCTGGATCGACCGCATCGACCCGACCACGCTCGAGGTCGTTGACAAGAACGCGAACAGTGACGGGACCGCCGTGCTGCGACTCGCCGCACTCTGGCAACCGACCGATGCGATCCGCGTCACCCCCAGCATTTTGTATCAGAACAGCCAGCGCAACGACGTGACGATCTATTGGCCGGAGTATTCCGACCCGAATAACAATCGTTACGTCAGCGCGAATCCCACGGCTCGCCCGGAGCCGGACGTATTTTACCTTCCGGCACTCAATGTCGAGGCGGACTTGGGTCCGGTGAAGCTGATTTCGACGACATCTTATTTTCACCGCGACGAGATCTCAGGCTACGACGGCACTTTGTACAACCTCGGCTATTATCAAAGCTTGATCCCGCCCGCCGCAGATGGCGCAACCCCTGCGGGTCTTGCCGCCTTCCCGCTGCTCGACGGATCGGGTGTACACCTCCCGGCCGGGCTGACCAACTACCGCGCCCCGGCGAGCGTCACCAACACGCAACGCAACCTGACTCAGGAGTTTCGCCTGCAGTCGGCCGATCCCGCGGCCCGCGTCAATTGGACGGCCGGCGTTTTCTACTCGCTCGATCGTCAATACAGCCTCGAGGAAATTCACGACCCCATGGCCGACGCGTTGTTCAACTACCTTTTCGGAACGCCTATTGCGACATTTTTCGGCACGCCTCTGAACCCGAACGGAACTTCCGTGCTGCCCATGGGCGATTCCTATTTCAATCGGCTGGTGAGCTACGACCGACAGATCGCCGGGTTTGGCGAGCTGAATTTCAATCTGACCGATACGCTGAAGCTGACCGCCGGCGTACGCGTCTCCAGGGATTCCTACACGATTGAAAGCCTGTCGGGCGGTCCGCAGAACAGCGGTCCGCGGCCGGGCACCCAATCAAGCAGCGAAACGCCGGTTACCCCGAAAGCGGGCATCGAGTGGCAGGTCGACCCAAAGAACCTGTACTACTTCACCTATTCCAAAGGCTTTCGCCCCGGCGGCGGCAATGCGTCGATTCCGTACGACCCAACCTTCCAAAATCCCAACATCGGATGCACGCAGGATTTCCTCAATCTTGGCTTGAAAAACGGCGCGCCGGCCACTTACAAGTCGGATTCGGTGCAGAGCTTCGAGGTGGGCGCCAAGAACAACATCGATAACCGGATTCGCCTGGCGAGCAGCATCTACTACATCAAATGGAACAACATTCAGGAAAGTGTCGTGCCCCCCATCTGCCAGATCCAGTTCACGGAGAATCTCGGCGACGCCGTCTCGAAGGGCATCGACATACAGGCCGATTTCCAGGTGACCGACGCACTCTCCATTGAGTCCGCCTTCGGCTATACGGATGCGCGCTATACCACGAGCACCTACATCGGGCCGGTGCACACCGGACTGCCGGTGGTGGCCGCCGGCGATGCGATCGCGGGTCCGAACGGCATCGGCACGGGCTACTCGATTCCGCCCTACTCGATCACCCTCGGCCCGCAATACAAGTTCCAAGCCTTCGGACACGAATCCTTCGTGCGCGGGGACTGGGAGTACCTCGCCGGGGACAAGTGGCTGCATGCCGCGCAAGACCCCAATACATCTTCTTACGATCCGACCGGCTTACCGACCCAGCGGCAGAGTTTCGCATCGCTCCGGGCCGGCACCAAAGTGGGCGACTACGGGGTATCGCTGTTCGTTGATAATCTGTTCGACAGCCATACGATCCTGAATTACAACCATCAGACCAATTCGTACGACGCCAACGGCAACCTGCTGGCAAGTCCGGCTTACCGTTACATTTCCTACCGGCCTCGCACCTTCGGCATCACCGTGGTATTCCGGCACTAGCGCGATACGGTCTCACGAATCAATCGCGTTGGTTGATGCTCGGACTATGGCTGCGCTAGAGCCCTCGTGGGTGCGGCACAACAGTCAGCGCCTCTGATTGGAAGCGTATTTGCGCGCCACGCGTGAGTGGCCTGGCCCGCCGTTCCCCTATACAACCATACAACAACTGGTTTGCGGGTTGCGCCCTGTTTCCACCGATGCTACTGTCGGTCGCGTCAGAATTATCTGACCATATAACTATTCGTGGGGACGTGATGCCAGGCATTCGCTCGAAGCCGCTTTCGGCGCCGTTGAACCGTCGACTGTTGTTTTTATCCATCGTCTTGGCCGGCGCCACCCTGTGCTCCCGCGGGGCCGTGGCAACCGAGGCCAATGGCACGGATACGGGCGCAGCCGCCAGCGTGCCCGCGACTTCCGGAGGCTTGGAGGAAATCGTCGTTACGGCGACCCGCCACGAAGAATCCTTAAGCAAGGTGCCCTTGAGCGTCACCGCCCTGACGCAGGAGTCGATGGACCAACTCGGCATCAAGGATTTCCAGGACGTTGCGCGTTTCACGCCCGGCGTCAACATCGATAACACCGGCACCAATGCCATCTCGATCCGCGGCATCTCCTCTTCGGGTGGTGCCGGCACCACCGGCATTTACCTCGACGATACGCCGATCCAGATGCGCTCGCTGGGCTTCAACCCGGATGACACGTTGCCAAAGACTTTCGACCTGCAGCGGGTCGAGGTTCTGCGCGGCCCTCAGGGAACCCTGTTCGGCGCGGGCTCGGAGGGCGGTGCGGTACGCTACATTTTGACGCAGCCGAGTACCACGGAAACCGATACCTATGTACGGAGCGAAGCATCGTTCACGCAATACGGCCAGCCAAGCGGCGAGGTTGGCATCGCGCACGGCCAGCCCATCGTCGACGGCACGTTCGGCGTCCGTGCAAGCCTCTGGTACCGCTACGATGGAGGGTGGATCAATCGTGCCGACGATACGACCGGTGCGATCATCGATCACAATGTCAATTACTCCAATTCCATGGCCGGCCGCCTCGCGGCGGTCTGGAAACCCACCTCCAGCTTCACCGTGACGCCGAGCATCCTCTATCAGCGGCAGGACAAGAACGACGACTCGACCTACTGGCCGGCCTATTCGGATGCGTCCGCCGGACACTTCAACACGGCAACGCCCGAGCGGGTCGGCGGCCCTGACACGTATTACCTGCCGGCGCTGAAGATGGTGTGGGATTTGGGCAATACGCAGCTCATTTCCAACAGCTCGTACTTTCATCGCCGGCAGATCACGGCCTACCAGGGTACGGTGTACGACCTCGCCTACTGGCAATCCATCCCCGCGGCGAATGGCCTGACCCCGGGACCCTGGTACCCGCTGATCGATGCCAACGGCATCCACCTGCCCGCGGCATTGGCGGGCACAGAAACGCCGAACACCATGACCAATTCGCAAGAAAGCTACACGCAGGAATTTCGCTGGCAGTCCGCCGACTCGAGCTCCAAGTGGACCTGGACCGCCGGCATCTTCTGGCAACTGGCGAAGGAAGGCAGCATCGAGGAGCTGAGGTCCACCAACGTCGACCAGGTGTTCAACTACCTTTTCGGCGAGACACCCGCGGCCTTCTACCAGGGAACTTATTACTCGTGCCCGACCAATGCCGCCTATCCGTCGATTCCCGCCTGCGACATTTACTACAACAAGAACACCACGTTCGACCGGCAGGTCGCCGGATTCGGTGAATTGAGCTATGCGTTCACCGACTGGATGAAGCTGACGGTAGGCGGTCGGATCGCACGCACCGCGTTTTCGTTGAATCACTATTCGGACGGCTACGAGAACTACGGTCCGACCCCGGCGGCGGCGAGCGAGAAGGAGACCCCGAAGACGCCCAAGGCGACCTTGTCATTCCAGATCGATCCGCAGGACCTGTTCTACTTGAGCTACGCCAAGGGCTTCCGCGTCGGCGGCGGCAATGCCCCGCTCCCCTCCTTCTGCAACACCGACCTCGCGGCGGCGGGATACCCGAACGGTGCGCCGCTCACCTACAAGTCCGACTCGACTCAAAATTACGAGATCGGCTCCAAGAATGGCTTCGGCGACTGGCTGAAGATCGCGTCGAGCGTCTATTACATCAAGTGGAGCCAGATCCAGCAGAGCATCTACGTCGCGGGCGCGTGCGGACTGCAATTCACCGACAATCTGGGCACCGCCGTGGCCTGGGGCGGCGATATCCAGGCCGAGGCGAAGCTCGGACCCGTCAACGTCGATCTCGCCAGCGGCTATACGAGCGCGCGCTATTCCAAGACCGACCCTGCGGGCTGTCAGGCGACCGCAAACTCGCCGCCGTGCCTCGCCACCAGCGGCGATGCGATCTCGGGCCAGGCGGCCATCAACTACGCCCCCGGTGTGAATGCGCCGTTCACCACGGCGATCGGCGTCCAATACAACTTCCGACTGGCGAAATACGACAGCTTCGTGCGCGCCGATTGGGAGTACGAGGCGCGCAATCATTGGCTCGCGGCCGTGCAGGATCCGAACAATACGGCGCAGTACAACTCGGGCTTTTCCTACACGCTGCCCTCCACAAGCTTCAGCTCGTTGCGGGCGGGCATGGACTTCGGAGGCTGGCAGCTCGCGGCGTTCTGCAACAACCTGTTCGACTCACATACGGTGACCAACTACGCACTCGGACAGACCGACGGCACGGTCACGCCGCAACAGAACGCTTATACGTACCGGCCGCGAACCGTGGGCCTGACTTTCACCCTGCACAGTCATTGATCCAACCCCCGCCGCGCGCCAGCGGGCGCGCGGCGGGATAACGATGGCGCGCCTCAGGCCACCGCGCGCGCCGACTCCACGCCGCATGCGTCCTTGACCGACGCGCTCAAAATGCCGAGGCCCTCCTCCAGCACGGCATCGGGTATCGTCAGCGGGGCGAGCAGCCGCACGACATTGGCGTCCGTGCCGCAGGAGAGCAGAATCAAGCCGCGCTTCTCCGCCGCCGCCACGATTGCGGCGGTGACCGCGGCGTCCGGCTCCTTGCTCTTCGGATCCTTCACCATCTCGAAAGCCACCATCGCGCCCAATCCGCGCACGTCGCCGATGGCCGGAATTTCCTTGGCGAGCGACTCCAGATGCGAGCGCATCCTCTGACCGACTCGCGCGGCGCGCGCACATAAACCCTCGGACTCGATGACGTCAAGCACGGCGTGAGCCGCCGCGATGCTCAACGGGTTGCCGCCATAGGTCCCACCCAGACCACCCGCGTGAGCGCTGTCCATGATGGAGGCGCGGCCGGTCACGCCCGACAGCGGCAGGCCTCCGCCCAATCCTTTCGCGACCGTTATGAGATCCGGCGTCACGCCCGAATGCTCGATGGAGAACATCTTGCCGGTGCGCGCAATGCCGCCCTGCACCTCGTCCGCAACCAGGACGATACCGTGCTCGTCGCAAAGCTTTCTCAGCGCTCGCAGGAATTCATAGGGCGCCACGTTGAAACCGCCCTCACCCTGCACCGGCTCGATGACGATGGCCGCCACGGATTTCGGATCCACGTCGCCGTGGAACAGGCGGTCCAAATCGGCCAGCGCCCGCTCGACCGACACCCCCCGGTAAGGCAACGGGAATTCGGCGTGGTAAATCTCTGCAGGGAATGGTCCGAAGCCCTTCTTGTACGGCATGACCTTGCCCGTGAGCGCCAGCGTCATGAGCGTGCGGCCGTGAAAGCCGCCGGAAAAAGCGATCACCGCCGAGCGCTTGGTGTGATATCGGGCGATCTTTACCGCATTCTCGAGGGCCTCGGCACCCGAAGTGAGGAAAATCGATTTCTTCGGAAAATCGCCGGGTGCGAGCGAATTCAGGCGCTCTGCCAACCGCACGTACGACTCGTACGACACCACGTGAAAGCAGGTGTGGGCAAACGCCTCCGCCTGTTGTGCGACCGCGGCCATCACCCTGGGGTGGCGATGCCCGGTATTCAATACCGCGATCCCCGCGGCAAAGTCGATGAAACGCCGTCCGTCGACATCCCAAATTTCCGAATTTTCCGCCTTGACCGCGTAGATCCCCTTGGTTCCCACGCCGTTCGCCACCGCCGCTTCCTTGCGGGCCTTGAGCTCTGAAGTCTTCGACATGTGCGTCTCCCGAAAATGCGCCGCTAAGCCCCGGAACGGTATCATTGGCCGTCAATTTGAGCAAAACTTGACCGATGAGCACCGCGGATCCCCCCCTCCCCTCGACGCTGGATCGCGCGCTGTCGGCGCAAGCGGGCATCACCGCCGGCACCATGCAGGTGCGCATGATACGGGCCGAGTCGCATCTGCGCCGAGAAGAGGACGATCGCGTGGCGGTCGAGGCGCCGCTCGAGTTTCAGCTGCATCATCCCGCCATGGGTTTGGATCCCGTCTCCTTCGGAACCACCATGAGGACGCCGGGTGACGACGAATCGCTCGCCGTGGGGCTTCTTTACGGCGAAGGAGTGGTCAATCAAGCCTCGGATATCGAAGCGGTGGAATCGAGCACGCGCAAACCGAACGTGGTGAACGTGCGCTTGCATCCCGGCGTCCCCTTGGAGCTACAAGCCGCCTCGCGGCGCTTCTCAGCGGGCTCGAGCTGCGGAGTATGCGGCACCACGGGGCTCGATGCGGCGATCGCGCGAGCCGCCGCCACGCGCATCACCGTGAAGCAAGGCATGGACCTGTCCATTCTGTTCGACCTGCCGAAGCGCATGCGTCGCGAGCAGACCCGCTTCGGCGACACGGGCGGCATTCATGCGTCCGCCCTGTTCGATTTGCGGGGCAACCTGATCACCGTGGCGGAGGACGTGGGGCGCCACAATGCGTTCGATAAGCTCGTGGGCGAGAATTTGATGGCCGGTCGAGTGCCCTTCTCGGGCCACGCCGTGCTGTTAAGCGGTCGGGCGAGTTACGAGCTCGTACAGAAGGCGCTGCGGTCGGGAGTCGCCGTGCTGGCCGCAATCGGTGCGCCGTCGAGCCTCGCCGTGAATCTCGCCCTGGCCTCGGGACTCACGCTCGTGGGATTTCTGCGCGACGGAAAGTGCAACCTTTATTCAAATCCCGAGCGAATCACCGGCGTCGGGGACTAGGGCACCGTCAAGCGTCAGCCAACCCGAGGCGCTTGCAGCACCTGCGACGGCCCCCGCGCTCAGCCAGGCCTGACCTGCCTTGGCAGCTTGCACCACTCGCGGGTACAAGGGACTCGAGGCCGCGCTCAGAAACGTGCGCCATTCCCGGCTGTTCAAGAATTTATCCGTCTTCTTGAGGGCTATGGGCATGGACCGCTCCTAGTCCTCGTCCGGAGTCTCGTGGAGATCGGGCTGCACGCCGCGGCGCGAAAGCAGATACCCCAGGGTCACCCCGACCAATGCCACCATGCCGAGCGCCCGCCACGGGTTGTTGCGCACGTAGTCATCGGCGCTGCCCACGAAATCGCGGGCCCTTTGCACCCAATTCTCGGACGCGTCCATCAGGGGGTCGATCACGGAAGCGAGAGTCGCGGTGGGCGCGGCACCCACTCCTCCCACGTGCAGATCTTTCTTGCCGTTCGTGTTGTTTACACTCGCCAACATGTCGCTCTCCGTCGCGAGGTCTTCGTGCCTCGCCCGGAGTATCTCGCGGCGCATCTCGAGCACGCAGCGGCCGGTATCGCTGCCTCACGTAGGATTCCGCTCACGGGGCTGAGCGAGCGGCGATCCGCGCCGATCAATTGACCTGGTAGCCCCGTCCGGTCAGACACGCCGCCATGGCACGGTTGTAATTGCCGTGGGCGCGGTCCGCGTCGGCCTGCGGCATGCCGCCGGCGGCTTGGGTCGGATCGAAGCCGGTCTGACCCTTCGCCCAGTTGTGACACTCATATTGGTCGGCGGCCTGCTGATCCTTGGACTGACCGTTGGCGGGGTAGACGATCAAGTCGCTCTGCATTGGGGGCGGGGGCGCCGCGGATTGCGGGGCTCCCTGGTTGGGATCGCCCCCGTCAGGCGGCGGAGCATCCTCCGGCGGCGGCACCACCACGTAGCCATTCTGATCCGGCTGCCAGGTGTAATACACATTGTCCGCATAGTAATACGGTACTCCGCCGACCCAGACGGTGGAGTAGTAGCCTGGCAATCCCGCGATGACGAGGCCGATCGGCGGCGTCACCACGACGAAGCCGCCCGCCCTGGGCGCATACCACACGCCGCCGCTGAAGTAATACGGCGACCCGCGGTGGTAATAGGGACGGTAGTCGGGCGGCAGCGTTCTGGCGACCGCGCCCACGGGCGCGTAAAACCGCCCGTGATTGTAGCGCGCATCCATCACCTGGCCGCGCCCGTCCAAGACCGGGCGGGCTGGCATACCCGGGCGCACCGCGGACGACCGCTCGGGCCCCGGGCGCACCGCGGACGACCGCTCGGGCCCCGGTCGTTCCGCCGCCGGCCGCTCGGGGCCAGGTCGTCCCGCCTCCGCATGCCTGGGCTCTTCAGCCGCGCAAACTCCGCGCATTCCCACCAGCGCCAGCGTGAAGGTCGCCAGCAACCCCATCCGTATCGTGCGTGTCGTGTTCATGGCGAGCTTCTGATCAGTTGACGGTGTAGCCGCGACCCTGCAAGCACGCGCTCAATGCGCGGCGGTAGGCATCCGCACGGCCCCGCTCGGCAGCAATCTGCTGGGCGGTCTCTTGATTGATCTGCGCCTGTGCCTGGCGCGCCTGAGCCTGAGCGTTCGCATCCGAAGCCGATCCGACGATGGCGCCGGTGGCGGCACCGAACAACAGCCCTGCGCCCGCATTTCGCGGACCTGCGAGGATCGAGCCGAGAATGGCACCGCCGATGGCGCCCACCGCAGTGCCTGTGCCGGGCGGATTCGCGGGCTGGACCACGACCCGCTCGTAAGGCGGGGCGTCCGGACGGCTCGGATCCACGCCGGTCTCATGAACTGCCCAATTGTGGCATTCATACCGGTCCCGGTCAGTCTGCTCGGCCGATTGGCCGTTGTTCGGGTAAACAAAGATCTTCTGAGGCTGCGGCGGTGGCGGTGCCGGCACCGCCACGGTGCGCGGCGGCGGCGTCACGCAGGCACCCAGCGCCAAGCCCGCAGCGAGCATCACGCCGACACGCAACGTCACCGTGGTCCGTCGAGAAAGGTCAAGAATTGTCATGAGCTTGCAACCTCTGGATCCTTGTTCATCAATCGCTTACAACGCATACCAGGCAGGCTAGTTGACAGCCTGAGCCGCGCAGAGTTCGTTGGCGCGACACCGTGGGGGCCGCACGATGCTGAGGTCAAGGTTTGGCGGGTTTGCGGAATTTCAAGATGAACTGATCGGTGCGGCCGCGAATGGACGGATCGAACACCTTCACGGTGCGCGAATCCGACGGCTGGCTCAACAGAGCGCTGCTGCCGACAAATTGAAATCCCGCGGCGAGCACTTCCCGTTTCACCGCCTCTGGGTCAATCCGGTGCAAGGTCGACGTGACACTGGTTCCCGCCCCCGCCACCGATGAATGGTCCAGGATCAAATAGATGCCGCCCGGCTTGAGTGCCTCGAACACCAGCTGATTGAATACCCCCAGATCCAGGCCGGGGAGGTTGTGCAGGTCGTGATAGTTCTGCGAGGTCCAAACGAGGTCCACCGGCTCGGGCGTTTTGAGCTGGGCGAACGGCTCGACCACCACGCTGACATTTGCATACGCAGGTTCGGCGGCGATCGCCTTGACCCGCGCCGCGAAGTCGGGGGTACCGGCCGGGGCATCGGTGCGCGGCGCCTGCACGAGTGCGTACACGTGACCCGTGCTTCCCACCGCCTTGGCTATGATGCGCGTGAAGTATCCGCCGCCCGGCAGGAGTTCCGCGATTTTGAATCCGGGCTGCACGCCGGCGAATTCGAGAGTTTCGGCCGGCTTGCGGTTCGCATCATGTTCGAGATCGGCCGCGGGTCGAGCGGGGTCGGCGGCGGCGGCGGCGAGAAAATCGGGAATCTTGGCCGGTGGCGCTTGTGCTGACCACGCCTGGGAGGCGAGGACGATGCCGGCCAGTAGCAGCGCCGGCCGGCCGATGGTTTGGTGGCTCATGATTATCTCCCCTGCTGCCTGATAGGTTTGGTTCGAATTCTATCATCAACGCCGGCCACGTCGGCCGCGTAGAATTCTCCGATCAAAACTCGCGAAGGGTCCCATGAGTCTCAGCGTCTTCGACATTTTCAAGATCGGCATCGGCCCCTCGAGCTCCCATACCATGGGGCCGATGAATGCCGCCAGAAGCTTCGCAGAGCTGCTTGCCGTCCGCGGGCTGCTCGAGCACACCGCACAAGTGTCTGCGCAGCTCTACGGCTCGCTCGCACTCACCGGCCGCGGTCACTGCACCGATCGGGCGATCCTTTTGGGCCTATCGGGCATGAGTCCGGACACGATCGATCCAGCGACCATCGACCCGACCCTGCACGCGATCCGCTCGTCAGGTCGCATCCGGCTGCTCGGCCGCCATGAGATCGCCTTCGACGAGCCGTTGAATCTGCTGTTCCATCTCGATTAGGTGCTTCCAGGACACTCCAACGGCATGCGCTTCACCGCGCACGACGCGGCCCTCGAAGTGCTGGCGCGCGAGGAGTACTACAGCATCGGCGGCGGCTTCGTCGTGCAGGCCGGAGCGTCGTTGGAGGGTGGCGAGAAGCGCGCTGCGCCGCCCTACGAATTCCAGTCCGGAGCACGGCTTCTCGAGCTGTGCCGACAGGAGGGGCTCGAGATCCATGAGCTCATGTGGGCGCGCGAGCGGGCTTGGTACGCAGACACGGACATCCGCGCGCGGTTGCTGTGCCTCTGGCAGGTCATGCAAGGTTGCGTGCAGCGCGGCTTCGAGGCTCAGGGTCTGTTGCCCGGCGTACTCGGTGTGCGGCGGCGCGCGCCGAAGCTTTACCGCCAATTGATGACCGGCGATCCATCAAGTCCGATGCATGCCCTCGATTGGGTCAATGCGTACGCCTTGGCCGTCAACGAGGAGAACGCCGCGGGCGGCCAGGTGGTGACCGCGCCCACCAACGGCGCGGCCGGTATCGTTCCCGCCGTGCTGCATTATTATCGGCGCTTCGAGCCGGGCGCGGACGATGCGGGAGTGCTTCGTTTTTTGCTGAGCGCCGCCGCGATGGGCATGCTCTACAAACAAAACGCCTCGATTTCCGGGGCCGAGATGGGCTGCCAGGGCGAGGTGGGGGTTGCCTGTTCCATGGCGGCTGCCGGCCTGGTGTCGGCCATGAACGGCACCAACGAACAGATCGAAAACGCCGCCGAGATCGGCATGGAACACAATCTGGGTCTTACCTGCGATCCGGTTGCGGGCCTGGTGCAGATTCCGTGCATCGAGCGCAACGCCATGGGATCGGTCAAGGCCATCAACGCCGCGCGCCTCGCGCTGCGCGGCGACGGGTCGCACAAGGTGACGCTCGATCAGGTGATCGCCACCATGCGCCAAACCGGCATCGACATGTCGGCGATCTACAAAGAAACTTCCCAAGGGGGACTCGCCGTCAACGTACCGGAGTGCTAGCCCTGGTGGGCTGGGCCGATCAGCCCGTCGCCTGCAAACCCTGGGCGATGCCGCTGATGGTCGCGCGCAGGGCACCGAACAGCATGGTGTCCTTGCGGTCGCTGGCTCGCCAGCGCTTCAACAGGTCGACCTGCATGAGATGCATGGGATCGACGTAAGGGTTGCGCAGCGTGATCGCACGCTGCAACGTCGGATCCGAGTCGAGGAGGCGCGTCGAACCGCGCAGCATCAGCACGTGCCCTGACGTGAGGTCGTATTCCCTGCGGATGAAATCGGCATGGATCTCGAGGCCCTCGCCGGCAAGCGCCTCGTAATGCGCGGCGATCTCAAGATCGGTGCGCGCCAGCATGGATTCGACGTCATCGAGCAGATGGGCAAAAAACGGCCATTGCGCCAGCATGTCCCGAATCACGCCCTCGCCGTGTTCGGCGATCGCCGCATCCAGGCCGGTGCCGAACCCAAACCATCCCGGCAGCATGTGCCGGCTCTGGGTCCATGCGAATACCCAGGGTACGGCGCGTAACGCCGCAATCCCCTCGCCCGTCGCCCGCACCGCGGGCCTCGATCCGATGTGCATCCGCTCGATCACATCCAAGGGCGTGACCGCGCGGAAAAATTCGGCGAATCCCGGGCTGTCTAACACCAATCCTCGATAGGCCTCAAAACTCTTGGACGAGATGGTGCGCATCGCCGCGAGCGAAGCGGCCGATGCCGGAGTGCGGGAGGCTGCGTGCGCCGTCGCGAGCGCCACGGCCGCGAAAGTGCGTTCGAGCGTGCGCATCGCGATGGGGCGAAGTCCGTAGCTTTGGTTCACCACCTCGCCCTGTTCGGTCAGGCGCAGCACGCCGCGAATGCTGCCGCTCGGCGCAGCCTCGACCAGGCTCTCGGTTCTGCCGCCGCCTCGCGCCGGCGTGCCGCCACGGGCGTGGAAGATGGTCAAGGCGATGGCGGTGTCCCGGGCGGCTTCCAGCAGCCGATGCTGCGCAACTTGCAGCGCCCACCGGGATGCCGCAAAGCCGGCCTGCTTGTTGGTGTCCGAATACCCGATCGCCACGGTCTGGCGGTTGCCGCGCACCGCGAGATGCCTGCGATACGCAGGCTCCCTGTGCAACGCGCGCAGCAGTTCGCCGGCGCTTTCCAGCGCCTCGACCGACTCCAACAGCGGGGTGACATCGAGCCGGCACTCCCCGGTACGCTTGTCCGTGGTGTCTGCCCAGCGCGCGAGCAACAGCACCGCGAGCACGTCGTCGGGTCCTTCGGCGCCCGAAACGATGTAGCTGCCGATGGCGCGCTCGCCGAATTTGTGCCGGGCGTGCGCGATGGTCTCGAACACCCATAACAGCCGCCGTCCGGCCGCATCGAGCGGCGTGGTCGGCGACAGATCGCGCGCCAGCAGCTCGCGCAGTCGCGCCAGACGCTCGCTGCGTGGCAATGTGCTCCACTCGGGACTTCCGAGGCCTTGCGCGATCACCTGGTGATGCACATGCGCCGCCTGCGTCACGTCCATGGTCGCGATGTGAAATCCGAAGGTTCGCACCCGGCGGATGAAGCGCCGCACCAGAAAATATCCCGCGTGCCGTCCACGATTGGCGATCAGGCTGTCGGCGGCAAGTTTCACGTCGGCGAGCAGTTCGTCGCAGTTTTGATAAGAGTTCGGACGGCCCTCGTAGGTGGCCTGCAGACGCTCGCCGATCTGGCCAAAAAAGATCCGGTAGGGCATGCGGTCATGCCGCGCGGGCGCGAGCGCTTGGACTCCCGGCAAAAGCGAGGTGTAGGCGTCGATGCGCTCCGCGAGGGCGCTTGAAATTTCGACCCGGCGCGCACTCTGGCTGAGCGCTTCGGCAAGTTGACCGCACTCGTTGAAATACGTGGACACGATGAGCTGTTGGTGGCGCTGCAAAGTTTCCCGAATGGACTTTGCGTGGCCGTCGGCGTTGTTGTCCATGTCGCCGCCCACCCA
>Ga0182030_10006129_pt1 | contig 25415 bp, 23 predicted proteins | sample 812S3MmetaG_FD_121299 | JGI IMG/M metagenome (GOLD analysis project Ga0182030, IMG submission 121299) | Permafrost microbial communities from Stordalen Mire, Sweden - 812S3M metaG (Illumina Assembly) | ecosystem: Environmental > Terrestrial > Soil > Wetlands > Permafrost | place: Sweden...
GATCGGGGAATCGTCCTTGACCGCCCAATAGACCGAGAAGCCGCCGGGTTTTTCGTAGACATGCTGGGCCACGATATAGGCCTTGAGGTTGCCGCCGACCACGCCATTGGCGAGCGACAACGGCGCCTGCGTCGCACAATCCAGCGCGCCGGCCGCCAGCGCCTGCGTCATCGGCGCGGTGCCCTGGAATTGCGTCCATTCCACGTTGTAGGTCTTGCCGAGATCGGGGAATTGCTCGGGCCTTCGCATCATCCAGTATTTGGCTTCCTCGGCCGGAATCGTCCAGCCGACGTGGATCGTCTGCTGCGCCTGCGACGGGCCGATGCCGGCAACAACCGCAGCCAACGCCCCGGCGGCAAAAATCCATTTCGAAGGTATCCGCATCATGACCGCTCCATATTCCCGATGCCAATGGGCACCATCGCGACATCACATGCAGCTAAGCCTTTCATGGTTCAAACAATCAGGCAAGCCGCCTGCCGGGGCTATGGAGCCTTGCCGCCGGGGCCGCAATATGTGGTAAGCCGGCAGGCGGTTGGCGCGGTGAAGCAGGGAGAGATGCAATGGCGGAGATTGGCGGAGCGGACCGGACCCAACCGCAAAGGCTCGGCTATCTCGGGCTCGGAATGATGGGATTGCCGATGACGCGGCGCCTGATCGATGCCGGCCACAATGTCACGGTATGGAACAGGTCGCGCCACAAGGCCGCCGCGCTGGTCGAGGCGGGTGCGACCGCCGCAGCCCATCCGCGCGAAGTGGCCGATGCCGCCAGCATCATCTTCATGTGCCTCACCGACGCCGCGGCCGTGGAAGAGGTGGCGTTCGGCAAAGACGGCCTGGCGACGGCGGCGGGGTCGGCCAAACTCGTCGTCGACTTCTCGTCGATCCACCCGGACGCGGCACGTTCGATCGCCGCGCGGCTGAAGGCTGCCAACGGCATGGCATGGATCGATGCGCCGGTCTCCGGCGGCACCAAGGGCGCGGAGGAAGGCACGCTCGCGGTGATGGCCGGCGGCGATGCCGCCGATATCGAAAAGGCGAGACCCTATGTTCTGGCGATGGCGCGGCGGTTCACCCATATGGGTCCGCTCGGAGCCGGCCAGACCACGAAACTCTGCAACCAGGTGATTGTCGGCTGCGCCATGGCCGTGCTCGCGGAAGCGACGCGGCTGGCGACCAATGCCGGAATCGACGCACACCGGTTGCCCGAGGCGCTGGCCGGCGGCTTTGCCGATTCGATCCCGCTGCAATTGTTCGTGCCGCGCATGGCGGCAGGGATTCATTCGCCGCCGCTCGGCCATATCGCCACCATGCTCAAGGACCTGGATACGGTGGTCGAGGTGGCCCGCGACACGTCGAGCCCGGTGCCGATGGCGGCGCTGGCCGCGCAATTGTTCAGAATGGCGAAGGCGGCGCGCGGCGGCGATGCCGACGCGCTGGAAATCTACAAGCTGTCGGCCCCCAGGGAGGGTTGAGCGAAGCTGTCGCCGCGATCGAAAAACCAATTGCAGCCGCCCCGCGGGGCGTTAGAAATGGCCTTCGCACCCGCCCTCATTGAACCGGGAACCCGCCGATGTACGAGCCTGCCGGCGTCAAGACGTCCGCAAATTTTCCGGTCCCCGGGCAGATGAAAGCCTGGGTGCTGGGCGACCCCGACCAGCTTTTCCTGCGCGACAAGCCGACGCCGGTTCCCGGGCGCGCCGAGGTCCTGGTGCGCATCGACGCGGTGGCGATCTGCGCCACCGACCTTGAAATCATCCATGGCGGATCGCCGGCGAGCATTCTGGGCGGCCTGCCCTTCAACAAGAATTTCACGCCCGGCCACGAATATATGGGCACGGTGGCGGCACTCGGACCCGGCGTCGACGAATACGCCATCGGCGAACGCGTCAGCGTGGAAATCCATGCCGGTTGCGGCCAGTGCAAGCGATGCCGCCAGGGCATGTACACCTCGTGCCTGAACTACGGCCGTGCCGACAAGAACCATCGCGCCAACGGTTTCACCACCGACGGCGGTTTCGCCGAATATGCGGTCAACCATATCAACACGCTGGCGCGGGTGCCGGACAGCATGAGCGACGCGGAGGCGACGCTGGTCGTCACCGCCGGGACCTCGATGTACGGCCTGACCGAACTGGGCGGACTGGTCGCCGGCGAAAGCGTGGTGGTGATCGGCCCGGGCCCGATCGGGTTGCTCGCGGTGGCGGTGGCCAAGGCGCTCGGAGCAAATCCGGTGATTCTCACCGGCACCCGCAACGCCCGCCTTGCGATCGGCAAGGAGTTGGGGGCGGATCGCACCGTCAACATCGCCGACGAGAATGCGGTCGAGGTGGTAAAACAGCTTACCGACGGCATCGGCGCCGATTATGTGATCGAGTGCGCCGGCACCGCGGCCACCGTCAACCAGGCCATCCACATGGCCAATCGCGGCGGCAAGATCTGCCTGGCCGCCTTTCCGCACGATCCGGTGACCACGGATCTCGCGCATCTGGTGAAGAACAACATCTATGTCTACGGCATACGCGGCGAAGGCCGCGGCGCCACCCGCCGCGCCATGGCCCTGATGGCGGCAAAACGCTTCGATGCCACCAGGATTCACACCCACACTTTCGCGCTCGCCGACCTGCCGACCGCGTTGCGCTACGCCCGCGACCGGGTCGAGGACGCCATCAAGGTGGTCGTGACCACAAGGCAGGCGAACGCGCACGCCAGCGCGGCGGCGGAGTAGCAGATGCAGGCCTGGATCAGGCCTGGTTCACCGCACCGCGCCATCATGAGCGGCGGCCGGCGCTTGCCGGACCTCACCCCAAAATGGCTGGGCCAGTCGCCAGGCGCGATGACTGCCTACCTTTCGAAGGCCCGGGCCAGCCGGGCAACCGCCGGCGCAATGATCTGACGCGGATAGCCGCTGAAGCCCAGCACCAGCGCCGACTGCGCCGGTGCCTCGACATACAGGCGGCTCATGGCGCGAACGACGACACCGTGTTCTCGCCCTGCTTGTTCGATCGTGACGTCTGATAGCCCTCGTCGCGTGTAAGCAACCAGATGCATGCCCTGGTCCGGGGGATCGACAGTCAAGTGGTCGGCCAGGCGGCGCCTCAGCGCGGCCACCAGCGCGTCGCGCTGGTCGCGGTACATCTCCCGCATTCTGCGGATGTGAGCTGCGAAGTGCCCCTCTTCCATGAACGCGGCGACGACGGTTTGGCAGAGGCTCGATGGCTGGCGGTCCATGAGGTAGCGCGCGGTAACGAAGGCCCGAACCAGTGAAGGAGGCACCACGGCGTAGCCGAGCCGGAGTCCCGGGAAAAGCGCCTTGTTGAGGGTTCCGATGTAGATGACGCGCTCGGCTTCATCGAGGCCCTGCAGCGAAGCCAGTGGCCGGCCGCCGTATCGGAATTCACTGGCGTAGTCGTCTTCGACGATCCAGGCGCCCGACTGTCGCGCCCAGGCAAGAAGTTCGAGGCGGCGCGCCATCGACAGGGCAACGCCTTTCGGAAACTGGTGCGAGGGCGTGATGAAAACGGCACGCGCTTGTGGGGCGCGACGAATACCTTCAGCGACGCTGACGCCATGCTGGTCGACCGGTATCGGCCGAACCGTCGCCCCCGCCGCGACGAGCGCAAGCCGGGTCAACGAGTACCCCGGATCCTCGATCCAGACTTCCTTGTCCGGGCCCTGCATGAGACGGATCACGATATCGAGGGCTTGCTGGGTGCCCGCAGTGATCACGACCTGTTCGGGCTCGCACCGCACGGCACGTGCGGCCCGCAGATAGTCGCAGACGGACCTGCGCAATTCCGGCATGCCTTGCGGGTCGCCATAGCCGAGGTGTTGCCGTCCGAAGGAGCGCAGCGTGCGTGCGCTGAGTTTCCGCCACAGTTCGGCGGTGCGTGCATCCAGCAGCGTGCGGCCCAGATTGAACGGGCGCTCATCGCTCTGCGACGTCACGTCGATGAAACCGCCTGGCTCACGCGAGCAGGAGGGTGTGTTGGCGACTGGTGCCGGTCGCGGCTTGCGGCCATGAATTGCCGCGAAGGGTTCGGGAAGATCCGAGGCGATGAAGGTCCCTGCACCTTTCCTGCCGCAAGCGTAGCCTTCAGCAAGAAGCTGTTCAAAAGCCGAGACGACGGCAGAGCGCGAAACACCGAGTTGCGCTGCGAGTTCGCGCGTCGAGGGCAGCTTGGTCGCGGGACGAAGCGTTCCAGACAGGATCGCCGATCGCAGCTTCAGGTAAATCTGGCGAAACACCGGCGCGTCTGCCGCGCGGTCCACTTCAAAAGCATAAAGCTCTGCCCAGCTTTGTCTGGTCTTCACGGATGGCTTTCGAAAACTGCGGCCCCCGGCCAAGCGAGTGGTATGCCTCATTGGGCCAAGGTGGGTCTTTTCACAAGACCATTTTTCCTTATCCTGTCTCCGACACCAAGGGAACGGGAAGAAGAAAATGCCCGTTGGTTCGAATGGCGACGCGAGGAGCGCCCAATCATGAGTTCGCCGCAAATCCGTCGTGCCGACCGAGCCATGTCAGTTGAACGTACGCTGGAGACGCTGGCACAAGGCTATAGCGGCCGGCTCGCTACCGTGAGCGAGGACGGGTTCCCCTATTGCATCCCGCTGCTGTATCTTTGGATCGACGGCGAGGTGTATTTGCACACCACGAGCGCCGCAGGACATTTGCGCGCGAATATCGAGAGAGACCCTCGCGTTTGCTTCGAGGTCGATGCGCAGGAAGGCGTCTTTGACTATGGCCGGTTTGAATGCGATTCCGGGCTCGCCTATCGAAGCGTGTGCCTGTTCGGCCGGATACGGATCGTCGAAGACCGGGAAATCAAGCAGCGGTTCTGCGAAGCGCTGATGGCAAGATACGGCAAGCCCGAGACAAATCGCCCCAAGGGCTTCTTCCCGCGGATCGATGCCATCACCGTTTATGCCATTTCGGCTGAGCGCTTCACCGGCAAGGAAACCCCGCTGCCGCCGCTTTCCGAACAGTGGCCTGCGAAGGACCGGACCAAGACGCCAAATGCTTCATTGCCCACGGACGGTCACTCATTGTCCGCAACGAGGGGCGCTGCAAATTCCTGAACAACCGCGCCGCCTCGACCAGACCTTGCGCATCACAGCCTCTGTTGCCCCTCCGCTCACACCGAGCAGTAACGCTCCTTGATCTCGTCGTCGGCCAGAAGGTCGCGCGCGGCGGCGTGATAGACCACCGCACCCTGGTCCAGCACATAGGCGCGGTCGGCGAGTTCAAGCGCCAGTTCGACATTCTGCTCGACCAGCAGAATCGTGGTGCCCTGCGCCTTCATGCTGCGGAACAGTTCGAACATTTCGTCGACCAGCACCGGCATGATTCCTTCCGACGGTTCGTCGAGCATGATCAGGTCGGGTTTGGCGATCATCGCCCGCGCGATCGCCAACATCTGCTGTTCGCCGCCGGACATCGTGACCGCCTCCTGATCCAGCCGCTCGGCGAGCCGCGGAAAAATCCGGGCGATGGCTTCGAGGCGCTCGGCTTCGCGTCTCTTCTCGGGCGACGCCACAAGCCCAAGCCGAAGATTCTCCCGCACCGTGAGGCCCTGCACGATGCGCCGCTCCTCCGGCACATAGGCAAGGCCGAGGCCGAAGCGTAGATGCGCGGGCTCCCCCAACAGCTCCCTGCCCTTGAAAACGACCGAGCCCTGGGTCTTGTCCAGAAGACCCATGATCGACTTCAGGGTCGTGGTCTTGCCGGCGCCGTTGCGGCCGATCAGACAGACGATCTCGCCCTGGGCCACCTCGATCGTGATGTCCTGCAGAACATGGCTGGCGCCATACCAGGCGTTGAGGCTGCGTACCTGCAACATCCGCTCAATGCTCCCGCTGGCCAAGATAGACCCGCTTCACCGCCTCGTTCTTGCGGACTTCCTGCGGGGTTCCTTCCGCCAGCAGTTCGCCGTGGTGCAGCACCAGAATGCGATCGCTGATCCCGAGCACCAGCTTCATCTTGTGCTCGACCAGGATCACGGTGCGCTCATCGGCCAGCTTCACGATCAGGTCCATCATGGTGCGGGTTTCTTCCGGACTCATTCCGGCGGTCGGCTCGTCCAGCAGCAACAGCCGCGGCCGGCTCGCCAGCGCCATGCCGATTTCCAGCGCGCGCTGCTCGCCATGCGCCAGGGTCTTTGCGGTCCGTCCGCGCGACTCCCACAACCCGACCAGCGCCAGCAGTTCATCGGCCTGCTCGGTCAACTCGACCAGCCGGGCGCGCGGGCGCCACATGTCGTAACGCGACACCAGCGCCTGCAGCCCGACCCGGATATTCTCCCGGGTGGTCAGTTGTGGGAACACATTGGTGATCTGGAACGATTTCGCCACCCCCATATGGGCGAAGCGATGCTGCGGCAGCCCGGTGACATCGCGGCCTTCGAATTCCACGCTGCCGCTGGTCGGCGACAACGCGCCGGACAACAGGTTGAAATAGGTGCTCTTGCCGGCGCCATTGGGGCCGATGATCGAGGTGATCGCGCCTTTGGTGAATTCGGCCGTGATGTTATGCAGTGCGACGAACCTGCCGAACAGCTTGCCGACGCCCCTGGTGCGCAGAATCACCTGCTGCGATGCCGTGCCGGTCGCCGTCATGGCTTGCCGCGCGAGATCAGCGTGCCCCAGATTCCGGCCGGGAAGAACAGCACGCAGATCATGAAAATGGCACCGACGATCAATTGCCAATGCACCGTCCACAGCGAAACCAGATTCTCCAGCAACAGAAACGCCGCCGCGCCGACCATCGGCCCGAAGAACGTCCCCATGCCGCCGAGCAGCGCAATCATCACCACCTCGCCCGAAGTGTCGTAATACAGGATTTCGATCGGCACGATCGACAGATGCAGCGCCTGCAGCGCCCCGGCCAATCCGCAAAATCCGCCCGACAGCACGAAGGTGATCAGCCGCGTCCGCGTCACGTCATAGCCGGAAGCCCTTGCCCGGGTTTCGTTCTCGCGCACCGCCTCGATCACGGCGCCGAACGGCGAGGCCAGAATCCGCGACAGCACGAAGAACGCCGCGATCACGAAGGCAGCGATCACATAATAGCGGGTCAGCGGATTGATGAAATCCAGCCTGACCCCGAAGATATCGATGACGCGGACATTGATGCCGCGCAGGCCGTTCTCGCCGCCGGTCCAGTCGACCGCCTGGTAGAACAAATAATAGACGCATTGCGCCAGCGCCATGGTCACCATCGCGAAGTAGATCCCGCGGGTCCGGATCGCCAGCACCCCGATCAGCGCCGCCATCAACAGCCCGCCCAGAATGCCGAGCGGGATCGCCGCAAACCAGGGCAAGCCGAAATGCGCGATCGCGATGCCGCAGAAATAGGCGCCGGTTCCGAACAGCGCGGCGTGCCCGAACGACAACAGGCCGAGATAGCCGTAGACCAGGTTGAAGCCAAGCGCATAGAGGCCGTAGATCAGAATGTTGGCGGCAAGGGCGGTGAACGGCATCACCAAGGGAAACACCAGCACCGCCAGGCTGGCGAGGCTGGCGCGGTGCAAAATCGCAAACTGGAACCAGCTCACAGGCACGGCTTGCGTCTGCGGATAGGGCTGGATGATCTCGTTCATGCGCTGATGTTCACCTTCAACTCATCAATCCGGCGCGGCCGAAGAAGCCCTGCGGCCGGACGATCAGCACCACCGCCATCAGCGCAAAGATCGACACCTTGGCCATTTCCGGCGCGAACAACGAGGTCATGCTGACGACGACGCCGACCAGCAGGCCGGCGAGCACCGCGCCGCCGATCGATCCCATGCCGCCAACCACGGTGACGACGAAGGCTTCGGCCAGGATGGTACTGCCCATCTCCGGGATCACGCCCTGCAGCGGGGCCGCCAGCAGGCCGGCAAAGCCGGCGATCGCGGTTCCCAAGCCGAACACGATCAGCCAGACCCGCCCGACATCGACCCCCAGCACGCGAACGATCTGCGGATCGCGGGCGCCGGCCCGGATGATCAGGCCGAAGCTGGTCTTTTCCAGAAACAGCCACAGCGCCAGCAGCACGAAGGCGGTGGCGCCGATCACGAACAGCCGGTAGAGCGGAAAATAGCCGACGCCGATATCGACCGCGCCCTGCAGGATCTCCGGGGTGTCGAACGGGTATCCGGTCTTGCCGAACAGGATGCGAATCAATTCGACCATCACATAGCTCAGTCCGAAGGTCAGCAGCAGCGGATAGTCGATGCCGCGGCCATACAGCGGCCGTATCAAGAAGCGTTCGACCACGAGTCCGAACAGGCCGACCGCCAGCGGCACCGCGATCAGACAGATCCAGAAATTGCCGCCGAGGCTGAGGATGTAGATCCCGACATAGGCCCCGACCATGTAGAACGCGCCATGGGCGAAGTTGACCACGGTCAGCATGCCGAAGATCAGGGAAAGGCCTATCGCGAACAGCACATAGATCGCGCCCAGCGCCAGGCCGGCAAACAATTGCAGCGCGATCAGATCAAGGCTCAGGCCGGCCATTGCGTCCCCCGGACAGCGGCGGGTGCCGGTGAAGGCACCTGCCGTCTTGCGATATCAGGATTTATGACCGAGCTCCTCGCAGCTGCGCAGATTGGCCTCGTTGGGCTCGTCGGTGCTGATGATCTCGAAGACGTCGGATTCATTGCGCATGTCCTTCGATTTCGACTGGATCACCAAGACCGACTGCACCGACTGATGGTCGCATTTGCGATAATACTGCGGTCCCTTGTAGAAATCGTATTTCAGCGCCTCGAGCGCCGCGATCACCTTGTCGGTGTCGACGCTGCCGGCGTTCTTGACCGCGGCGAGCACGGTGCGGACGCCGCCATAGCCGAGCGCGCCGTAATCGGACGGCAGCTTGCCGTCATACATCTTGCGGAAGCCGTCATTGAACGCCTTGGTGGAGGCGAACTTGTCCTCCAGGCCCCAATAGAACGAGCAGCCGCCGATCACGCCCTCGAACGCCTGCGGTCCCGCCGCCACCCGGCTGGCATGCGACAGCAGGGGCGCAATGATCTGCGTGGTCTTCTTGACGCCGAAATCGGTCGCCTGTTTCAGCACGATCTGCTGGTCGCGTCCGAAATTGCTGATGCAGAGAATATCGGGCTTCAGCGCCTGGATCCGCGGCAGCAGCGTCGAGAAGTCGGTGGTGCCGAGCGGGTGGCGGATATCGCCGAGGTTCTCGATGCCGAAGGCCTTGCCGACTTCGAGGAAGCCGCGGACCATCTCGTGGCCATAGGCATAATCCGCGGTCAGGAACGCGACCTTCTTGCCGAACTTCGCAAACGCGTAGCGGCCGACCGCGCCCGAGGTCAGATGCGGATTGAGCGCCTCGTGGAAGGTGTATTTGCTGAAGTCGGCGGCTTCGTTGATGGCGTCGGACTGGCTGATCGAATTGAAGATGATGCCGCGTTCCTTGGTCACGTTGTTGATCGCGAGCTGAACCGCGGCGGAAAGACTGCCGACCACGAAGTTGACCTTTTCCTTTTCGACCAGCTCCAGGGTCCGCGTCGCCGCCTCGCCGGGATTGAGCTTGTCGTCGCGCACCACCAGTTCGGCCTTGCGCCCGCCGAGGCCGCCGGCGTCGTTGAACTCGGCGATGGCGAGCTGTGCGGCGCGCACCTGGTCCTGCGCCTCGGTGCCGTAGGGCCCGGTCAGCGGCACCGGGAACCCGATCTTGATATTGGCTTCCTGGGCCTGCAGCAGGTTGATGCGAAACGGCGAGGCGGCAAGTGCGGCCCCTGCGCTGACGGTGGCGAGCAGTCGGCGGCGGGAAATCGATCCGGATCTGGCGATGTTTTTTGTCATGGTGTCCTCCCTGTGGATATTCATATTTTGTTTTATCGGCGCCGTCCCCATTCAAATTCGCCCGAGGGCGGTCAGGATGACCTGCGGCGTCAGCGGAATCTCCGTTATCATAGCGCCGAACGGCCGCAGCGCATCATTCACCGCATTGGCCACCGCCGCGGCAGCGCCGGCGGTGCCGGCCTCGCCGGCGCCCTTAGCGCCGAGTTCGGTCTCGGAAGTCGGCGACACCACATGCGCCACGTCGATGTCGGGCATTTCGCCGGACATCGGCACCAGGTAGTCGGCCATATTGGCGTTGGTCAGCTGACCGCGCTCGTCATAGATGCATTTTTCGAACAGCGCCGCACCCAGGCCCTGCACCACGCCGCCGCGGATCTGCTCGTCGACCAATTGCGGATTGATGATGGTGCCGCAATCCTCCACCACCCAGTGCCGCAGCAGCCTGACAAAGCCGGTATCGGTATCGACTTCGAGCCAGGACGCCTGCACGCCGTTGGTGAAGGCGAACGGATATTCGCGCGGCACGAAATGGCGGGTGGCCATCAGTTCGGGCTGAACGCCCGGCGGCAGCGTGTCCGGTCGGAAATAGACGATCCGCGCCAGTTCGTTCAACCCGATGCGGGTGGCCCCATCGCCGACGTTCACGATCGTATTGTCGACGATGTCGAGCTCGGCGGGTGACGCCTGCAGGATCGCCGCGGCGACATCCAGGATGTTGTGGCGCAGCACCTTGGCCGCTTGCAGTGCGGCCTCGCCACCGATGCCGGCGCCGCGCGAGGCCCAAGTGCCGCCGCCATAGGGCGTGTTGTCGGTGTCGCCGAGAATGACGCGGACCCGTTCCATCGAGACGCCGAGCACGCTGCCGACGATCTGCGCGGTCAGCGATTCCGAGCCCTGCCCCTGTTCGGTGATGCTGGTCTGGCAGATCACCGACCCGGTGGCGTCCAGCCGTACCGCGACGCCATCCTGCGACGAGATGCGGGCGCCGCCGACGCCGTAGAATGCCGCGCTCGGATTGGTGATCTCGATGAAACTGGCGATGCCGATGCCGCGGTGAATGTTCTTGCCGCGCAACGCCGCCTGCTCGGCGCGCAGCGCGTCGTAATCCATCATCGCCATCAGCTTGTCGAGCGCGGCATGATGCGACAGCAGCTCGAACCGCAGGCCCGAGGGCGAGGCGCAGGGATAGGCATCATCGGGAACCAGATTGCGGCGGCGGATCTCCACCGGGTCCATGCCGATCCGCGCAGCCGCGAGGTCGACCAGCCCCTCCGTCACCGAGCAGGCGATCGGATGGCCGACGCCGCGATACTGGCACATGACATTCTTGTTCTGGAACACGACGCGGGCCCGGGCGCGATAATTCCTGGTGACATAGGGCCCGCCCACCAGATTGACGACCTGATTGGCCTCGATGGCGCTGGTGCGCGGATACATCGAATAGGGTCCGATGCCGGTAAGGTCGTCGATCTCGAACGCGGTGATGGTGCCGTCGCGCATCACCCCGATCCGTCCCTTGCAGCGATGGTCGCGGGCATGGATATCGGTGTTGAAACTTTCGACCCGGTCGGCGACGAACTTGACCGGCCGGCGCAACAGTTTCGACAGCGCATAAACCGCCATTTCGTCGGCGTAGATGTGCACCTTGATGCCGAATGAACCGCCGACGTCCTTGCAGACCACGCGGACCTGCGACTCCTGCAGTCCCAGATGCAGTGCCGCGATGTTCTGCACCATGTGCGGCGCCTGGGTGCCCTGGTAGATCGTCAATCTCGCTTCGGCGGCGTTCCAGTCGGCCACCACCGCGCGCGGCTCCAGCGTCACGCCGGTGTGCCGCCCAAAGATGAACTCCGCCTCCGCCACCTCGTCGGCAAGCGCGAACGCGGAATCGACGGTGCCGGCTTCGAGCCGCCGTTCGAAGGCGAGGTTGTCGTCGAGTGCCGGATGAATGACGGGCGTTTCCGCATCCAGCGCGGTGCGCATGTCGGTCACCGGCTCCAATTCCAGGTACTCGACCTCGACGATTTCCGCGGCGTCCTCGGCGGCGGCGCGACCGGTCGCCACGATGGCCGCGACGGCCTCGCCCTGCCAGCAGACATGGTCGATCGCGATCGCGCGCTGGCTCGCGGACTTCAGACCCTTGAGATGCGACAGCACGCCCACCCACGGCGTGATCACGGCGGCGAGCTGTTCGCCGGTCACGATGGCGATGACGCCGGGCGCGCGCCGCGCCGCTTCGGCATCGATCTTGAGGACCCTCGCATGGGCATAGGGCGAGCGCAGGAACACCACATGGGCCATGCGCGGCAGTTCGATGTCGCTGACATAGAGCCCGCGCCCCTGCATCAAGCGCTCGAGGTTGGGCCGCGGCACCAGCTTGCCGATATAGGAGTTCGGCCGGTCCAGCACCGAAAGACCGTCGGGATTTGCCGCCTTCGCCATCACGTTCTGCGTCCGATGCGCGCGCGTGCCGTGGTTTCGACCGCATCGACGATGGCCTGGTAGCCGGTGCAGCGGCAGTAATTTCCGGAGAGATGTTCGCGGATCCGCGCACGGTCCGGCTCTTGCTCCGATATCAGGAGATCCTGGGCCGCCATCAGCATTCCCGGCGTACAGAAGCCGCACTGCAGCGCATTGCGGTCGCGAAAGGCGGCCTGCAGATCGGCGATCTCGCCGCTGTCCGACAGACCCTCGATGGTCTGGACGCTGGCGCCGTGGGTCTGCACTGCCAACACCAGGCAGGAACGCACGATCTCGCCGTCGATCCGCACCGTACAGGCGCCGCAAACCCCGTGCTCGCAACCGACATGGGTCCCGGTTAGTTCAAGATGCTCGCGCAGGAAATCCGCCAGATTGAGACGCGGCAGAACCTGCGCCTCGACGCGCTCGCCGTTGACCTGCAGCGAGATCGGCACCTGGCGCGTCAAGCCGATCTCCCGGCGATCAGATCCGGACGGCCGAGCAGCGCGCTGGCGCACCGCGCCAGCAAGATCCTGGCAAGATGCCGTCGCATCGCGGCCGAGGCCTGTTGATCGGTTTCGGGATCGAGCTCGTCGCCGAGCGCATTCGCCGCTTCCGACAGCAGCACCGGCGTCACCGCGACATTGACCAGCCGTGACGCCGCCCCGGCCAATACCGGCCGGTCGCCGACCGCAAAGAAGGCCATGCGCAGATCGGCGAACCTGCCGCCTTGCACGATCGCCTGTGTCGCCAGGCCGACGATGGCGTAGTCGCCGTGCCGCCGGGCGAATTCGTGGAAGAAATGCAGCGAATTCTTCCCCGCCGCCGGCAGCTCGACGGCGACCAGCAATTCCTGCGCCGACAGCGCGGTCTGGTAGATTCCGGTGAAGAAATCCGCGGCCGGAATCCGCCGCTCGCCGGCCTGACCGCGCGCGATGATCGTCGCATTCAATGCCACCATGCAGGCCGGCAGTTCGGAAGCCGGATCGGCATGGGCGAGGCTGCCGCCGAGCGTGCCCTTGTTGCGGATTGCAGGATGCGCAACATGGGCGATGGCTTGCGTCAGCAATGGCGCGTGCGCGGCGATTTCAGGTGATCTGGCGAGATCGACATGGCGCGTCAGCGCGCCGATGGTGAGGACATCGCCGCTCAAGGCTATTCCCTTCAGTTCGGCGATCTCGCCGATATCGACCACCAGTTCCGGACAGACCAGCCGCAGATTCATCGCGGGCATCAGGCTTTGGCCACCCGACAGCAGCTTGGCGCCGTCGCCATGCGCAACCAGAAGCTCCAACGCGTTGGCGACGCTGGTGGCGCGTGCGTAAGAGAAAGCCGAGGCTTTCATCGGTATGACCTCCCCGGCCGGATGCTGGCATATTTTGCCGAGATTAGAGGGCGACGCCCCACAAAGGTCAAGTTTGTTTATCGAACGATTATTTCGGCGGATTCGACTTTTGGACTTGTGATATCGTCGTCAACGACGCACGGTTTGGCCTCTCCAGATCAGCCCTAGGCGGGAGCAGACAATGAACCTGGGTTTTTTCACGATGCCGATCCATCCTCTCGACAAGGATTGGCGGTTATCGCTCAGGCAAGATCGCGAAGCTTTCCTTTTGGCCGACGAGTTGGGATTTAGCGAAGCCTATGTCGGCGAACACGTCACCGACAGGGCCGAAAACATCACCTCCTGCATCGCGTTTCTGGCATGGGTCGGCGCCGCCACCCGGCAGATCCGGCTGGGCACCGGCACCATCAACATGCCGAACACCCATCCCGCCACGGTCGCGGCCAGCATGGCGATGCTCGACCACATGCTCGACGGGCGTCTAATCTTCGGAATCAGCCCGGGCGGCCTTTTGTCGGACGCGGAACTGTTCGGCAATCTCGACGCCGATCGCAACGCGATGTTCCTGGAGTCGATCAACCAGGTGCTGGAAATCTGGGCCGGCGAGCCGCCCTATGACATCAAGGGTAAATACTGGAACATCTCGACCCAGAAAACCCTGATCGAGGACATCGGCCAAGGCATCATTGCGCGGCCGTTGCAGCGGCCGCATCCGCCGGTCGTGGTGACGGCGGTGGCGCCGTTCTCAAAAGGCGTCACCGAGGCCGCCGCGCGCGGCTGGGATCCGATTTCAGCCAATTTCCTGATGCCGGCCTGGGTCAAGAGCCACTGGCCGAAATATGTCGAGGGCTGCGAGCGTGGCGGCCGTGCCGCCGATCCCGCGAACTGGCGGGTCGCCAAGAGCGTCTTTGTCGCCAGGGATGCCGCGACCGCAAAGGCCTACGCCACCGACCCGAACGGTCCTTACGTCTATTATTATCGCTCGCTGTTCACCAAATTGAAAAAGAACGGCCGCATCGAGCTGTTCAAGACCCGCCGCGACCAGCCTGACGACGAAGTGACGCTGGAGACGATCTGCGACCGGCTGATCATCCACGGCACGCCGGAAAGCGTCGGCGATCAGCTGCTGGCCTTCCAGGACGAGGTCGGCACGTTCGGCACGCTGCTGTATGCCGGCAAGGACTGGAAAGATCCGGAACTCGGCCGCCAGTCCATGATCCTGATGGCCGAAAAGGTGATGCCGCGGGTCAATGCCGGCGGTTCCAGCCGGCGCAACGCCGCGCAATGATCCGCGGGCGACTTTAAATCCAAAGAGGGAAATTCAAATCCAAAGAGGGAAATTCGCCGTGGCGCTGACCGATCGCATCCCCTATCAGGCGCAAGTCGACCGGCCGAGGCTTCGGCTGCCGAACGGCAAGAAGCTCGCGGTATGGGTCATCCTCAATGTCGAGGAGTGGCGGATCGAGAACCCGATGCCGCGAACCGTGCTGAGCCCGCCGATGGGGCAGCCACTGCTGCCGGACGTGCCGAACTGGTCCTGGCACGAATACGGCATGCGCGCCGGCTTCTGGCGCCAGTTCAAGGCGCTGACCGACCGCAACATGCCGGTCACCCTGGCGCTGAACGCCAACGTCTGCAATTCCTACAAGCGGGTCGCCTCCGCGGCGCGCGACGCCGGCTTTGAGTTCATGGGCCACGGCTTCGTGCAGGGCCCGATGCACAGACTGGACGACCAGGCCGATGCCATCAGGCGAGCGGTCGACACCATCGCCGCCTTTACCGGCAAGCCGCCGCGATCCTGGGAGAGCCCGGGCCTGACCGAAACCGAACAGACCATCGATCTGTTGCGCCGCAACGGCATCGAATACCTGGCCGACTGGGTGATCGACGACCTTCCGCAGGATATCGCCACACCGCACGGCACCATCACCACCATCCCATATTCGGTGGAGACCAACGATATCGTCATCCATGCGCTGCAGCATCTTTCCTCAGAGCAATTCCTGCAGCGTTGCACCGATCAGTTCGATCGCTTGTACCTGGAGGGCGCCGACAATGCGCGGATCATGGCGATCTCGATTCATCCCTACATCACCGGGGTCCCGCATCGCATCAAATACCTGGAAGCGCTGCTCGACTATGTCATCGGCCATGACGGCGTCGCGCTGATGACCGCCAGCCAGATCGGCGACTGGTACCGGGCCGAAATGTCGAAATCTTAGGGCGCGGAAATCGCCAGAGAGCGGCCGCGTTCCGCTGCGCCTGCTCCATTCACCTGCAGTGGCCCGTCACTGCAACGCCGCGCGCACCTTGCGCTTCAGCTCCAGGCTGGCACTGTCGACGACAATCACCTTTTCGCCGTTGGCGTCCTCGAAATTGGTCACGACCACCTTCAGTTCCGCGTTGGGCAGATCCTTCAATTGCGGCGCGCTCCAGTCGGCAGAACGCGGCTGAAGGGTCAGTTGCTGCTTCTCACGCGGCTCCAGGCCGCCCTTGAAGGCTTGAACGAATTCCTGCCTGGCCCAGGGAATGGACCGGCTCGGTGTCCGCAGAACACCGCTGAAATAAATGCGCGAGATAGGGACCTTGCCGCCGTTGCGGACCGCAAACTCGATCACCGGCTGCTCGAGATAACCGCTTCTTCGCCAGTAATATCTCGGAGAAGTAACTTCGACGGATCCCGACACATTCTCGGCATTCAGCCTTGCCTCGGCCTCGGAAATCTCGGCGTCCAGTTTGATCGACAGGTCCTGGATGATGCTGGCGGCGTTCCTGCCATTGATCCTGGGCCCGAGCCGAATCAGAATTGCGGATGGATTTGCAAGAGTACCCGCCGTGACCACGTCGCTGAGCAATTGTCCATCGACTTCAACTCTCGGCGTGCTTTCGATCATCAGATATTTCAGGGCGATCTCGAGACGGCGCAGGTCGTCATTGCTCAGCTTTGCTTTGATGGCAGCCGAGCTTCTTTGATAGGCATCCCAGCTCGATGTATCGAAGACCGGATCGAGGATGCAGCCCGCAAGCAGACAACAACACAGGATAATCAGGCTCAACCGCTTCATCATCTTGCCCGCAGATGCCAACAAGCCAAGTTCACCAGCGGCTTTATAGATCCAGGCAATCAACAAAGGATTGAGTGAAACGGTCAACACCCGGCGTTACTTAACAAATCGTAAATTTGTCCGGAGCCCGATGGGCGACCGCCGCTACAGGCTGTCGCAGCGCCCAGGGCGGCATCGGCATCTCCGCCGCAGCCCGCGCTCCGAAGCACCGCGGTTGTTGGCATCAATCGCGTTCGGCAGGCTCAATAGCCGATATCCCGGACGTGCAAGTCGACGCCTTTCGGGTCCTTCACGGTGGATACGGCGATCAGCGAGATCAGGGAAAGAACCAGCATGTAGACGCCGATGCCCCAGGACCGGTCATAGGTCCCGATGATCCATTGCGCGATCGCCGGCGCGAAGGCGCCGCCGAGAATGGCACCGAGCGCATAGGCGACCGAGACGCCGGAATAGCGGATTTTCGCCGGAAACATTTCGGCGTACAGCGCGGCCTGCGGCCCATAGGAAAGCCCCAGCCCGACGGTGAGACCGAGTGCGGCCAGGAAGAACAGCAGAATGTTTTTGCTGTCGATCAGCAACCACATCGGGACCGACCAGATCGCCAGGATAGCATAGCCGATCTGGAACGTTCGCACCCGGCCCAGCCGATCGCCGAGGTAGCCCCCGAGCAGCGTGAAGGCGAACCAGCCGAACGCCGACAGGGTGCTGACCAGCAGCACCTGATCCGACGGCATCTTCAGCGTATTGAGACCGTAGCTGATGATGAATGCGATGAGGATGTAGCCGGCCGCGTTGTTGGCCATGAAGATCAGCGCCGCACGCAGGATCTGAAGGCTGTGTCCGGCAAACAGATCGCGCAGCGGGGTGGCCGATTCCCTGGCGCGCAGCACCATCGCCGCGAACACCGGCGATTCCTCGACGGCGCGCCGGATCACCGTCCCGATCACGATCAGGACAACCGAAAACAGGAAGGGCACCCGCCAACCCCAGGCGATCATCGCCGGCTTGCCCAGAGCGGCGGTCAGCGCCCACAGCACGCCGGTGGCCAGGATCATGCCGAGCGGCGTGCCGATCTGCGGGAATGCGCCAAAGAAGCTGCGGCGTTCGACCGGAGCATGCTCCACCGACATCAGCGCAGCACCGCCCCATTCGCCGCCGGCCGAAAAGCCCTGCAGGATCCGCATCAGGATCAGGAGCGCGGGAGCCCAGGGCCCAGCTACCGCGTAGGTCGGCAGCAAGCCGATCAGCGCGGTGGCCGTACCCATGATGATCAGCGTCAGCACGAACATGGCGCGGCGGCCGAACCGGTCGCCCATATGGCCGCAGAAAATCGCCCCCAGCGGCCGGAACAGGAACGACAACCCGATGGTGGCGAACGAGACGATCTGGGCCAGCAGCGGATTGTTCTGCACCATCGGCCCGAAGAACAGAGGGCCGAACACGAGCCCGGCGGCCTGCGCGTAGACGAAGAAATCGTACCATTCGATTGTGGTGCCGACCAGGGTTGCGGTGAGCACCTTCTTTTCGTCCGGCGTGATCGTGTGGGCGATGGTGCTTCCCGCTACAGAACTCACGCTGGTCATCAAGACGTTCCTCCCGATTTGGTTTGTCGTTTTGTTTGGCCCTGGCTGCGCAAGGCCCCCAACCGCCCTTATATCGGGAGTTTATCCAATCCAGAATTTATTTGTGTGCAAAACCGCCCCGGTTCGGTCAGGCTCGCCCGCCGCGCGCCGCCTCCCGCACCGAACAGCCGCTCGAAGCCGGCAAGATAGGCATCCAGCGCGTCGCGGATCATCTGCTCCTTGTCCTCGAGCACGGGAGATTCGTAGATGTATTTGCGGACCCCGTAATAGAAGATGCCGCCGTGAAACACCCACGCCATCTCGAGTTCGGCCGGGGTCGGCTTGTTCTGCGCCGGAAGCCCCGCTTCATGGCGGCATTCCCTGATGATGCGTGCCAGGATCTTGTCCCGCACCACGCCGACGTACCAGCGGTTGATGTCGAGCCCCTTCAAACCCGAATACAGATAGATGCGCAGCCATTTGCGGGTGAAGATCACCTTGGTGTAGGCGTTGTAGAATTCCTGCAGCCGGTCCCGGACCGGACGGGAGCGGTCGGACAGCAGCTTCTCCCAGCCGGTATCGAGCGGCTCGAGATAGACCGTGCGATAGACTTCCTTGATCAGGTCGTCCTTGCTTGGAAAATAGCGATACAAGAGCGGCTGGGTCACGCCGAGCCGGCGCGCCAGGTCGCGCGTGCCACCGCCAAATCCCTGCTCCGAGAAGAACTCGGTCGCCTTGGCCACGAATTCCCGGCGGCGATCCTCCGGCGACAGCCGCTTCTGCTTGGCGCGAGCCCGCTTGGGGGAAGCTTTCCTGCTCATGAAGACCTGTCGGTCGCCGGAATATCATCCGCGGTGAGAAACCGGCCGTAACCGCCGCGGGCAAACAATAGCGGTTCCTGCCGGTTGTAGGCATAGGCCTCGACCGCGCCGAGGAAAATCACATGGTCGCCGCCATAATAGCGGTCGGCGGCGCGGCATTGAAAATTGGCGACGCTGTCGGCGAGAATCGGCGCGTTGCCGAGGCCAGGCTTCCAATCGACCCCGGCGAACTTGTCCGGCGAAGAGGTCGCGAATTTGGTGGCGAGGGCCTGCTGCGACGCGCCGAGCACATTGACCGCAAAATGGCTGGCGTTCTGGAAGATGGTCATGCCTTGCGAAAAGATCACCAGGCTCCACAGCACCAGCGGCGGGTTCAGCGACACCGAGGCAAACGAGTTGCAGGTCAGCCCATAGGGCTTGCCGTCGGCCGCGGCCGCCGTGATGACGGTGACGCCGGTGGCATAGGTGCCCAGCGCATTGCGAAAATCCCTGGGATCAAGCAGCGAACTGCCGCTCGAAAGCTCGTTGGCCGGGTCCGGTGCGGCGGTCGGGGGCTTTGCTGCGTCGGTCATCCCCTCGCCTCAAAGCGTCAGGTTTTCGGAAGGCAGGCCCAGCGCCACGCGGCCGTAATTGGTGCCGGCGGCATCGAAATTGAACGCCAGATGCGAGTTGATGGCGTGGGCATCGCGAAACTGCCGTTGCAATGCACCGGTCGTGAACAATCCCCGGGCGCCGCTCGCCGCGAACAGCAACGACACCGCCTCGGTGCAGAGATTGACGGAATAGGCGCCATCGCGCCGCAACCGGGTCTTGGCGGCGGTATCCGGAACATCGCCGCGCCGGGCGTCGTTCATCGCCGCTATGCAGGTCGAGCGCATGATCAGCCGCGCGGCATCGATCTTGGCGGAGGCCTCGGCAATCTTGATCTGGGTGCTCTGCAGGTCCCCGATCTTGGCGCGGTTGTAGGTTGATGCGCGGTGCCGCGCGACCCCGACATAGTCGTCCAGACAGGCCTGCGCGTTTCCCAGCGCCACGCCTGAGAGCACGTAGGGAAACAACGAGAACACCGGCAGCGCATAGAGCGCATTCGGGTTGACGGCGCTGCCGGGCGTCGGGCCACCGTCGAGATCGCTCACCGCCAACGTCATCGGCGCGGCCACAAAGGCGTCATCAACCTCGACGTCGTTGGACCCGGTGCCCCGCAATCCGGTCGCGTTCCAGGTATCGTTGATCCTGTAGTCGCTCCTGTTGAGCAGGAAGATCCGGTATTCGATGCCGTCGGCTTCGTCGTCGGACGAAACCACGCTGGCGAGCATGTTCCATTCGCAGGAATCCACTCCCGACGAGAACGGCCAACTGCCGCGCAACACGTATCCGCCCTCGACTTTTCGGGCGCGGCCGGCCGGAAAGATGAAGGAGGATGCGATCAGCGCATTGGCGTCCTTATTCCACACCGCGTCCTGCGCGCGCTTGTCGAACATGCCCAGCATCCAGTGGTGGCTGGCGAGGTTGGCCAAATTCCAGGCCACCGATGCGTCAGCCTGCCCGATCGCCTCGGCGCAATCGACCAATGCGACATAGTCGAACTCGGAGCCGCCGACCCGCTTCGGCTGCACGATCCTGAACAGGCCGGCTTCATGGAGATCGCGCTCGGTCTCCGGCGGCAGACGCCGCAACTCCTCGGTCCGCGAGGCGCGATCGCGCAGTTGCGGAACCAGTGCTTCGGCGCGGGCGACCATCGCCGCATAGCCCCCGTCGTCGGCGCCCGACCCCGACGGCGGGCTTGGGTTTGGCTTGCGGCCGACATCTGCCATTGGATTTCCTCGTTAGCCCACTGCTTGCGTGCGCTTGAGGTGCGGGCGGTCGAGATACAGCGAGGCCGCCAGTCCTTCGTCGTCCTGTTCGGCGAATTCCGTCAGCAGCTTCATTTCGGGAATTCGCGCGCGGTCCAGCGTTGCGACATCGGGCCAGTCGATCTCGATCAGATTGCCGGCGGGATCGCGCAAATACATCTGCACGCAGCCATCCGGAAGCTCGTTCACCGCATTGCGGAAGGCCGTCGAGTCCAGCGCGCCGATTTTCTTGGCGGCGTCATAGGCGGCGTGGAAGTCGTCCACATCCAGCGCAAAATGCTGGTAGACCGGAACCTGGTCCTGCAGTTCGAAGATGTGCAATTGCAGATCGCCGCAACGCAGATATTTGGTCTTGAAGCCGAAATTGTAGCTGGGGATGGTTTGCATGCCCAGCACGGTCTCGTAGAACTTCACCGTCTCGGCGAGATTCCGCGTGCCAATCGAAAGATGGTTGAAGCCGGTAACCTTCATCACTCGCCTCCTTCTGGATCTAAAACGCACCGCACTGCAGCGAGGTCGATTGAAGCGATCTTGATCTTGTTTATCGCCTGATCACTAGTTATTCAAGAGCGGCCGCCTTTGCTTCGCAGCTCCCGGCCGGTTTGCAGGAGATCTCATGGACAAGACCGTAGGCATCGTCGGGCTTGGCATCATGGGCGGCGCCATCGCCCGCAATCTCGTCGAGCGCGGATGGCGGGTGATCGGCTTCGATATCGAGGCCGCGCGGCGCGCCGAACTGGCATCGGCCGGGGTCGTCATCGCCGGCGACGTCGGCGAAGTCGCGCGCGAAACTGCGATCATCATGACCAGCCTTCCCAGTCCCGCCGCGGTCGAAGCGGTCGCACAGATCATCGCCGATTCCGGTCAATCGCCCCGGATCGTGCTCGAACTCAGCACGCTCGCCCTCGCCGACAAGCTTCGCTTCGAAGCCATTCTCAGGCAAGCCGGCCACATTGCGCTGGATTGTCCGCTGAGCGGCACCGGCGCGCAGGCCAGGAATCGCGATCTGGTGGTCTACGCCAGCGGCGACAGCGATGCCATTGCCCGCTGCGCGGAGTTGTTCGCCGATTTCGCCAAGCAAAGCGCCGATCTCGGCGCGTTCGGCAACGGCAGCCGGATGAAATTCGTCGCCAATCATCTGGTTGCGATTCACAACGTCGCCACGGCAGAGGCAATGATGCTGGCGCAGCGCGCCGGGCTCGATCCGCAAATGGTCGTGGAGATGGTCGGCCCCGGCGCCGGTGGCTCGCGGATGTTCCAGATGCGGGCGCCGATGATGGTCGAAGGCGTCTACGAGCCGGCCACCATGAAAGTCTCGACCTGGAAGAAGGATATGGCGATCATTGCCGAGTTTGCCGACGATGTCGGCTGCGCGACACCGCTGTTTACGCTGACGCAGCCGGTCTACGCCGAAGCGTTGGCGATGGGACTCGGCGATTCCGATACCGCGGCAGTGTTCGAGGTGCTGAAGCAGACCATTGTCAGGAATCCCGGTTCCGGCATTCGCGACCGGCAATAGCCATCGCGCGTCAGGGGTTCGCTGTACTCAGTGAAACCTGACGTCGCCGCCGCGGGACGATCGATGGCGCGCGCCAATACCGCACTGCATCAAAGGCAGTCCCTGCTTGAGGCGGCACGCCTCAGCGCATGATCTCCGGTGCTACCAATGGACGGCGTGGTTATCACTTGATCATTTATCGCTTCCAGCGGATAAATCTCCCAAGCAATAAAAAAAGCGGCGGACTTCGGTTGCAGAACTCCGGGGAGGGTCCATGACGATATCGCGACGACATTTTGTCGGCGGCGTCGCCGGCGCGGGCATCGCAAGCTTCGCGGCGCCTGGTCTGGTGCTGGCCGAGACCAGCGGACCGGTCCGGATCGGCATGCTGGCAGCCAAGACCGGACCGCTGGCCTCCGGCGGCATCGACATGGAGCTGGCGCTGGCGATGTTCCTGAAGGAGCGCGACAACACGCTGGCGGGCCGCAAGGTCGAACTGATCGTCGCCGACACCGCCGGCGTTCCGGCCACCGCGCGCAGCAAAGCCCAGGAATTGGTCGAAAAGGACGATATCCATTGCCTGATCGGGCCGCTCGCCGCATTCGAGGCGCTGGCGATCGCCGACTATCTGACCGAAAAGCAAATACCGACGCTGGGCGTCGCCGCGGCGGAGGATATGACGCAGCGGCACCCGAGCCCGTGGTTTGTCCGGGCGACGTCGACATCGGCGCAATGCGCCTATCCGCTGGCCGAATATTCCGCCAGGCAGCTGGGCTACAAGAAGATCGTCACCATCGCCGACGATTTTGCCTATGGGCACGAAATGTGCGCCGGCTTCCAGCGCGTGTTCGAGGACAACGGCGGCAAGATCATCCAGAAACTGTTCACCCCGCTGGCGACACCCGACTATGGCAGCTACGTCGCCCAGGTGAAAAACGCCGATGCTATTTTCCTCGGCACCGCCGGCTCGAACGGATTTCGATTCCTGCGTCAGTTCATCGAATACGGCCTGAAGGACAAGATGGCGGTGATCGGCGGCATGACGGCGCTCGATGAATCCGTGCTTCGCAACATGGGCGACGAGGCGCTGGGGATCCTGACCACCAGCTGGTATTCGGCCGAACTCGACAACGCGCCCAACAGGGCCTTCGTGGCGGCGTTCCGCGGGCAGTTCAAATACGATCCAGGCTATTATGCCGGCGGCACCTACCTGTGCGGCGAAATCCTGGAGGGCGCGCTGAAAACCATCAACGCCAACGCGGAAGACAAGAAGGCGCTGATGGCGGCGATCCGCGGCAGCAACGTGGAGACGGTGCGCGGCCTGGTCAAGTTCGACGAACTCGGCAATGCCATCGGCAACGTCTATATCCGCAAGGTCACGCGAAGCGACGGGCGGCTGGTCAATTCGGTGATCAAGACCTACCCGGATGTCAGCCAGTTCTGGACCTATGACAAGACCGCGTTCCTCAAGGAGCCGGTCTATTCGCGCGACTATCCGCCAGCCAGGAACCTGGAGCAATAATTCGCCTGGCGTTGCGGCAACAATCGCGCGGCTTTCCGGACGAGATCGGCAGACGATGCAGTTTTGGATCATCCAGGGTCTCAACAGCCTGTCGCTTGGAGCCCTGCTGTTTCTGCTCGCGTCAGGGTTTTCGCTGATCTTCGGCTTGATGCGGCTGGCAAACTTGACCCACGGCGCCTTCTTCATGCTCGGCACCTATTTCGGAGCGACGGCGCTGCGTCAATGGAGCGGCCTCAACATCTGGGTGACGGCGCTCGGCGCCGGCATTGCGGTTGCGGCGATCGGCGGCCTGTTCGAGCGTCTGGTGCTGACCCGGCTGAAGACCAATCCACTCGGCCAGGTGCTGGTGACGCTGGGGATGTCCTTCATCATCTCGGATGCCTGCCTGATGCTGTGGGGCGGTGACTCGATCCCGGTGCCGACGCCGCAGAACCTGCAAGCGCCGACCCGGGTGTTCGGTTTTGTGTTTCCGACCTATCGGCTGGTGCTGGTGGCATGCGCCATCGTGGTTGCGATCGCGCTGTATTTCCTTTTGGAGCGGACGCGGCTCGGCGCGATGATCCGTGCCGGCGTCGACGACCGGCAGATGGCGCGCGCCGTCGGAATTCCGGTCTCCAATCTGTTCACGCTGGTGTTCTGCCTGGGCGCCGGGATCGCAGGCGCCGGCGGCGTGCTGGGCGGACCGATCCTGTCCGCCTATCCGGGGCTCGATGCCGACATGCTTCCGCTGGCGCTGATCGTCGTCATCCTCGGAGGCATAGGCAGCCTGCTCGGGGCTTTTGTCGGCAGCTTAATCATCGGTTTCATCTATACTTTTGGCACCGCGCTGTTTCCGGAACTGGCCTACATCATCCTGTTTCTGCCGATGATCGTGGTGATCGCGTTGCGGCCGCAGGGCCTGTTCGGGCGCGTCGGCGCATGAAGTGGATCGGCGCCGCCCTGCTTGCTGCCGCGTTTCTGCTGCCGCCGCTGCTGGCGGGCGATTTCTATATCAACCTCGCCAGCCAGATCCTGATCGCGGCGATTTTCGCGCTCAGCCTGAACCTGCTGGTCGGGTTTGGCGGCATGACGTCGCTCGGGCACGCCTCCTATCTCGGCGTCGCGGCCTATCTCTCGGCGCTGCTGACCAGCCGCTACGGCTGGGGACATGGAGCGGCTGCCGTGGTCTCGATCGCAGGCACTACCGCGATGGCGGCGGTGTTCGGCGTCATCGCGCTTCGCGCCACCGGTCTCGGCTTTCTCATGATCACGCTGGCGTTGTCGCAGGTATTGTGGGGCCTCGCCTATCGCATGTCCGGCGTCACCAATGGCGACAATGGCATCGCCGGCCTGACCCGGCCGATGCCGTTCGGCATTTCGCTCGACAGCGCCGCATCGTTCTACTGGTTTGCGCTGGCGGTGGCGGCGCTGGCCTTTGCCATGATGGCGATTTTCGTATCGTCGTCATTCGGATCGTCGTTGCAGGGCGTTCGCGATCAGCCA
>Ga0182030_10006132_pt1 | contig 25406 bp, 20 predicted proteins | sample 812S3MmetaG_FD_121299 | JGI IMG/M metagenome (GOLD analysis project Ga0182030, IMG submission 121299) | Permafrost microbial communities from Stordalen Mire, Sweden - 812S3M metaG (Illumina Assembly) | ecosystem: Environmental > Terrestrial > Soil > Wetlands > Permafrost | place: Sweden...
GGGCGCGCCAGTCGCGCTCGAGCATCACCGGGACCCGGTAGATCACGACGTTCAGGAAGCTGCCCACCAGCAGTCCCAGCACCAGGACGGCGCTGATGAAAAAAGCCGGGGATGCGGACAGGGCATCGAGCAGCGCCATGAGTGGCCTGCGGCGCTTACACCACGGAACCGAGTTTGAAGATCGGCAGGTACATGGCGATCACGAGGCCGCCGACCAGCACGCCCAGCACCGCCATGATCAGCGGTTCGAGCAGGCTCGACATCGCATCGACGGCGTTATCGACTTCCGCTTCATAGAAGCTCGCCACTTTGCCGGCCATGGTGTCCAGCGAACCGGACTCTTCACCGACCGCGATCATCTGGATGACCATGTTCGGGAAACGCCCGGTGTTTTCCATGGCGCGCTGCAGGCGCTGGCCGGTGGCGACTTCCTCGCGCATCCGCAGCACCGCGTTCTCGTAGACGATGTTGCCGCAGGCGCCGGCCACGGATTCCAGCGCCTCAACCAGCGGTACGCCGGCGGAGAACATCGTGGCGAGCGTGCGCGCGTAGCGGGCGATGGCCGACTTGTTGAGGATGGGTCCGATGATCGGGAACTTGAGCATTACGCGGTCGAGGAACTCCTGCATCGGACGCGAGCGCTTCTTGAAGTAGAGGAAGGCGTAGATGGCGCCGCCGATCACCACTGCGAGCAGGATGCCCTTCGCTTGAATGAACTTCGACAGGTTCACCACCATCATCGTGAAGGCCGGCAGATCGGCGCCGAATCCCTTGAACAATTCCTCGAACTGCGGAATGACGAAGATCAGCAGGATCACCGACACGATGACGGCCACGACCAGCACGGCGGCGGGGTAGAACAGGGCCTTCTTGACCTTGCTCTTCAACGCCTCGGTCTTTTCCTTGTAGGTGGCGACCTTGTCCAGCAGGCTCTCAAGCGCACCGGCATGTTCACCGGCCTCGACCAGGTTGGTGGTCAGTTTGTCGAAGTACAGCGGATGCTTGGCCAGGGCCTCGTGCAACGTCGAACCCGCCTCGATGTCGGCCTTGATGGCCAATATGAGCTTCTGGGCAGCCGGTTTGTCGTGGCCGCTGCCGACGATTTCCAGGCCCTGCACCAGCGGGATACCGGCCGCGAGCATGGTCGCAAGCTGACGCAGGAAGACGGCGATGTCCTGCATTTTGACCTTGCCGCCTGCCTTGAGCCCCGAGGATTGCTTGCGGATCCGGGACGCGGCGATGCCCTGGCGGCGCAGGTCGGCGCGCAGGGCGGCCTCATCGGGCGCCACGCTCTTGCCTTTGACCTTGTTGCCCTTCTTGTCGCGACCTTCCCAGGTGAAGGGAATGTCGCGCTTGATGGTTTTGACGCTCGTGGTCGTTGCTGCCTGGGCCATGCGTTAGTACCTGCCAATCATTCGATGGTGACGCTGTTGACTTCTTCCAGACTCGTCAGCCCGTTCTTGACCTTCTCCAGGCCCGAGCGGCGCAGATCCCAAAAACCTTCCTTGGCCGACTGGTCGGCGATATCCACGGCGCTGCCGCCGGCCAGAATCAGGCGCGCGATGGTCTCGGTCACGGGCATGACCTGGTAGATGCCCACCCGGCCCTTGTAGCCGTCGGTGCAGCTGGAGCAGCCTTTCGGCGCAAAAATCCGCATGCCGGCTTCGATATCGGCAGGCTGGAAGCCTTCCTTCAGCAGCGCCTCGCGCGGGATATCCATCGGCACCTTGCAGTTCGAGCACAGGCGGCGTGCCAGCCGCTGGGCAATGATCAGACTCACCGAGGTCGCGATGGCGTACGGTTTCACACCCATGTCGACCAGGCGCGTCAGGGTCTGCGGCGCATCGTTGGTGTGCAGGGTCGAGAGCACCAGATGTCCGGTCTGCGCAGCCTTGATGGCGATTTCCGCTGTCTCCAGGTCGCGGATTTCGCCGACCATGATGACGTCCGGGTCCTGGCGCAGGAATGCGCGCATGGCCGCCGCGAAGGTCAGGCCGACCTTCGGGTTGACGTTGACCTGGTTGACGCCCGGGAGATTGATTTCCGACGGGTCTTCGGCCGTGGAGATATTGGTGTCTTCGCGGTTGAGGATGTGCAGTCCCGTGTACAGCGAGACGGTCTTGCCGCTGCCGGTAGGGCCGGTGACGAGGATCATGCCCTGGGGCTTCGCCAGGTACTTGACGTACAGCTCCTTCTGCTTGGGCTCGTAGCCCAGCGCATCGATGCCGAGCGCGGCGGAGGCGGGGTCGAGAATACGCATCACGATCTTCTCGCCGAACAGCGTCGGGCAGGAGCTGACGCGGAAGTCGATGGCGCGATTCTTCGAGAGCCGCATCTTGATGCGGCCGTCCTGCGGGACACGGCGCTCGGCGATGTCGAGACGGGACATGACCTTCAGGCGCGCGGCGAGCTTGCCGGCGAGCTGCACCGGCGGCTGGGCGATTTCCTTGAGGACGCCGTCCATGCGGAAGCGGACGCGGTAGGTCTTCTCGTAGGGTTCGAAATGGATATCGGATGCCCCCCGGCGGATGGCATCCAGCATGAGCTTGTTGACGAAACGGACGATCGGAGCGTCCTCGACGTCATCGCGGGTGACCTTGTCGTCCGGGCCCTCGTCACCGCCCGTGACCTCCAGGGAGTCGAGGTCCATGCCCTCTTCCTCGCTGAAGGCGGGCATCTGGTTGTCGGCCTGTTCGATGGCCTTGTCGACGGCCTTCTGCAGCTTGTCGTCTTCGACGACCACGGCCTCCACGCCCATGCCGGTCTGGAATTTGATCTCATCGATGGCATGCAGGTTGGTGGGGTCGGCGACGGCCAGGAAAATCCGCTTGCCGCGGCGGAACACGGGCAGCACCCGGTGCTTGGCCAGCAGCTTCTCGTTGACCAGCCGGGTGGTCTCGGGATCGAGGTTGACGGCATCCAGGTCGAACAGCGGCACGCCGAACTCGCTGGAGGCGGCAATGGCGATGTCGCGGGCATTGGCCGCGCCGCTCCTCACCAGCTGCGTGACGATGCTGCTGCCATCCTTGGTGGCGTTCAGGGCGTCCATCATGGCCGCCTCTTCGACCACACCGTCCTGGACCAGGCGTTGCGGCAGGCCGCCGAGCGCTGACCGGGGGGTGGCGGAAGCTAAGGAGGCGTTCTCATTCATGGACTTATGTGATTCAACCCGGGGTGGTAGCAGGGTGGCGGCCTAGTGTATCGGACGTGCACCACCAGGCAATTGTCAAATCTCCCGGGTGATGTTCGCATAACTGCCGGGGATACCTGCGTGACTGGCCTCGCAAAAGAAGAAGCCCCTCGCGGGAGGGGCTTCGACCTTGGCCTGTGAACCTTAGCGGTTACTGGCAGACGGTCGGCAGATACTGAGGATTGGCGGTGTAAATCGTTCCGCTTGCCATGGCGGCTCCGCCGGTGACTACGGTTAGGCCGGCAATGGCCTTCGTGGCCGCGGTGCCGGCATCGCACACCCAGGCGATATCGCCATTGGGCGACATATAGGCGGTATAAATTACGGTCTGGTTGAGGATTTTCGCATTGGCCTTGGCGCCGTACGTAACGGTGATCTGGCCGCCACCCGTAAGCAGAACGCCGGAGACGTAGGTGCCTTCGATCACGTTCTTGATCCCGAGTTCGGCCATGGTTGTAGCAGCCGTTCCCGTGTTGGCATAGTTCTCGGCAAACGCGGTTTCCAAACCGCTGGCGAGCGAGGCGCCTTCCGAGACCTGCGCGCGAATCGTGTAGGTCTGGTAGGCCGGGATGGCGATGGCCGCCAGAATGCCGATGATCGCGACAACGATCATCAACTCGATGAGGGTAAAGCCCTTCTGCATGGTCTTCATGTAAACGCTCCTGGAGCAAGTTGGGATTCATGCGGCTGTTCGTTGCCGTCATGAGCCTTGAAGCAAGGAGTGTGCCAATGGCCAAGCTTTTTATAACACATTGAAATTACAGGTGATAGTGCCGAACGCGCAACCATGGGCAGGGCTTGTTCCTGACCGCGATGGGCGGCTCCGAACGTCACTATCTGACGCGAATTGTCAGGCTAACCGCTGCGCCGTGACGCAGCCGCCGTCTCGTGGTACTCCTCTTCCACGTTGATGGACCACAGTTGCGACTTGTCCCCACTGCCGGTGGCGATGCAGTCGACCGCAGCTTTGGCGCTAAGCATGGAGTGGTCCTGATTGTTGTACCGGTGCATGCCATTGCGGCCAACCGGGTACAGGTTGGCGAAGCGGTCGAGGTAGGCGCGGACCTGCGGCATGCCGCTATACGCACCGAAATAGGCCGGATAGGCCTTGGGCACACGCACGACCGTGCCGTCGAGTACGTCTGAAAGCTGGATCAGCCCGATTTTCGCCAGCTCGCGGCTGGCGAAATCGACGAACGCGGCATCCTGCATGCCCCACAGGTCATCCCCTTCGGCACAGAAGTACTCCAGGCCCAGCCAGATGGTGCCGGGGTCCGCGACCAGCGCCGGACTCCAGTTGTTGAAGACCTGCAGGCGCCCGAGCTTCACGTCCGGTTCCTGCACGTAGATCCAGTTGTCCGGCGGCATGCCGGCGGGTACTGCGCCCTGACTGCCGTGCATCCGCCTGACGAGGAGGCCAGCGGTCATGAAGTCCCGATAGGGCAGCGCCCCGGCGATCTGCACGACCTGCTGGTCCTCGGGCTGCAGCAGCGCCGCCAGTTCCTTCACGGGCATGCTGGAGATCAGAAAATCGCAGGCTACGCGGCGCACTTCGCCGCTGACTTCATCGCGTACATCGACAGCGCGGATCTGATCTCCCTCGCGTTGAATGCCGACGACTCTGTGCCGCAGATACAGACCGCCGCCCGCCGCGGTCACGAGGTCAGCAACCCGCTCCCACATCTGTCCGGGTCCGAACTTCGGATACAGAAAGCGCTCCACCAGGCTGGTCTCGGTCTCCTTCTGCGCGGTGCCCTGCAGACTCTGAAAGGGTTTGCGCAACGCGTGGGCGAGGGCCTTCGTGATGGACAGCCCCTTGATGCGCTGTGCGCCCCACTCGGCAGAAATCTCGGCGCAGGAAACACCCCAGACCTTTTCGGTGTAGTCCTTGAAGAACGTGCGGTAGAGCGTGTCGCCGAAGCGGTTGACGAGGAAGTCCTCGAGCGTCGCCTCCGGCCGGCGCGGATTGAGTCGTGCGGCAGCGTAGCTCGCGCCGATTGCGGCGGTGTAGGGCAGGCCAAGGTTTGCCAGCGTCGCCCAGCTCAGTTTGAGCGGATAGTCGAAGAAGCGACGGCGATAGAAAATACGCGACAGACGCCGGCGGATGAGCATTACGTCATCCGACCCCGATGCCAACGGTATGGCCGAGAATTCGCGGTGCGCGCCCTGGTAGGCGAGTCGGACGGGCGCTGTCCCGGATTCGGCGCTTCCAGCTGCCGGCAGAATGGACTGCCACCAAGCCATCACCCAGTCAGATTTTGAGAAGAACCGATGGCCGCCGAGATCCATGCGATTGCCGCGGTAGTTGACCGTCTTGGAGATGCCGCCGACCTGTCCGTCGGCTTCGAATACCAGCGGGCGCACATCCGAGCCGCGCAGCAGCTCAAGGGCGGCGGTCAGTCCGGCCGGTCCCGCGCCCACGATGACGGCGGTGCGACTCATTACGCGATGACCCTCGGTCTGAAGAGAAATTGCCGGCGCAGGGTGAAATTGGTCGCAAAGGTGCATACGGCCGCCAGGGCCTTGGCCATCACGATCTTGAGGCCCAACGTGCCGACGGCGACCAGGATCACCACTGAATTGACCGCCAGCCCGGCTACGCCGAGCACCACGAAATAACCGAATTCCGCGGCGCGGTTGCGCACCCGATGGGCTGAAAACACAAATTTGACCGACAGGGCATACGCAATCGTGGCGCCCGTGATGAACGAGATGACCGAGGCCGGCCGATAATCCCAACCAGCGCGGCCGGTGAGCACGACCAGCAACCCCATGTCGGCTGCCAGTGCGATGGCCGAGGCCAGTCCGTACCGGAACAATTCCCCCAGAAGTCTCCTCATGATGCCCCAGACGCGACTATTTTTTTGCAGGAACGCAACGATACAGATACAGACGGTCCGGCGAGCGGTCGCCGTCCGCTGCCACCGCTGCATACGGGGTCGGGCCGACGTCATTCCAGCTGGCGAAGAACTTGATATCGGGCAGCGCGCAGATGTCATCGAGCGTATGCGGTGATTTCTCCTGCTTGATGTCGCTGTCAGAATCCTTCCTGATCGCGGGCAGTAACGGATTGGCTTTGGACTCGAGCCAGGTCCCGATCATCGCATCGTCACGCGAAAACACCATGCCCGCCATCTGATACAAGGACCAGTAGCTGGGCCGCTCCAACACGAACCAGTCGTCCATTGGCGGATCCTCCGGCCACAGCACCGGTGTCCCGGGCGGGACGGCGGCACGCCATGCGGCAAATGCCGCGAGCCGTTGCGGCGGATACGCGATCTGGGTCCACCGGTCATATGCCTGTGGCGCCATGGCCAGACACGCAGCGGCACCCAGCGCGGCCACGAGCAGCGGCCCGCGCACGCCCGCGTCGAGCAGCCAGCAGGCAAGTGCCAGCAGCAACGCCGGCAGCACGCCGTTGTACGACAAAAGACGCGCGGTCTGCACGAATCGGCCGTAGAGGGACCCGCCGTGCCGGCTCCCAGGCTGCATGAGAGAGTCATGGATCGCGACGACGGCAACGGCCAAACTGATCACCAGCAGCAGGTAGCAGCTGAGCAGCAGCACGTTCACTACCCGCGGATTGTCGACGCCGCGCATCGCTACCGCGCAACTGCAGGCACCGAGCGCTGCGAGCACCGCGTAGATGCCCGGGGTGTTGAGCCAGGCGGCGGCAATCAGCACAATGGCCGCGCGGTTCAGTCCCCCGGCGCGCCAGCAATCCACAGCGATCACCGGCGCGAGCAGGGCGGCCAGCACGCCGGACAGCCACAGCCACCGCCAGAACTGAACCTGCGCGGCGAGGATGACATGCAGTCCGTCGCTCTCGACGATGGCAATGAGGACGCCGCAGGACACGGTCAGAAAGGCAGCGAGGCACAGGTCGCGCAGGGCCTGGCGCTCGGCCGCGCGGGATCCGACGAACAACACGCACAGCGGCACAACCGTCGGTGCCCAGTCCCGTGCCGGCCACAGCGACGGGAAGAGGTATTTCAGTCTGTCCTGCAATATGGACAGCCAATGCACGTCAAAGTGCGCAAGCGGCCCCTTGGCAACAGTCGCTGATAGCGCGATGAGCAGCGCCGTCCCAGTGAGCACGACACCCAGTGCAAGCCGCGGCCGAGGCAGAGCCAGAAACAACGTCGCCCAGAGTGCCACGCCCGCCGCGGCGATGATCGGATGCAGCAGCAGGGAACCCAACATGCAGCAGGCGGCGAGGAGATGTCGGCGTGCGAGCGCTGCCGTCAGGCCTGCCAGGGCAAACGCCTCCGCAGGCTGTCGGGGTGTCAGAAATTCTTCGGAATACGCGAAGACCCTTCCCCAGCCGTAGTAGGCGGGAACGGCAATGAGCAGGCCGACGCCGAGCCACGCGTACCGGGCCGAGCCGAACTGGCGCGCCAGGAGCCAGGCGCAGCCGAAGAAGGCCAGGTGCGTCAGCAGCGTCAGTAATGCGGCGGCGTGTTCAAGGCCAAGGTAGCGGGCAACGCCGGCAAAGAACGGGGTGAAAACCGTGTACTCGTTCTGGACGCCGAGTCGCACGAACAGATCGTGGTCGAGCGAGCCCGGATGCAGGTGTGCCAGCGCCAGCAGGCCGTACAGGGTGCCGTCATGGGTGATGCCGCGATACGGATGGATGAGCATCCAGCAGGCAACGACAGCCAAGCCGAGGCCGAGCACTGCCCAGCGATCCAGGCCCGGAAGCGTCTCCGCGTCGCGCGGAGGCAAGGCTGCCATCGTCAATTCCTATCCTCGTTGGGCGCGGCGGACCATACCGAGCCATAACGGTCGGCGTACACCTCATGCAGAAGAGGATATTGCTGTCGCATCAGCTGCGCGTCTGCCGCCGCGCCATGGCTGAACATCCGGATTTCAGTGCCCCGCAGCCAGGGGTCGTTCTGTACCAGATCGGCGCCATAGAAAGTATCGGTGGGGTCGAGGAACACAACGCGCTTCTCGAGCCCCTTGTAGTGCGGAATCTGGGCCAGGTCATCCGCCATGAAAGCCTGCATCTGGACAGCCCGGAATCCGACGCCGAAGACCAGTGTCAGCACGGCGCACGTCACGACAAAGGCACGTGTTTCCGTATCTTCAAATACAAGCCGGGGACTCGCGGACTTGCTGGCGGTCGCGAGCCCCGGTCGGTACATCGCCGCGGTTGCCAGCAGCGGCAGGGCCAGCCACGCCGAATGGAAATACCGGAATCCCCACCCATGGCCCTGGTCGGCCACAAAGAACAGGTAGCCGATGAGCGTCGTGACTGCCGAGGCGGCGAGCAGCCGACAGCACACATTGTCCCACCGGCGCACGGCACCGCAGGCGGCGAGAATAAGAATTCCGGGTACGGCCCAGACCCAGACCTTCGCGACGCCGATGGCGCGCGCGAGGTACACGGTGGCGGTGGGCGGCTGGAAATTCGTCAGCATCTGCTCCAGGCGCTCCATGAAGCCGACGTGCGCGCCGGTGGCCTGGGCGCCCGGGTGCAGGAGGCTGTTGGAGAATTCAAACCAGCCGATGCCCAGCAGCAGGCAAAGCGGCAGATAGCCCAGGCACAGCGCGGCGAAGGCCAACTTGCCGTCGCGGCGCATGGCCATCCAGAAAAGCCAGGGCGCGGCGAACAGCATGTGGGGGACGGGGTTGTGGAGGCACAGCGCGATGGAACCCACGACTCCCGCCAGCAGTGCCCGCCTCGCGGTTGGACGCACCAGCAGCAGTGCGTATACACAGTTTGCGAGCAGATGCGCCGGCATCGAGTAATAGGAGATGCCGATGCCGAAAATGACCGGCGAGGCGACTGTAAGGAGCAATGCCAGTCCGGCGGCCTCGATATCCTCGAACAGGTGCAGCGCCAGGCGGTGAATGGTCAGCAGCGTCAGCCCCGTCAGCACCGGGTTGCACGCCCACGGTATGCCGGCGAAGGTGAACGGGGTCAGAAGCAGGGAGTGGCCCGGCCAGTAGGCGGATATCACGCGTCCATCGGCATGCGAAACATTCAGGAAAAAGTCCTGGAAGCCTGGCGGGATCAGCCAGTCCATCTGCGCGAGCGGAAACTGGCCGGTCAGATGTCCGGCGGCAAAGACCCGACTTTGAAAATATGCCGCATATTCGTCCATCGACAGCGGATGGTCGTGATAGACGAACACTGCGCCCGCGCACAGCGCAACGGTACTGATGATCGCAATGATGACGGGGTGCTCACCCGCCACTCGCAGGATCCGGCGCGCTGGAACGTGATCGGCGATAAAAACCGCCGCGCCCAGCAGCAGCAGCGCGCAGACCGTGGCGCCGTAGTCGTCGTACGCGAACAGCACGAAGAAGATCTGTGCCAGGCCCTGCGGATCGCCGTTCAAGCGCAGGGAGTGCATCCAAAAGAGGATTCCAACCGACAATGCGGCACCCAGCAGGAATAGAATGCGCGGGCCGGGCGACCTTGCGATTGGCGAATCAGTTAGCACGTCGTGGGACGATCCTGGCATCAGTGGGAGCATTGCGCTGCAGTACTATAAATTATGTCTGAGTGATGCGCGCGTCATCATCCCGGTGCGCAACGGTGGCGCGCGCTGGCGCGAAGCCGCCCATGCCCTCGGACGCGCGGTCGGGCATGCGGACCAGGTCATCGTCGTCGATTCGGACTCCACCGATGGGAGCGACCGCGTCGCCGAGGAGCAGGGCTTCAGCGTCGAACGCATCGATGTGCGCACCTTCAACCATGGCCGCACACGCCAGGAGGCTTTCGCGCGTCATTGCCGGGAGGCGTCCTTCGTCATCTATCTGACCCAGGACGCGGTCGTGAAAGGTGCCGAATCGCTGACCAATATCCTGTCGGGCTTCAACGATCCGCGCGTGGGCGCAACCTATGGACGGCAACTGCCGCACGTTGGCGCGCGCCCCATCGAGGTCCACGGTAACCAGATCAACTTCCCGGAACAAAGCGCCGTGCGATCGTTTGCTGACGCACCGCGCCTTGGCGTCAAGACCGCCTATATTTCAAACTCTTTTGCTGCCTATCGGGCGAGCGCGCTGCGCGAGTGCGGCGGATTTCCTTCGCATCTGATTCTGGGCGAGGACGCGTACGTCGCCATGCGCATGCTGCTCTCCGGGTGGCGCATCGCATACTGCGCAAACGCGTGGGTCTCGCATTCACATGGCTACTCCGTAAAGGAGGAGCTGGAGCGCTTCTTTGATTACGGAGTCATGCACGCCCAGTGCGCCGACCTCGTGGACAGGTTCGGCAATTCCACGGACACCGGCTGGCACTACCTGCGTTCTGAACTGCGGTTCATCGGACGAACTGCGCCGTGGTTGCTGCCTGAGGTCGGCCTGCGGACGTTGCTGAAATATACCGGGTATCGACTTGGCCGCAATCACCGGCATCTGCCGAATGGCCTGCGCAGCTGGCTGAGCATGACCAAGGGCTACTGGAACGCGTGATGGAACGCACATCCTGGATCTTCATAAAGAGTTCCTTCGCCAATCTGACTACGGCCGCATCGAACGCCTGCTTCCTGCTGATCGTCCCGGCGCTGTTCGTGAGGAGTCTGACCGGCCCGGAATTTGCCGTATGGGCGCTCGTGCTGCAGATTGCCGGCTATACCGGCCTGCTGACACTTGGCCTCCAGGACGCCGTGGGCCGCTACGTCGCTTATCACCAGGAACGCGGCGACCCAGCCGCAGGCCGGGAGTTCTTTGATACTGCGTTCTGGCTGCTGTGCATTGCGGCGGCGATCGGTTCGGGCACCATCGCTGTGCTTGGCATGCGCCTGGCGTCCCTGTTTCCGCAAGTCCCCACGCCGCTGCTGCCGTTTGCCCGCGATATGCTCTGGGCAGTCGGTCTGACACTTTCCGTCGGCTTGCCGTTTGTGGCTTTCAGTGGTGTGCTGATCGGGCTGCGGCGTAACGAGGTGGTCGCCGGAGTACTTGGCACCGCGAAACTCATTCTGACGATCCTGCTCGGATTGATTGCCTGGAAATTCCACTCATTGCTGTGGTTGACGGTCTGCTTCGTGACGGTCAACGGCCTGTCATACGTGGCTTTGTGGGCAGCCTGCCGCAGGATCGCTGGTGCACGCGTGCGTTTCCGGATCCCGAATGCTGAATCGCTCAGAGAGGTCTGGAGCTACTGCGGGACGATGCTCGTATGGCAGATCTCGATGCTGATGATCACGGGTCTCGACGTCATCATCGTCGGGCGGGTCGATTTCCCCGCCTTGCCTGCCTATTCCGTGGCTCTGGTGCCCGTTGCGCTGCTGACCGGCGCCATGCCGGCATTGTTCAGCCCGTTGCTGCAGGTCGGGGCCCTGTACGCGGCCCGCGGTCAGGAATCACAGCTTGGCCCGCTGCTTGAACGCAGCACGCGGCTCGCGACGATAGTGCTGGCAGGCGCAGCGGCAATGCTGCTGCTGTTTGACAGGGAACTCCTCACCGCGTGGCTTGGGGCGGATCTGGCGGCAAAGGCGGCGCCGATTCTGGTGCTGGTCGTCATCGGCCACACTGTGCGCCAGATCGGCTTCCCCTACACGACCTTGCTGCTATCCACCAACCGGCATGGGCAGCTGGTAATGAGTCCGATTGCGGAGGGCGTGGCCAATGTGCTGACTGCCGTGGTCGCAGGCAGAGCATTCGGCGTGCTTGGCGTTGCTGCCGCTGTAGTCGTTGGCTCTGCTGTCGGGCAGCTCCTGAACTACTACTACAACCTGCCCAGAACGCACGACAAGTCTTTTGATCGCCGCGGTCTGGTCGCAAGATCGGTGCTGCTGCCGATCCTCTGCTTTGTGCCGGTGCTGATGTGGGCGCTGATTTCCCGCTTCGATCTTGCCGAATATCTGTCGGCTGCCGTCCGGGTTGCCCTGCTCTTGATCTCGTGCGGTCTCGTATGGCGATATGCAGTGGCTCAGGAGGAGAAGCATGCGGTGGTGACCCTGATGCGCGGTAACAGCCACCACCATGCCTGACCAGATTTCCATCCGTCAGATCGCGCGGCCCGTGTGCCTGGTGTGCGGGAGCGCGGGCGAGAGCCTGTACGATGGTCTGCGGGACAAGGTGTTCGCCGCGCCGGGCGCCTGGTCGCTGGTTCGCTGTCGCAACAACGCATGCGCACTGGTCTGGCTGAGCCCTGCACCGGCAACCGAGGCCCTGGAGCAGTTGTACGGGAGCTACTACACGCACAGCGATATCATCGCGGGGCGAACGGCCATTCGCGCGGCGCGCGCCATATATCGGCTCTGCGTCGATGCATTGCTGGCAATCATCGGCGTGCTTGCCCAGAAGCGGCGCGCCCGTTTGATGTTCCTCGGCGGCGAATCTCCCGCAACCCTCGCTGACATCGGGTGCGGTGATGGCGGCTTTTTGCGGTCCATGGCGGACCGGGGCTGGCAGGTCACCGGGGTGGATTTTGATGCCGCAGCAGTGGCCTTTGCCCGCGGCCGTGGTCTGGACGTGACGCTAGGTACGGCAGAGTCGCTGCTGAAAGGCGGGCGCCGCTTCGACGTGGTGACCGCAAGTCACGTCATTGAGCATCTTCCTGATCCGGAAGCCTTCTTGTTCCAATGCCGCAGTCTGCTGCGACCCGGCGGGAAAATTGTGATCAAAACGCCGAACAGCGCCAGCTTCGGCCATCACCGGTACGGACGTGACTGGCGTGGGCTGGAGCCTCCCCGGCACCTGCAGATCTTCACGCGACCGTCACTCATCGCGTGTGCCGCAAAAGCGGGGTTGCGTACTGCGGCCTGCTTCACCACCTGTGCTGAAGCGGAGTGGATCCTGATCGCGAGCCATTTTCTGCGCAGCAAGGGGGAATATCGCTTTCAGAACCTGTCCGGAGGGGATCTGCTCAAGTGGCTGCTGCTGGCTCCCGTGCTTGCGGTGCGCGCATGGATCGCGTGGTGGCTGGACCGGGACAGCGGCGAGGAACTGTGCATCATTCTCGCAGATAAAACAGCCGCTTCAGTTCGCGCCGCCCGCGCGTAACCGTGTCCAGGACCAGTCCGCACATCAGGCTTAAGGCAGCAAGGATCGCCAGCCCGGTTGCGAGCACGGCCGTCGGCAGACGCGGGACAAGTCCCGTCTCCAGGTAGGTCCGGAAGACCGGCCACGCAATGCCGACCGAAGCAACACTGAGAACCAGGAAGATGGTCGAGAAAAACTGCAACGGGCGCTCTTCTTTGATCAGATGAACGATCAGACGCAGTATGCGAATTCCATCGCGCACGGTGTGCAGCTTGCTCGAGGAGCCCTGCGGACGGTTCCTGTAGGGCGCGGTGATCTCGCCGATCGGCACCCGCATCTCAAGCGCATGCACCGTCAGCTCCGTTTCGGTTTCGAAGCCGGACGACAACGCGGGAAACGATTTGACGAAGCGGCGTGACATGGCCCGATAGCCGGAAAGAATGTCACCGACGCGCTTGCCGAAGATCCATGCCACGAGGCTGGTCAGCAACTTGTTGCCCCAGGCGTGTCCAGGGCGGTATGCGCTGTCCGTGACAGGTATTCGCGCACAGTTGACCATGTCCAATCTATCGGTGCTCAATGCCTCGATCAATCGCGGCGCGCTCGAGATGTCGTATGTGCCGTCGCCATCGACGAGCAGGAAGATGTCCGCCTCGATGTCCGCGAACATGCGCCGCACGACATTGCCTTTTCCCTGCAGGTGTTCGTGCCGGACGTTCGCGCCCGCGGTGCGCGCGATCTGCGCGGTGTCGTCCGTGGAATTGTTGTCATACACGTAGATCGTGGCGCCGGGCAGGTGGACGCGGCAATCCTTCACGACCTGTGCGATGGTGGCGGCTTCGTTGTGGCAGGGCACAAGAACGGCCACCGCCAGTGGCGTGCACGAGTGGTGTTCCATGCCGGTCACAGAGCGCGTGCTGCCAGGGTGTTGAACAGTTCCAGGTACCGTCCCGCGCAGTCATCCCAGGACCACATGGCGCGTGCGCGGGCTGACCGTGTGGCGCGGGCGTCAAGGTAGCCGGTATCCGCTAGCGCCGCATCGAGGGCGGTGGCCCATTCATCGATATCAGCGTCGCTGCGGGGGGTCGGGCAGCTGCGCACCATGTCCGAAGCTGCCGGGCACGCGCTGGCTACTTCTGCCGTGGAAAGCACGCCGGATCCACAACAAAGCGCCTCCTGAACGACCAGCGGAAATCCTTCACCTGAGCTTGGTAGCAGCAACAGTTCGGCGGCCTGATAGTAAGCGGGCAGCTGGTCATGCCCTATCCGGCCATACACGTGCACGTTGGCAAGGCCCCAGGCCGACGGGTTCTCCGGCCCCGATCCCACGATCATCCAGATGACCTGCGGAAACCGTTGTGCCAGCTGCCGGATGATGTGCAAGCCCTTTTTCCTGACGAACCGACCGACGAACAGCACCGCCTTGCGGTCCGGGGGAACGCCGAGTGCCGCACGGCAGACCGACCTGTCCTGCACCGTGATCGTGAATCTGTCGGTATCGATTCCGTTGAATATCAGTTGCGAATGCGGATCGGAACTGCGGCCGAAAAAACCGCGAACGTTCGCACTGATGAATACGACGTGTGCCGCCAACGGAAAAAGCAGGGCGCCCAGAGCGCGCGCACCGGATTCGTACAGCGCGGTCAGAGCGCCGTTCTGCAGTCCCAGGGCGCCCATGTGCTGGGTGATGACTGCGGGCCGCCTGCGCAGTCGCGCCAGAATCAGCGCGACGATGCTGCTGGGGTAGAGATGCTCGTGAATATGGACGACATCTGCTCCCCCGATGGCGCCCCAGAGGCTGCGCAGCGACAGGGGTGACCATAACGGAAACGGCAGCTGTGTCAGTCGTTCAACCATATTGAAACTGCGCACCGGAATATGGGTGGCGCTGTCGCGGATGTCGGGTGGCGCACGATCGGTGTCACTTGAGAACCAGGACACGACGACGCCGCGACGAACGAACTGGTCCACGAGTTCGCCGGCAACGAGCTCAAGACCTCCGCCGTGATCGGGAAAGAAATGCGTTACTGTCACCAGGCGCAGTGGTCCCGGCGCCACCTACTCTATCCCCAGCTTCTTGATCCGGTAACGCAGGGCACGGAACGTCATGCCCAGCAGCTTTGCCGCGGCGGTCTTGTTGTAGCGCGTCTGCTCCAGGGCCTTGATGATGGCCGCGCGCTCGATGTCCTCGAGCTGCTCGCCGAGCGCGCTCGGATAGGCCGCGGTGGCGAAGTCAGCGCCGGCCGCAGGGATTGCGAAGACCGTTGCCGGGCGCAGTTTCACATGCTCCAGCGTGATGACCCCTGCGGTGGTCAGCGTCAGGGCGCGTTCAATGATGTTTTCGAGCTCGCGCACGTTCCCGGGAAAACCGTAACTCTGCAATGCCTGCATCGCTTCCTGGCTGATGGCTGGCGGCTCGAGCTTCATGCGCCGGCACAGGCGCTCGAGGATGACGTTGGCCAGCTCCGGAATGTCGCCGCTGCGCTCGCGCAGGGGCGGCACGCGCAGCTCGATGACATTGATGCGATAGAAGAGGTCTTCACGGAAGCGGCCGGTCGCGACCAGCTCGGCGAGATTGCGGTGCGTCGCGGACAGGATGCGTATATCCACCCGCTCCTCGCGCGACTCGCCAACCGGGCGCACGGTCTTCTCCTGCACCACTCGCAACAGCTTGACCTGCATGTGCAGCGGCAGATCGGCGACCTCGTCGAGGAACAGCGTGCCCCCTTCAGCGCTCTGGATCAGGCCCTTCTTGTCCGCCACCGCGCCGGTGAAGCTGCCCCGCTTGTGTCCGAACAGCTCGCTTTCCATGAGTTCGTTGGGAATGGCGCCGCAATTGACCGGCACGAAGGGGCCGTCGGCGCGGGCGCCGCTTTGATGGATGAGCCGCGCCACCAGTTCCTTGCCGGTGCCGGACTCGCCGAAGATGTACACCGGCGCCTGGCTGCGCGCGACGCGGCCGATCATCTCGCGCACTTGCTGAATGCTGGCGGAACCGCCCAGGAGGCTCGGACCGCGGTGGGTGGCGGAGCCGTCGGTGAGGGTTCCCAGGCGGATGGCTGAGCCCACCAGTTTGCGCAGCACGCCCAGGTCCAGGGGCTTCGACACGAAATCGAACGCCCCGAGCTTCAGCGCCCGAACCGCGGATTCCACATTGCCATGCGCGGTGATGACCGCCACCGGGGTCGCGGCGCAGTTGGCCTCGATCCAGGCCACCAGATCCAGCCCGTCGCCATCCGGCAGGCGCATGTCCGTCAGGCACAGGTCAAAATGCTGCGTCGCCAGCAGCTGGCGCGCACTGGTGAGATCCGCGGCGGTGCGGGTCTCCAGGTTCATCCGGCCCAGCGTCAGGCTGACGAGCTCGAGCAGGTCCGGTTCATCGTCGACAATCAGGACCACAGGCTTGGACATAGCTTCCTATCGTACCGTCCAGCGGCGTGGGTCAGCGAATACCAGACGGAAAATACTGCCGCCTGCCGGGCGGGGTTCATAGAGCAAGGTCGCGCCGCTGGTCTGCGCCAGCTCGCGGGCCAGGAACAGGCCCAGTCCCGAGCTGCGCTGGCCGGCGCTGAAAAACGGCTCGAATATGCGCTCGGCATCCTCGGGCCGCACGCCGGGGCCGCGATCCGCCACCTCCAGAAAGGGGCGCGCCGCGGGCTTCAGCCGACCATAGCGGATCTCGACGACATCGGTCGCCGGGTTGCGCAGGCCGTACTTGATGGCGTTGTCACAGAGATTCCAGACCACCTGGCGCAGCTGGCTGGGGTCTGCCGTCACCTCCAGGCCGGGCAAGGCCAGTTCGCCAGCAGTCTCGACATTGATGCTGACCAGCCGGTCCGGGGGCCACTGCATCGTTTCGCAGAACTCGTCGCGGAAGTCCTCGACCCAGCTGGCCAGCTCGATGGTCTCCATCTGCGTGGTTTCCCGCCGCGACATCTGCAGGACGTTGTTGATGATGTCGCTGACGCGCTCGGCGTTCTTGTTGATGATCTCGATGAGCCGGTGGTCCTCGGGGGCCAGCTGCGGGGATTCGCCCAGCAGCTGTCCGGCATGGCTCATGGCTCCCACGGGATTGCGGATTTCGTGGGCGATGCTGGCGCTGAGGCGGCCGAGGGCGGCGAGTTTCAGCTGCTGCGCCTTCTCGGCGATGAGGCTCATGTCCTCCAGGAACACCAGCACGGCGGCCGGCGTGGAATTGCCCAGCGCCGCAAAATGCGGCCGCAGCATGCGCGCGCCGTCCGCGCTGACCAGGGTCTCGGTGCTGGAGATCATGCCAGCCATGCGCTGCCGCCAGATCTCCAGCAGATACAGCAGCCGGGGGGAGGCCTCGCCCAGCAGCGCGCCGGGGAACGCCTGCGCCGCGCCCAGCAGGCCGGCCGCCGATTCGTTGATCAGCCGGATCTGGTCCTGGGTATCCACCACCAGGATGCTCTCGCGCAGATGTCGGACGATGTAATGGGACAGCTGCTCCAGGTCGGCCAGATCGACCTCCTGGCGTCTGACCAGTGCTTCGCTTTCGCGCAGGCGGTCGGCGATGGGCCAGACGGACAGGCCGATGACGAACAGCACCACGCCGAGGATGCCCGCGGTGGAGTAGTCGGTGGACGGAGCGTAGCCGGCAAGGTTGGCTGCGATCTGCTGGGCCAGCAGCCCGAGCGTCGCAATCGCCGGTACCAGAAAGGAATCCTTGGTGCGACCCAGGAGCGCCATGGCGCCCACCGGCAGCACCAGAAGTATTCCCAGGCCGCTACCTGCGCCGCCCGAGGTGTACAGAATCAGTGAGATGGCCAAGGTATCGACCGAGGCGTTCACCAGGGCGAGGATGCGCAGGCTGGGCCGCGGCACGCGGCGCGCGAGGATCAGCAACAGGCCCAGCGCGAGGTAACCGTAACAGACCGCCCGGAACAGGACCGGATCCGCGGCGGCCGCCAGGACACCGGGAGTCGCGAGGCCCTGCAGGATCAGCAGGACCGGGGGCAGCAGCAGGCGGTAAAGATTGGTAAGACCAATAACCCGCCAGGCCAGATCACTGGGTGCTGAAGTCGGGTTCGGGACGGCATCCGGACTCATGCGCGGGCGCGACTGTAGCATCTTTGGCACAATAAGGAGTTTCTCCAATCCCAAAAGGTCACGCGCCAGCATGAACTTGCATGAGTACCAGGCGAAGGACGTCTTTCGCAGCTTTGGCATTCCGGTGCCCGCCGGCCACGTCGCCGGCAGTCCCGAGGAGGCCGTCGCGGCCGCACAGTCATTGGGTGGCCCGATCTGGGTCGTAAAGGCACAGGTCCACGCCGGTGGCCGCGGCAAGGCCGGGGGCGTGAAAGTCGTTCGCGACCTGGATGCCGTGCGCGCCGCTGCCGCCGGCATGCTCGGTCAGCGGCTGGTGACGGCGCAGACCGGCGCCGAAGGCCTGCCCATCGACACCGTGTACGTTGAAACCGGTTCCGAGATCGTCCGCGAGGTCTATCTGTCCCTCACGCTGAACCGTGACAAGGGCCGCATCGCGCTGATCGCGTCGGTCGCCGGCGGCATGGACATCGAAGAGGTCGCGGCGCACACCCCGGAGAAGATCGTTGCGGTGAACGTGCATCCGGCCGCGGGCCTGCAGCCCTATCAGTGCCGCAAGCTTGCGTTCGCACTGGGCTTCGAAGGCAAGCAGATCGCCGCTTTCCAGAAAATCGCGGTGGCGCTGTACCAGCTGTACCTCGAGCGTGATGCCAGCCTGGTGGAGATCAACCCGCTGATCGTCACCAAGGCCGGTGATCTGCTGGCCCTGGACGCCAAGATCAACATCGATGACAACGCGCTGTTCCGTCAGCCGGCGCTCGCTGCGGTTCGCGATGCCGCGCAGGAAGACCCCATGGAGCGTCGCGCCGCCGCGCACGACCTGAACTACGTCTCCCTGGACGGCAACATCGCCTGCATGGTGAACGGCGCGGGCCTGGCGATGGCAACCATGGATCTGATCAAGCTGCACGGCGGCAAGCCGGCCAACTTCCTGGACGTGGGCGGCGGCGCCACCAGCGAACGGGTCACCGCGGCATTTCAGCTGATCCTCTCCAATCCCAACGTCCAGGCCATCCTGGTCAACATCTTCGGCGGCATCGTCCGCTGCGACCTGATTGCCGAAGGCGTGATCAACGCCGTCAAGCATGTCGGCGTGAAAGTGCCGGTGGTCGTGCGACTGGAGGGCACCAACGCACCCCAGGCCCGCGAGATGCTGGCGCAGAGCGGGCTTACCATCACTCCGGCCGGGGACCTGACGGACGCGGCGCGCAAGGCCGTGTCGCTGGCTAAGAAAGGTTGAAAATCTGATGAGCATTTTGATCGACAAGAACACCCGGGTGATCTGCCAGGGATTCACGGGCAAGCAGGGCACGTTCCACTCCGAGCAGTGCCTGGCCTACGGCACCAAGCTGGTCGGCGGCACCACGCCCGGACGCGGCGGCACCACCCATCTCGGCCAGCCGGTGTTCAACACAGTGGACGAGGCCGTGCGCGCCACTGGCGCCACCGTGAGCATGATCTACGTGCCCGCACCCTTCGCGGCCGATGCCATCCTCGAAGCCGCCGACGCCGGCATCGAGCTGGTCGTTTGCATCACCGAGGGCATCCCCGTGAACGACATGGTGCGGGTGAAGGCCGCACTGGCCGGTACGGCGATGCGTCTGGTCGGACCGAACTGCCCCGGCGTCATCACACCGGATGAATGCAAGATCGGCATCATGCCGGGCTTCATCCACAAGAAGGGCGCCGTCGGCATCGTCTCGCGCTCGGGCACGCTCACGTACGAGGCCGTGTTCCAGACCACCCACGAGGGTCTCGGGCAGAGCACCTGCGTCGGTATCGGCGGTGACCCGGTGCGCGGCATGAATTTCGTCGATGTGCTGGAACTGTTTGAACGTGACCCGCGCACCGAAGGCATCATCATGGTCGGTGAGATCGGCGGCAGCGACGAGGAGGCCGGTGCGGAGTTCATCCGCCGCTTCGTGACCAAGCCGGTGGTGGCCTACATCGCAGGCGTCACGGCCCCTGCCGGCAAGCGCATGGGACATGCCGGCGCCATTGTGGCGGGCGGCAAGGGCACCGCGGCCGACAAGTTCGCCGCGCTCGAAGCCGCTGGTGTGCGCACCGTGAAATCCCCGGCGCAGCTGGGTTCGGCCATGGCCGAACTGCTCAAATCGCGGCGGCCGCGCCGGCAGCCCACCGGCGGTCTGCCACCGGTCCTGGCCCGTGGCACGCAGCGCCTGAACGCGGCGAAGGCGGCGAGCAAGCCGGCGGCCGCAGCGCCGAAACCCAAGGCGAAAAAGGCGAGCAAACCTAAGGTGAAGGCCGCCAAGCGTACCTCCAGGGCCAAGTCTTCCGCGAAGACCAAGGCCACGCCGGTGGCGAGGAAGAGGGGGCCGGGCAGGTCAGCTAAACCCGCCAGAGCCAAGGCCCGAGGTGCCCGCAAGCGTGGCCGCCGCAGCAGATAAACCGAAGGTGTCTTGACATCCTCATCCGGCCTGAGGGCCGGCGTATTTCGCGAAGAGGCCCGATGAACACTGAACCGCGGCTGCGCATCGGGTTGGCGCAGCTCAACTTCCTGGTCGGAGACGCCCAGGGCAACGCCGCGCGGGTCATCGAGTCGGTGGCCCGGGCGAACGCAGCTGCGGGCGCCAAGCCTGATCTGCTGCTGTTTCCGGAGCTGACGCTGTCGGGCTATCCGCCCGAGGATCTGCTGTTCCACGGTGGCTTTCGGCAGGCGATCGACCGGGCCCTGGCCGCCGTGCGCGATGCCGTGCGCGGCATGGGCGTCATCGTCGGCTACCCGGAGTACGTCGGGCACGACATCTACAATTCCGCGGCGTTGCTGTGCGATGGCGCGGTCATCGTTAACCATCGCAAGAGTGAGCTGCCCAACTACAAGGTGTTCGACGAGAAGCGCTATTTCCGGGCCGGCAGCGAGGCCACGGTCTTCACTCATCGCGGCTTTCGCATCGGCCTGCTGGTGTGCGAGGACATCTGGGAATGCGAGGCCGCGCGCCAGGCGCGCGATGCCGGCGCGGAACTGCTGATCATCATCAATGCCTCGCCGTTCGAAGTGCACAAGCAGGCCGAGCGCGAACACGTGGTGGGCCAGCGCGTTGCGGATGTGAAGCTGCCGGTGGCCTACGTGAACATGGTGGGCGGCCAGGACGAACTGGTGTTCGACGGCAACTCCTTCGTCATGGACGCGGCAGGCGAGGTCGTGATGCGGGCGCCGGGCTTCGAGGAGGGCATCTACCTGGTCGAGTTCGAGCGTCACAACGGGCGCGTCGTGCCGGTGCCGGGCAGCATCGCCCCAGAACTGTCAGATGTCGCCACCGTCTACCAGGCCCTGGTGCTCGGCGTGCGCGACTACGTAACCAAGCATGGCTTCCCGGGCGTGGTCATGGGGCTCTCCGGCGGTGTCGACTCCGCGCTGACCCTGGCGATCGCCGCTGATGCCCTGGGACCCGAGCGCATTCATGCCGTGATGATGCCTTCGCGGTATACCGCACCGATGAGTCTGGATGATGCCGCCCAGCAGGCCCGCGGCATGGGCGTGCACTACAGCGTCATTCCGATCGAGGGCATGTTCGATGCCACGCTCGCGGCGCTCGCCGGCGAATTCGCGGGCCGCCAGCCCGACACCACTGAAGAGAACATCCAGTCGCGCTGCCGGATGCTGCTGCTCATGGGAATCTCCAATAAGACCGGCCGCATGCTGCTGACCACCGGCAACAAGAGCGAAATGGCCGTGGGCTACGCCACCCTGTACGGCGACATGGCCGGTGGCTTCGCGCCGATCAAGGACTGCAGCAAGCTGCTCGTCTACCGGCTGGCGGCGTACTGCAACCGCGAGCGCGAGGTCATCCCGCAGCGGGTGATCGACCGGCCGCCCTCGGCCGAACTGCGTCCGGACCAGAAGGACTCCGATTCGCTGCCGCCTTATGAGGTCCTGGACGCCATCCTCGAGGCCTTCATCGAGGAGGACCTGTCGGTGGACCAGATCCAGGCGCGCGGCTTCGACCGCGCGACCATCGGGCGGGTGCTGGATCTGGTGAAGCGCAACGAGTACAAGCGCCGGCAGGCGCCGCCGGGTGTGCGCGTCAGCCGCCGTGCCTTCGGCCGCGACTGGCGCTATCCCATCACCAACGGTTACCGGCGCTAGAAGATCTGCCACCAGCGGCGGTCTTTTTCCGCCTTGAGGTTCGGGGTCTTGCCGGTGAAGTTGTCGGCATAGACCTTGCGGGCCTGGTCGGCCTTGTCGTTGAGCCCGAGACGCTCGTTGGCGGCAATCAGGATCTTCAGCGCCTGCTCGGTTTCGGGCGCGCCGTCGAACTGCTCGATGGTCTCGGCGGCGCGCTGGGCCGCGCCGACGTACGCACCGCGCTGCATGTAGTACTGCGCCACGTGCACGTCGTAGTCCGCCAGGCGATTGCGCAGATAGATCATGCGTTGCAGCGAGTCGTGGGCGTAGAGGCTCTTCGGGAACGACTGCACGACATGGCGGAAGGCCTCGAAGGCCTTGCGGGCCGTGACCGGTGGCCGCTTGGTCAGGTCCGCATGGAACCAGCGCTCGAACAGGTTCGGCGTGCGTTCGAAGTCGACCAGCCCCTTGACGTAGTAGGCGTAGTCGACGCGCGGGTTGATCGGGTTTTCGCGGATAAAGGTATCGGCGGCATCGGTGGCCGACTCACTTTCCCCGTCCTTGTAGTAGCAATAGATCAGGTCGAGGTGCGACTGCTTGGCCTGTTCGGTGAACGGGAAGCGGGCCGTCACGGCCTCCATCAGCTTGATGGCGGACTTGTAGTCACCGCTTTCCATGCGCTCGTGCGCCACCTTGTAGATGGCCGCGGGATTGGAATTCAGTAACTTGCGCTCGCGGGCGGACTCACAGCCGGTCAGCAGGACCGAAGTGATGCACAATGCGAGGATCAGGCCACGCGCGAGGCCGTTAGCAGACATGTTGTAAAAGGCCCCCAAAAATTTGCCTAGGCTCGCTGGCCGTAGCCCGCCAGTATAGCCAATTCGCGATTAGCACTAGGACTCTTGCTTGACCGTCGAGTTCCGCACCCACGAGATCGATATTTCAGAAGACCTGGCCGGTCTGCGACTGGACCAGGCCCTCGCACGCCTCCTGCCCCAGTACTCGCGGCAGCGCCTGCAGGGCTGGATCGAGGCCGGTGCCGTCCTCCTGAACGGCACGGTGCCCCGTTCCAAGGACCGGGTGCTGGGTGGCGAGCACGTGCGCATCCAGGCGCAACTCGAGGTCGAGACCACGGTGGCCGCCGAATCGCTGCCGGTCAATGTCGTGTATGAAGATGACGCCCTGCGCATCATCAACAAGCCGGCCGGCGTGGTCGTGCACCCGGGCGCCGGTAATCCGACGCGGACCCTGCAGAACGCCCTGCTGGGGCTGGACCCGAAACTGGCGCTCGTGCCGCGCGCGGGTCTGATCCACCGGCTCGACAAGGACACCAGCGGGCTGATGGTCGTGGCGCGGACGGTTGAAGCCCACACGGCGCTGGTCGCAGCGCTGGCGGCGCGGGACATCGAGCGCCGCTACGTGGCGGTGTGCCTGGGGGTCCTGACGGGAGGACGCACGGTGGACGAGCCCATCGGCCGGCATCGCTCGGCCCGAACCAAGATGGCCGTCCGTGCCGATGGCCGCGACGCGGTGACCCATGTGCGGATCATCGAGCGCTTCCGTGCCCATACCCAGGTGCTGGCGCAGCTGGAGACCGGGCGGACCCACCAGATCCGCGTCCATCTGGCGCATATCGGCCACCCCGTGGTCGGGGACGCCGTTTATGGTTCGCGCAAGCGCTACCCCGCCGGCGCTTCCGAGGCGCTGCGCGCGACTCTCGATGGCTTCGGCCGCCAGGCCCTGCATGCGGCGGAACTGGGCCTCGAACACCCCTTCACTGGCGAGCCGCTGTCCTGGACGGCGCCCCTGCCGGCAGATATGCAGGCGCTGCTGGCCGCGCTGGCGGCCGACCAGCGCGCCCACGCCACGGCCGATGCGGCCTCGCATGCCAGGGTCCGACGTTAGCGTGGCCTCCGCCGGGCTGTCCTGGCTGCGGCCTGACTGGCCGGCCCCAGACAGCGTCCGGGCGGTATTCACGCTGCGCGGCGGTGGGGTCAGCGTCGGGCCCTGCGCCTCCCTCAATGTCGGCGCCCATGTCCAGGATGACCCCCTGGCCGTGGCGGAGAACCGGCGGCGGATCGCCGCCGCCTTCGAGCTGCCCGCCGAGCCGGCCTGGCTCACGCAGGTGCATGGTGCCCATGTGGTCAGGCTCGTCGCCGACGAGCTCCCGGCCCCCGGGGCCGATGCCGTGGTGACGGCCCAGCCCGGGCGGGTTTGCGTGATCCAGGTCGCCGACTGCCTGCCGGTCCTGTTCGCCGCCCGCGATGGGTCGGTGGTGGCCGCCGCCCACGCCGGCTGGCGCGGCCTCGCGGCCGGGGTGCTCGAGAACACGGTAAGCGCCCTCGGTCTGCCACCGGCGCAGCTGCTGGCCTGGATTGGCCCCGGTATCGGACGCAGGAACTTCCAGGTCGGGCCGGAGGTGCGCGAGGCCTTCATCGGGGTTGCCCAAACGGGGTCTCCGGCGGTGGCGGCGGCCTTCGTCCCCAATGCGCGCGGCCGCTGGTACTGCGACCTGGTGGCCCTCGCCCGGCTGCGGCTGGCGGCCCTGGGAGTGACAGCCGTTTTCGGGGGTCACTGGTGTACGGTTGCGGATACCGAGCACTTTTTTTCGCACCGCCGCGATGGGCGCTCGGGGCGCATGGCGGCCTTGATCTGGCTGGCCCAGACCCCCACAACGTGGGCAGATAACTTGAGTATTCGAGGGGTGCCCTATGCGGATGGATAAGCTGACGAGCAAGTTTCAGGCGGCGCTGGGAGATGCCCAGTCGCTGGCGGTCGGCCGTGACCAGCAGTTGATCGAGCCGGCGCACCTGCTGCTGGCCCTGCTGGAACAGCAGGGCGGGACCGTGCGTCCCCTGGTGCTCAAGGCGGGCGCCAACCTGAACAAGCTGCGCTCGGACCTGCAGACCCTGGTGGACCAGCTGCCGACGGTGCAGGGCGGCGCGGCCGGCGATGTGCATGTCGCCAACGATCTGCAGCGCCTGCTCAACGTGACCGACAAACTCGCGCAGCAGCGACAGGACCAGTTCATCTCCAGTGAGCTGTTCGTCCTCGCAGCCTTCGAGGACCGGGGCAACCTGGCGCGTATCCTCAAGGATGCGGGCCTCACCAAGGCGGCCA
>Ga0182030_10006133_pt1 | contig 25405 bp, 19 predicted proteins | sample 812S3MmetaG_FD_121299 | JGI IMG/M metagenome (GOLD analysis project Ga0182030, IMG submission 121299) | Permafrost microbial communities from Stordalen Mire, Sweden - 812S3M metaG (Illumina Assembly) | ecosystem: Environmental > Terrestrial > Soil > Wetlands > Permafrost | place: Sweden...
GGGATTTCCCGGTTGATTCCCTGGGAGCGGCGATGCAGCGCGTCCACGCGGGCGAGCAGCTCGCCGAAGGCAAAGGGCTTGGTCAGATAGTCGTCGCCGCCGCTGCGCAGTCCGCGGATGCGGTCATCCACCTCCGACAGGGCGCTCAAGATGAGGATCGGCGTGTGTTTGCCCGCTTTGCGCAGCACCTCGATGATGGCGAGTCCGTCGATCTCCCCGGGCAACATGCGATCCATGATGATGACATCGTACGGCTCGCTGGCGGCGAGGAACATTCCGTCGCGACCGTTGGCGGCATGATCGGTGGTGTGTCCGGCCTCCTGCAGGCCCTTGACCACGAACTGACTCACACGCTCATTGTCCTCGACCAGCAAAATCTTCACGTCGACTCTCCCACGGGAGGCGAATGGGCGGGCGCTGCCGGCGCTGCGGGCGCTGCGGATCGCCCGTGGCGTCGGCCCTTCAACCACAGGCTGAATTCATCCAGATAGAGATACACCACAGGCGTGGTGAACAGCGTCAGCGCCTGGCTCACGATGAGGCCGCCGACCATGGTGTACCCGAGCGGCTGGCGCAGTTCCGATCCGGTTCCGCGCCCGAGGGCCAGCGGCAATGCCCCGAGCAGCGCCGCCATGGTCGTCATCATGATGGGGCGGAATCGCAGCAGGCAGGCCTGGCGTATGGCGTCGTGCGGCGACAAGTGCTGCTCGCGCTCGGCCTGGATCGCAAAATCCACCATCATGATGCCGTTTTTCTTGACGATGCCGATCAACAGGATGATGCCGATCAGGCCCATCACGGACAGCTCGATGTGAAAGAGCAGCAGCACCAGCAGGGCGCCCACGCCGGCCGACGGCAGCGTCGAGAGAATGGTCAGCGGGTGAATGTAGCTCTCGTACAGCATGCCGAGAATGATATAGACCGCGACCAGAGCCGCCAAAATGAGGTAGGGCTGGGTCTTCAGCGAGCTCTGGAACGCCTGCGCGGTGCCCTGGAAGGTCCCCTCAATGGTCGCGGGGAGCCGCATATCGGCCGAGACCTTGATGATCGCATCCACCGCATCGCCGAGCGCGGCGCCGGGCGCCAGGTTGAACGACAGCGTCACCGCCGGGAACTGCCCCTGATGATTGATCGAGAGATAGGTCACGTGCTGGGTGTCGTAGCGGGTCATCGCCGAGAGAGGGACCATCTGATTGGTCAGCGGCGACTTGATATACAGCTTCTGAAGCGATGCGGGGTCGCCTTGTAATGAAGGCGTGATCTCGAGAATCACGTGGTAGCTGTTGGCCTGCGTGAAGAACTGCGCCGCCTGGCGCTGGCCGAAGGCGTCGTACAGGGCCTGGTCGATGGCCGCGGGCTGGATGCCGAAGCGCGCGGCCTGATCCCGGTCGATGGTGAGCGCGACCATGCCGCTGGCCGTCTGTTGGTCGGACGCCACGTCGCGCAGGGCGGGAAGCTTTTGCAGCTTGGCGAGGAGGCGCGGCGCCCAATCGTTGAGCTCGTCGATGTTCGAGTCCGTCAGCGTGTATTGATACTGCGTGCGGCTGGTGCGACCGCCGATATTGAGGTCCTGGGCGGCTTGCATGAACAGCGTAGCCCCCGACACCCTCGCGAGCTGCGGGCGCAATCGGTTGATGATCTGATCGGCACTGGCCTTGCGCTCGTCACGCGGCTTGAGCCCGATGATCACGAAGCCGTTGTTGATCGGGCGGCTGCCGCCGACCCCCGTACCGTAGCTTTCCACGTCCGGATCGCGCGCCACGACATCGAGGAGCGCATGCTGCCGGCGCACCATCTCCTGAAAGGAGATATCCTGCGGCGCATCGGACACCCCTACGATGATGCCGGTGTCCTGCTGCGGAAAGAACCCGTTGGGAATCACGATGTAGAGCGCAATGGTGGTCGCCACCGTGAGCAAAAACACCATTATCGTCGCCCGCTGCCGCGCGAGCACGAAGTCGAGGCCTCGCGTATAAGCGGCGAGCAGCGCATCGAAGGCGCGCTCCACGGTCATATAAAAGCGGCCGTGCCTGGCGTGTTTCTCGTCCTTGAGGAACAGAGCGCACATGGTCGGGGAAAGCGTCAGGGCGACGAATGCCGACACCGCGATGGTCATGGTCATGGTGATGGCGAACTCGCGAAACAGTCGTCCGATGATGCCCCCCATCAGCAGCAGCGGTATGAAAACCGCCACCAGCGACACGCTGATGGACATGATGGTGAAGCCTATTTCGCCCGCGCCCTTGAGTGTCGCCTCGAGCGGCGATAAACCCGCTTCGATGTGGCGGTAGATGTTCTCCAGCATCACGATGGCGTCGTCGACCACGAAGCCCACCGCGATGGTGAGCGCCATGAGCGACAGATTGTCGAGACTGTAATTGAGCACGTACATCATCGCCGCCGTGCCAAGGAGCGCGAGCGGCACGGTGACCCCGGGAATGATGGTGGCCCAGGCGGTGCGCAGGAACAGGAAGATCACCATGACCACCAGCGCAATGGTGAGGACCAGAGTGAACTCCACGTCCCGAACGGCGGCCCTGATGGTCGTGGTGCGGTTCGCCACGGTGTCCACCTTGATCGAGGGCGGGACCGAGGCGAGCGCATGGGGAAGGAGCTGCTCCACGCGCTGCTCCGCGTCGATCACGTTGGCGCCCGGTTGTTTGAAAATCAGCAGCAGTATGCCGCTGCTGCCGTTCTGCCACGCCGTGAGCAACGTGTTTTCCGGTCCGTCCACGGCGATGCCGATGTCGCGGATGCGCACCGGGGCGCCGTTTTTGTAGGCGACCACCACGTCGTTCCACGGCGCGGCCTTCAGGAGTTGGTCGTTGTCGTAGATGGTGAGCGCCCGGGTCGGACCGTTGATGGAGCCCTTGGGAGCGTCCACCGTGGCGACGTTGATCACACCGGCCACGTCCTCCATCTGCAGCCCGAGTGCCGCGAGCTTGACCGGATCGATCTGCACCCGGACCGCGGGCTTTTGCTGCCCGCCGATCGACACCTGCGCGATGCCTGGAATCTGGGAAATCTGCTGTGCGAGGATGTTCTCCGCGTAATCGTCGACGGTCGTGACTGGCAGCACGTCCGAATGCACCGCGAGGATGAGAATGGCCGAATCGGCAGGATTCACCTTGCGATAGGTGGGCGGCGTCGGCAGGTTTTTCGGCAGCTGTCCCCCCGCGGCATCGATGCCGGTCTGCACGTCCTGGGCGGCGGCGTCGATGCTGCGGTTCAAATCGAACTGCAGGGTGATGAGGCTCTGACCGAGAAGATTGGTCGAGGTCATCTGGGTGAGCCCGGAAATCTCGGCGAACTGGTACTCCAGAGGCGTGGCGACCGTGGCCGCCATGGTTTCGGGGCTCGCGCCGGGCAATTGTGCCGAGACCTGGATGGTGGGGAAGTCGACTTGCGGCAACGGCGCGACGGGGAGCAGCGGATACACCACGAGCCCGACGAGGAAGATGCCCCCCATCAGGAGCGAGGTGGCGATCGGCCGGCGGACGAACGGTTCGGAGATGTTCACGATACGTTCTCCGGCCGTCAGGTCGCTTTGGCGGCGGACGGTCCGTTGCCCGCCGAGGCTTCCGACTCAGCCGCGGCGGCGCGCACGTGGACGCCCGCCTGCAGGCGGTACTGATTGCTGGTGACGACGCGTTCCCCCGGCGCCAGACCTTCCCTGACGATGGTCAGGCCGCCGCCGCCTTCGGAGACGCGCAGCGGGCGCACTTCCACGCTGGAATCGGACTTGACCACGTAGGTGAATGGGCCGTTCGGACCGAGTTGCACCGCGGAGTTCGGAATGGTCAATGCATTGCGTTCGGTTCGGATCAGAACGCGGGCGTCGACGTACTGTCCGGGCCAGAGGGTGTTGTGGGCGTTGTCGAAGGTCGCCTTCAATCGCACCGAGCCCGTCGACTGATCGATCTGATTGTCGATCAGCGTCAGCGTGCCCTCATCGAGTTTCGCCCCACCGTCGCGCGAGACGGTCGTGACACTGACGCTTCCGGCCGCGAGTGCCTGGGCGACGGCGCCGAGCTGTTCCTCGGGCAGCGTGAAAACGAGCGAAATGGGTTGTACCTGGGTCACCACGACGATCCCGGTGGAGTTCGCGCCGTGCACGATGTTGCCCGGGTCGACCAGCCTGATGCCGGTGCGGCCGGTGATTGGGGAGGTGATGCGCGCGTACTCGAGCTGCGTACGCGCATTGTCGATCACGGCCTGATCCACCTTGAGTTGCGCGGCCAGCTGATCGACCAGCGCGCGCTGGGTATCGACCGTCTGCTTGCTGGCGAGATCCTGGGGCTGAAGTTTCGTGTAGCGCTCGAAGTCGCGCTTCGCATTGGCGAGCTGAGCTTCGTCCTTGACCTTGGTGGCCACCGCCTGGTCGAAGGCGGCCTGATTCGGCCGCGGATCGATTTGCGCCAGAAGATCGCCCTTGTGCACGGTCTGCCCTTCGGTGAACGCAACCCGCTGCAGCTCACCGTCCACCCGTGCGGTCACCGTCACGGTGTAGAAGGCCTGCACGGTGCCGAGTCCCTGCAGGTAGATCGGTACGTCGGCCCGGGACACCGACGCGGTGTCGACGGTGACGGCCGGCACCGCCTTGCCGGCGGCCGCGGAAGCGGGCTTGTGCAGCATCGCCCAGCCCACGATGACGACGACGACCGCGAGGGCCGCAATCATCCACCAGGTTCGGCGTTTGCCGTGTTGCGAAAGCACTGTCATGGCCTACCCCTGCTGCCAACCGCCGCCGAGGGCGGTGAACAAATCAACCAACGCCTGCAGGCGCGAGTACTGCGCCTGCACCAATGTATCCTGTGCACCGAACAGCGCATTTTCCGTATTGAGCACCGTCAGTATGTTGACCGTGCCCGCGGACATCTGGATCTGGGCGAACTCATAGGCTCGCTTGGCTTTCGCCACCGCCGCCGCCTGACGCTCTTCCTGTTCGGCCGTCTGACGCGCTGCGACCAAGGCGCCCTCGACGTTGCTGAACGCAGTCAGCACCGTCTTGTGATAGGTGCTCGCGAGTTCCGCGTAACGCGCCTTCGAGTAGGCGAGCTCCCCGCGCAGCGCGCCCCCGCGGAACAGGGGCTGTGTCAGGCCGCCCGACAAGGCGTAGGCCCGATTCGCCGGGCTCACGAGCGAGGACAGGACGCTGCTCTCGTAGCCGCCGCTCGCCGTCAGCTCGATGGTGGGAAAGAGCTGGGCGCGGGCCACGGTGATATCCGCATTCGCGGCGATCAGATTCTGCTCGGCCTCGGCGATGTCGGGGCGCCGCGAAAGGAGCCTGGAAGGCATTCCCGACACCACCGGTGGGGACTTCAGCGCGGTCAGGGTGCCGTCGGTCACGTCGATGGACTCGGGGGTGCGGCCGATCAGCACCGCGAGCGCATACACCGTCTGCTTGAATTGCTCCTCGAGAGGCGGGATTGCGGCGTAGAGCAGCGCGACCACCGTGGCCTGCTGCGCCACGTCGAGGCCGGTTGCCGTCCCGACGTCCTGTTCGAAGGTCAGGCCTCGCAATATTTTTTCGCCGTTCTCGAGATTTTGCCGGGCGACCTGCAGCCGATCGCGCAGCTCCAGGGCTTGAAAATAGGTCGTCGCCACGCTCGAGACCACGGTGAGGGCGACCGTCTGCTGGTCGTAGCGGCTGGCCACGGCTGCAGCCCGGGCGGCATCGCGTGCCGCCCGGTTTTTGCCCCAGAAGTCCAGCTCGTAGCTCGCGCTGAGCACGGGATTGAACACGTTGTAGACCCCGAGGGTTCCGCCCGGCACGCTGGCGCCCGCGCGTTCGCGGGTGGCGGTTGCGCCCAGATCGACCGTCGGCAGGAGCGGCGCGCCGGCGATGCGCAACTGCGCATCCGCCTCCTGCACGCGGGCGATCGCCGCGGCCAGATCATCGTTCCCCTCTTGTGCCTGAGCGATCAGCTCGTCGAGCCGGGGAGAGCCGAACCCGTGCCACCAGTCAGACTCCGGCCAGACCGCGGCATGCGTATCCGATGCCGCATTCCACTCCGTCGGGAGCGGGACGCTCGGTCTTCGATAGGGAGTGCCCACGCTGCAGGCCGCGAGAGTCGCACAGATGAGCCCGCACCAAGCGCGGGAGCCCGATTGCCATTGCATGGCCGCCACCCTGAGCCTGGGGCGGTTAACCGCGCATGGTCGATTTGTTAAAACAGTTTAATGTGCGACGTCGCTCTCACGCGGGCGTGTCGAGCGCATTTCGAATCTTGGTGGCCAGCTGCTCGATCGTGAACGGTTTGGACAACAACGCCATTCGGCGGTCCAACGTGCCGTCTTCGAGAGCGGCGGCGCGCGAGTACCCGGTGGTGAACAACACCTTGATGTCGGGCAGCTTTGCTTTGACGCGCTCTGCCAGCACACGTCCGCTCATGCCGGGCATCACCACGTCCGTGAACAGCAAGTGCGGCGCAATACCGCTCTCCACGAGCCCCAAAGCATGCTCCGGGCCATCGGCGGCAATCACCGAGTAACCGAGACTGCGCAGCGCCTCCACGCTCATGCTGCGTACGCGCTCCTCATCCTCGACGACCAGCACCAGCTCTGGATTATTGCGCGATGCGGGAACATCGCGCGATGCGACCGCGACGGGCGGCAGCAGGCCCCGATAGCGCGGCAGGAAGATTCGAATCGTGGTCCCCACGCCGAGCCGGGATTCGATGCTGACGTGGCCCTCGGATTGCCTGACGAACCCGTACACCTGGGAAAGACCGAGCCCGGTTCCCTTGCCGGTGTCCTTGGTGGTGAAGAACGGATCGAAGGCGCGCGCGATGACCTCCGGCGCCATGCCCGATCCCGAGTCTGCAACCGCAATCATGACGAAGTCGCCGGGCTTCGCGTCCATGTTCGCCGCGGCGTAGGCATCGTCGAGCGTGACATTGGCGGTTTCGAGCGTGAGCCGGCCGCCCTCGGGCATCGCATCGCGGCTGTTGACGCACAAATTGATCACCGCATTTTCCAGCTGGCTGGCGTCCGAGAACGTGGCCCACAGATCCGGAGCGAGCACGGTCTCCAACCGAATGCTCTCACCGATCGAACGGGTCAAGAGGTCCGACATGTCCCGAATCAGCGCATTGGTGTCGAGCGGTCGCGGGTCGAGAGGCTGCTGTCGCGAGAATGCCAGGAGGCGCGCGGTCAGCTTGGCGCCGCGCTGGGCACCCTCCATGGCATTGGCGATGAAACGCTCGGCCTTCTCGCGATCGCCCATCAGGTGGCGTTTGGCGATGTCGAGCGAGCCGACGACGATCGCCAGCATGTTGTTGAAGTCGTGGGCGATCCCGCCGGTCAGGAGACCGACCGCCTCCATTTTCTGCATCTGGCGGATTTGCGCCTCCGCGGCGGCCCTCGATGCCGCTTCGTCCCGCAAGCGCTGATTGGCCGCCTCGAGCGCCTCGGTGCGCTCGAGCACCCTCATCTCGAGTTCGGCATTCAAGATTTCGCGCGCCCGCTCGCTCAGCAAAAAATCGCGGAAGGCCAGATGCATGACGCCGACCAGGGTCAGGATCACGATGACCGCGAAAGTGTAGAGCCACAGGTTGAAGAGCGAGGGATTGCTCGGGCCCTCGAATACCGCGCTCGTCGCCGGCACGTAGAAATACCATCGGGCCAGCGCGCCGAGCACGGCCGCGATCAAACCGGCCCGCCAGCCGCAGACGAAGCTCGTCACCAGGATGGGGGGGATGAACGCGAGGAAGGGAAAACCGCCGATCGCCCCCGGGAACAGCAGCCGAGCGAGCAATGCGAGCGCGACCGTTGCCATGGCGAATGCGCCGCCCGCCGCAAGGTTGTCGCGCAAGGTGGCGGTGCGCTCGTAAAACCTGCGCGCTCTACTGATCAGCATCGGATCGGCGCTCCGCCGGGGAGCTGCTCACGGGGGCCATCATTGAGGAAAGCCGCGGCGGCTCGGCGTTGCGGACCGAGGCGAATGCGACGATGTGCTCAAAGATGTGCTGCACGTAGCCGCGGGTCTCCGTATAGGGGATGTTCTCGATCCACACATCGGCGTCCACCGCCTGCGCCGGCAGCCAACGCGCGACCGAGACGGGCCCCGCATTGTACGCCGCGAGGCTCAGATCCAGCTGGTTGCCGTAGCGATCCAGCAGCTCGCGCACATACGCGGCCCCCAGCGGAACTGCGATCGCGGGATCGAATAAGGCGTCGCGGCTGGGCGCGGGGAAGTGCCAGCGCCTGGCCACGGCGAGGGCGGTGGCCGGCTGCATCTGCATGAGCCCACGCGCGTCTGCACGCGAAATGGCGTCCTTTCGAAACAGGCTCTCCTGGCGAATGATCGCCAGGATCCAATCCGGCGGGACCAGGGTCAGTTTGCTCGCATCCGCGATGATTGGCGCGTAGGGGCGAGGGTATCGCAGCGCCACGTCGTCCCAATCATCCGCCTGAGCGAGCATGGCGATGGTCTCGGCGTACCACCCCCAGCGCGAGGCGAGGCGCGCGGCCTGCACCTTGACGGGCTTGGTCGCGCTCGCCAGAACGGACCCCCATTCCGCGCCGGCCTCGTCCGCCATGTCGCAGTCGAACAGCGCATGCGCCCGGATGAGCGCTGGCTCCGCGGCCAGCGTCGCTTGCAGGTCCGTGTCATCCACCGACGGGTGCACGTTGAGATTGTAGCTCTGATGAAGGCGGTCAGCGGCGAGATAGCCATAGTAGTCGCGCATCCCGGCGATCTCCGCGAACAAGGGCGCGCCGCTGTCGGCGCCTTTGACGGCCGCGGTGGCGCGCGCCCGCCAATAACGCCAGCGCGGCTGGTTTGCCAGGCTCTCGGGCAAGGCGCTCAACCAGTTGAGCGCCTTGGTGTAATTGCCGGCCCAGAGCGCGGCGCGCAGCCTCCATTCCGCCACCTGAGAATCGGCGGCCGAGGGCGCCGGAAGCCGGTCGAACGCCGCCACCGCGCCGGGCTGGCGCGCGTACGCCGCGCCGAGCGCATAGGAGCGCAAAAGCTTGTCGCGCAGCGCCGCTGTCATGTCCGGGCGCGACAGCAATCCGGGGAGCACCGCCGATGCGGAGGTGGAATCGGTATTGGAAAGTCGCGTAAAGCCGGCCAGCAGGGCGTCCGGTTCGACGGCGGTCGTTGGCGTCTCGGCCAAGGCACTGAGCGCTGCGCGGGGCGATTCCAGCAGTTGCAGCCACTGACGCAGCGGCGCGGACCGCTCCGCCGGCACTTCGGCAACGAATTCACGCGCGAGCGAGGGGTTGTCCGCCGCGAGCGCAGCGCGTGCGCGCGCTTCCTGCAAAGCAGGCGTCACGAATCCCTGCGCGTGCAGCCAGGCGAACACGATGGCGCATTCCGCGGGCGGGCGCTGAATCAAATTCCAGCGAGCCAAGGCGTCCGACGCGAGCTTGTCCGTGTCGCCGGTCGCGAGGCGCCCCTGGAGTCGATCACAGGTCAGCACCGGGTCGGTCACATCCGCGGAACGGGGAAGGAACCAGTCCCAGCGCCGGCGCTCGGCGAGGCTTGCCAGCCATTGCCGGCGCAGCGTCCGCACAACGGGTTGGCCCTCATGGGCTTGGACGAAGGCGTCGACCAAAGCGTCGAGGTCCTCGTTCGGCGTGAAGGTGAGGTCGCGGCGCAGCCGGGCGGCAACCAGATAATCGTAGATCGGATATGCCTGGAGGGCCCGGGAGTCGGGCGGCTCCGGCGCATTGAGAGGCATCCGAGCTCGTTGAATTGCAGCCATGAACTCGGCGGCGGCACTCGGAGCGGGTGAGCTCGTCGGCGGGGCTGACATGCCGGCCGACGAAGAGGCTTCGACGACGGCGCCGAGACACGCAATCAGCCACCATCCCCGATGGAAAGAACGGAACCGGCTCACCGTTTCGTGCCGACGTTCGCCGAGGCAACCCGGCGGGCGGCGCAATTCGGGCGAACCACCTGAGCCCTATCCGCGGGCAGGCGCGTGGGGCGCCACTTCAGAGAATTTCAGCTCCTCGCGGCTGCCCATGCGGGACCATTCGCAGCGCAGCCGGTAGCCATCCGCGGCATACACCTCGTACCAACCGCCGATTCCCGAGGCGTTTCTGCCCTCGCGCTTCGGAGTCGCACCCGGTCCGCCGTGCCGCGCCAGAAACTCCTCGATTCTTTCCTCGCGGTCGGGCGACACGTCGCCGTCGGGCTGGGCGCTTCGATCATCTTGTTGCATGGCTTGCCTCTCGAGGACTTCTTCCTACGGACGATGTGGATGACAACAAGTTCAATCCGACCCATCGCTGGAACCGGCTCACCGTGAGGGGAGCTTCTCGGCCAGTCGATCGGCGAGCGACGCCAGGCATAGGCTGAAGGCGCGGGCAATCGAGGCGTAATCGTCCCCCTCGATCGGCGCAGAAAAGCTCGCGCCGCCGAGCAGATCGAGTTGCGCCGCGGCGTCCTCGATTCTCCAGTGCGCCTCCATGGTCGCCTGGCCGCCTCGACGCGCGGACATCCGCACGATTTCCACCTTGATGCGCACCGGCTTGACTCCCGCCTGATCGAAGGCCCGATCGGCGACCAGCACATCGGCGCGGCGCTGCTCGATGTCGCGCGCCAGGGTCTGATTGACGAGATCGGACAGCGGCGCCGCCCAGCGCTCGTGCTCCAGAACCAGGATCCGATCGTCCGGCGCGTCGACGATCAGCTCGCGTCGATCCACCACCGAGGGAATCGAGGTGCTCAGGAGGATGCGCGTGGCGTAGCCGGCAGCCGGCGGGAGAGCGGCGCCGGGCAGCGTGCTCAACCCATAGAACCGGTCGGGATGTGCTGCGCAGGAGGCCAGCAGGATCGCGCAGGCGGTAATCACCGGCGTGCGACAGGCGCGGCGTGCAGCGTTCATTTCGGGTCCGCCGGCTTGCCCCGGATCAGCGCCTCGGGGTGGCGTTCGAGGTAATCGGCCAGCGCGCCGAGAGACTTGGCGGCGCGCGACAATTGCACCAAGGTGTCTCCCAGGCCGTTATTGAGCGATCCGCCTTCGGACAGCGCGTCCTTCGCGTTCTTCATGGCTTCCTGCGCCTCCTTCAACGTGGCGGTGACCTGCGGGGCGATGCTCGCATCGACGTTGTGCATCAAGCTGTCCGTGGTCTTCAGCGTTTGATCGAGCGTTGCCATGGTGGCGATCAGGTGGTTGGAGATCTGGTCGAAGGGCACCTTGTCGAGCTTCTTGGCGACGCTCCCGATCGAGTCGGTGATCTCGTCGAGGCCGCCCGAGGCGGTGGGGAAGATCGGCGGATGGGCATCCCAGGCCACCGCCTCGGTCGCGGCGCCCTTCACCACGTCGACGGCCACGTATTTCTGGCCTGTGAGAAGGTTGCCGTCCTTGAGCTCCGCGCGCATGCCGTGCGCCACCATGCTGTCGATCATGGTATGTCCGCCCATATCGGAGAAGTCCGAGTTCTTCGCATGGGGCGTGCGCTCCCGGGCGCGGATTCGCTGCGGAAAAATGTCGACCTCGACCGGAAAGCGCAGCTCGCCGGCCACCCGATCGTACTCGACGGAGAGTCGTTTGACCTCGCCGATGTTGATGCCGCGCAAATCGACGGGGGCTCCCACCGACAATCCACGCAGCGATCCTTGAAAGTACATGATGAACGTCTCCGCCACGGTGTCGGTCTCGCGCATCGCCCGCTCCCGGTCGGAATACAGCTTGAATCCGGAGTCTTCCGCCGCCTCGGTGGTCGAGGTGGAGTCCTTGGGGGACTGGAAGGCCACTCCGCCTTCGAGGATGGAGGCGATCGATTCGGTATGCAGTTTCACGCCCTCGGAGTCGATCGACATGTCGACGCCGCTTGCCTGCCAGAACTTGGTGTCCTGCGTGACGAACTTATCGTAGGGCGAGTTGATGAAAACCTTGACGGTGACGCTCGCGCCGCCGGGGTCGAGTGAATACGCAACCACCTGTCCGGCCGGCATGTGCCGGAAGAACACCGTGGAGCCGATGTTGAGCGAACCGATGTCGCCCGCGTGCAAGATGTACTCGCGCCCGGGCAGGCCGGAGGTGACGATCGGCGGAACCTCGAGACCGGTGAAGTGATGTTCGGGCACGGCCGAGTGCCCCACGTCGACGCCGATGTACGCCCCGGAGACCAGCGTCCCGAGGCCCGAAACATTCGCGCCGGTCACCCTTGGCCGCACCACCCAGAAGCGCGTGTCCTGAACGAGATAGTCGGTGGAGTTGCGATGAATTCTCGCCTCGACGATCACCTCCTTGCGGTCCTTGGAGACATGGATCTCCTTGACCTCGCCGATTTCCACCGCCTTGTAGCTGATCTTGGTCTTGTTGGGCTCCAGATCATCCGCCGTGTGGAACGTGATCTCGATGCTGGTGCCCTCCGCAAGCTTCTCCCGAACGGCCACGAATACGCCCGCGATGACCACAATGATCGGCAGGATCCAAACATAAGGCAGGCGCACCCGCCTGCGCGCATCGGGTATGGCCGACGGCAGCTCGCCTTCGGGAGGAGGCGCGTGGTCAGCCACCGGATTCGCCATCCCACAGCAGCCGCTCGTCGAACGACTGGGCGGCGAGCATGGTGAGCACGACCACCCCCGCAAAGGCCAGCGCGGCCGGCCGGACTTGAACGGTCGCCAATGATTGGACCTGCACCAGGGTCACGAGCAGCGACATGGCGAACACGTCGAGCATCGACCAGCGCCCGACGTATTCCACGATGCGGAACAAGCGGCTCCGCTGCTGCGGCTGACGTACGGATTTGCGCGTCACTGCGATCAGGATCTCACCGAGCGCGATCAGCTTCAAGAGCGGCACGACGATGCTCGCGAAGAACACCAGCACCGCGACCGGCCAGGAACCCGAATGCGCCAGCGAGATGACGCCGCTCATGATGGTGTCGTCCTCGTCGCTGAACAACGTGTGCGTGCGCATGACGGGAAGTACATTGGCTGGAATGTACAATAGCGCGGCGGTGATGACCAATGAGGCCGTGGTGACGAGACTGTGCGGCCGCCGCACGTGCACGGGGGAATGGCAGCGGGGACAGCGCTGCTCGACGGCGCCAATGGCGCGCAAAGTGGCCCGGCAGCGGGCGCAGACCACAAGGCCGAGGCTTCGACCGGTCACCGCGGCGCTCACCGGCGTCCTCGACCGATCCACTGCCAGATCTGCTCGGTGGGGGTGACGCTCGCAATCGCCGCCAGCATGAACATGAGAAAGCCGTAGGCGATGAGCGCGATGTGCGGGGCGACCTCCGCCTCCGAGGACAGTTTCACCAGCGCGACGATCGCCCCCAGCACGAAAACCTCGGTCATTCCCCAGGGCCGCAAAGCCGCCAGCACTCTGAACACGGTCTCCTGGCCGGGAGCGCGCAATCCCAGGCGCACCGGGACGAGCACGTACAAAAAAGATAAGATCTGGGTCAGCGGCACCAGCACGGCGGTGAAGATCACCAGCACCGCCAGTGTGGCGTAACCCTGATCGTACAGGCCGAGCGCGGCGCCCGTCAGAGTGGCCATGCGCGTGGTGCCGTTCACCTTGAAACTCACCAGCGGATAGAGATTGGCGATGATGAATAACACCAGGCCGGCTGCTGCGAACGCGATTGCGGTGTCGACACCCGCCGCGCTCGTGCGGTATAGCTCGGCCTGGCATCGGACGCATCGAACCCGGCTGGCCGGCGCGATCCCGTCCAGGCGATGCGCGAGATCACAGGCATGGCATACGATCACCGACACGGCACATCCAGCATGAAATTTTGGAAAGTTGACACTCGAGCGTCTATGAATGCGTTCGGACATCATGCCTTAATGGCGTAAGACCGCATCCACCCCTGGAGTTCAATTTAGACGAATGCGCCTGGTTTTGCCCAGATTCTTGGTGTTCCTGTTGGCGGCCGCCTGTTTGGCGACCGGCGCGCGCGCGGCCGACCCGCAAACCTATAAAGTGGAGCTGCTGTCCACGGGCAACGGGGCGATGGATTCGACGCTGCATGCCACTTCGGATCTCGTATCCTTGCGCACCTCCGCGCCGGTGGGCCCCTATGGTCTCATCGCCCGGGCGCGCGGCGACATCGACCGCTTGAAGACCGTATTGGAGAGTTATGGGTACTACCAGTCGGGTGTGAACGTGCTGATCGACGGTGCCGCGCTCAACACGCCGGGCCTGGCGGACCAGTTGACGGCGCTGCCGAAAAAACAGGACGCGAAGATCCAGGTCAAATTCACCCTCGGACCGCTTTATCACCTGCGCCACATCACCATCGACGGTGAGCTGCCTGCGACCGCCCAGGATGTGCTCCCCTTGAAAAGCGGCGATCCCGCGGTGGCGGCCACCGTGCTGGGCGCAGGGGCCAAGCTGCTCTCCGTGCTGGGCGAACAGGGTTACGCATTCGCCAAGGTGGACGCGCCTGTGGCCTACGAGGACAAGACGGATCCGGTGCTCGATGTGACCTTCCACGTCGAAGCGGGCGACAAGATGCGCATCGGCGAAATCAAGTTCCGTGGGCTCAAGCGGGTCCATGAAAGGCTGGTGCGCCGCAGGCTCCTGATTCACACGGGCGAGCAATACAAGACGAGCGCGGTCGAGCGGGCGCGGGCGGACCTCGTGACCCTCGGCGTGTTTGCCGCCGTCAACGTCGAGGTCGGTACCAAGGCGGACGACACCGGCGGGGTACCGATCACCTTCCGGATGCGCGAGCGGCTGCGTCACTCGATCAACGTCACCGCGGCGTACTCCACCGATCTGGGCGGCAGCGGCGGCGTGACCTGGGGCGACCGCAACGTATTCGGCAACGCCGAGCAACTGACCGTGAGCACATCGCTCCTCAATGCGGGGGGAAGCTCGACCAACGGCCTGGGCTATGACGTGAACGTCAAGTATCTGTTGCCGGATTTCGGACACCGCGATCAGTCGCTGCAGTTCTCCGTGGGCGCGATCAAGCAGTTCCTGGATGCGTACGACCAGACGGCGACGACGGCGGGCGTGACCCTCACCCGCAAGCTCAACAAACAGTGGACCGTGAGCGCGGGCGTGGCGGCGGTGAACGAGAAGATTATCCAGGTCGTGGGGCTGCAGTGTGCTCCGTTGCCGTTTCCGACTCCATGTCCGCCTCCCAATGAGGGGGGAACCGTGACGGAGCGGGACAGGTACTTTTACACACTGATCCAGCTGCCGCTTGCGGTCACCTTCGACTCCACCGATCTGGCCTCGCCGCTGGACGATCCCACGCACGGCATGCGCGATTCGTTGAGCGTCACGCCGACCCACTCGCTGGGCGCGAGCAACGCGAACTTTTCGATCGATACCATCAAACTCGCGACCTACTTCGATCTCGATCATTTTCTGCCCACGAGTCCGGGCAGAAGTGTGCTCGCCGCCCGGGTACTCGTCGGCCTGGCGCTGGGCGCCGGTGCATGCAGTCCGCCGCCCGGTGAATGCAGCCTCCCGCCCGACCAGCGATTTTACGGAGGCGGCAGTGCCAGCATTCGCGGCTACGCCTATCAAGCCGTCGGTCCGAATTTCAAATATACCGATTATCCGGTGGGCGGATCTGCCCTGGTCGCAGGCGGCATCGAATTCCGTCAGCGGTTCGGGCAGAACTTCGGCGCGGCATTCTTCGTCGATGCGGGCCAGGTGAGCAACCAGCTGAAGGTCACGCCGGAGAACGTTTTCGTAGGTGTCGGCGCGGGGGTGCGCTATTACACCGCCATCGGCCCCATCCGCCTGGATCTGGCCGTGCCGACCAAGTCAACGGCCATCCAAAACCAGAGCTTCCAGGTCTACATCGGACTCGGGCAGGCGTTCTGATGTTGCGCAAACCGCTCAAGTTCGCGGCGTGGGTGTTGGGTTCGGTGGCGGGATCGATCGCGCTGTTGACGGCTCTGGTGCTGATCGCGGGCAACACCGATCCCGGCCGGGCGATGATCGAGCGCATCACCGCGCAGCTGACGGGAGGCATGGTCCAGCTCTCGGGCTTGGGGGGCAGCTTCCCGACGCGGCTCACGCTTCGTCATCTCGAGCTCACCGACAAGCAGGGGGTGTGGCTCACCGCCGATGCCATTGCACTCACCTGGACGCCGCTCGCGCTCCTCGAGCGGCGCATCTCCGTCGACAGCCTCGAAGTGGCGCACGTGGACATGGAGCGCACGCCGCACTCCTCGGGGGGCGGGGGGAACGCCTCCGTTCCGCACATCGAGGTGCGGCGCTTCGATCTCGAGGACGTACGCCTCGGTGCCGAGCTCGCCGGTCGGGCTGCGCGGGTGTCGTTGCGCGGCGGCATGGACATGCGCTCGCTCGACAATACGCTCGCCGACGTGAGCGCGCGCCGCATCGATGGCGACGGCGAATATGCCATGCACCTGAAGTTCGATGCGAAACGCATGGACGGCACGTTGAGCGTGCACGAGCCCGCGAGCGGTCCCTTGGAGAACATATTGAAGCTTCCGGGCCTCGGTGCGCTGGACGCGAACGTCCGCATCAACGGGCCCCACGAAACGGAACTCATCGACCTCAAATTGACGGCGGGCCAGCTGAATGCGGCGGTCTCCGGCCGCATCGACCTGCGCCAGGGGTCGATGGACGTGAATTATTCCGTGGATGCGCCCGCGGTGGCCCCGCGGCCCGACCTGAAGTGGCGGCGTCTCTCGCTGACGGGGCAGTGGCAAGGGACGTTCAAGGACCCGACGGCCCAGGGGCATTTGCAGGCGGACGGTCTGGCGCTTCCGGGCGATCTGGCGATTGCGGCGCTCCAAGCCGATCTCACGGCGCGTCAAGGCTCCATTTCCGTGCGGGGCTCCATCGAAGGGTTTCGCATCCCAGGGCCCCAGGCGGCGCTCTTCGAGAAAGATCCGATCAAGATCTCCGCCTCGATGCGCGTCGCCGAGGACACGCGGCCGCTCACCCTGGAGGCGACGCATCCGCTGCTGTCGCTCAAGGCTCAGGCGATCACCGCCGGCCGGCCGAGCGTCGTGCTCGATGTGCAGGTGCCGAGCCTTGCGCCGTTCGCGGCCTTGGCGGGTGAGGATGTGGCCGGCAATGGGAACATCAAGGCGCGGGTCGATTTCCGTGATTCCGACATCGGCTTGACGCTCGATGCGACGGCGGGGCTTTCGGGAGGCCGGGCGTCCTGGATCGGAATTCTCGGCAACCGCGCGGTCCTCAACGTGGCGGGAAAGATTTCCGATTCGACATTCACGCTCGATCGCGCCGTGATAAACGCTCGCTCCATCGTGCTCACGGCGAGCGGCACGGCGGCCCGACCGACATCGAGCGGCGGCGGCGCGGCCTCTGCGAAATCTGCGCTCGCCGCGGCTGATGCCTATGTTCGAGACATCAAGGCACGGTGGGATCTGCGTGTGGCCGATCTCGGCATCCTACGCCCGGAACTGGCGGGTTCGATGCAGGCGTCGGGCAGCTTGAACGGCGCGCCGTCCTCCTTCAATGCTGACGCCGAAGCGAAGAGTACGCTCTCGCTTCGCGGATCTGCGCCGGGCGCTGTTGGAGTCGAGCTGCACGCACGTGGGCTGCCGTCCACACCGAGCGCGAGCGTCGATGTGCGCGGAACGGTCGACGGCTCTCCGCTCACGCTGTCCGTCTCCCTGAAGCGCAACGGGGGAAGGGGCTTTGAAGGTTCGATTCGACGCGGCGAATGGAAGAGCGCACACGCCGACGGCGAAATGTCGATGACGTCGGGCATCGACGATGCGCGGGGCCATCTGCACTTGGAAGTCGGCCAGCTAGCGGACCTCGACCGCCTGGTGGGTACCGAGCTCGAGGGAAGCTTGGACGGCGCCGTGGATTTCACGCCCCGAGGGGGCCATACCCGCGCGAAATTCCAATTGGACGCGCAAGACCTGTCTGCCGGCCGCTTCTCGGGCACGATTCACGTGGCGGGCGAAGGCGATACGAGCGCAGTGGCGGCGCAACTGCACATTCAGTCGGCGAATCTCGGCGGATTTCCCGCCGAGCTTTCGGCCCATGCGGCCGTGAATCTCGACACCCGTCGAGTGCGCATCGATCAAGCCGCGTTGGACTATCGCGGACAAGATTTCGCGCTGTTGTCTCCCGCGCGCGTCTCCTACGTGGACGGGCTCAAGGTCGATGAGCTCAGGCTGGGCGCGCAGGATGCGATCCTGCAGATCGAGGGCGAGATCCTTCCGACTCTCGATGCGCACGCCTCGTTGCAGCACGTCGACCCCAAGCTGATCGGCGTATTCCTGCCGGATTTGATCTCTGAGGGTGCGATCGAGGGAAACGCCCACATCCAGGGCTCGCTTGCCGCGCCCACCGGCCGCATCAGCCTGAATGCGCACGACATTCGATTCGCCAGCGACCAGGCGCTCGGGCTGCCCGCGTTGAACTTGACCGCAAACGCGGACCTCGCGGGCGATACGGCCTCGCTCGATGTTCGGTTGAGCGCCGGCAAAGCGTCACTTTTCACCATGACGGGCAAAACGCCGCTGGATGCCGCCGGCGACTACGACCTCAAGTTGAACGGCAAGCTCGATCTTTCCGTTGCCAATCCGCTGTTCGAGGCGCGCGGCATGCACGTGGGGGGAGATCTGGCCGTGGACGCGAGCGTGGGCGGGAAGCTCGAGACCCCGCAGATCACGGGGTCGGTCAAGCTCGCGGCCGGAAATTTCCGCGATTACGTGCGCGGAATGAACCTGACCGCCATCACCGCCGAAGTCGACGGCAGCGAAGGAACTTTGCAGATCAAGACCTTCAAGGCGACGGCGGCGTCGGGGACGGTGAGCATGAGCGGCAGCATCGGAGCGCTTCAACCCAAGATTCCGCTCGAACTGCAATTGACCGCCGTCAAGGCGCAACTGGTGACGAGCGCCCTGGTGACCGCCAACGTCAATGCGGACCTCAGCGTCAAGGGAACGGCGCTCGAGCGGCTCGTGGTCGCGGGCACGATCCACATCAATCGAGCCGTGATCGGGATACCGGATTCGCTGCCGCCGGATGTCGCGGTGCTCGATGTGCGGCGGCGTGGCAAGCATGCGCAGACCACTGCCGCAAAACGGCTGGAAGTGGGCCTGGATGTCTCGGTGGATGCACCACGGGAGATTCTGGTGCAGGGGCGCGGCCTGGACGCGGAACTCGGCGGGAGCCTCAAGATTCGCGGGACCACCGATGCGCCGGTGGTCAGCGGCCCGGGGTTCGACCTGCTGCGCGGCACCTTCTCGCTCGCGGGCTCCACGCTGGTGTTCGACAATACCAGCCGGGTGAGCTTCGATGGCGCGGGCCTCAAGAAGAGCAATCTCGATCCGACGCTCGATTTCACGGCCACCAGCACGGTTCAGAACACCACGGTCAAACTTCAGATATCCGGGTACGCGGACGCGCCAAAGTTCGAATTCTCGAGCACCACGGGGCTCGCCCAGGACGAGATCATGGCGCTGCTGCTGTTCGGACAGCCTGCCGCGCAGCTGTCCGCTCTGCAGGTCGCGCAGGTGGGGGCGGCGCTTGCGACCTTGAGCGGCGTCGGTGGCAGCGGCGGCAATCCGCTCACCAAGGTTCAGAAATTGCTGGGGCTCGATCGGCTGAACGTGGGGACGAACACCGTGGCCACCCCGACCGGGGGCACGGAAAATCAGGGTGCGGCCATTCAGGCGGGCCGCTACATCTCGAAGCGCGTCTACGTCGAGGGCAAGCAGAGCACGACGGGGACCAGCCAGGTGCAGGTGGACGTGGACCTTACCAAACATTTGAAGCTGCAAACGCGGCTCGGCAACGGCACCGCGATCCAGGGCACGACTCCCGACAACGATCCGGGGAGCAGCATCGGTCTTTCGTATGGGATCGAATACTGAGGAGCGCGCAGCGGGGGTCGCTCAAGATCCGCCCTGTTTCTCCTTGATGGCGTCCAGGATGGCGTGCGGATCGGTCGGCTTGGTCATCTCTTCCATCGGCTCGCGCGGATGATCGACCGGATCCCCGTGTCGATCTTTGACTCCGCGGTGCATTTGATCGACCAGCTCCAGCATCTTCGTCACCTTCTGCTCAGTCAGAAGATTGATCTGAAGATCGAGATGCGAACGATGTTCGGCCATCTGCGCCATCCGATTCTGCCGGATGAGGACGGCCACGGTCAGCAGCAACGCGTTGGAGCTCACCAGCCCCTGAAGCCAGGAAAAGGGCGGCGGATCGACGTGACGCCATCCATGATGCACGCCCCACGCATTGACGCAGACCCAGCCGAGGATGAACACGACGCTGGATATGAAATAGGTGGGGCTCCCGAAGATCGCGCTGATGCGCTCGATGACCCGCTGCGCGACCGACAGCGGCTGCGTGCTGTCGTCGAATTTGGTTAGAAGCTCGAGGTTTCCCTTGGTGGGCGAGGGTAGATCCATCTCACTTCGGACAGCGCGTGGGTCAACTGGTTCGCGGCGCGGGGGCGTATCGATCCGCGAGCGATTGGTAGAGCGGTCGGGACACCAACCGCGACAACGCCGTTGCGATGGCCGCCGTTATCATGAGCGGCAGGACCATGGCATGCTGGGCCGTCATTTCCATGACGATGACGAAGGAGGTGAGGGGGGCCTGAGTCACCCCGGCGAGGAAGCCGCACATCCCAAGGATGGCGAAAGGAACCGCGGAGGACTGGCCCAGGTGGTCGGCGAGAAATTGACCGAAACCCGCTCCGACGGATAGCGAAGGCGCCAGAAGCCCCGCGGGAATCCCGCTCAAGTAGGACAATAACGTGGCCGCGGCTCTCGCCGGTGCGTATACCCACGACAGATGCGCGTGGTTCTCCAGGATCGATCGTGCCTCCTCGTAACCGGTGCCGTAGGTGAGGGCACCCGACGCGGTTCCGAGCGCGGCGACGCCCAAGCCGCAGAGGCCGGCGAATAAGGCGGGGCGCTCCATCCGGAGGCGCTGCAGACCCCACGGCAGATAATTGACGCTCGTCAAGGTCAGCCGGCTGAAGACACCGCCCCCCAATCCACACAGGGCGGCGATGAGCAGCACCTGCCAGGTGATCGCGGCGGCGTGGGTTGTAACCTGGGGCTGACCGAAGTAGGTGTAGTCGCCGACCAGCGCGATCGCCACTATGCCGGCCAGAATCACGGTCGTGAGCGTGGTGCCGCTCGCCCGTTCCTCGAACGATCGGCTGAGCTCCTCGATGGCGAAGACGATGCCGGCCAAAGGCGTATTGAACGCGGCCGCGACTCCGGCGGCGCCGCCTGCCAGCACCATCGCGTGGCGCTGCCCGGGCATACGACCCTTGGGCATCCACCGCGAGACGCTGTGAACGATGACGGCTCCGACATGCACCGTCGGCCCCTCACGGCCGATCGAACCGCCGCACAGGAGCGCAGCTCCGGCGAACACCACGCGCCCGATCACCACGGCGGGCCTCAAGAACCGCTCGCCGAGCTCGCCCGAATCGGCGCGAATCGCGAAGATGGTCTGCGGGATCCCGCTGCCCTCGGCGCCCTTGAAGTAGCGCCGCGTGAGCCAGGCGATGGCGCAGAAGCCGAGCGGCGCCAAAAACCACGGGATGGCGGTCGAAATGCCGAGCAGGCGTCTCAATCCCAGCTGCGCAAAATCGGCAATTTTTGCAAATGCCACGGCGGCCGCGCCGACCGCGGCGGCGGCGAGCCACATCAGAAGGCGCGCCTTCCAATGTCGATAGGAGATCAGATGACGGAATTGCACGAGCTATATTCTCTCAGGGATGCCATTTGATCACCCCACCAAAGGCCGATCATGCGGTTGAAAGCGGCGCCCTCCAAGGCGTGCCGGGCGGGGTGATCGGGGCGTAGCGCGGCCCAGTCTCGATGGGTGACGCTGACCAGGGTGCCTTGGGCGGTCTCCGAGAAGCGCACTTCGACGGTGGTGGACTCGTCGGCGGAGAAATTGGAATTTCGCCAGGAAAATTCTAACAAATGAGGCGGATCCCAGATTTTGACGCGGCCCACCTCGAACACAAGAGGGCCGCCCTCGGCGTCGATGGACTCGAATAGGCGCCCGCCCACATGGGGCTCCAGGCGAATGAAACCGCTGCGCCGGCCGGCGTGGCGGAACTTGGGACCACGCCGCCACCAGCGGTCGATGTCGTGGGTGAAGATCTCGAAGGCCGCCTGCGGGGGCACGGATACCGAGACGCTGACGCGCGCAGTGTCGTCCATCAGGACCTGGCCCGCCGGGTTCGGTGAACGGTCTCGGCGTAGCTCTTGAAGGCGTGCAGCTGGCGGCGCCATAGATCCTCCGCTTGCGACAGCCATTCCTGCACCGGCTGGAATGCACCCGGATGCACTCGGTACAGCCGGACTCGTGCGTCGTTCTCGACACCGTCCTCGATGATCAGCCCGGCCCGGCGCAGAACCTTCAGATGCCGGCTCAATGCCTGGGGGCTCATCGAGACGCATTCGGCAAGCTCGCCGGCGCGGCGCGGCTTCTGGAGGAGCGTGCGGAGCATTTCCCGGCGTGTCGCGTCGGAGAGTGCCGAGAACGACGCGTCGAGATCGGCGGGCGTGGAACGTTGCACGGGGTGCGCGGCCATCGCGGTGGGCCGGGGTCAGTTGCCCGGGGGGTTGCGTACGCGCTGCGTGACCCACCAGAGGTGGCCTTCGGGGTCCAGCGCGCCGTAGCTGCGGTCGGACCAGTGATCCTGTCCGTAGTCGTGAGTGGCCGGTTCCTCGACGATGAGTGCGCCGCGCGTTCGGGCCTGAGCGCAATGAGCATCGACATCGTCCACGTAAAACATCAGGCTTTGCGTGTTGGCGCCCCCCAGCGAGCGGGGGCTGCGAAAGACCTGTCGCCATTTTCTGGGTGAGTCCGGCGTTTCCTGGGCGATCATCAGCACCCCCTCGCCGTATTCGATCTCGCAGTGCTCGATGCGGCCGCCTTCTCCCTCGACTTTCAAGCGGATTTGGAAGCCGAACGCGTCGCACAGCCAGTCGATGGCGGCGGCGGCGTCCTGATAGACCACAGCGCTCGAAAAGCGCGGCCAGCCGGGGGGCGTTGGTTTCATGCTTCGGTACTCCTGCTGCGATGGTTAACCGGAGAAGCAAATGTTAACCATATCGTTAAATATAGGCAAGGCATTAGGCGGCCCTCCAACTATGCTAACCTCCGGTTCCGTCCGGGCGCTCACGATCAACAATCCTTAAAACCCGGCACGGGACGGCTGATGCAAACACAGTTTGGCGACGTTTTGATCGAAAAACGGTCGATCGACTACATTCCCCTTTCAGAGCGCCACGGCAAGGTCTGGCATCTGTGGCCGGTGTGGTTTTCTGGGGACGCGCATCTCGCCACCGTCGCCACCGGCGTGGTCGGCGTCGCGATGGGCGGTACTCTGATCTGGATGGCGATCGCAGTCGTACTGGGATCGGCTCTCGGCACGTTTTTCATGGCCTTCCATTCCACCCAGGGCCCGCAGCTCGGATTGCCGCAAATGATCCAGTCGCGGCCGCAGTTCGGATATGTCGGTGCGCTCCTCGTCTGGGGCGTGGCGTTGATCGCCTACATCGGCTACAACGCCTTCAATCAGATTCTCGCGGCGCAGACGCTTCATTCGCTGTATCACCTGCCGGGCACCCCCACGTTGGTGATCTTTGCGCTGTTGTCGGTGTCGCTCGCCGTGCTCGGCTACGACATCATCCACGTCACGCAGCGCTGGGTCGCCTATGTGACCATTGTATTTCTGTTGATTTTCACCGTTGCCGTGACGCTCAGGGCGGCCATCCCGGCGGAGCAACTCGCACTGGGCACATTTCATCCGGTACCCTTTCTGGCGCAGTTCTTCGCCGCCGCCGCCTACCAGGTATCGTGGTCGATCTATGTGTCCGACTACTCCCGCTACCTGCCGCGAGAGGTGGGTGTGGGGGCGTCGTTCTGGTGGACTTATCTCGGCGCTTTCATCGGCGGCTCCTGGACCATGCTGGTGGGAACCGTGGCTGCGGCCTTGTATCCGAAGCTCGAGTTCGTCACGGCACTGCGTGCCACGGCGGACGCCGCGATTCCGGGATTCGGCGCGCCACTGCTTCTTTGCACGCTCGTGGGGCTCGTCACCATCACGACCCTCAATTTCTACGGGGCATCGCTCACGCTGCTGAGCGTGATCGATTCGGTGAAGCCCGGCCGCGTGACGCTCGCACGCCGGATATTGACCTTGATGATAGCCACCCTGGCGGCGACCGGTCTGGCGCTCGCGTCCACGGAGAATTTCGTCGAGAAGTTCGGCGAATTCCTCGCGGTGCTGCTGTACCTGTTCACACCTTGGACCGCCATCAATCTGGTCGACTTCTACTGGGTGAGAAAAGGCCATTATTCCGTCCGCGAGATATTCAACCCGCACGGGATGTATGGACGTTGGAACTGGCGCGGGCTACTCGCCTATGGCGTCGGCTTCGTGTCGATGATTCCGTTCTTCAACGTGCCGGGGCTTTACGTCGGGCCGGTGACGAAGATGCTCGGGGGTGCGGACATCGCCATGGTGATCGGGCTGCCGGTCTCGACGATCGTGTACCTTTGGAGTTGCCGCTCGTTCGATGTCGAAGCCGATCGGCGGCAGGCGGAGGCCGCGGATGTCGGCTTGGATGGGGGCGGGACCGCTCGAGCGTAGCGGGTCGGATTCGCGATCGGGCGTCAGAGGCCCTTGTGCGGGCCGCCGATGAAGCGGTAGCCGGCGCCGTCCAAGCCGGCACGCACCTTGGCAATCTCGGCTGGGTGAGGATCCGATTCGGGGATCGCGCCCAAGTCGTAGATCGAATTGCCCGGCACTCTCAGTTCGTCCTTGACGAAAGAAACCACGTCCTCGCAGGCGATGACGCTTCCCTGTGTCTCCGTGGGAAGCGCGACCACGCACTTGTGGCGTTTGCCGTCGTACTTCACGGTCACGTCCGGCCGCGACGCGATGGGCGTCGAATCCGCGCCGCCCGTGGATTTACCACAGCCCATGAGCGTCAATAGCGTCATGAGCATCGTGAGAACGGCGGTGGGGCGCCATAGGGCGCGAATGTCGTGCGAAGTCATCGATGTCTCCCAGATTCTCTTCCTGACCGGGTCCCTTAGCGCTCGGAATCTTAATTGATACAATCTGTGTATGTACACGCCCCAAGCCGGAATCTTCGCTCTTGGAACTTCGTCTCATGCGTACCTGGAGTTCGATCTCCTCGACGCAAAAAATTGTGCAAAATTCGCTTCCGCCATTTCCGCAATCCGGGAACCGCGAACCACGACCGGCGGCGTCAATTTCGTGATCGGATTTCGGCCTGAATTGTGGCGCGACATCCTTCCAAACGACGCTCCGGAAGGAGTGGAGGGCTTCAACAAGCGGATCCAGGGAATTGAAGGCTTCGTCATGCCATGCACTCAGCATGATGCGCTCGTATGGCTCTCCGGCAGCGCTTACGACATCGTGTTCGACATGGCCCGTTCGGTGGTCCGCGACCTCGAGGGGCTGGCCTCACTCGTACAAGAGACGACGA
>Ga0182030_10006134_pt1 | contig 25404 bp, 31 predicted proteins | sample 812S3MmetaG_FD_121299 | JGI IMG/M metagenome (GOLD analysis project Ga0182030, IMG submission 121299) | Permafrost microbial communities from Stordalen Mire, Sweden - 812S3M metaG (Illumina Assembly) | ecosystem: Environmental > Terrestrial > Soil > Wetlands > Permafrost | place: Sweden...
ACGCGGATGGTATAATCCAAGTTTGTCCCCACACCGCCGTGGGCAGTGGGCGCGTAGCTCAATTGGCAGAGCAACTGACTCTTAATCAGTAGGTTGTAGGTTCGATTCCTACCGCGCTCACCACTTCTAGCCAGTATCCATACGGTTTTTCGCACGTCGCGTGCGCGGCGCCACCGGGCCGCACTCACCAAAATCCCCCACGTCCGTGCCACGTCCGTTTTTTCGTTGACCTCCGCCGCGGCGAAGAAACCCCTTGACGGCAGAAGCGACTTAGGCCTACATTCGGGAACGTAGGCACACAACAGCCTGCACGTCCACTGCGGTTGGCGACCCAAGCGCCGGCCCGATTCGACGATTCGGAAAAGAGGGTGCGGTTCTCGAAAGAGAACCGGTGCGTTTCCTTTTTTCGCCGGAGGTCGACATGGTGGACGTGGCCGAGTCCGAATCACCCAATCCCACACTGTCACAGTTCAACGAGAGCGACATCATGCTGCCGCCAGAAGTGGCGCGCGTGCTGCACTGCCATCCCCTCACGTTGTTGCGATGGCACAACATGGGGATAGGTCCGCCCAGAATCAAGATCGGGCGCCGAGTTTACTACCATCGCCGCGATGTTGATGCGTACCTGCACAGCATGAGCCGGAAGACCCTGCGCGACCGAAGGGAACGGCCGTGACCGAGGACGAGAACGCGATGAAGGCGGCGGCGCAGTGCGTCGAGGAGTTGCGCGACAGCGACGTTCCCTGTCAAGAACTCATGGAGCCGCGCTCTGGTAGCGCATCGCTGGCGGCAAAGATTCGGGGATGGCAGCAGACGCTCGAAGCATTGGAACGCGGCGAGCTCTCGAACTCCGAGGTCGAAGTGATACTCCGCACGGAGTTGCCCCGCGCACTCAGCGAGAACATCGAGAGCGCGATGCGCGGCGCGGAAACGAAGGACGCGGACCGACTCGGCCGCGTTCTCGCCAAGGTCGTAAAGGCTTTGGAGCGCAGGGTGAAGGCGCTCGGCCCGTGGCAGAGAACCCGGCGCTGGCCGTCGCGGCGGAGGTCCCGGTGAGCAAGCTCGAGGTCGTAGGGGCGATAACCGCGGTGATGGTCGTGGACGCGCAAGACGAGAACCAGGCCAGGATTGCGGCGTGGAAAAACCTTGAGAACAAGTTGCACCTCGCGGCGAAGGCGCTCGGCGCGGAACTGAAACTCGACGACGTGGTCTGTTCCGAGCCGATTACTACGCAGTGAAAACAACAACGCCCGCGCGCACGGGTTGAGACCGCGCGGCGGGCATAACCAAGTAATCGCCACTGGAGGCGACCACCATGAAGAATAACACCGCAGGTCCCACCCCGAAAGATCAACCCACAAACCATGCAGCCGAAGACGAACTCGACCCGCTGTCGCCGGAAAGCGTCCAGCGGATCAAGTCGATGACGAAGGACGACGTGGGCTACCTCAGCAAGCGCGAGCTGCGGGACGTCGAGGAGCAGGCCGCCGAGCAGTGGGAGGCCATGGACGAGTCCGAGAAGGCGAAGCTCCGGACGGCGATCAGCGAGTGCTGCCTGGAGTACACGTCCGCCGTCGACGGCGCCATCACCAACGCGGGCCAGACTTTGTTCGAAGAGATGCACGATCTTCGGGCGCAGTACGGCACGCTGATCGTTGACGCCGCCATCGACGACACCGACACGGACACCAACCTGGATCTCGCGCATGAGTCGTTCCAGAGCATCGCCGATGCCGAGGAGGAGTGCTCGTACAACAGCGGCGGAATATTCGCGGAGGCGCCGGCGCCGGAGCTGGAGCCGAAGCCTAGCGCGGTCGTCGCAAAGGCAAAGAGCAAGAGCGACCGCGTGATGTGAAAGGACGCACATGGAAAACACTGAGCCGGACTCGGACTTCTACCGCAGGCCGCAGGCCGAGGCGCGAGAACTGAGCTACTCGACGGACGAGCTTGTGCATCGCGTTGAGTTGACGCAGCAGATCGTCGCCAACTTGAAGATCATCCGCGAGGAGAGCGCCGGCCTGGACGAACTCGCGGAGAAGATCGCGTCAACAGCGACGGCGCTGCGGTTGCTGCGCGAGAGGGCGAAGGATGACGTGGCATGAGACGGGCGGCGCAGGCGCTGGATCCCGAGTCGGCGAGCGAGCGGTGTCTGCTGTGCGGCGAGCCGGTCGAAGCCGGCGATCTTGATGCCGTCGAGGTTGGCGGCGGCATCGTGCATGGGGATTGCCTTGCGGAGCGCGAGGACGAGGGACTGGGACTGTTCGGTTCCAACCCCGCGACCGGACGCGACGCATCGTTCGAATGCTCCGTCGCCGAACTTGAGCGGCAGGCGCGGTCGGCGCGCCGGGCCAGGGAACGCCGCAAGGAGACGACGATGGACAAGGTACAGATGATGGCGAAGCACGCAGCGACGTGCGCGAGACTTGCGCGCGGGGAACGGACGGTCGAGGACGTTCTCGGCCACGACGACTTTTGTTTGATGCGGGTCGCCGCCAACTCGTACGCGTGCTTCGACTGCGAGCTGATCGTGTTCAGCACGGACACGCGACCGCCCGTCGTGTCCGAGCGAGTGGAAGTGATCGAGTTGACGGACGACCAGCTTGAGAAGGTGATGCAGGTTTTGCAGAACAGCGGGAAGTGGGACTGCGTCCACGCGCTCGACGGGACGATGGAGGAACTCCAGCGCGAGGTCGACGACCACGCCGCAGAGAGGGAACTTCGCCCGCTGATGACCCCCGAGGAACATCAGGAGTGGCGGGACATACTTGTCAAGAGCGTTCGCGTGAAGGGCGCGGCATGACGGAGCGCGCCCCGGGAAAAACGACATCGGCGGAGACGCCGGAACCCGTGCCAGTCGCGGGAACGCCAAAAAAGGAGACGAACATGGACGTGAGAGCGAGGAACGCCAAGGTACTGGACGCGATGCCCGAAGGCGACATGATGCTCGTCGCGGTCAGGAAGATCGAGGAACTGCCCGATGGCTTCAATCTCATCGAAGCGGCGCCCGGCACGGCGGCGCACGAGTACATCGTCGACTGTCGGGAAACTTCGGACCATGATTAGCGACCCGCGGTACATCGGCTCGTTCATCGAGGACTACGGCTACATCTCGATCTTCACCGACGGAGTTCCCTCAACACGGAGATCACCACGCCGTTCCTGCGCGGCGAGCAGAGGGAGCCGCTGCGCGGGTTGACCGATGACTACCTGCGACACGCGCACGTCGTCACGCCCCCGACAAGGCGCGACGAGGAGAAGGAGGGTTGAAGGACATGAAGCGCAACGGGAAGGAAGCGCAGTCGTTTTGGGACGCCGCCGCCGGCAGGTTGCTGCTGGCCGAGTTCATCCGCGTCATCACCAGGTCGCGCCTCGTCGTCTGGACGCGGCCAGGCGAAGGCGACGAAGAACGCTTCGAGGCCGCTTTCGACACCGGCGCCAGCGACATCGAGATTATGGTTCTCCCGTCCAAAGTCCTGCGCGGCGGGCGGCTTCGCCGGGGTAAGGGGTTTCGTGGCCAAATCTCCTGGTACGGCGAGGATGACGCCGTGCTCGCCGAGCTGGAGGCGGCCATCGACGCCGAACTCTACGCCGAAGTGGAGGAGTCGTGTCGGGCGTCTGGGCCTGGGCACATGCAGGTGGCGGTGATCCGCAGGGGCGCGGCGCCAACGATGCGGCCCTACGGGCCTGCGGACGAGGAAGCCGATCCAGGCGCGGCGTGATGGGACGCCCCCGCAAGTACGCGACGAACGCCGAGCGGCAGAAAGCATACCGCGAGCGCCACCGTGACGAAAAGGACGTTACGAAAACGGCCTGGTTGCCGGGGTTCGTCGCCGAGACCTGGGGCGAGTTCCCCGTCGATGTCAGCCAGCGCGGGCGGCCGAGGCAATGGTACGACGACACGAGCAGGAAGCGTGCCTGGTGGATGCGCCACGTCGCCGTGCAGTACGAGATCGCCGGCGTCTGGATGGACGAGGCCGAGAGGATCGAACAGGAGCGCCAACGCCGAGCGCTTATACGGCGGCCGATGTTGCCGGTGGAACTCGGCGAGCCGCGCGAGATGTGCGAGGCCGCATAAAGGCCGGATGAACTCATGATGAGTACGGTGCCGAACAAGATCGAGCGTCTCAAGGCGGCGTTGCTGGAGCGCCTCGGCGTACATGAACGTGACCGCACGCTTCCTACCAGCAACCGCTTCCTGTTCTACGAACTGGAGGGCAAGGACGACGGTCACGGCGTTCTCGTCAGCAAGGTGAAGACCGGGGCGCGACGCCCGGACCAGGACTTGATCGACGCGCTGACCGCCCTGCGGGAGGACGGCGCGGTCCCGTGGGACTGGATCGTCGACGAAACGCGGCATGTGGAAGGCGTCTGGCGCGCCAAGAGCATCGTCGATGATCTTAGGGAATACGTCGCCCTCACGAAGGTTGACGCCTGGCAGTGGTCCCATGTACGCCCGTTCGTCATCTGCGAGAGCCGCTCGCTCTCGGGCGTGCTGAGAAGCTTGTGTCACCGCTATGGGGTGAACTCCGCTTCGACCAACGGGCAGTCGGCGGGGTTCACGCGCACGAAGCTGGCGCCGTCGTTCGACAACCAGAGACGCGAGCAGGAAATCCTGGTTCTCTACTGCGGCGACCTGGACCTCGGCGGCGCAGACATCGAGCGCAACACGCGGCGAGTGCTGGAGGAAGCCTGCGGCGTCTCGTTCGGTTGGGAACGGTTGATGCTGACCGAGCAGCAGGTCAAGGAGCACAGGTTGACCGGCATCATGAAGACGGACAGGAGGTTCAAGAACGGCAGGGGGCTGCATGAGGCGTGGGAATGCGAGTCGCTGTCTCAGAGATTGATCGTCGAACTGCTTGAATCTCGACTCAAGAACCTGCTGCTACCGAAGACGATCGAGCAGGTCGAGAGGAAAGAGAAGCGCGAGCGCGTGCAGGTCAGGGTCACAAAAAGAGGAAAGCGGTAGGAGGAGCACCAGCGCAGGCCGAACGCCGACACGCTACTGCTGAGGGGCACCGTCGCGCAGTTTCCAAAACCGGAGCTAATGCAACTGCCCGCGTGAACGCAGCGCGAAAGCTGGTCCCCCGGGCGCCAGCGGCGTGCGGGCCAGTTGACAGAAACGGAGAATGTAAGATGACAGACCTTCGAGGGGTTTACGTGTTCACGCCGACCGGCGTCGGCGGCCACGTTTCGGACGCCTTTCTCGTGGACGGCAAGGAAGCTGCGTTCACGACGTCCGAGAAAGCCGACGCCTTCCGGCGCACGCACAAGGAACTGCTGAAGGGGTGGCGCAAGTCCCGCTGCACCCTGTGCCAGAGCGAGGTCTGCGTGCCGGCAGTGATTGACCCGGAGTGAGGTCGCGCTGCTACGGGAGGCCCTTCTTCCGCCAGCGCTTCACCGTCCTTGCGGCAATCCTTCGGTCGCGGGCGTTCCGCTCATGAAGCGTGAGATCGGCCGACGCCTCGCCTGCGGGCGTCGTTCGCTCCGGCTGCGGGTCTTCTTCTCGCCTTGAATCTCGCGACACGCTGAACAGCCAAACTGCGGCGACCCACATATCACGGCGACGCCGACGTAAAAAAAGCAGTCCGCAGCACGACAGATTGTAGCCGAGCCGGGACGCTGCGCGGCATCGCCGGCGAGCGGAATGATACTGCTTGGCCCGTTCTGGGAACGCGACTCGAATCGCCGCTACTTCTGTTCCGAGACGGACTTTGGTTCCGACACGGGCAAAAGTCCTTCCTCCTGTAAGTACTCCCGCATCATCTGGTCGGCCACGTCGCCTCGTCCGCGTCGGTCGGTTTGCGCGACCGACTTTCCCACGCGCCTCTTGGCCCACGCCCGCTGCGCCAGTTCGTGCGTCACCCACTCCTTGTCGCGCAAGCTCTTGTCCTGGTACATCGGGTCTCCGGGATGCCGACCGTACTCGTCCGCCGCAAACGCCGGGCCGCCCCTGCTACCGGCCACGATTCCGCCGGAGAAGGAAACTTTCCAGAGATGAGGCAAAAGGAACCAATCATCGTCCAGCTTCCCCCACTCCTTGATGGACGCACGGCGCTCGGGATACAGCCACTCCTCCTCGGCGGCCGCTAGGTAGCGGGTCGCGCGCCGCTTGAAGATGTAGTTGATCCGGAGCACCTCATCCTCTTCCAGTTCTCGATCGAACTGGATGTCTCCGATGTGCTTGAGCACCTGGTCGTAGAAGCGTGCGTTCACACGGGGCACGAGCGGTTTCAACCACAGGTCACGAACGAGCTGGACGTGAGTGATGATGAGGCACGAGTCCAACCCGAGGGGGAACAGCGTCCGCGTTCCAACTGCTTCCAGGCCGACGTCGTACGGGTGCGTCATCTCGCTAGGAAACGCACGGCGATTGAAGAAGGTGACTGGCTCGTCCGTGACGATGAACTTTGTGGGGCTGTGCCTCGCCCGCGCGATCTCCCACACGCCTTCGGCCCACATCGTCGTGTAACCCTGGAATACTCCTTGCAGGGCGACGAGAGTTGCGTTGTGGTCCACGCTTCGAGAGAGCTTTCTTATAAAGTCCAGTCCCCTCGGCGTCCTGAACCGCTGCGCTCCCATGTAGGGAGACATGTCGCGGAACGCGTCGGCGGCGCCCTTGCTGATGCCCTTGAACTCCGCGAACTCGCTGACCGCCGTGCGACCGCGGCTGTCGATTGCGCCGAAGAAGAACCGCTCCATCTCGTCGGTGGTTCGGCTTCCGAACCTCAGCGTGTAGAGGTCGTCCTTGTAGAAGCACTTGGCGGGTCCCCACCGGAGCAGCGCCTTGCGCTCGTGCGACACGCCGTCTCGGACGACAGTTTCGGGATGCAGGTCAAGGTAAAAGAATCTGCTCGCGCCCGGCGTGAGAAACCGCCGCTGATACCACTGGGGCACGTAGTGATGCGCGCGAGACTGCTGTGCTTTCATCGACGACGACGTGGATTGGCTGACTCGAAGTATAAAGGAGGAGCGCTAGTAAGCGGAAAAGGGCGGCACCGTCATTTTCGCGGGATCACGCGCGCCGCCGTTTGCGACCGCTGCTCGACAAGCCAGGCGCGGCCTGTTCGCTGCACGGGCGGCGACGCTCACATCCGGCGTTGCGGAAGAGCGTCACGCAAAAACTCGTTGAACGATTGTGCGAGCAGTTCTCTCCTGGCCTGCCAGAATAGCTCGGCTTGGTCGATCCTCCACAGGGTCTCGTCAGTGGGAATGCACTGGCTCTCCAGCACGCGAGTCTTGACCTTGGCTAGATAGACCTCCGGTCCCGACTGTCCGATTGACTTGTTGACATCGCCGGCAATGAACGCCATGTTCGCTATGTTGTCGGCGGTGGCTCTTACGTCCTCGGGAAACTGAGCGCGAGGGAGGATGTGGTGCCGATCCACGTTGTTTTGAAGCAGTATCTTGGCGCCTGTGTAGAAGTCGAGAATGCCACGGTTCATGCACGCCACGTAGAGCGCAAGCAGACCGCTTCGGTCCGCGAGCGCGCCGGAAAAGTCCTCGGGCTCGGCCACGAGTGAGGTTCTGATAGCGCGCAGGTTGGCAAGCAGCCCGCCGACCGGATCGGACGTTCGACAGGCCCGAAGGTCCTGGTCAAGAGCGGTTTCACTCGAACCGCTGTATCGATGGCAGAGAGCGGCAAGCGCGAGCCAACCGGCAAGCTCCTTGGAGTCTCGTTGCCGCGGGGGAGTGGAAGCGCACACCGCAATGAGGGGAACAATGAGCGCACCCGACCAAAGGATGTCCATGTTCACAAGGCCAAGCTCGCTCCTGATTATTCCGATCGCCTGCTCGGTAGCTCTTTCGGTGGTCTTCCATGCGGCGAGAACTTCCCGCCTCTCGAGTTCGTGGAGCGGCGTGCGGTTTCGGCCGTCCGGTTTGGCGACGAAGGCACAGGCGCGAAACAGGTGCATGACGTTCAGCCGGACAAAACCCTGCTGCCGTATGCGACTCAGGAACGGCATGACCTCGTCCGCTATGAAGCCTGAATGCCGCGCTGCGACTTGAGCGCTTTCGATGTCCTCCTTCTTCAGCCGGACGCCGAGCGTGTTGATCCGGGTGAAGGCCCTGACGGCGTCATCAAAACTGTGGTCGACCATTCGCACGACTGGTATCTCGTAGTCCAAGATCCTACGCAGCGCTTCAAACCGTGCCTCTCGCCTGTCAGCGTGCCGGCTCCCGTCGAGGTTCCGTCTAAGTTGTCGGTACATGTCGTCGTCCAAGAGCTCCGACACTCTGAACCAGTTCGGGTCTCTGCTGGTGGCCGCGTTGGCAAGGCGGAACTCTTCCTCGTCTGGATTGAAAACAACGTCGATGCCTTCATCGCCGTTCAGCGTTCGGGACAAGGTGATGAGTCTCTGCTGACCGTCGATGAGCCAGTTCATGAGGGCAGATCGGACCGGTCGCGGATCGCGCCGCCGTGCCCGCGCCTCGGAGGTGCTCTGCCAAAGGAGCAGCGATGAAACAGGAAAGCCTCGGTAAAGCGAGTCGACTAGGCGTGGGGCCTTGCCGCGCCGCCACACATACTCCCGTTGAAACTCCGGGATTACGATGCGGCCCGCTCGGTAGTCCTCCACCAACTGTCGGACCTTGAAAGTTTGGTGCTCAAGACGCGGTTCCGTGACCATCCATCGTCTCCAATCGCAGCCGTCCCCTGGCGATGGGTGGCAACCCCCAAGGGTCTTTCGCTCTGGTGGGAGTGTATCAGCAGCGGAAGGCTAGTAAGCCGTAACAATAAAGGACCGCTACGAAGCAAGACTGGAGCAGGACCGCAAGGGATGACGCGCCGCCGTTCGAGACCAGTGCGGCGCGGGTCGGCGGCGACCCGCTTCGCGGTCACAACCCTTTAGGCAGGAATCGCCGGCTTGAACCGTCCATCCTTTATCCGCGCCTCGAAGTCTGCGAGCACTTCGGAGTCGTTCTTGAACTCGACGGTGTTCAAGATGAGGAAGTCCCTCACCCCCTCGCGCTTGATCCCTTCCTGCACGTAGAGGACGACTGGAATCTCTGCCTGTCTGGTCGCCGCGATGAATGCCGCCACGGCGATTTCCTGCTCGACCCAGACGGAACCTCGAACATGCGTTGCACCAGCGAGCGTCTGGACAGTTCCGCGATGGTGCATCACGGCCACAAGTCCCGCGCATCGGTCTAGCGCTCGAAAGACGTGATCGGAGAGTGCCTGTACGGAACTCTGGTTCTCGGCGAAGTAGCCCTTGCACCCTGTCAGCGTGTTGACCAGGGTCTCGATCTTCTTGCCCAAGGCCTTCTCATTCGGGTGAAACTGGCCGCAACTAATGAACACGGTCGGCTGCAAGCGCTCCTGCTCGTCGCGCGCCTCGAGCGCCTGGAAGTGCCTCCTACCTTCGGGCGTAACCTTGATGCGGAACTCCCCGTTAGTAAGGAAGTTGCGCTTCAGGTTGTATCCAGGGAACGCTTCGTCCGCAGTCTCGAACTCGACGACACTGTTCCCGAAGAACTTCGACAGCTCGACCATCTTCGCCTTCTCAAGGCCGAGCACTGCTTCCGCGACCTGCGCGGGATCCTCAGGGTGGAACGATGTGAGCGTGACCGGAACCGGAACCGGAGAGAAGCTCTGAGACTTGATCCGTCTGTAGATCGCGAGTTCGAGCCGTTCAATCGGTAGCATTCCTAAACCTGCTCCACTATAAAGCTAGTAAGTTCCAACCCTATAATAAAGACCGTCAGGAAACCATGAATCCGTACTCCATCAACCCTCCCGAGTCGGAGGTCGTGTTCGAGGAGCTGTGCCTTGAGTTGCTCAAGCTGCATTGGTCGCGCAAGGGCCTCGAGCGTTTCGCGAAGAAGGGGGAGAGTCAATACGGCGTCGACATCTTCGACACGTTGGGTGAGTCGCCGGAATACGCGGCGCAGTGCAAGCTGAAGGAGCAATGGAAGACCCTCACCCCCGCAAAAATCCGCGCCGAGGTCGAGAAGGCCAAGACGTTTCCCTCCAAGCTGGATCACTACGCCATCCTGACGACCGCCAAGATTTCTGGCGAGGCGCAATTAGCCATTCAGGCAATCAACCAGGAACACAGAGCAGCGGGCCTTTTCACGGTCGAGTTGTGGACCTGGGACAAGATCACCAAACTCATCAGGCAGTACCCGGAGGTCGAGCAGCAGTTCTATGGCGGCCTGCGCTCGGAAGAAGTGGCGGTCGTGAACGCCAAGCTGGACTATATCGTCACGCTCACCGAGTCGGCCTCGTCGCCTTCGGCCACGAGCGAGATCGACGCCCTGATCGATGAAGCGCGCATTCACATCACACCAAAGGACGCGCAGATCGCGGTCATGCTGCTCAACCGCTTGCAGCGGACGAGGGGTGGCGATCTCTCGGATTGGCACCGGTTTCGCATCTTCACGAACCTCGGCGCCTCCAGTCTCATGCTCGGCAAGGGCGAAGCGGCAGCCCGCCACTTCCTCGACGCGGCTCCTCTCCGCCCAGGCGACGATCTCGCCGTGGCGAACGAAGTGCTCGCATACCATCTCCTTCTCCAAGACAAAGAGACGCGCGACAAAGCGGCTGTGGCCGTGGAGCGCTTCCCCAACTCCGCGCGCATCCGCTCGCTTTGGATTCAGTCGGCACCGCCGGAGCGGACATACGAAGAGTTGCTCACCGCGACTCCCGAACACCTCCGAAAAGACGCCGAGATTGCGTGCGCGCTCTGCAGGAGAGCCATGCTGGCGGGCCAACTCGAGCGCGGCATCGAGCACGCAAAGGACGCAGTTGCCGACAAGCCGAAGTGGTCGCAGACACATCTGTTGCTCGCGCAGGCGCACTTCGCGAGAGTTGTCATTGCGACGAAGGCGCTGAAGGCCGAAGACAGGGACGCGACGCTCACCACGTCGATGTCAGTCGCCGACGACGCGATCTCAGCCGCGGACGACGAAGGGGTTCCGTACGTAAAGGCCCAGGCGTTCGCGCTCAAGACCGACATCGCTCTCATCCGAGGCCAGAAGCAGGAAGCAGCGCACTTCGCCCTTGAGTCGTTCGCTGCCGACCCCTCGGAGCTGAGCGGTCGCCTCGCGATGGCCCAGTCACATTTCAGCATGGGCAACGTGGACGACGGGATTCGCGTGCTGGAAGACGCCCGCGCCCAGTCGGGTTCTGCCGCCAACGTGAGCGTCATGCTTGGGCAAGCGCTGCTGAACCGCGGCGCGCCGCAGGACGTGAGCCGAGCGTTCGACGTTTTCAGTACTGCAAACATCGCGAGGTTGGAACGCGAGCTGGTGGACCCGATGACGATCGGAGCAATCAGAGCCTTGGCTCGCGCCGAGCGCTTCGGGGACGTTCCGGGCTACATCGCTCGGCCCGAGGTCGCGGACTCGCCGACGTTGGTCGCCGCGATCAATGCCTTCGTGTCCATCAGAAGGAGACTGCCCGAGGAAACCGGCAAGTTCTTGGATCAGGCGATCGCGTCGCGCCGACCAACTGATACACGGTCAGCCACGGACTTTCTCGCGCGGATTCTTTTGGAGGCGGGACGCCACTCCGACGCGTTGCCGCTGCTGCAGGAACTTTTCGACACGGGCGGCCCAACTTTCGATGCTTCCCTGTTGCTGGAGTGCGCCCAGCGCCTGGGAAAAGAACAGGTCATCCTCGACACATGCCAGGCCCTCCATGACCGCGGAGTCCGGGATTGGGACTTGCGGGAGTTCGAGTCACAGTATCTCGAAGAACGCGACTACCAGAAGGCGATTGCCAGATTGCAGGAGTTCATCGCGGCGAACCCCGACCATTTCGTCGCTAGGCTCCGTCTCGCGATGATCGCGATGCGCTACGGACTTAGCGCCATCGCGCCGCTCGCGGAGTCCACGCTCCCGCCGCCCGACCAGCTTCCGATGCGGTACGCCGTCCCGGCTGTTCGCGTCCTGCAGTGGCAGAGCCAAAGCACACTGGCCGTCGATTACGCCTACCGCGTGCTGCGCGCTCACACGTCGGAGATCGATGCCCACAAGGCTTATCTGGCGAGCCTGATGACGGGCGCTCGACCCGATATTCCCGCGGCGATGGATGAGGTTGCGGTTGGAAGCGCGGTCGAGTACGCGGAAAAGAGCGACGCACCTGCCGGCTGGTTCGTCCTCGAGAACACCGACAGGCCGATCAGCGAGTTCGAGGAGATCAACGCTTCCAGCGAGATTGCGAAGGAACTGTTGGGCAAAAAGGTCGGCGACACGTTCGTGCTGGCAAAGAGCCCCATAAAGAACCGCGTCGGCAAGATCACGCAGATTCTCAGCAAGTACACGCGGCGCTTCCAAGCCATCGGCGGGCAGATGGAACTCAAGTTCCCGGATCAGACCATCATCAGGACGCTCCACGTTCCGCCGCCCGAGAAGGTCACCGTCGCCGACATCCAACCCATGCTCGACACGATCAAGGCGCGGTCGGAAATGGTCACTAAACTCCGGGAGATATACCGGACTGCCGCGATCACGTTGAACATGTACGGCGCAAAGTTGGGCAACGGCGCATGCGAGGCCCTGTTCGATCTCGCGACATCGGAAGATGATTTCGTGCGATGCGCGTACGCGAACGCATTGGGACCTGCGATAACGAACCTCGGCACGAAGAGCACCGTCGTTCTTGATCTCGTAGCCCTCACTACGTTGCGTCTGCTCGGCATCACGCGCCAGGTCCTAACGAGCGGTGGGTTCCGCTTCGTGATTACGGCGGCGACCCGCACCGAGCTTCAGGAGCAACGCGCCAAGGCGCGCTTCGCGATGCCGCACGGAATGATGTTCTACAAGGACGGCCAGCACTACATGACTGAGACGACGGCAGAGCAGTCCGAGAGGGAGAAGGTTGCGTTCGAGGAGTGGATGCAGTGCGTGGAGAGCAACACGACCGTCGTCTCGGTTCCCGAGGTCGCCGCACTCGACTCCGAACGACGGAAGTCATTGGAGAACGTTTTTGGATGGGAAGGACTGGAGGCGGCGTTTGCTGCTCTCGCGCCCGGCTGGATCCTGTGGACCGACGATCTTGTTCTCGCAGAAGCGGCCAAGTTTGAGTTAGGCGTCGAGCGGGTCTGGACTCAGGCGCTTGTCGAGCACCTCGCACTCCGCGGCCTCATCGACCGAGCAGTTGCGGACGAAGCACACGCAAAGCTGATGGGCTTCAACTACCAGGTGACACAGTTCAGGGGTAGCGTGATCGTTGCTGCCCTGCGCGTTTCGAACGGGTCGCTCGATCGGTTTCCAATGCCCCAGATGATCGAAGTATTCAAGCCTCTGGCAGTCGATAGCGCGAATCGGAACACGGCACTTCTTATGCTCGGGGAGTTCGTCCTGACGCTCTCGCTGGAACCGCTGCTGCCCGAGACCAAGTGCCTTGCGACGAAGGCGCTGCTCGACGCATTTCCCACGGACGCGGCGACCAAGGCGCAGCTGGAAGCCATCCGCGTCCAGTGCGCGCATCTCATGAGGCTCGATCCGAGAGGGCAAGCGGATTTTCTAACGTGCTTCGAGCAGTGGAAAAGATCGAAGCTCACGCTGTGAACCCAGTACTTGCCGCACTGCGGAGCGCGAGCGCTTGATACGCGCGCTTGACGGAAGGGGGAAGGAGACTGCATCCGGCGTAGCTGACGCCAACTTGCCCCCTCTCGAATGCAGTCTCGATGGGTGACCTAGGTTACCAGCGCGCGGTCCGGGCGGTCCTTATTATATCCCTTGGAAAGCTAGTAAGCGGTGCCGCGCCGAATTGCCTGGACGGGAAAATGAAACGCAAGTTTGCACCTCTCGGGAACATGGGCTGCCGCCAATGGTGGGGCGAGCCGAGAACCTTGCGCGACCGTGACCTCGGCGCGTGGCATGGGCGCTGGCTGATGGGAGTCAATGGCCCGAGACTGGGTCGGTTCGAGTTGGCATTCGAGAAATGGTGCGGCGACAACGGACACTCCTGCGTTCGCACCACGGATTTGTTTTGGGCCTTCGAGTATCACCGCGCCGGTTTCCCGACCCGGCTCGACGAGGAACCGATCAGGGCGAATTGGCGGGAGCAGAGGAAGGAAAGGCGCGAGGCCCCGCGGAAGATAAAGCAGGGGAGGATTTTCCACTTCGGTTGCGACCTCAACAAACTCAACCGAGCGGAGATGAGCCGCTACCTGGACCGCTGGTATCCCGACCCGGGTCCGTGGATCGCGTACCTCGCGGAGAGGCGAGCATATTTCATCGAGGAGCAGGCGCGGTATCGGCGCGTCCTCTCGTTCTGGAAGCAGAACGCCGACCTGCGAAAGATGTTCCTCCGCTGTGCCACCTACAGCAATCGCCGTCCCGAAAGCCATCCCGACTACCTGGTCGCGTTTCAGAATGCCGACCTGACGGAGTGCGCGTTCGTTGAAGTGAAGAGTCCGAGAGAGTCCATGCGTGCGAGTCAGCGACAGTTCTTCCCGGAGCTCGTGAAGAAGGCAGGACAGCGCGTGATGCTGGTCAGGTTGAGGGAGGACGGGGAGAACGTGCGCTTCTTCGAGTTCAACTCTGACGGGGACTTGTTGCCGCATTGCCGTTGACCCGGACGAGCAGGCCGTCGAGATTTACGAACTGTGAGATTAGCTCCTCGCGCGGACGCTGCGGGCATTGGGCCGGAACCTGGCCGGGTCGCGCAGGACGAGGAAGGTACGCGGAGACCGCCCCTTTTCGGGCCTTGTTTGCAGCGCGAGTCTCCGAAACTTTTCCATCCTCCCTGCGGATTGCTTCGGAAGTGTCAACAGGCCACTAGTTGCAGGAGTGGCAGCCGCACCCGCAGAAACTTGACCAGCAGCGCGAGTGAGGTGCGGGAAGGCCGGCGGCGAGCGCCTTCCGGCAGGGATTGCTCAACTGCTGCTGGCTGTCGGTGCGCGGCCCGTGATGCGCGCGCGGCCCGTATTTCGTAGGAGCCTTGGGTTGGGTTGCTGGCACTGCGGTGGGCATGAACACATGCTACAGCCTGGCCTTCGCTTTTTTCATTGGCATTCCGGCAGCAACCGGCTTCACAATTCCGAAGTGTGCCCGCTCTGGCACCCCCGCGCAAGCGAACAATGGCGACCGTTCTTCCCCCCGTAAATGCAAGGGAAGTCCTTCGTTGCGACCACTGCCTGCTAGTCCAGTTCCGCAACCAAAACAATAACTGCCGGCGCTGCCGTCTGTGCCTGGACGAGCCGGAGCCGGAACCCGAACCCATCCCGTTGACGCCGTTGCCACCGCCGCAGCCGGTGGTGTCTGCACTGGCCGCGACGATCAGGTCGTTGCGACTGCGCGGCGGTTGGAGCCAGCGCCAACTCGCGAAACGCTTTCAACCCCGCCCAGTCCCACGCACGTATATCAGTAAGATTGAAAATGGTTTGGACACGCCGACTATCGGAACCCTGGAGAGGCTGGCGCGGGCGCTGGAGGTCACGGTGTCCGAGTTGGTCGTGCCGATGCTCAGCGGCCAGGAGTCGTCTCGGCGCGACACGATCGCGGCACTGATGAACGACCCGTTCGTCGCCGAGGTTGCTGGCTTCACGTCGCGGTTGAACGCGATGCAGATGTCGAGCGTCCTGGCGCAGGTCCATGACATGGCGGCGAGGCAGCAACGGCGCAGCCTAGCGCGTGGCCCGGAGTCCGCTGCGCGGACTTTCGGCGCTACCGCTTGACGACCCGCCCGGGCGCGCGCGAACTCTTTTCAGTTCTCCGGATCCAACCTCGTGATCGTCGTGAGGTACGTGTAGTGCGCGTCCTCGGCGCTCATGCTGCTGAGCTTCGACCGCAGCAGTCCGTTCCCGCGGCAGATCAACAGCGCCGTCGCCGGACATTCCGTGATGTGGAAGGGCACCAGCAAGACCCGCGGCTCGGTCGCATCCGTCTCCGCCGCGAAGGCCCGAAGCCTGCGCTCGACCAGGCCGTCGAGAACTTCGCGCGGCGTGAGCGTCTCAGGCCGCATACATCCTCTCGTGGACCGCGTTCGGACATCCGCTGTCGTTTCGTCCGTAGTGCTCGTCGCCGGTCAACGCATAGATCGCGCACCCAAGCAGATCGAGCACGCCCTTGTCCGTGACGTCCATGACCATCCCGTCGCACTCGTCGCAAGCGTGCCCGCGGGTTCCGTCGCACGGACCGTCGTGGCAGTGGCCGTGGTTGGTCATCCATCGCTCGCGGCGCGCCTCGGCCAACTCCACGCGGAGCGCCTCGGCGCCGTAGCGCGCCACACCGCTCCATCGCAGCATCTTGTTGATCTGCCTGCTCGTCTCCCCGCTCCACAACTCCGGCCTCGTGTCGGTGTTCACGCCGATCCACTTGCGGCAGTCGGCGTACATCTTCGGCGGAAGCACGTCGCCGGCGTTCGGCGGCTTCCGCTCGCTGCACTCGGCCTCGATCGTGCGACCCGGCAACTGCGGCGTCACGAACACCGGCAACCGCGGCCTTAACGCGGCAGCGATCATATCGCCGAAGATGTCACTGGACATCTCCATGACGTTGAAGCCGCCGCTGCGCGTGTGGGTCGCCGCAGGCTCGGCTTGTTCGACGGGTTGCGCCTGCCGCTTTGCGTCCAGGCACACCTTGCAACGCAGCGTGGACTCATGCCCGCGTTCGTCGCGGGCGAAGATCAACCCGCCATCGCAGTTATGTTCGCCGGGCTTCTCCGCACAAGGCCATCCACCATCGGTGGTGATAATCCAACCCTCTTCCCTGAGCAACTGGACGGCGCTCTTGACCTTCGGCTTCGGCTCCGGCTCAGGCGGTAAAGTCAACTTGACCCCGATCTTCGCGAGCATTCGCTCTATGCAGGCTTCGACCGTCTCAACTGCTGCTGGCGGTTTTGGCGGCTCTTGATCCTGCGACGGAGAAAGAACCGGGCCTGGCGCGGCAGCGAGCGCGCGGTTTTGAGCGCGTCGCTGATCCGGTGTGGATCTTGACTTTGGTTCTGATCTTGCTTCTTCAGAGCCTCTTGCTACTTCAAGGTTCTTATCTACTTCGTGTGCCGTTTTTGAGACTGCAAGAACTGCTGTTTTTGAGACTGCAAGAACTGTCGTTTTTGAGACTGGATTCTCCAGCACCAGCATCGTCAGCTCGATCAACCCGTCCGCGCAGCGCCAGTCCATCCAACCACGCCGCTTGAGTTTTCCGGCCAAACGATAGAACGTGCTGCGCGGCACGCCGAGCGCCCGGAGCAGGTCGTCCAACCTCCTCGAGAACGTGCGCCTCGGGCCGGCCATCGCGAGCAGGACCGCCAGCAGGAAAAGCGCGGACGCTCCAGCGCCGCGGTGCGCCTCAAGCCACGGCTTCGAGATTTGCGCGTACCGCTGCTTCGAGCTGTCCGAATGCGCGACGGTGTACACCGACGATGTGCGCCTGCGGCGACGGGCCTTGATGAAGCCGTCGTCGTCGAGTCCCCGGAAGTGGCCGGACGTGGCCCGCGTGCTCTGCCCGGTGAGCTGCGCGGCGGTCGGCACCTTCGGGTAGCACGTACAGCGGTTGAGCGAAGTGCGCCCCGCGTGCACGGCAAGCGCTAGGAATGATGCGCCGGCTCGCAGGCCGCTGGTCTTTGCCAGGCGCACCGCATCGCCCTCGAAGAGTTGATAGAAGTGCTCGTCCCTAGCGGGCTTGTCGCCCGCGGGAAGTTGGATGGGTTGCCGTACAACCGAATGTGCCCGGGGTTCGGGCCTGCCGTAGTACTCAAGTTCGTTGGTCACTTTTGCGTCTCCGTTTTTCGTTGCGTGCCACGGGAGACGCTAGTAACCTGACTCTAGTCCATAGAGCCTCGTGACTGCGTCTTCGTCGGCGCGTTCCGAGATTTTTGGGCCAGCGTCGTCGCGCTGGCCTTCAATCTTTTCTGCTCAAACCCTCATGAAACACGGCCAAGATTTTCCGCTCCTTGGGCGGTCATGCGGCGGCCTCCGGGTAGCACACCAGAGATTGCAGGGCGAGGCCGACGAGCGACGGCTTCAGCAATGGACTTGGCGGGAACGGATTTCCGTGATTAGATTTCATCTTCGTCTGTCCGTATCCGGTGGCCGTTGCGCTCGGGCGGCCACTTTTGAAAAACGGGCCTGAGTAGCATCCCGCAACACCGGGCCCAGTTCAGCCCCCGCCGTCGCGAACACTCCGAACGCTGCGGCGGTCATGCCAAGGCAGCCCAATGCGGTCGGGCACCTGGCAATCCTTAAAACTCCTGCGCCTCATGCACGACCACGGCGCGATCCTGCGCCAGCACCAGGTCGAGTTCCTTCCGGTGCACGGCCAGCGCATCGGCGAGCACCCTCTGCAAGCGTGCGTCCTGCTCCGCCGTCAGGTCTGCCACGCCGCGCTCGAACCGCGAAAGTCGGGCGATGTCGATGTGCGCCTTGTACGACGTTTCCGATAAAGTCAGGCCTATCGCCGTGCGCTTTCCGCGCAGGCGCGGTCCAGGATGCGTCTCCATGATGTGTTCCTCGATTGTGTGTGCTTGTCGCCGGGAAGAAGGTCTCGGCAGCCATCCCCGCCTTCACTTCTCAGGGGTTCGCGCGATGGTTATTGACAACCCATCCGGAGCAGGGCAACGGTCCACCGACCCCGTTGCTGGCCTTCCAACAAACTTTAGTCGTCGAATAGTAGACCCAGGCGGCCCCGGAAGAGAACAACTTTCGCTGTGGAACGCTGTGGAAAACTGTTGACCCTCTGGTGACCGCTGATGACGAATATCTCTTTTGTCGTCTCCCGTTGCCTGCGTGGATGCGGGCCTGACGGCGGCCAAAAGGTGGGAGGCGAGCCTGCTGGAAGCCCTCAAAGTGGGCCACTTTTCAGCACCCGAATGGCCGAAGTTACCAGGTGGTAAACGTCAGGCGTGCGCCCGCGGTTGCGGCGATCTCGGCTGCGGAATCATTTTGGTGCCGAGCATGGATGGCGAGACCGAATACTGCGCCGTCGCGTCGGCGAGATGCTGGCGGCAGAGGCCGTGCTCGAGGTCGAGGACGGGGAACGGACACGCCTTCATCCTGCACGGTCGCTGGCTCGCCGCGATCAGCGCAGCCAGTCGCAACCTGCGGTCGAGATCGGCGACCATGCGCGATCCAGGAAAAAGCGAACGCAGGCGGGCGCAGGCGAGATCAAAGAGGGGGACGTCCGGGCGCATAAGATCACCTCGGGGAAGATTGTCCCGGGAAGGATACGCCAGGTTGGACTTGCGACGCTAGTAAGTTTTTGCGACAAAGCTAGTTCGGCTTCGGCTCCAACTCGAAGCCATCGCCCGTCGTGTCGTCCGAGAGCGCGGGCCTCGACTCTGCCGACGCGTCGTCTATGTCCGGCGCGGTGCCGATAATCACGTTGATGCGCGTGTACTTCCCGCCCGCCCTGTCCGTGCCCAACCCGCGAACCTTTAGATCGTCGCCGAGCTTCAGCAGCGCCGCGAGCTCGCTCGGGGCCAAGTTCAACGGGAGTTGCTGCTCGATTTTTATTTGAAGCTCCCGCAAACTGTGTGCCCCGATGTTCGTCAAGACCGTACCCAGTTGAACTTGCTGGCGTCGGTGGGCCATACGTTCGCGGCTCATTTGCTGGTTGAGCTTTTCTTCCTCTATGAGGTCGAACTCGTAGGTCCTTTGCGTCCACGCCCATCTCCGCGCCCAGCGCTCGACGTTGGTCGAGCTGCAACCTAACGTTTCCGCAACCTTCGCCAACGTTCTTTTCTCCATGAGGTCGCGGTAGAGCCGGAAGGCGTGGAATGCTTTCGGACTCTCGCCTGGCAACTGCTCCCAGACCTGCCGAGAGCCGCGCAGTTCCGCGGCTTCGGCGCGTTCGATGGCGTCCATCTCGGCGTCGGCTTTGGCCTTGTCGCTGATGTAGTCATCCATGCTGGGAGTCCTCGTTTCGCACGGCGAATGGGATGTTGGGTTTCAGTTGGGTTTGGTCGGCGGCGGGAGCGGGTCGCCGTCCGCCTCGTGCGACATCTTTGCGCCGATCTCCCGCAGCTTCTCGATGTCGTCGGGCGTCAGGTTCAACGCCTCGCCGCGGGCGATCTTCTGCTCCCACTCCGCCAAGGCCGCGCTGACGACGGCGAGCGTGCGGCGGCCGAGCGCGGCGTGCCTCTGCTTCATTTCGCGGATCGCCGGTGGCGAATCGAACATGATGTCGTCGTCCATTACTTCTCCTTCGGTCGCTGCGAGTAGTCGTATTGCGTCGACGGCGTCTTCACGGACTCGCTGCCGCCGGGCTTGCCGAGTCCGTCCGGCCGCGAAGTGTCGTCGAGCTGGCCGCCCTGCGGCCTCGTCACTGGCAGCTTGTAGTCGTCGTTCGCCGCCGCCGTCATGCCGACGACGAACTCCATGCTCGCCGCCGCTCCTATGTTTGCTGTCGCCATGATGGTGCCCTCCCCGAGTCCTCTGCGCGGACTTCAGTCGCCCGTCTTGTCCACGGTTCCGTAGTCGGAAGCCGCTTTCTGGTTGTCGTCGAACGGCGCCCCGCCATCGCGTCCCATCGCCTGCGGGATGTAGCCTCCGGCCTGCTTGGCGTGGTCGCTCGGGACCATCGTGTGGCCTTTCGGGCCTTGGCTCCCGACAAAGTGCCCCGTGGCCGTTCGCAAGCGCGTTGTCGAGCGTGTGCGAAACCAGACTCTTGAAGTGATCGCGCTGCCCGTCGCTCATCGGCCTTGGACCGCTCGACGCGCCGGTGTCGGTCAGTTGCTTTTTCGCCATCGCCTTTTCTCCCTTCGAACTTTTCAGAGGCCGCTCGGGCCGCCAGAGTCGGCATCGCCCGTGTTGCCGGTCGACGTCGTCTCGTAATCCGCGCCGGCCGCGCCGCCCTGCTGGAAACCGCCCTGGTTGCTGAACGCGCCGTGGCCCCCATAGTCCGCCGTCGTGTTCGCGTGCGCGACGTGCTGCGCTAGGTGATCGGTCAACTGCTTGGTCAGCTCGTCGTGGCGCGGGTGATGGTCGGGAACGTGGACTTGATTCGCCATAAGCCAGATCGTACTCGCGGCGGGCGTCGGTTGCACAGGTGGTGGAAGTGGTGCCGGGCGCGTCGCATCGGATGCGGGCGCATCGTGCATTCAAAAGGCCCTGTGTGGGTTCACCCTGGCAGGTGCATCGAGATGATCGGTTCAGCCCCGAGCAGCATTCTCAGCACCGAGAGATCGTCCTTCAGGCCGAGCGCGGCGGCGACCGCCTTGTCGATCCGGGCGCGCACAACGTCGTCAGCGATCTGCGGGAGCGCCTGAATCTCCAGCTTTGAAAGTTCGTCGTAGGCGGCGCATAGCGACTTTTGCGCGTCGGCTGACAGCTCCCTCGGGTCGATGACAACCAACTCCTCAAGGATCGGCTTTTTCAGGTCGACCCACGCGCCTTCCGTGTCCACGCGGGCCGCGATCAGCGACAGCAGCCCCAGCGAGGAGTTCAGCCACATCGCAAGCATCTTGTCCAGGTTGCGATGGTTGACTCCGGGCGCGTCCGTGGCGAGCGGCCACCAGGTGTTGGAGAGAACCGGCTTGCTGACCACGACCGCGGAGAGCCGCGCCGTCGTCAGGCGCATCCTTTCGCAGATCAGCAGCCGACCGGCGCGAGTCCACAATAGATGAGCGTCGCGCAAGTTCCTTCCCCGGTGAGCGCGTGGGAGCGCGAGTAGGTGCTTGTTGGGCCTCTGCGCGATGCCGTGAACCGTTTCGGTGTCGTGCCCCCAGAAGGCGGGGTACTCGGTCTCCTGGTCGGTCACGTTGAAGCCGTCGTGAATGTCGCGGCGGTCCGGGCCGACCGTCGCAATCGCCTTGAGCTTGACCATCGTCACTTTCGCGGTCGTCCCCGTACCCGGCAGGCGGACCTTACCCTTACGCAGGCCGTGCGCCGTTCGGCCGAGTTCGGTCTGCGCGAATGCGGCGCCCTCGTTCCAGTTTCCTTTCCTGATCTCGTCCGCAGGAATCTGGGTGATCTCGCCGTACTTCATCGCGGGCGTCCGCAGCTCGTCGCTTCCCGAAGGGGCGTCGAGCGACGCGCCCGCAGCCTTGCGAATGAGGGACGCCACGGTCAGGGCCTCGACGCTGGTCTTCGGCTTCGTCCATAGGTTGATTACCTTGGTGGGCTTCGCGGTGTGGTCCGCGCCGATCCAGTCGGCCACGATCAGGCACTCGCTCAACTTCGTGTTCTCGGAGAAGTTCCAGTGCCCGGGTTGGTGGCTGACGATGATGTACTTGACGTGGTAGTTGTTCCCGAGCAGGAGCCGCGTGTCCGTCCAGGCCACTCCCGACAGCAGGGCGCGCGGCAGGACGAGTGACATCTTCCCGCTCGGGCCGAGCATTTGGTGCCCTGCGGCAACGAACACCGACCCCAGTCCTGCCGTGATGCTCGCCGGGACGCCCCTCGACGCCACCAACTTCTTGAGTGCCGTCTGCATCCGCTTCCGCTCGTTCTTGGCGGCGTGACCGAAGAGAAGATTTCCGCCGACGCTCCGCGTGAACGGCGGGTTCATCACGCACAGGTCGAGTTGCGGGATGTCGATCTTGTCGTGGACCTCGCCCATGCCAGTGAGCCTCGCCGGAGCCGTCACCGGACCGAAGAGATCGGCCTGCACCGACACGTTTCGCCCGGTAAGAAGCTCAAGGCTGCCGAGCTTGTTCTTCCGACCTCCGATCGGCAGGGTCGAGAGATTCATCTCGCCGAACTCTACGTCGGGTTCGTGGAGCGCGAGCGCGGAACCGGCGAGATGGATCGCAAACGGAACGACATCGAGACCCCACAGCACTTTTTCGACGAGCGCCTTGTGAACGCCCTTCAGGTCGGGGAGCTTCCCCATCTCCGCTCGCGCTCGAACGTGGTTCTCGACTATGGTCTGGAGACTGGCCTTCAGCAACGTTCCTGTGCCGCACGCGAGATCAGCGATCCGCAGCTTCGCGATCTGTTCCAGGTCCGACCAATCGACGCCGCCGTCTGCCGGGTCGAGCGTGAGCTTCAGCAGCAATGTCGCCGCGGGTACGGTCGTGTAGAAGGCGCCAAAGTATTTCGCATCCGCGAGGAGCCGGTGATAGATGCGCCCCATGAGGTCGTGCCTGAGCGCGGCTCTCCGGCCCGTGATCCGAAGGGCGGCTTCTCCGAGTCGTTTCAGGGCCGCGTCCGCGCCCGCGACCCCGACCATGTCCTTCATGATCTCGGTCGCCGTCGTGAAGATCGGGACGTAATCGATTTCTTCGAGGATGAACGTCCAAGTCCGAAGCAGCGACTCGGCGACGTTCTCCGCGTTGACCGCTCGACTCAGCGATTCAACGCGAGCGTCTCGCGCCGCCAACACCTGCTGGAAGATCATCGCGTTCGTCAGGGTGAGGGACGCGATGCGGCAGACTTTAAGGTCGGCGTCGATCCGGGGCATTTATTCTTCGTCCTCCGCACCTTCGCCGTCGACCTCCGCCGGGATCCCGAGGGCCTTTCGGAACCGCTCCGTGAACGCGGGGGTGTGGACGAAGACTTCGCTCGCCGCCTCAATCGCATCCTCGATCTCCGCGACCGAGCTGACGACCACATCTTCGGTGACAAGCAACTCGTAGCTCCGGCGGAGCGTGTCCGCGATGTCGTCCACGGTGCCCTCGGACCAGTCGCCGTCGCTGTTCTCCGAGATCACCCGGATGCCGAGGGTCGCCTTCTCGATGCTTCGGCGCAACTTGGGAAGGGAGTCCGCGCTCCGAAGCTCGGGCGGGTAGAGCACCGCCAAGCACACGGGCGAGATGCCGTTCTCTACGCGCTCTTTGGAGTCCTTGAGAAGGGAGTCGCGCGACGGCTTCCCGCTATTGAACCTGCCCTCGATGACGATGCGTACGCCCAACAGGTCGCCGACGAGGATGTCGGGCAGGTCCCGCGTCTTTCGCGCGATGGACTTTCGGATCGTCTCCGGGACCGACAGCATCCCCCGCTGTTCGAGGAGTTCGGCGAGCGCGACGTTGAGGACCTCCTCGCGGAAGTTATCTGGCATGGGATCGCTAGTAATCATAGCGGAGCCTGCCCGGTTGGTCTCGCGTTTTTTCATTGCCTGATCCGGTTCACGACGCCCTTGCCTTCCCGGTTCGCTCGGATGGTGACCCAGGCCCTGCGAGATGCATCGCTGCGTTTCAGGTGAAGACGCCCTTCGATCGTGCGAGCGTCGAACTTCTTCTTCGTCTTGTTCTTCTTCATGGTTTCCTCCTCCAGGTTTCATTTCTTAGAATCGCTGTAATGCTGTCCACGCCCACGCGGTAGCGCCGTGCGATCCGACGCACCAGCACAACCATGCTGCGGCGATGGCGCATTTTCGACCTGACCCATGGCATCCCATCGCGCCTGATCTGCTCGGCATCTGCCGCCGTCAGCTTCGCGCCGCCCATGCCGGGCACGTTGCGCCCCTTGGAGAGCATGTCGCGCATGTTGGCATCGTGGTTGGCCTCGAACAGGTGACTGAAGCGGACGCATCGCGGGCGGTCGCACTTGTGGCAGACGTACTCCGGCCATCGCCCCGTCTCGATGAACCATGCGACGACAGACGCGGGCTTCCCCTTCCAGCTACCGTTAAGCTGAACGTGGACCATGGGCTTCGGGCCTCGACCCCGCCCGTAGAGCCAACAGCGCTCGCCTTTGATCTCGGGATGGACGCGAGTCGCCTGCTCGTCCGGCATCGGGCCGTCCCTGTTGACCATCTCCCAAAACCGCTGCGCGAGCGGCATCGCCTTGGGTCTGCCCTTCCTCATGTGTTCCGCTCCTCGGCCTGCTTCATGACGCCTCCGGCGACGTGTCCGCCTGCATTGCCGTTGCCAAGTTCGACAACCGCTCGATCTCCATCTTGATCGCGGCCAGCGACAGCGGCTCCGGCACCGCGACCGTCCCGTGAATGTGGATGACCGTGCCCGCGATCGCCTTCGCCCGCGCGTTGTCGACGTCGCTGGCGTCGGCCTCCAAGTACACGCTGGTACTTTGCAGCGAGCGATGCCTCAGCGCCTTCTGTATCTCCGGGAGCGACGCTCCGGCGTCGAGCATCGCGTGCCCGAGTCCGTGGCGCAACGAATGCACGCCGCACCGCGGCGGCAACTCGATCCCGGCCTTGTCGCAATATCGGTGGAACAACGTGTCGCTCCACTGGCGCGAGAACGGGAACAGCATCGTCCCCGGGATCAGGTGCTCCGCGACCCGCTCCCACAGCGCGACCGTCGCCGGATCCATCTTCTCGTCGGTGTGCTTTCCTTTTTTCTTGGCGCGGACGCGGAGGTAGCCGCCTCGCTGCATCGAACTCTGGGTCAGCGCCAAGCATTCGCTGATCCGCAGGCCGTGCTCGAAAAGCAGTTTGAAAAGCAGCTTGTTGCGGTCGCCCTCGGCGGCCTCGATCAGCGCGGCCACCTGCTCGACCTGTAGGTGCTTCATGGCGTTTTCTCCCTGATTCCTGTCTTAGTGAATAGCAACTGCCGTTGATGCCGTTCGTTCGAGGGGCGCGAATATGACCAGTTGGTAAACCTTTCGC
>Ga0182030_10006135_pt1 | contig 25402 bp, 26 predicted proteins | sample 812S3MmetaG_FD_121299 | JGI IMG/M metagenome (GOLD analysis project Ga0182030, IMG submission 121299) | Permafrost microbial communities from Stordalen Mire, Sweden - 812S3M metaG (Illumina Assembly) | ecosystem: Environmental > Terrestrial > Soil > Wetlands > Permafrost | place: Sweden...
CCGGGGTTGATCCCGGCGGCGCGCACCTCGACCAGCACCTCGCCCTCGGACGGGACCGGCATGGGAACGTCGGCGACGTACAGCACGCTGCGGTCCCCGTAGCGGTCGAAGAGCACAGCTCTGGCGGTGGTGTCGGTCACGACTCGTCTCCTCGGGTTCCCGGACGCATCGGCAGCTCGCTCTACCATGCGTCGGAGCCTACCGAGGGCCGTCGGGAGTTCCTCCCGCAGCTACTCGAGATGCGCAGCCCGGGCTTCCTGTAGCACGAGTTCGGCGACACGCACCTGATCCTGCCGTAGCCGCACCGGAGGTGGGAGCCCGCCTCCGGACGGATCCCCCCGGTCACCCGTTCACCGAGTACAGGCGACAGACCCCCTCGATGCCCTTCAGTTCGAACTCCCCCCTGTCCACGAACGCACGGTCGTCGCCGAGGAGGAGATCACGGGCGGGCCGGATCCGAAGATCTGGTACGCGAGGTTCGTGCCGCCGCTCTTCGTGTACAGGGTCGCCGGGATCTCCATCCGCAGATCCTTGAGCAGAAGGACCGGGGCATGCCGGCCCCGTCGCGTGTGCCGGGGCGCTTAGGCCTGGCTGTGCTCGGCCAGCCAGCCCTTGTAGAAGGCGAACTGCCCGTCGAGGGTCTGCTGCACTTCGCCCTTGCCGGCCCACTCTGCGATCCTGCCTCCGACGAGGGGGAGCTTGACGTTGACGTCGATGTCGATCTCGTGCTTGCACTTCTTCCCCGCGGGGGCGAGGCGCATCGTCCCCGAGATGTGGATGGGCGCACCCTTGACCTCCACATCGAACGTGCCGTCCCATGCGCCCTTGGCACCCTTCCGCCACTCGTCGGTCTGGACCATCGTGTTGGTCGGCTTGAGCACCCGCTTGGCGAAGCCGGGCAGGTCGACGTCGACGACCTGTGACGACCGGATGCGGAGGACGCCGTCGTCCTCCCCGCACTCGAGGACCTCTACGTCCCGGTGGCCCAAGCTCTCGTACAGCTCGCGGGTGGCCTCCGGCTCGCGGAGCATGGTGATTACGGCGTCCACCGTTGCGTCGTAGGTGATCGAGCCCTTCAGGTCCATCGGATGGTCCTTTCGTAGGCGTGCATCGAGCAGCCCTACAGGCGGGACGAGGCTACTCCGCCTGCTTACCCGGCTCCCCCGGGTCTATCAGGAACGTCCGTGTCCGCCTCGGTCTGGGCACGAACCCAAAGATGCCTAGCCGGGGTCGCGCTCAATGCAACAGTGCCTCATTTAGTCAGATTGGTAGGGATCGGGAGTCACATTGCCGAACCCAATCCCCGCTCGCACCAGTGGTAGATCGGCCATGGTCTGCACCCCGGCCGGGGCCGCACAGAGTGCGGGGATCGTGTTGATTGCTTGCATCGCAGTGGCCACGCTTGCCGCTCGAACGTGCTCAGCGAGGGGCAGCGGCCGTTCGTAGGACATGAGCGTTAGCAGGTGGGCTTGGATCGAAGGTTCACCTTCCAGCGTCAGCGTCCATCCATCGAGCGGCGTCGGCCAATGGGCTGGGTACTCTCCCCCCACTGTCCACAGCGTCTCGATCTCGATGAGGGTGTCGCCGGCTCGGAGCCCTCGCCAGTGCCACCGCTGCCCGGAGACCGTCCCGGCACCCAACGTGATCCCGAAGATGTCGTGATCCGTCTCAGCCGTCACCAGTTCGACCGAAGATGTGATCGTGTCGAGACCCGCCCCCAGAGCACGACCTAGCAAGGCGACCATTTCCTGGAAGATCCCGCTGTTGAACCGTAGGAAATCGCTGGTCGCTTCGGTCACGTCCTTTGGTGCCCGGCCAAAGCGCATGTTGTCGAACGTAATATGGGTCGACTCGTAGAAGGACCAGTCGGCCCGCTCCTGCAGTGTGATCTTCTGGATGGTTCGGGACATTCCGGAGAGGGCGAGCGGTAGCACTCCACTCAGATTCCCCGGATTGAGGCCGGTGCCGTGCACCGACGAGCCACCTCTCGCGCAGGCTGCCTCCAATCGAGCCAGATCGTCCGCAGGAAGTGAACGCGGATGAAAGAGGAACGCAGTGGTGACGACGTTGGTGCCACTGGCTAGAACCCGGCAGACCTCGTCGAGCGAGGCGATCCGTGGGAAGTAGGCCACGCAGTGAGCACCGAGGGCCAAGATCTCGTCCACATCCAGGGTGGCCACGACACCACAGGGCTCGCGACCTGCCAGGACCCCGGCGTCTACGCCGACCTTGTCTTCGCTATAGACCTTGGCCCCAACGAGTTCCATATCGGGCCGGTCCAGAATCGCCCGAATCGCTTCTACGCCCTGGTTGCCAGTCGCCCACTGAACGACTCGGTAACTCATGCGAACACTCTTGCACCATCCATCCAGCCCGGATACTGGGGCATCCCGATAGTAGTTGTGCCCACAACAATGTGGGAAATCAAGAGCAATAGCGTGGGAAATGGCGTCGACCAGCCCAGCATCCAGCTGGTCATCCTGGATCTGTCGGAAGCCCACCAGCCACCAACCAACCAAGCACCCCCGCCCCGGCGTCACGGGCCGAGCATCACCGACCGGACTAGACGAAAGCCGCCTGTTGCGGGGAGCTGCGCGAGAGCCGAGGAGTCCCCCATCCAGATTCGGTACTTCCCTGAGGTGACGCGCCAGGCTTGGCTAGTCGCGTCGAAGTACGCCAGCTGCTTGTCACCCATCGTGAAGGAAAGCGTCTGGGACGTACCGGGCGCCAACGAGATCCGACGGAATGCCTCGAGCTGTCGCGGGGGGTTCTCCGCCACTGATGGTTGCCCGAGGTAGAGCTGGGCAACATCGGCGCCGGACCTGTTGCCGGTGTTCGTGACCCGAACGGTCGCCGTCACCGTCGGGTGACCGTTCCGTACCCGTACCTTGACCTTGGGGTCGCTGTAGCGGAATGTCGTGTACGAAAGCCCGTATCCGAACGGGAACAGGGGAGTGGCGCCCGTCGAGTCGAACCACCGGTAACCGACATCGACGCCTTCTGCGTAGTCGACCGTTCCATCGGTGCCAGGAAACTGTGTCGGTTCCGACACCGGGCTGTTCGTCGACGCCACCGGGAACGTCACCGGCAAATGCCCCGATGGGTCGGCGTCGCCGAAGAGCGATGCCGCCAGAGCCGTTCCATCGGTCTGGCCCGGGTACCAGGCATCGAGGACCGACGAGACGTCGGCCAGCCACGGCATCGTGACAGCTCCCCCGGCATCGATGACCACCACGGTGTGCTCGTTGGCGGCGGCAACGGCATCCACCAGTTCGTCCTGATCCGAGGGAAGGGTCAGGTTGACCCGGTCACCCGCCTCGGACTCTTGGCCGTCGCCTACGACCACCACCGCCACTGACGCCCTCTTTGCTGCAATGACTGCTTGGAGCATGGAGTCATGGATCTGGTTGGGGGTCGCCCAGGTGAGCCCCTGGACGGGACCGCTGAGGGTGTAGGTCCGACCGGCGGTGAGCTGCACGGTCGCGGTGTAGGTGGTGCGCGGCAGGGTGCCCGGATTCACCGCGATTGGCGTCCCGTCGAGGGAGAGTGTCACTGGGACGTAGATGGGAGGTTCGGAGTAGGCCAGCTCATAGGTACCGGACTGCGGGGCGGTGAGGGTAGCGGAGAGGGTGCCGGCGTTGCCGGTCGTGGGGTGGGGGGCGCTCAGGTACGTGGGAGGGATGGCGACGAAGTTCCGCGCACCGGGGAGACCCGGGGTATAGGTAACTGGTGCCTTCGCCCGGACGGCGGCTCGGATGCCGGCGAGCGGGGTCACGACCTGTGGCGCGATCACGGTCGCGCTACCGCCGCCGACACTGATCGGCTCGGCTTGGGCAGCCGGGCCGATGACGGCGATGCCGCCCGGTTCGTTCCTAGCCAGCGGGAGCGTGCTGTTGAGGTTCTTGAGCAGGACCGTGCCTTCTTCGGCCACACCGTTGGATACCTCGGAGTCGCTGGCAGTCGCCGCGTCGTTCCCAATGTTCCCTTTCGTGTCGTCGGTGAAGAGCCGGAACCGGTACATCTGGGTCAGGACTCGCAATGCCGCATCGTCGATTGTGGCCCGGCTCACCTGCCCGTCTTTGACCGCGGCTACCAACGCCGAACCCAGGTAGGTCGATTCCGGCTGCTCTTGGTCCAGCCCGGCGTCGACAGCGTCCACCGTGGAGTGAGTGGCAAAATAGTCAGAGCCGACGAAGCCTGAGAACCCGAGCGTCGTGTCGAGGTACCCGTTGATCAGCTCCTTGTTCTGGCAGGCGGGGGAGCCGTTGATGGTCGAGTACGAGCACATGATCGAGCTGGGGTCGGTTTTGACGATCGGGTCCCAGGCACGGAGGTAGATCTCCTGGAGCGCCTGAGCGCTCACAATGGCGTCGTCCTCGGGAGTGTTTCGGTTGGTCTCCTGGTTGTAAACGGCATAGTGCTTGACCTGTGCCATCGTCCCGGCCCGCTGGATGCCGTCCACTTCCGACGCCGCCAGCGTCCCGGTCAGATCGGGATCCTCTCCCAGGCTCTCGAAAGCCCGACCCCACTGCGGCACCCGGACGATGTTCACCGTCGGGCCGTAGACGAGGTTGATCCCCTTTTCTCGTGCCTCGGCGCCGATCACCTGTCCATAGCAGGCTGCGGCCATGGGATCGAAGGTGGCCGCAAGCGCCTCAGGGGCTGGGAGCTGGGTGACTCCCGACACACCATCACCAACGCCCCCTGGGCCATCCAGCTGGTTGACCGCAGGGATGTGGAGGCTGGGAATGGCGGCGGTGGCGCCGACGGTGCCCGAGGGGGCCTTCAACGGTCCAACGCCGTGCATGAGGCTGATCTCTTGGTCGAGCGTCATCCGGTTCAGCATTCTCTCGGCCTGGCTCTTGGCCTGGGACAATGGTTCAAGGGGGAACGAAGACTTGTCGCAGTTGGTGGAGGCCGATCCGCCGGAGGTCCCCGTGGCTGCCACGGCTCTCGTGAGAGCGGCGGGATAGAGCCAGATGGACAGAGCTGCCACTGCGACAATCAATGCTGTTGCCGCGGTGCGCTTCATGCTCCCTCCCCTTCCGTCGCACAAAGAAGCTAGCCAGTATGAACCTGTGGGGTGCCAATGTCATCCGATATGACCGACCTGGCACTTCTCATAGTTCGTTGCGCCAACAAGATCAGGCGTGTTGGCCACGCACCGGCGTTCGGCCGGCCAGGACCTGGCTCAACGCCGGCGTCGCACTCTGCCCGGCGCCCGGCGCCGTCGGGTAGGGGTGGGTCCTACCTCAAGCAGCCCACGCAGGCCACGTTCGACCTCTTGGGCGAGGATGATCCCAGCCGCCTCTTTTGCGATTGGGCGCAGAGCGGTGAGCGCCGAGGCGAGTTCGTCTCTCGACGCCTGCCCGGCGAAGCCGGCGCCCGAGCGTTCGACGAACAATACGATCAGGTCATCGACCGCTCGAGCCAGTCGCCGCCGAAGCAGTTCTGTGGCCTGGCCGGTGACTTCCACGTCGATCCCGGCGTCGTGGAGCTGAAGGGCGAGGTCGAGCAGTGTGGGACTCCGAACCAACCACGTCGCTCCGGGCTGACGCTCGAGGTAGCGAGTCCGCTCGAGCTGGCTTCGCAACCTGGAAGGCCTCGCCCCGAGTACGTCCGTCAGCTCGCTGTCAGTGACGACCCTTGGCCGGTCCTCGGACCAAGGTCCACCCAGGGTGTGGTCCAGGCCCAGCCAGTCGCCTACCGACATGCCCGGGCTGGCCCTCCTGCCGAGTAGGTGGCGGATGGTTCCCAGGGTGAGACCTCGGTCTCGGAGCTCGGCGATGAGGCGGAGTCGCTCCAGGTGTCTCTCTCGGTAGACGGCGACCCTGCCCTGGCGGTCCGGTCTCGGGAGCACGTCGACAGACTGGTAGAAGCGGATCGTGCGCACCGACACCCCGGAGCGCGCTGCCAGCTCGGCGAGCCGGTACCCGGGTTCCTCTTCGGGGGTGTCCACCGCCCCAGTGAACCACAGCCCGGCTTGTTTCTGACAGTGATCGCTGTCACACTACGTTAACAGCGATCACTGTCAGAATGGCACTGGTTGCCCGTCAGGAGAGCGCAATGCCATCCGATGCGAAGTCAACCCCGGTGAATCCGGTCAGGAAACGAACGGCTCGGGCGGCCAACGGCCACGCCGACCCGGCGCCGATACCCCCGAGGTCGGACCCGTCGCCCAGCGGAAGCGACATCACCGATCGTCCGTTCCGGCTCCGCACCGCGCGGATCCATGGCCACGACGTCACCTATCGCATGGCCGGTGAAGGCCCGACCGTGGTCCTGATCCATGGCATCGCCGGGAGTTCGACGACCTGGCGCGCGGTGATGCCTGCCCTGGCCGAGCACTACACGGTGATTGCCCCCGACCTGCTCGGCCATGGGCAGTCGGCGAAACCCCGTGGCGACTACTCGCTCGGTGCCTATGCCAGCGGGGTTCGTGACCTCCTGGCCGTCCTGGGCCAGGACCGGGTCACCGTGATCGGCCACTCGCTCGGCGGCGGCGTGGCTATGCAGTTCTCCTACCAGTTCCCGGAGCGAGTCCAACGCCTGGTTCTGGTGGCATCCGGTGGGTTGGGCAAGGAGGTCAGTCCACTGCTCAAGGCGGTCACCCTGCCGGGCGCCGAGTACGTGCTCCCCGTTCTACTCCACCGGCGGATCCGCGAAGTGAGTGAGTCGCCGGGGAGGCTGGCCAGCCGGGTGGGATGGCGACCGAACGACACCCTCGCCGAAGTGTGGCGCAGCTACACCACCTTGACCGATCGCCACGGCCAACAGGCCTTCATCCACACCGTCCGGGCGGTGATCGATGTCGCCGGCCAGCGGGTCAGCGCTCACGACCGGCTCTACCTGGCTCAGGCCCTGCCAACCCTGATCGTCTGGGGTGATCGAGACCGCATCATCCCCGTGGCCCACGCCCACCGTGCCGCCGAGGCCATGCCGGGCGCTCGTCTCGAGATCCTCGAGGGAGCCGGGCACTTCCTCCCTTGGCGGGATGCCCAGCGGTTCCTACCCATCCTCGAGGACTTCCTCGAATCGACGACACCGGCGCACGTGCCTGAAGAGCGCTGGCGGGAACTCCTCGTCAGCGCGCCGACCGACGACGAACCCGAGTAATCCGGTCCCTGATGCCAGAGTTGACTCGCAACGGATTGCTGTTGCAACTTCTGGTTGCATCCAGAGACGCGATGCACGAAGATAACCGACGGGCGGCGGAACCCCGACGAGTGGACCTGGCACCGACTGGTGTCAGGTCCACCATCGTTTCAGGGCTCTGCAATCGAAGAAAACACCGGGCCCGGAGCGGGGCGGCGGAACCTCTCTCGACGAACCCGGTGGATGGTCACGATCTTAAGCTTCTGAAACACCTATTTCAAGTGGAAGAACTTGTCAGATCGATTCGGACTCGTGTCCCCGAGGCGGTGCGGGACCAGAAATCCCCGCTCGGTCAACTGGATTTTTTGATGTCCCGCAGGTACCGACCGGCAAGCTGCCGTGAGATTCCCCAATGTTCGGCTACATCGGAGACGGTCATGCCTTCTTCGATCCCCACGGCAATCAGACTCAACCTTGCCCGATGCCGGATGAGTTCGTAGCGGGACAGAGAATCCGTGAGGCTGAGGCGCCATTGCGCGGCCTTGACCCGTTCGAGTGCGGTGCCCAACTCTCCGACTCTCCCCAAGCCGTCGAGTATCTCCTGGTTGATGCTCACATGACCGTCGAGGTCGTCCCGCAGCTTGGTTGCCGCTTCGATCATCAATTCCATGTCCTTCCGGGCGACTTCTCTCGCCGAGCCCGGTTCGGGTTCTCCAGCCATCCGCCAAGTCTTGCGTGACATCGGGCAATTGGCCAAGACGAGGTTGGCCGTCGAACGGCAGCCGGTGCAACTGTGCAGGTATTTCCCACGGTTGGTTGCGTCAACAACGAAGTGGGAACGAGACCACTGACGTGCGCAACGGCTCGGGGCCGAACACGGTCCAGCCGGGTCGCCCGAGTCTTGTCGGCACCCCACAACACAACCAACCGACCAGCCAAACGAGCCACCCACGTGGCGTCGAAGGCCTGCGACCCCGTGACGGAGCACGACGACCTCAATGGCCAGATCGGAGTTGTCTCGATCTTGAGGTGTGGCCGCCAAAACCCGCATCCCTCAACCGCATGAGACCCGGATTGGGACCTTCGCCCCTGAATTTCCCGCTGGCAGGCTCCTAGGTTGGTGGCTAAGCACGCTGCGTGCGATAGAGCGATTCCACTGACCGTGGGGGTGGTTCCGATGGCTAGTTCAGTGATACCGAGGTTGGCCTCAGAGGTGTCGGTCTCTCTCGAGGGAGTCGGGTCCTATCTACCCGACCATCGGGTCTCGAACGAGGAGATCCTCGACTACCTCCATCCGGTGCGCCCTGATGGCAGGCCTTTGGAGCCCGAGTGGATCGTGAGGCATCTCGGTATCAACGAGCGGCGACTGGACTATGAGTTCGGGGGGGCACGCAAGCGGACCCGGGCCGAAGGGGGAATGTTCGACGGCGACATGGCTCTCCGGGCCGGTCGGAACGCCCTCGCCGACGCCGGCCTGGAGGCCGCGGACGTCGATGTCCTCGTCCATGTCAGCACCACGCCCGACCTCATCGCCTGCCAGGACCACTTCCGGTTCCTGATGACCGAGCTCGGTTTGCGTCGGGACATCGATCTGTTCCATCAGAACCTGGGATGCGCCGGGCTGGCCTCGGGGTTTCGCACCGCAGCGTGTTCGCTCGTCTCGATGGCACCGGCGACCGCCTTGGTGGTGGCGAGCAACTGCCCGTCTGGCTATTTCGGACCCGAAGTCCACGACTACTACTACGAGCACCAAAGCGGCCTCGGATGGTTGGCCCCGCTCATGTTCGCCGACGGAGCCGGCGCATCCGTCTGGCGGTCGACCCCGCGTGACCAGAGCGAAGCTCCAACCGGTTTGCTTTCGGTGCGTTATGAGACCAGCCCCGACATCGGCCTCGTCTCCTATCCCGGGGGTGGTTGCCTCCACCACACATCAACCACCAATGTGGCCGATCACGTCTTCCTCATGGATGGCGTGAAGGTCGCCGAGGTGTTCCCACCGTTGATGGCACGAGACTTCGAGATGCTGCAGGAAGATTGGCCGACCGCGGTCAAGCCGGTCACCGGGACCGATTTCGACGTCGATATCGTGGCCCGCTGGTATCTGCACCAAGCCAACGGTGTCGTTGTCCGGCAGGCGATCAAGGAACTCGGCCTCCCACCCGACCGCGTTCCAATCAGCGTCGATCACTACGGCAACACCTCTGCGGCCAGCACCTTGATCCTGTTGGACGAGGACCGCCGGGCCGGTCGCGTGCAAGAGGGTGATCTCGTGGTCTTCTTGTGGGTGGGCGCCGGCAACGGCGCCATGAACGGATACGCAGCAGCCGTCCTCTGACCCCGCGGTGACTCACTGTCTCCCGCAACCTGGTTCTCCGAATCGCAGTTGGAGAGTCGGGTTCCGCATCCTCTTGGCGACACAGATCCGCCCCGTTCCGTAGGGACGAAGCGGAGTCCACCAACCCACCCACCACCTCCGCCCAACCAGCCGGGACCGACTGATTCACTGGCGGGTGGTTCATGTTCCGAGTGGCAACCGGAGACGCTGAGCGGTGAAGGCGGGCGATTCGGCAAGTCCACTGGCGAGCAGGAGGCGGTCACTGCTGACGAGCGATACGCCCAGGTCGACTGCGGACGCCGCCCACGCTGCGTCGTAGAAGGTGAGGCCATGGATCGCGCCGATATCGGCCGTCCGCCGGAGCCACTCTGAGGTCAGGGCGAGGGGCGGACCGCAGATGACGATGAGATCGTCGAGCTGATCTGCCACGTCGGAACCCGTCCAGCCAAGGGAACGAAGCAGGACGTTCCCCATCTCGTAGAGCGCGAGATCGATCACCCTGCACTCGACGTCCCCGCGTTGGGCAGCATTGCGAATGGCGTGTGCCTCTTCTAGCTCGGACTCTCCCTTGCTGTGGAACCACTTGATGAGGACGGATGTGTCGACGAGGAGTGTGGTCACCGCCGACTGTCACGGTTGCGGCGGACCAGTTCGGCTGCGTCGAAGGGCCCTTCTGCTCGGAACCGTCGTTCGGATCTGGCAACAGCCTCGGCTACGGCGCCCGACTCGGGTCGAGCGAGCTCGCGCCGAGCTGCTGCAGCAAGCAGGGCACTCCGGCTTGTCGAGCGGCGTCGTGCCTCTGTGTCGAGCTCGTGAACCAGATCGTCAGGAAGTGACACCATGACTTTGGCCATACTATGAGTATAGCCACTGGTATTTCCGATGGCGCCCAGAAGAGGCTCCGGCCCAGGTGAACCGAGTATTTCGGCAGCCCACCAACCAACCGGACACGTGGCACCCATAGGCGTCGACGCCTCGACCCGCTCCGTGCGGAGCGCCCATCGGCCCGGCCCTTTGCGGCCCGTCGGGGCGGCGTTGGCGTCAAGCCCGTCGGGATCGCAACCGACCGGTGGTTTCGTTCGAGGGGGGTCGATCACGAAGCAGGCTCCGCTAGATTCGCAACCCTATGTCGGACGTGACTGTCGGCGAAGTCGGATTCCCTGACTTCGCGTGGGCCGTCGGCGAGGAGGGGTCCGATCCCCTGGTACTCGCCGATGGAGTTCCCTATCGGCAGGACCAGTTCGCGCAAAGTGGCCATTACTCCCATGTGGACGTCGACCTTCGCTCGATTGCCGCGCTCGGCATCAAGATCGTTCGATACGGCGCGCCATGGCGTCTGAGTGAGCCAGAGCCAGGCCACTACGACTGGACGCTCTGGGATCGGGCACTGGCCAAATGTGCTGAGCACGGTCTGGAGCCAATCGTCGACCTGTTGCACTTCGGTCTCCCCGACTCCTTCGAGGGATTTGCCGACCAGCGATGGGTCGACTCGTTCTGTCGATACGTCGAGGCATTCCTGAACCGCTATCGAGAACCGCGATGGTTCACGCCGATCAATGAGCCGGGCGTCACGGCAGAGAACTCAGGTTGTCTGGGGATTTGGAACGACCGGCTCGCGTCCAGACGGGATCACACGCGGATCCTGGCCAATATCGTGCTGGCCAACCTGGAGGCCCTGGCGCGCATCCGTGGCGATCGCGACGGCTGGTGGATCGGGTCCGAAGGATTTCCGGTTCCGGTGGCAGTCGAGTCGCAGGCCGATGCCGACGTGCAGGCCTTGCGGGCATGGACGTGGCTGGTATGGGACCTGCACTTCGGACGGGACCCTCTCCCGGCGTCTGCCGGTTATCTCGATTGCGTGGACACCACATTGCTCGAGCGGATCCGTTCTCTCGCGGTCACCGACCGGGTCGTTGCCGGCCTCGACTTCTATCCCACCTCGGTCATTCCCGTTGGGGGTGCTGCCCCCGAGTGGTCCGTCCACGAACGAGTCGCATTCGCCGTTGCTGAGTTTCGACGGTGGCACGACCGATACGACGTCCCCTTCTGGGTGGCGGAGACGTCGAATCTGTCCCTTGGCATCAACGACCAGATTCCGTGGTTACGTTCTCTCACCGATGGACTTCGCGGACTACGCGACGACGGCCGACCGGTACGCGGGCTCTGCTGGTACAGCCGGGGTGACCAATTCGACTGGCAGAGCGAACTGGTGAATCCGAAAGGTGCCGTGACCGAGGTCGGGCTCTTCGACGTTCACCGCCGGGCCAGACCGGTCGCCGCCATCCTTTCGCAACTCGCCTCGGAGGCTTGGTGATGGGTGTGGGGTGGCTGTGCCTCGGTACAGAGCCTTGTCGGCCCGACTGGACCGTGCGTAGGGCCGGTTCGCACGACCACTGCTCCGATGGCGGACCCGACAGTAGGGTGGGGCCCGGAGCGCCGCTGCACGTTGGCCCGCTCGATCGGACTGATCGCGGCAACCGGGCGCAGAGGTACCGGGACGGGCAACGGCCAGCCTAAGGGGGCGTCGGTGGACCGGAGATACTTCCTCAAGGTGCTGGCGGTGGGCACCGGGTCAGCGGCCTTGGTCGCAGACGGGTACCCCCGTCCGACGCCGGCCGGCGCGCAAGCCACGCCAGCCGGGGACACCGCCGACGCGGTGGTATCGGAGTTCATCGCCAACCCGCCCTTCTCGTTCAACTACGCCGGACAGTGGTCGGCGGGTCTCCTGCCACGGTGGCGGGCCGAGAGGCGCAAGATCAGCTCCACACCGGGGCGCTCCGAAGAAAAGGTCACCTGGCGGGCGCCTTCCGGAGAGCTCGAGGTAGAGGCGGTGGTGGTTGTCTACGAGAGCTTCGGGGCCACCGAATGGACGGTGTCCTTCGCCAACCCCTCATCGACCACCTCCCAGCGGTTGAGCGAAGTGCTGGCCGCCGACACCATAATCAACGGGTCACCCACGGCGCCGTATGTCCTTCATCATTTCAACGGCAGTGCGCAGCAAGCCGACGATTACGCGCCGCAGACTTCGCTGCTGACGCTCAGTGAGGCACAACTGCTTTCCCCTATGGGCGGTCGGCCGTCGAACGGCACGTGGCCCTACTTCAATATCGCCTGGGGCGGCCAAGGGGTCATGGTCGCCGTCGGATGGCCGGGGCAATGGACCACCGAACTGCTGGTCGACGAGCAGGAAGGCCTGCGCCTCAGAGCCGGGATGACCTCCGCCGACCCACTGCTCGACAGTTACGAGGACATCGTTGACGCGAGGCTCCTGGACACATCGCTGGAACCGGGTGAGGAGGTGCGGACCCCCCTCATTGTCCTCATGTCGTGGAGCGCCGACAGCTGGCTGCTCGCGCAGAACAAGTGGCGGAGATGGATGATCGACTACAACCTGCCGCGCTTTGGGGGGACTCTCCCCGAGCCCATCATTCCCACGACCGGCGGTCTGAGCCTTCTGCCCAACCACGCAGAAGAACTCTCAGCCATCGAGTCCTATGTCCGGCGGGGGACCACCAGGGACCGCGGTGGCTTCTATACGCATTGGTGGGTGGACGCCGGCTGGTATGCCATTCCGAGCGTCTTACCCCAGAACTGGGGCAATGGTGTAGGGAACTGGTTCCCGGACCCGAAACGCTTCCCGAACGGCATGAGACCGACATTCCAGCGGGCCATGGATCACGGCATGAAATCCGTGCTGTGGAGTGAGCCCGAGCGGGTGGGGGTCGGCACCGAGTTGTTCGAAAAGCACCCGGATTGGCTCACGCCACCGCCGGATCCCGACGCAGACGCAAGCTATCTCCTCGACTTCGGCAACGCCGACGCTTGGGCCTGGTCACTGGAACGCTTCGACACCATCATCACCAACCAGGCCGCCCAGGGCCACGAATTGGACGTGTTCCGCCAGGACTTCAACATGGACCCACTCGATTACTGGAACGCGAGAGACATTCCGGGTCGCATCGGTATGACGCAGGTGAAACACGTGGCCGGCCATCTCGCTTTTTGGGACGAGCTGCGCAAGCGCCATCCGCACCTCTGGATAGACAGCTGCGCGTCAGGTGGCCGTCGCAACGACCTCGAGACGATGCGCCGCTCGATCCCCCTGTTGCGGAGCGATTACCAGTTCGAGCCAACCGGCAACCAGTGCCAGACCTACGGCCTATCCCTCTGGTTCCCCTACTACGGGACGGGCGTGGGGCCCCAGAGCACCAATGACGGCGTCTGGGGTCCGGGCCAGTACGTGGTCCGGAGCTCCCTGGCCCCGAGCTACGCGTCGAGCGTCGACGTGGGCACTGCCAGCGAGGACGACTGGGCACTGCTCCGCACGATGAACGAGGAATTCGTACGGATCAAGGACGACCTGTTGTACAGCGATTTCTATCCGCTGACGGGGTTCAGCCTGGAGAACGACGTATGGATGGCTCTCCAATTCGACCGTCCCGCGGCGGGGAGCGGTGTGGTCCTTGTCTTTCGACGGCCCGACGCCCAGGCGGCAACGATGCGATTCGTCCTGCAAGGTCTGGATGCGGCCCGGCAGTACCGGATCGAGAATTTCGACCGGAGCGGCAACGAACTGACGTCCGGAAAGAGCCTGATGCGCCAGGGCCTGGACATTTCGCTTCCGGACGCGCCGGGCTCGGCCATCGTGCATTACGAGCGCCAGTCCAGCCGGTCGGCATAGGGCAGCAACTCCGAACCGTGGCCCACGGGTACGTCGGGTGCTACGACAGCTTCGGCGGCGTCAGGAACTGGGAACCCCGGGCGCTCCATTCGGCGTACACGGCCCGGATGTCTGCGTCCCGGATATTGAGGAAGCTACCGACGGTCTTGTCCCGCTGGAATGCCGACTCGAGCAGACGGAGATGCTTCCGGGCCGACGGAAGGCCACGGGCCCGACACTAGGACTGCGTCGGCTCCGGAGCTCGGGGCAGGACGAGCCGCTCGACGGCGTCGGCAAAACCCTCCTTCTCGTTGGTCTCCGTCATCCGACGGGCCGCTCGTTGCACCTGAGGGTCGGCGTTACCCATGGCGATGCTCAGGCCTGAGTGCGCGAACATCAAGATGTCGTTGGGCATGTCTCCGATCGTGGCGATCTCATCCCTCGACAGCTTGTATCGCTGTGCGAGGTACCGGGCCACCGCGCCCTTGTTGGCGTCGGGGTGGGTGACGTCTAGGTAATAGGGCTGGGACGGCGCCGCCGTGACGTGATCCCCGAACCGCTCGTGGGCGGCAACTGAAGCCTTCGACACAGCCTCGTGGTCGTCACTCACGCCCACGATCTTCGCCACGTCGCCAGTGAGACCATCGATACCCGTCATGACCGTGGGTTCGAACTTGACCGTCCATGCCTCACGGTCGACATGTGGTCCCTTCGGGTCCGGGACGTACCAGTCGGCACCACGGTAGAGCCACACACTCAGGTCGAAGGAAGCCAGGAGCGCAGCGATGGGACCGACCAGGTGCTCGGGGACCACGCGCTGTTCGATGACGGTCATCTCGCGGTCGACGAGCAGGCCCCCGTTGAAGGCGGCGATGGGCGTCTGCAGGTCGAGCGGCTCGACGAGCATGGCCATTCCCCGAGGAGGACGGCCGCTGGTGATGGCGAAGAGAATGCCGGCATCCCGCAGGCGGTGCACGGCGGCGACCGCCCTGTCGGTGAGGACCTTGTCCTGGGTCACGAGGGTGCCGTCCACGTCGGCCAGCATCAGGCGAATGGGCGGGGGGGTCACGGCGCCGCCCCGGTCTTTCCGCTTGCGGTCGCGTCGCAGTCGTCGATGAGCCTTCGGTAGCGGTCGGCGATGAATGGTGCCGCCTCGATGTCCGAGGACCGGCCCGCAAGGTGATCGACCAGTGCGTCGGGCCACAGGGTCCGCGCTCCTGCGACGACCCGATCCAACCCATCGCACTCGCTCTCCCGGCCACGAACCCGCAGCCCGGGCCGTGCCGGCATGCCTGAAATCTAGGGCTGGATCCACTTCGGTTGCAACGGCGTCGAGCGAGCACCCTGGCCGGCCTGGACAGCCTGACCGGCTCCAATGCGATACCGACCTCAGGTCTCGCCGCTCACGGCAGCTGACGCCATGCCACCACGTCAACGCCCGGTCGGCCCCTGAGAGCTGCTCATCGCGGTTGGTCCGAGGGCCAGAGCTCTGCAATGGTGATCCGGTGACCAGCCTCGTGGTGTCGTCCGGGGGCGACGGCTACGGCTTCCTCGTCGACGAACAGGGGCGGCTGCGCCAGGCCGGGTTCGGGCCGGGCATCGACGCCCATATGGAGCGGCTGCCGGCCCGAGTACCACCGGCGCTGTATCCCCTGGCCTTTCCGGCCTACGACGAGGAGCCGACCCGAGCGCCCTCGCTGCGGGTCACCCATAGTGACGGCACCACGACCACCCGCCTGAGGGTGGAGGACATCCGGGTAGTCGGCCCTCGGACCGACGTCCTGCTGGTCGACCCCGACTGCCCGCTCGAGGTGACGGTGTCCTTCAAGGCCGAGGACCATGGTGTCCTGCGCCAGTGGGTCACCGTCACCAACCGTCAGTCCGGACCAGTCACGCTCCACGAGGTCGCCGCTGCCTCACCCCTACTGGCCGCCGCCTCTCCCCACCTGACCCATTTCGGTGGGGGTGACTGGTCCGCCGAGTGGACCGCCACCACCGAGCCCCTCACGCCGGGCACCAAGGTCGTCGACTCGCGCGGTGGCGTACAGCCCCACCTGCGGTCCTGCCCCTTCTTCTTGCTGGCGGCCGAGGGGTCGCCCGAGGAGTCGAGCGGCGGCGTCCTGGCCGGGGCGCTCGCCTGGGGCGGTAACACCCGGTTCGCCTTCGAGCGTACCGGCACCCCCACCGTGCGCGTCTGGTGCGGGCACAACCCGGCGGGCGCAGAGTACGTGGTCGACCCCGGCGCCACCTTCGTCACCCCCGAGCAGATCTGGATCTGGTCGACGGAGGGTGTGGGACCGCTGAGCCGCCGCCTCCACCGATGGGTGCGCGAGCACGCCACCCGTGACGGTGATCAGCTACGGCCGATCGTCGTCAACAACTGGGAGGCCACCTCCTTCTCCTTCGACACGGAGCGGCTCCTCGGACTTATCGACCACACCGCAGATCTGGGTGCAGAGCTCTTCCTGCTCGATGACGGCTGGTTCGGCGGCACCCATCCCCGGGACGACGATACGGCGGGCCTGGGCGACTGGCAGGTGGACGAAGCCAAGCTGCCCGGCGGCCTCGGTCCCCTCATCAGGCGGGCGGACGAGCGCGGCGTCCGGTTCGGGCTGTGGGTCGAGCCCGAGATGGTCAACCCGTCCTCCGCCCTCCACGCCGAGCATCCGGACTGGGTGGTGGGCCAGCCGACGAGGCGTCCGCGTCGGTGGCGCCACCAGCTGGTTCTCGATGTCCTGCAGCCCGACGTCGCCGACTTCGTGTGCGGCGTGGTGGACCGAGTACTGGCGGAGAACCCGGGCATCAGCTACCTCAAGTGGGACGCCAACCGCCCCCTGACCGATCCCGGGTCCCCGACCCTCGGGGCCGACCGGCAGGCCAATTTCTGGGTCGACCACACCCGGGCCACCTGGCGCCTGATGGAGACCGTGGCCGAGCGCCACCCCGAGCAGACCCTCATGCTGTGCGCTTCGGGCGGCGGACGCGTGGACCTCGGGTCACTGCGCTGGTTCCACGAGGTGTGGCTCTCGGACAACACCGATCCTGTCGACAGGGTGCGGATGCAGTGGGCCGCGTCACAATTCCTGCCTGCCAACGTGGTCGCCGCCCACGTGACCCGGGAAGGCGATCGGCCGATCGCCTTCGGGTGCGCCGTGGCCATGAGTGCACGGTTTGGCTTCGACCTCGACTTCGCGGGTCTCACCGACGACGAGCGGACCGTCTGCCGCCGCGCGGTGGAGCTGTACCGTCAGATCCGACCACTCGTCCAACAAGGGGACGTGTGGCGGTTGGTCCATCCGGGTGCGAGCGCCGCGCTCGCCTACGTGTCCGCCGACGGCGATCAGGCGGTCGTCTTCGCCTTCCAGCTCACCACGCGCACGGGCGACCCCGGACCACTGCGTCCGGGTGGCCTCCATCCGGACCGGACCTACCAGGTCGTCGCCGTCGATCTCGCAGGCGGCTCCGACACGACTCGGACCGACGGGGGGCGACAACGGGGGGCGGTCCTCATGACAGAAGGTCTGGGGTGGCCGTTGAGCGAACCCTGCACCGCCCGCATCTGGGTGCTCCAGTCGGTGTAGGCGCAATGGGCAACCCCAACTGGCCGGGCCTGCTGCCACGATCCACCCGTCACCGTGACTGCAACGGGTGCCGACGCTGGCAACCGGCCCGGCTGAGCAGGCGTGCGTCCGACCGCACGGGACGAAGGCCTTCAGCCCTCGGGAGCGGTCGGCACCCGATCCCGATCGGCGACGACCGAGGCGAGGGGGAGGAACGAGCGGGAGGGCAACGGATGCCCAGCGAGCGCTCCTATGATGCAGGCGACCTATCGAGTCGACCGTGGAGGCACGATGGCAGATCCTCGGAGGCCGCTGCGGATACCGCCCGTCCCGCCGGCAGAGCGTACGGGCCAGATCCGTGAACTACTCGACCAGGTACACGTCGGGACCGGACCTGACGCCAACATCTTCGCCACGTTGGTCCGGGCGCCGGGCCTCTACCGACGGTGGCTCCCGTTCGGCGGGAAGCTGCTCGCCGGCAAGCTGCCGGCCCGGGACCGGGAGCTCTTGATCCTGCGGACCGGTTGGAACTGCGGAGCAGAGTACGAGTGGGCCCAGCACGCCCGGATCGCCCTCGACTGCGGCCTCACTTCCGAAGAGGTCGGACGAGTCGCGCTCGATCGGACCGACGACGGATGGTCGCCGTTCGATGCGACACTCCTGCGAGCTGCCGACGAACTGCATGCGACCTCGACGATCTCTGATCCCACCTGGGCAGACCTGGCCCAGCGGTACGACACCGAGCAGCTCATCGAAGTGCCGATGGTGGTGGGCCACTACCACCTGGTCGCCATGGCCCTCAATTCCTTCGGCGTCGAGCTCGACGACGGCCTCGAGGGGTTCCCGGGGTGACCGAGGCCCAGCATCGACCCGGTGCCCGGGGTCACCTGCTCGAAGGCCGGCGAATCCTGATCGTCGGGGCCGGCACGCGACCGAGCGAGGACGCCGACCCTCCGGCCGGCAACGGAAGGGCCATCAGTGTCCGCTGCGCAGCGGAGGGTGCATCGGTCGCATGCCTGGACATCAGCCGCCCCGCTGCCGCCGAAACGCTCTCGATGGTGGAGGCGGCCGGTGGAGTAGGGATCGCCGTCGAGGCCGACGTGACGGATGCGGCGGCATGCCTCGAGGCCGCGTCTGAGGCGGTGGAGGGACTCGGTGGCCTCGACGGTGTCGTGCTGAACGTGGGCATCGGACTCGGCATGGGGCTGGCCCATACGACGGCCGAACAGTGGGACCAGACCTTCGCCGTCAATGTCCGATCGCACTTCTTGTTGAGCCAGGCGACCCTGCCCCCGTTGTCACAGGCCGGGGACAGTGGCTCGCCGGCCGCCATGGTCTTCGTGTCCTCGGTGGCCGGTCTCAAGCCGGGGAGTCGCATCCCGGCCTACGACGCGTCGAAGGCCGCGCTGGCCGGGCTGTGCCGACAGGTGGCCTCCGAGGGAGCCCGACACCATGTGCGGGCAAATGTGGTCGCCCCCGGCCTCGTCGACACCCCCTTGGGTCGACTGGCCTCGGCGGGCAGGCCCAGCCGGGCCGCGACTCCCGTCCCCCTCGGCCGGATGGGCACCGCGTGGGAGGTGGCCAGTGTGGTGGTGTTCCTCCTGTCCGACGAGGCGAGCTACGTGACCGGCCAGGTGCTTGCGGTCGACGGGGGGCTGAGCAGCCTCATCTGAGCGATCGTCCCGCGACGGGTGACGGCTCTCGGACGGCCGACCACCCACCGGGAGCCTGATCCCCCGCCGCTCAGCCCATGCGAGTTGTCCCGACTCCGGGGAGATGTCGCTCGGCGACGGCGTCGATGCTGAACCGGCCGGCGCCGAACACCACGATCACCAGGGCCAGCACGGCGAGCGCCAGGTTCAATTGGTAGCCGGGGGGAGACGACGCCGAATTGATCCCGGTGGCCCAGGTGACGGTGATCATCGCCATCACCATGTCGCCGAACAGTGCGAGCCCGGCGAGCCGTGCGGCGAGGCCGAGGGCGAGGGCGATGCCACCACCGAGCTCGATCACCCCGCCGAGGACTGCGAAGAACCCACCCGGATGGAGGTGAGCGGTCTCGGAGAAGTAGAGAGCGGTCCGGTGGATTCCCGGTCCGTCGAACCACCCGAAGAGCTTGCCGCCCCCGTAGTAGATGAAGATCCAGGCGAGCGCGGTGCGCACGGCGACAAGTGCGAGGCCAGCGGGGAGCTTCGGGGTGCGGGTGCTGACCACGGCCGCCAACAACCCACGACCGCCTCGACGGGCTGGCATCGAGACCGTCGCCATCAGCCGAGCACCGGCTCTTCGGCCGTGCCTCGGCCAGCCCGGTCCACGGAAGGTGTCGATGGGTGGGAGGTCCGATCGACCATCTCCCCCCGCCAACGGGTTCCTGTCCGAAGGGTCGGGGGGTTGGCGAGTTCGTCCATGGGGCGGAACGGAGCGACCAACTGAGCGGCGAAGACCGACAGATGACGCGGTCGATCTCCCGCCTGTTCGACGACCAGCGGCCGACCCGGAAGTCCGGTCTCGGTCCTGATCGTCGCCTCTGTCGGGAACACCGCCCGTCCGAAGAGCTGATCCCAGATCGTCAGCGCGAAGCCCAGGTTGACATCCTGCGGTCCGTCCAGCTTGTGGTGGATTCGGTGGTAGTTGGGACTGACGAAGACCCGTCCGAGCAACCCGAAGCCCAGGTTGGTGTTCGAGTGCGCGAAGGCCACGACGCCGCCGTAGAGGACGAGGAGCGTTGTCGGTAGTGCGCCGTTGGCAACGAGCACGATCCCCGGGAGCAAGGCGATGAGGTAGGAGACATGGATCAACGGATGGGTCCGAAAGACGGTCATCACACTCATGTCCTCTTGCGAGTGGTGAAGCTCATGGAAGCGCCAGAGCACCCTGACCCGGTGATTCCCCAGGTGGGCAAGCCAATTCAACCCGTCCATGGCAACGAAGATGGCGGCAATCGCAGCCCATCGCGGCACGGTACCGACCCTGGTCAAGACGATCCACGGAAAGGCCTGGTGGACCACCTCGGAGAAGGAAAGGGTGAGCGCGATCACCAGCGGCACGACGAGCGTCGCGTTCAGCACCATGTACAGCAGGTCCTGGCGGTAACCGCGGGCGAAGATCGGCCTTCGTTGAGCGGGCCGCACCCGCTCCACGACGAGGAGGACCCCGACGATCCCGAGGGTCATCGGACCGGACACGACAACACGAAGGCTGGCGATGGAACCGGCGAAGTTCGCTCCCCCCCAATGGCTCGCCCAACCGACCCAGACGAGGACCGCGGCAATACCGGCAACGGATAGCGCCGGGAGGTAGACACGCGACGCTGGCGCGAGCTTCGCTCCGTTCGCTCCCCGTGGTCGTCGTCGCACCACCGGAGCGATGGAGTGAACCGGTGCGACTACGAAGGAGGGCATGACGACCTTTCCGTTCCCTGCTCGGGCGCTAGAACGACACTCCCCCGGTCCCGGCGGTCGAACCGCCGGAGCCAGAACCGGTGCCGGCGCCGCCGCCGGACCCGGAGCCAGGACTGGTGCCAGTACTCGACTGGGCCGGCTTGGCCGTCACGACGACGGACCACGTACCCCAGGTGTCGCCCACGTTCCCGTGCACCTGTCCGGCAGCCTTGTCACCGACGAACCAGTAGAGCGCCTTGCCGGAATAGGTGACCTGCAGGGCCCCGTTGGCCCGCTTCACCGTGCCCAGCTTGGCGGCGTTCACACCGTTCCCGGCCTTCGCCTTCTTCGACCCCTTGGGCAGCAGGACCTCGGGCCAGACCTTCAGGCATTTCGCGGTGCAGGGCGTCTTGCTCGCCTTGAGGGTGTAGACGGTCTTACCGCTCACCAGGATCGTGCCGAACTTGGCGTTCTTGTTCGTCGAGATGACGCTGGCGGTTGCCGCGCCTGCTGTGCCTGAGGCGACGGCAGATGCGGAGAGCCCGCCGACGGCCAGGATGGCGGCGCCGATGCGCCCGACCGGGATTCGGCGGGTGTGTCCTCGGTGTTGCCTCGACTGCTTCATCGTGCTCTCCTCGTTCTGCTCGCTTCCGTGACCAAGTACTACGCACGGACCGGGCAAAGAATTCACTCCCGGATGATTTGTGCGCGAGCGGCCGCAAGAACGGCCCGTTCCGGGCGGCGGGAGCGCACGCCGTCCTCGGGTGCCCTCAGGCAAGATGCAGGCACTCGGCTTGGGCGACTATCGGAGAGAAGCGGGCGTTCAGAGATGCCCCCAGACGTTCGAGCATCTCTGCCGGCCGATCCACCACGCCGATCTGCACCATCCGTCCGCCGCGCCCGCATCACGTCCGTCCATCGGCCTGTTCATCGGTGAGATCGACAGCGAACTCGTGGATGGTGTTTCTGGCAGTGATCAGCACCCGAGCCTTCGATTCACCCGGTGCGTCCCTGAGTCGGGCCAGCTCGGTCGCCACCGCGTGGCGGGAATCGTTCAGCTCGGTGCACCGCTGCTTCCAGTAGTCCCGCTGCATGGACAACTGCGACACCTTGCCCTGGAGCCTCCTCATCGATTCGGCGCTGCGGGAGCTCACTCCCGGTTCTGGGAGCACGCCCCTGCCGACCTGGGCGGTCACCTTGTATCTCATTGTTGCCACTCTCCGTTCTCGGAGTCGTCGGGGTCTGGGAGCGGGCCCGTCGCAGCCCGGAGGCGAAAAGGGGGTGGCGTCGGCTGCGCGGCGACCAGTCGATGGGCCGTATGGGATCCCCGGCGGCTTCTCCCGGCCGTTGCCTTCACCCACTTCACCCACATCACCCACAATCTGGGATACGACCCGGTGTCCCCAAGCGTTCAGATCTTCCGGCTGAGCGACAACGAGCGTCGGGCTCCCCCGGGCATCCGGCGCCTCCCGGTGCCCCGGTGGCCACGCCGTCATGAAGTTGGAAGGGGAGGCTCGAGGCGCCGACGAAGACCTGCTCAGCGGTAGCGGGGGCCCACCGGTCCACCTCACCGATCGCCCGTTGAACATCCTGGCCACTGCATGGGTATTCCATGGTGTGACCAATACATTCGATGGGGTGGCCAATACATTCGATGGGGTGACCGCCACGCTTCCGCCTGGCCGGACCGACCTTCGGAATACCGAGCCGGTCTCGGCCAACGTCGACTCGGGTGGCTACGGACATTGACCTCCGTTTCGGTGCATGATCGGGGCATGGCGAGTGGTCCGGATGCGGCCGACTCAGAAGGCCTGCGCACTGCGTACCTCTCCTACGGTGGCGAGTTGCTCGGTTTTGCTCGGCGATTTCTCCGGGATCCTCATCTTGCCGAAGAGGCCGTCCAGGAGACGTTCGCCCGCGCTTGGCGATCCCGTGACTCGTTCAACAGCGAGCTCGGTGCTCTGCGCGGATGGCTCTTCACCATCGAGCGTCGTGTCCTGATCGACATGGCCCGCAAGCGGTCCGCGCACCCGACCCAATCGATCGAACACGAGCCGATTGCCCAGGTGGACGAGATCGAACGTGCCCTGGTGGGTTGGCAGGTCGAAGAGGCAATCCGTCGTTTGCGGCCGGAACACCGCCAAGTACTCGTCCGGACCTACTTCGGCCAGCGCTCCGGGCAAGAGCTGGCCCGGGAGTTGGGGATCCCCCAGGGCACCGTGCGCAGCCGCCTCTTCTATGCCCTGCGCTCGCTGCGCCTGATCATGGACGAGATGGGGTGGGAGTGGTGACACCGGATCAAGACTGCGAGTATTGGGAAGGGCTGCTGGCCGTCGAAGCGGTCGGGCAGATCGACGAGGCCGACCGCTCGGCCCTCCACTTGCATCTCGTGGACTGCGAACACTGTCGGACAGTCAGGACGGAGCTTTCCGAGGTCGTCGGCGCCCTGGCTCTGGCTGAAGCATCGACATTCGACGACTCCACCATCGCCGCCTCGACCGGGTCGAAAGAGGCGCGCCCATCAGCGCTCGACGACACCGTACTGGGCATGCTGGCCGCACCGGACCCGGACAGCGTCCGTCGAACCCGTCATGTCCGGCGAGTGTGGGCAGGCCTGGCGGTTGCCGCTGCGGTGCTCGTGGTCGTCGGCACCCTCGGCTTCCTCCACCATCCAGGCCCGGCCACGCGGACCGTGGCCCTTCGCGGGCCGGGCGGCAGCCACGGAACTGCGGTCTTGGTCCCCCAGGCATGGGGAACGGCAATCGAGCTCACTGACTTCGGCGAGGGTGCGAGCGAGATCCTCACCGTTTCGATGCGGACGGAATACGGTCACCTCTGGCGGGCCGGCACGTATCGCTCGACGGCAACAGGAGCAGTGAAGGTGACGCTGGCCTGCGCCTTGCCGGTCGCACAGATTGACACCATCGCCATCACCAATTCCGCCGGACACGAGGTTCTGCACAGTTGAGTGGCCGCCGGTGCGTCGGTAGTGCCGAGTCGGCGATCGGCGCCTCATGGGCCCACCCAGGGCCGAGGCCGGTGGTCCGGGGCGATCGTGGATGCGGGCCGGGGGAACAGGCCGACAGCCACTCACGGCATCCACGCACTGCACAGGCGGGCCTACGAAGCGCCGTGGATGGGTGAGTGATGGGGCGCAGTGGGGCGTTGACCGCTTTACATGATCTGTCCACCACGGAGAGAGAGGCAATTCCGGTAGGTGAACAGCGGGCGAAAGCGGTTCGTATTCACAGGTGCCAGTGATGAGCCCCACTCGGCTGAGTGACCGTCACTCGACTGACCGAACTTCGACGAGGAGGATCGACCCATGGCGATGGCCTCGCTCGTAGCCCTCATGGGTGCGGGATCTACCAGGAAGCTGGTTGACTCCATTGACACCGGAGCATCCCCCAGTGCCGAGCCGTGACCAGCAATCTCGGCAACCGGTAGTCCGGGTCCGGCAGGGAGTCTGGACCGTGCCCTCCATCAACCTCCGCACCACGGCCTCCATCAACGTCCGGCTACGGAACGAGGCGACCGGGTCGGGCTCCACGTGCCGGCGAATCCTCGAGGCGCTGCCTGCCTGGTTCGGCGTTCCGAGGTCATTCGAAGACTGCGTCGCCGCTTCTGATCGACTTCCAGCAGCCATCGCTTCGGTGGGGAACGACGATGTCGGGATACTGACGTGGCTCATGCACACCCCGTTGGTCGCCGAGGTGTACGTGTTGGGCGTGGTGCCCGACTTCCACCATCAGGACGTCGATCGGCGGCTGCTCTGCCATGTCGAGAGCTCGATTGCGAAGTGCGGCGTCAACGTCTTGCAGGTCAAGACGTTGAGCCCCCGGACACCCGACGACGGCTACGAGAGGACCAGGTCCTTCTACCTCTCGTGTGGATTCCGTCCGGTGGAGCGGGTCACGGACACCCGGGGCCAGAAGAACCCGGCACTGGTCATGTTCAAGCCGGTCCGCAGATCGATCCCGGTTCACCGCGCTGTCAGATCGGCCGGGACCTCGTCGAGAACGTGACCCGTCCCGAGCCCCGGGGGTTCTCCGTCATGGGGTGTCGCTCTCGATCAGGCGCTCGGCGCCAGAGACGATGTCAGCCGCTGCCCAGTCCTCTGCTTCGTCGCACAGGCGATCGAGGGCGACGAGGTAGTCCGTCGGATCATCGCCACGGACGATCATCTCCATGACATCCGCCATCGCCCACGCACAGGCGATCTCTTCGGGGTCCTCGGAGGTGCGGACGATGTACCGCCAGTCCTCGACCATGGCCGTGATGTCGCTCGGGGGGACCGAGGCGAGGAGCGTCCGACAGGCCGCCTCCATTCGATCGAAGGAATGCGGAGGAGGATCCTTGCTATCCACGGAGG
>Ga0182030_10006137_pt1 | contig 25393 bp, 19 predicted proteins | sample 812S3MmetaG_FD_121299 | JGI IMG/M metagenome (GOLD analysis project Ga0182030, IMG submission 121299) | Permafrost microbial communities from Stordalen Mire, Sweden - 812S3M metaG (Illumina Assembly) | ecosystem: Environmental > Terrestrial > Soil > Wetlands > Permafrost | place: Sweden...
TGAGCGATGCAAACAAAAAAATCAATGATGATGGTTTTTCTTTATTTGGGATCTTTTTTATGATGATGTTATTCAAAGGTGTGTTCGCAAGCCTGGCAGGGCCGGCGCCGAATTACGACATGCAAAAAGTATTGAGCACACGATCCCCCCAGGAGGCAAGCAAAATGAGCGGGTTTGTTTCTATCATTTTACTGCCCATCCGTTACACAATGGTAATCGGATTAACCGTACTGGCGCTTTTGTATTTCAACCAGATCAATGGCAGCCTTCAGACACCTGCCGGCACAGATTTCGAGAAAATATTGCCTGCAACCATCAACAATTTTTTGCCTGTCGGCCTGATGGGTCTGGTGCTCACGGGATTGCTTGGCGCGTTTATGGGAACGTTCTCGGGAACACTGAATGCAGCGCAGGCTTACATCGTGAATGATATTTACCTGAAATATATCAACCCGGATGCTTCTTCCAAAAGGACGATCAGAATGAATTACCTCGCCGGGCTGGTGGTAGTGGCCACAGGAGTTGTGCTTGGCCTCTTTGTAAAAGATGTAAATACTGTTTTGCAATGGATTGTGTCGGGATTGTATGGTGGTTATGTGGCATCCAATGTGCTTAAATGGCATTGGTGGCGCTTTAATGCAAATGGCTTTTTCTGGGGCATGCTTGCAGGCATTGTTCCCGCAATCGCACTCGCAGTATTAAAATCTTTAGATGTGCTCAGCGGGTTGGATCTTTATTACTGGCCGATATTATTTGTATTATCTCTCGCAGGTTCTGTTATGGGCTCTTACTCTTCGCCACCAACGGATATGGGTATCTTAAAATCATTTTACAGGTCAGTCCGCCCCTGGGGCTTATGGAAACCAGTGCATGAAATTGTCATAAAGGAAGACCCTTCTTTTGAAGGGAATAAAAATTTCAGTATAAATATGTTTAATGTGGTGCTTGGTATCATTGGCCAGCTATGCCTCACTATTTTACCTATGTATATCGTGCTTTGGATGGAACTGCCTCTGTTCATAACCATTGTATTGTTGTTTGTGATTATCATGATATTGAAAAAGACCTGGTGGGACAGGTTGAAAGAATATTAATGTAATTAATTAAAAACTCACAATGGAAAATTCATTTGAGAAGCGATTAGAAAAGCTTCAGAAAAAATTCGAAAAGCTGGTAACTCAGCCTAATAAAATCAAAGAAGCTGGCAACGGCATTTTCGACCGTTATCATAACCCGATACTGACGTCAGAACATATCCCAATATTCTGGAAATATGACCTGAACGAGACAACCAATCCATATCTTATGGAGAGGTTCGGAATTAATGCTGTTTTCAATGCAGGTGCAATGAAATGGCACGATAAATATATTTTGGCTGCAAGAGTGGAGGGCACTGACCGTAAATCTTTTTTTGCAATCGCTGAAAGCCCCAATGGTGTTGATCATTTCAGGTTTTGGGAATATCCTGTATGGATGCCGGAAACTGATGAGCCTGAAACGAATATTTATGATATGCGCCTGGTTCATCATGAAGATGGTTGGGTATATGGCATATTTTGTGCCGAACGAAAAGACCCTGATGCGCCTGCGGGCGATCAATCCGCGGCCATCGCTCAATGCGGCATAGCAAGAACAAAAAACCTGAAACGATGGGAGCGGCTGCCCGATTTAAAAACGCCGTCCCCTCAGCAGCGCAATGTGGTGTTGCATCCCGAATTCGTGAATGGCAAATATGCATTTTATACCAGGCCGCAGGATAGTTTCATTGATGCCGGAAGTGGTGGTGGTATCGGCTTTGGCCTCAGCGATTCTATTACAAATGCAGTGATCGAAAAGGAAATAGTGATCGATAAAAGAGTTTATCATACTGTATATGAACTGAAAAATGGCCTTGGGCCCGCGCCTATAAAAACCAAACTTGGATGGCTGCACATGGCTCACGGTGTCCGCAACACGGCATCGGGTTTTCGTTATGTGTGCTATCTGTTCATGACTGATCTTTCGGACCTTACCAGAGTCATATACAAACCAGGTGGCTATTTTATAGCGCCGGAAGGCGAAGAAATGATAGGAGATGTTTCAAATGTACTGTTCAGCAATGGATGGGTGGCGGATGAAGACGGGAGTGTTTTTATTTATTATGCATCTTCAGATTCACGGATGCATGTGGCTGTTTCTACTATTGACAAATTGCTTGATTATGTAATGAATACGCCTCCGGATGGCTTCACTTCATCTGCCTCAGTAAATACATTGAATAAAATTATTGACAACAATAAAGCATTTATTCATGAAGGTGGATTTGTCGGTGTATAAAAAGGAAACTACGGCGGAGCTGACCGATATTCTTTCATACTGGGCAAAATATACATTGGATGAAAAGCACGGAGGGTTTTATGGTAAAGTGGATAACAATAATTCCCCCGATCCCGAATCTCACAAGGGATCAGTATTGAATAGCCGGATTCTTTGGGCATTCAGTGCCGCGTATGATTATACAAAAAACTCAGGGTATTTGTTAATTGCCGAAAGAGCTTATGACTATATAGTCAATCATTTTATTGATAAAGAATATGGGGGCGTTTACTGGAGCGTTGATTATAAAGGGGAAATACGGAATGCCAGAAAACAAATATATGGACAGGCATTTTGCTTATATGGTTTGAGCGAATATTATAAAGCAGTTCCGGAATCCAAAATCTTGGACGCGGCAATTCATCTTTTTAAAATAATGGAGCAATATAGTTTTGATAAGAAACGAAAAGGCTATTACGAAGCATTCAGCAGAGAATGGAAACCATTGTCAGACCTTCGCCTGAGCAAGAAAGATGCAAATGAAAAGAAAACAATGAATACGCATTTGCATATTATTGAAGCTTACGCCAATCTTTATGAAGTATGGCCGGATCATTTTTTGAAGACGCAAATTGAAAATCTGCTGGAAGTTTTTGTAAAATATTTTATCAATAACCAGTCGGGGAATTTGAATTTGTTTTTTGATGAGGAGTGGAATCCAAAATCCAATATCATTTCCTATGGTCACGATATTGAAGCGGCGTGGCTTTTGCAACATTGCGCTCAGAAAATAAATAATCAGGAACTGATTAGCGAAATGGAACAGGCTGCCATGAAAATCGCTCACGCAGTGCTTGAAGGGTTAGATGCTGACGGTGGCCTCTGGTATGAGCATAATACTAATCATCTGATACGGGAAAAGCATTCCTGGCCACAGGCAGAAGCGATGATCGGTTTTATGAATGCATATCAGATAAGTAATGATGAGTCGTATCTTGAAAAATCTTTTGATAGCTGGCAATTCATAAAAAAGCATATAAAAGACAACAAAAACGGCGAATGGTTTTGGGGAGTGAATGCAGATAATTCAATCATGGAGGGTCAGGACAAAGCGGGTTTCTGGAAATGCCCGTATCATAATACCCGTGCTTGTCTGGAGACAATCAAGCGTATCCAATTTTTGTTACGGAAACATTGAACCTTTCGATCACATCATTTAAATCTTATTTTTAGACATAATAATAACCTGACAACATCATGAAAACGATTGCAGCCATTTTAGCAGCGCTAATATTCTCGCAAATCACTTTTGCGCAAATCAAATTGACTGACCAGCAAAAAGCAGATGCTATTTTAAAGCAAATGACACTGGACGAAAAAATAGGTCAAATGACGCAGGTTACACTTGGGGTTGTTTGCTCTCAGCAGGACGGGATACTTGATACGGCTGCATTACGTAAAGCGATACAGCATTATAAAGTAGGCTCGATTTTAAATGTGACTGGCCATGCGCTGACAGTAGATCAATGGCATGTTGTGATCACACAAATCCAGGATGAAGCAAAAAAAACACGGTTGCACATCCCCGTTATTTATGGTCTGGATGGCATTCACGGGCAAACATATACGCTGGATGCCACTTTATTTCCTCAGAGCATCGCAATGGCAGCTACCCGAAACCCGGATCTGGTAACAGGAGCAGCAAAAGTGACAGCAAAAGAATTACGTGCCTCAGGTGTTCGCTGGAACTTTGCACCAGTGCTGGATTGCGGCCGCCAGCCATTGTGGTCAAGATTTCCTGAAACCTATGGCGAAGATGTTTATATCGGCAAATCAATGGGTTCTGCAGCAATCAAATCATATGAAGAAGATGGTTTGCGCAGCCCAACTGCCGTTGCCAGTTGCATGAAACACTATCTTGGTTATTCAGCTTCACGCACAGGAAAAGACAGAACACCTATCTATTTGCCTGAGATCGAAATGCGGGAATATTACCTGCCGCAATTCCGCGAAGCGGTGAAAACAGGTTCATCTACGATCATGATCAACTCAGGAGAAATCAACGGCACTCCCGTGCATGCCAGTAAATACCTGCTCACCGATGTGTTGCGCAGAGAGCTCGGTTTTGAAGGCTTGATAGTGACCGATTGGGAGGACATCATCAGGCTGCATACGCGTCACAATGTAGCCAGCACACCACGTGCCGCTGTTGTGATGGCTGTAAATGCAGGCATCGATATGAGCATGGTGCCCAACGATTTTTCTTTTTTTGATTTGCTGAAAGAAGCCGTGCAGAAGAATGAAGTGCCAATGAGCCGGATTGATGATGCGGTGAAAAGGATTTTATTATTGAAATTGAAAGTGGGTCTCTTTGAAAATCCTTACCCGGAGGGAGCGGCATCAGCAAATTTCGGAAAACCCGAATACCAATCACTCGCATTAGACGCAGCACATGAAGCAATGACATTATTGAAGAACGAAAATAATATTTTGCCGCTTTCAAAGAATAAGAAGGTTTTGGTTGCAGGTCCTGCGGCACAAAGCATCAGCGCATTGAACGGTTGCTGGAGCTACACATGGCAGGGCAAAGATGAACAATGGTATCCGAAAGATAGCAAGACGATCGTGCAAACAATCACAGATAAAATTGGCGCAACAAATATCATTACAACCTCCGCGAAAGGCTTTGATAATGCCGCGAATTTTGATGTTGATAAACTGAAAGCTGCCGCAGTCAATGCAGATGTGATTGTTTTATGCCTCGGCGAAAACGCTTATGCTGAAAGCCCGGGCAACATTCGGGACCTGGTTTTGCCCGAAGATCAGTTGAACCTTGCAAAAGCCGCAGCATCCACAGGCAAACCGGTGATCTTGGTATTATCAGAAGGGCGTCCGCGTTTCATTACATCCATCGAGCCACAGATGAAAGGGATATTGATGGCCTACTGGAGCGGAAGAAAGTCTGCCGAAGCAATTGCGGATGTGCTGTTTGGCGATTACAATCCTGATGGCATACTTCCTTTCAGCTATCCGAAAAGTATGGGGGAAATAGTGTTGTATGACAGAAAGCCAACAGAAGATGTAAGAGAAGTATTCAACGACAATGTGAACGGCGGCTATGATCCTTTATTTCCTTTTGGGTGGGGCCTGAGCTATACAACATTTGAATATGGTGACATTAAGCTAAGCTCAGATAAACTGAAAGGCAATGAAAAATTAACTGTCAGCGTCACGGTGAAGAATACCGGAACAAAAGACGGCAAGCACGCAGTTGAATTATATTCTCATGAACAATATGCAAGCATCACCCCGAACATGAAGCGGCTTCGTGCATTCAGAAAAATATTTTTGAAAGCCGGGGAGCAGCAAACTGTAACATTCATCATTGATAAAAATGATCTGGCATTTGTGAACGCACAATTAAAAACAGTCACAGAGGCGGGAGAATTCGATTTGATGATTGGCAGTAAAAAGGCAACGGTTCTCTATGAACAATAAGACTTGAATAACATCAGATTTTATTGGGTAATAGAATCATTTATTCATAGAGAACTTGCATTTCACTATCATATCGGATATCTGATGCTGGAGGGTTCATCACGAATCATTCTGCGACCTTTCGTTTGCTCAAATCATCCTGCCATTCTTATCTGGCAGTAATATCCCGGATTTTTTAGCTCCCGCTATTTTAACAAATGCCTTTCAGACATATATTCCCCTCTTTCAGATATTCTTATCTGTGATTATCTGAAACAACTTTGCATAGTGAATTGAAACAATTAATGCGAAGCAATCATGGATAAATTAATGAACGATAAAGTTGCTATTGTGGCGGGCTCTTCCAGATTTGTAATTCACTCCATTGTAAGAAGTTTGTTATTGGAGAGTGCTACAGTCATTGTGCCTGCAAAAAGCGTCGGTGAAATTTCCATGCTTAAAGAATGCGTGGCAGATATCAATACGGCGAGACTGGTTACCCTCCTTACCGATTATCCGGATTATGACAAAGCTTTTGAAGTGGCAGAAAGCATCACAGACCAATTCGGAAAGATAGATCTTGCTGTGATTTGCTTTGATACGCCTGAATCCGGAAGCGTGCTCACAGAGACAGATATTATGGACTGGGAGAAAATGATTGACCATAATATTACCGCCTTCTTTATCGCGGCACGTGTAGTGCTCGGAAGTATGAAAGAAAGCAAACACGGGATGTTCATCAGCATCAACAATATCACGGATGCTGACAATAGCTGTCGTTCTGTACTCGCAGATCTGTCATCGGGCATGCAAACAGAAATGGCTAAAGTTTTTTGTGAAGAAGTAAAAGGTTGCAATATAAAATGTTATCATTTGGCGGTGGCTCATCTCACAAAACCATCACCGAATAACAGTTCAGCCAAAGAAAAAAATGGAATTGCTGACGATAGCATTGGAAGTTTCATAATAAAATTATTCAATGGTGAATCGCAATATGCCGGATCCCTGCTACAAATGCTTTCGGTTAATACGGTTGATGACCATGTGTTTATTCGCCCATAGCGCTGCATCAAAGTTCAAAAAAATAATGGGTAGTCCCAATGGCAAATCACTGCCATTTTTACTGCGCACAAATATCAAGTATATGAAACACATATTTTTTTCGATTATTTCATTCATCTTTTTAGCCAGCTTATCTGCAAGCGCACAGGATGGGTGGGTGCTGAAAAAAGACAAAGACAGCATTAGGGTATATAGCCGGAATAGCAGCCAATATAAATTCAATGAAATAAAAGTTGAAATGACAATCAAAGCAACGCTATCCGAGATGGCTTCGCTCATTCTGGATATTGATAATTACAGCAAATGGTCACGCAATCTCAAAACGTCCTATGTGTTGAAACAAGTGAGCGATAATGAACTCTATTTTTATACCGAAGTAAATTCGCCATGGCCAGCCAACAACCGCGATCTGATTGTTCATCTTAAAGTTATGCAGGATCCTGCAACAAAAATAATGACAATAAAAGCTGTTGGAGTACCTGATTTTATACCTGTAAAAAAGAACATTGTGCGCATCCCTTTTTCCAATGAGACCTGGACCATAGCACCTGTTGATAAGTCAAATATCAGGGTCACTTATTACCTGCAAATTGACCCAGGTGGCGATGCACCCGCATGGATGGTCAATCTTTTTGCGGCCAAAGCACCGCTTGAAAGCTTTAAATACCTGGCTATGCTGGTGCAGCAGCCAAAGTATCAGCAGTCTGATATCGCTTTTATAAAGAACTGATAGACATTAATGATTGCTTGCCTTTTAAAGATTGGATGAATGAAATATGGTTGCTGAAAAAGAAAGGCTAAAAAATAGTTTATGGAAAAAATGGGGTCCTTATGTCAGCGACCGCCAATGGGGCACTGTCCGGGAAGACTATAGTGCAGAAGGTGATGCATGGAACTATACAACTCATGATATGGCCCGCAGCAAGGCATGGCGTTGGGGCGAAGAAAGTATAGCAGGTATCTGTGATGATGAACAATTGCTATGCTTTGCTGTAGGTTTTTGGAATAAGAAAGGCGCGATTCTAAAGGAAAGGTATTTTGGGCTGACGAATCATCAGGGAAATCATGGTGAGGACGTGAAAGAATTGTATTATTACCTCGACAACACACCATCCCATTCTTACATGAGGATGCTCTATAAATATCCGCAGCAGGAATTCCCTTATCGGCAGTTGATTGAAGAAAATAAAAAACGCACAAAAGAAGAAGCAGAATTTGAAATTATAGATACTGGCATTTTCGATGATGATAAGTATTTTGACATCTTTATTGAATATGCAAAAGAGTCGCCTGACGATATCCTGATTCGTATCACTGTTCACAACCGCGCAAACGAGTCTGCTTCTCTCAATCTTATCCCGTCGTTATGGTTCAGGAATACCTGGGCATGGGGGTATGATGATTACAAACCTCAGTTGTCTGCTACTGCCCAAAACATCATTGATGTCTATCACAAAAACCTCGGGCAGTATTATCTTTTCAGCGAAGGTCGGCACGATTTAATCTTTTGTGATAACGAAACAAATACTCAAAGGCTTTATGGACATCAGAGTGGCACGACCTATTATAAAGATGGGATCAATGATCATATTGTTCACGGTATGGATAGCGTCAATAAAAATTTGAATGGCACTAAGGCAGCATTGAATTATGAATTATGCATAGCACCAGGCGAAAGCGCAACGGTGCGGGTGTCTTTGTGCAAAGATGCCAAGTATAGTTTTGCAAGGTTTGATAAAATATTTGAACGCCGTAAACAGGAGGCGGATATTTTTTACAGGGAAGTTTTGGACAATGAAAAGCAGAAGGATATTTTCAACATAAAAAAACAGGCGCTTGCCGGCTTGTTGTGGAATAAACAATTTTATTATTTCAATGTGCATCAGTGGCTGAACGGCGATCCTGCTCAGCCCACTCCTCCGCCGGAAAGGAAAAATGCACGCAATGCAGAATGGGAAAATCTTGATAATAAGGAAATCCTTTCAATGCCCGATAAATGGGAATTCCCATGGTTTGCCTCTTGGGACATGGCATTTCATTGTTTGCCTTTGGCTATGGTGGATATAGATTTTGCAAAGAGCCAGTTGTTATTTCTAACCAAAGAATGGTACATGCATCCAAATGGGCAACTGCCTGCTTATGAATGGAATTTCAGTGACAGCAATCCGCCCATTCATGCCATGGCTGCGTGGGAGGTTTACAGGATGGGAAAAGCTGCAAACAATAACAAAGGAGATCTGCGGTTTCTAGAAAAAATATTTCACAAGCTTATGCTCAATTTCACATGGTGGGTTAACCGTAAAGATGCACGGGGCAATAATATTTTTCAGGGAGGATTTCTGGGGCTTGATAATATTGGTGTTTTCGAAAGGAACTCATCTTTGCCAACAGGTGGCTATCTGGAGCAGGCAGATGCAACAAGCTGGATGGCGATGTACTCGCTCAATCTGCTCAATATATCGCAGGAGCTTTCATTGCACATTAGCGCATATCATGAAATAAGCTCAAAATTCTTTGAGCACTTTTTGCATATTGCCGGCGCAATGAACGGACAGAATGAAAATTTATGGGATGACGAAGATGATTTCTACTATGACAAGCTGCGTTTGCCCGATAATGGATCCGTGCTGATGAAAATAAGAAGTATGGTTGGGCTCATACCGCTTTTTGTGGTGGAAACGATACCAGATAATGAAATCATACCTGACAATTCTTTTTACAAAAGGATGAAATGGTTTAAAGAAAATAGGCCCGATTTATCTGATCTTGTTTCTCATTGGGGCAAAACAAACAAAAATGGAATTCATCTTATCAGCCTGCTGCGTGGATATCGGATGAAAATGATACTTAAAAAGCTGCTTGATGAAAATGAATTTCTGAGCGACTATGGTATTCGTTCTGTCTCTAAATATCATCTGGACAATCCATATCAGTTTTATGTTAACGGAGATGCATATCGTGTAAAGTACAATCCGGGTGAAAGCGATAGCGCCGTATTTGGTGGTAATAGCAACTGGCGAGGACCGGTGTGGTTGCCAATGAATGCCTTGATCATTAAAGGTCTTCGTAGTTTTTATCTCTATTACGGAGAAGATTTTAAAATCGAGTGCCCCACGGGATCTGGCATCTATCTTACACTGAACGAAGTTGCAGATGAACTTGTACGCAGGATAACAAAAATTTTTGCGTCCAGTGCCGAAGGTCTTCGCCCGGTTTATGGTGATTCATGGAAACAACAAACCGATAAATATTTCAAAGACCACATATTATTCTATGAATATTTTCATGGCGACAACGGTAAGGGGCTTGGCGCCTCGCATCAAACGGGCTGGACAGCCTTGATTGCTTATTTCTCCTTAAGCATCGGTTTATAGGTATTGTGTCGGCTACTATTGATGCAGCATCCTCTCAGGCATCTTTACCTGGTTTTAATTTAATACGAAAATTTTCCTGGTCTCGTTAAATTTATTCCCTTTCAGACATATTCCCGGGAAGTCCAGCTATTCTTTTCGCCTCTTTGCTGATGCAATTTTGTATCGTGCTTTTCAGGAAACATTAAAGAGCAATCAGAACAAATTTTCTCCATGCTCAATATCACAGATTCTGCCCGGCACCAATAAAATAATTATACAAAATGAACACTAAAATGAGAAGAGATCATGAAACACTTTTTACTTTCTATTTCTTTGTTGTGGATTGCAGCAGGGAATAATTTGCTACATGCGCAGTCTGCGAAAGATACAGCCACCATGCTTTTGCGCCTTTACGAAGACAATGATTTTATCAATATTTATCTGAAAGGAACTGATAACGCTTACACCAACGGAACGCAGATCAATCTGTTTTATAAAAAGAAAAAAAAGTCGCACTTTTTTGTTGACTGGATCATGCCAAAAGCAGGCGACAGTAGCGTTAACGTGTATGGTTGGGGAATCACCCAACTGATGTACACACCAAATGATATTGCAACTTCAGATTATCAACCGGATGATTATCCTTATGCCGGTGCGTTGTTTGCCACACACTCGCTATATTCTTATAATGCAGCTAAAAAGTTTGACCTGCAGACGGAGATTGAACTCGGTGTTAGCGGCTCTGATGCATTCACTAAGCAAACGCAGACTTTAGTTCACCGCCTGATTCATTATCAGGAGCCTATGGGATGGGAACATCAGGCAAAAAACACGCTGATCATAAATGTAAATTTTACCGCAGAAAAGCAATTGGCAGCTTATAACGGTTGGCTGGAGCTGATCGCAGGAGCCCAGGCTTCGGCAGGCACCATGTACAATGCGGTCTCAATGTACCCCGAAATGAGGATTGGTAAGATGTCTCCTTATTTCAATGGGTATATCAGCCAGTATTCAAAAAGCAGGAAAGGCAGGAATAAATTGCAGGCATACGTGTTCGCAAAGCCGCAGCCGTTGCTTGTTCTCAGTGATGAATTATTGCAGGCTAAAGCTGCTGAAACTGTTTCTACAGTCAATAAGAATGCAGATGCGCCGGATGAATCAGGCAAGCCTTATCATGCTATCAACAGTGTAGTTTATTATTTTAGTTACGGCGCGGTGGTTACTTCAGGGCATTTCAGCATCTCATTCACAGAAACCTCGAATACCGCGCTTTTGAAAGGCTTGTACGATCACAAGTTTGGGAACATATCGCTTTATTTCAGTTGGTAAAATGTTTCTGCTGTGATAGTCACTTTCAGACATATGCTCAAGACATTCAAACATTCTTTACGCCACCAATATGAGCCAACTTTGTGTTATCAATTTAAAATGAAGATCATGAAAGAATATTTCTCGAATAAAAAGAAACAAATGAATAAAGCCGCAGACAGAAGCCCTCCGGAAGAATGGAGATTAAAGTAAAAATTAAGAATTGAATCATGAACTATAAAATTTAAAATGAACAGTATGAAAAAGTTTTTTATTTACCTATTTGCTTCAGCGGGTTTTTTAACAATTGACAAAGCAAATGCACAGCAAGGATTTTCTGTGAGCGTAAAGGGGATTCCTCAATTTAGTATGATGTACAATAAGGATGATAACAACAATAGCAACTATTCAAAAAAGACCACATTCAATGGTAGTTTCGGATTGGGCGCAGGATACAATTTTGATCAGAACTTCGGGGTAGGCCTTGACGTGCTTTACTTGCTGCAGGGGCAGCGGTATCAAGTGAGCGGCCCTCAATACAATCAAAAGAATGATTACCTAAAAGTGCCTGTATATTTCAGCTACAACACGGATGCTTCAAAGAAAGTTTCGTTCATAGGAAAGTTAGGGCCGCAGGTAAGTTTCCTGACAAGCTCAAAGCTGGGTGATAAAAATGGCAACACCATTAATGGCAATACAAAAGACCAATACAAAAATGCAACGTTCGGTGGCATGATATCGGCTGGTGCCCAGTATAAGCTAAACAATAATTTATACCTCAGCACCGCATGGAGGTTTGATTATGATTTCACCAATGCGGAAGATGACCAGTACGCAGATTATACCAGCGGCCGGGCGAAGACTCACAACATGACAAGCGGGTTGGAAATTGGATTAAAATATATGCTCAAAAATTAATAGTCGGTTCTTTTGGTCGGTTTCGGTAGATTAAGCGCTCAGCTTAATAAAAGGGGGGATTTCTATCTCCCCTTTCATTGCAAATTGAAATGCCGGAAAAGGCATTTGCCAGATGCACCTGTTTCTAAAGCAATGATCAACGCAGTGTTAATGTCATTGATTATTGCAAATGATTTCCTAAAGTAAAAAAATGAATTATGAAAAATACAGACGATATAAACATTTATAAAACGTCGTTGGGTGTGCTTTTCCTGATGTATTTAGTTGTGTTGATATTCATGTTGGCAAACTAAAATACCAAATAGCACAGCTACACCCTCCTTTACTTAGATGAATAAAATAATTTGTTCAGATATGAGTTTTGCAAAAAGATGAGGGTCGTGGCAAAGTGCCTTTATTTAGATTTCCTGAAAACTCTTTTTCTGTGCTCAATGCCCCATTGTATAATTTCATTGATCATGGGCCCCATGCTTTTCCCATATTCCGTGATCTCATATTCAACAGTAATGGGTTTGGTATTGAAAACAGTCCGCGTGACCAATTCATTGATCTCTAACTCCTGCAGCTCTTTGGATAGCATTTTAGCACCGATGCCATCTACTTCCCTGAGCAGGTCCATAAAACGGATTGTTCCTTTATACATCAGCACGCCAAGAATTTGAATTTTCCATTTTCCTGAAAGCAGCTCCATAGAATCTTTGATGGCCATAAATATTTTTGAACACTCCATCGGGATTTCTGCTTTTATTTTTTGTCTCATTGAATGCTATTATTTATGAACAGCACAAAGGTATACGTAAATTTTAATTGAAGTAGAAGTAGTTTCATTAGGGAAACTACTTTCCAAAAGGAAATCCATAGCTAAAATAAACTAACTCTCTGTTAGTTTTGTAAAAAATATACAAATGAAAAAGAACAATGTAATTTATTGGATCAGCACGTTGATCGTTTCGCTTATGATGTTATTTAGTGCTTACTTGTACCTTACTAGTGATGAAGTAAAAGCAGCATTTGTTCATCTGGGATTCCCTTCTTACTTCAGGGTGGAGCTGGCTATTGCCAAGCTCCTGGGGGCAATTATATTGTTAGTGCCCGCAGTGCCCATCAGGCTGAAAGAGTTTGCCTACTTTGGTTTTGCCGTAACCTTCATATCGGCATTTATTGCACACACCTCAAGTGGCGATCCCGGGAAAATAGCAGCAGGCCCGTTGATTTTTCTGGCAGTGCTCATCGTGTCCTTTATTTACTTTTTAAAATTGAACACCGTTAGCCCTAAACAACTGGCACATCAGTAGAGAATCAGCAGATTTGCTAAAAGCATTTTTAGTAATCTCAATTGGGTTAGATTCAGCTATTGAGGGAAGGAAATACATCAAAATAAAAATGATGGAAATAGGTATTGATAGTTTTGCTGCTGCGTCGGGCAGCGTTTCAGGTATGGTTTCAAACAGCGCTCAATCAATTGCCGAATTGCTGGAAAGAATGGAGCATGCTGATCATGCGGGGCTTGATGTTTTCGGTATCGGTGAACATCACCGCAAAGAATTTCTTGACTCGGCACCTGCTATGATTCTTGCGGCTGCAGCGGCACGCACAAAAAAAATTCGTCTTACCAGTGCGGTTACTGTGTTGAGCGCAGCGGATCCTGTGAGGGTATTTCAAAACTTTGCGACCTTGGATTTGATTTCTCAGGGCAGGGCTGAAATAGTGGTTGGGCGAGGCTCTTTCACAGAAGCCTTCCCGCTTTTTGGTCTGAACCTGCACGATTATGATGAGCTTTTTTCTGAGAAACTGGACCTCCTGCTCAAGATTTGTGACAACGAAGTAGTGAATTGGTCAGGAAAGTTTCGGCCTGCGCTCCGGGATCAGGCTATCTACCCAAGGCCATTGCAAAACCCATTGCCCATTTGGCTTGGCGTAGGAGGCACTCCGGAATCATTTATTCGTGCAGGAATGCTGGGCCTGCCATTGATGGTTGCGGTTATTGGTGGCGAAACGCATCGTTTTCGCCCGTTGATTGATTTGTACAGGGAGGCTGGCAAGAGAGCAGGACATCCAACTGAACAATTGAAAGTAGGATTGCATTCGCTGGGTTATGTAGGAAAGGATGCAAAGAAAGCAATTGATGATTATTATCCGGGTTATGCTGAAACCTTCACCAGGATTGGAAAAGAACGTGGATGGCCACCTGTAACGCGTGCACGATTCGATGCACAGAACGGGCCGTCGGGAGCTTTGCTGGTTGGTGGCCCTGAAGAAATCGCAGAGAAAATCCTGCGGCATAGCGATGCGCTGGGAGGTATTTCAAGATTCACTTTTCAAATGGATAATGCGGCCTTGCCTCATTCAAAACTGTTGAGATCTATCGAACTCATTGGTTCAAGTATTGCTTCTCAAATCAATAGATAGGAGAAAAAGGATATGCAACCAATGCTTTCGGTCAGTCAATAAAATTCACCAGGTGTTTTTTTTACAAATGAGAAACAGATAGCGGTAAAATCAACAAAGGCGCCGATAAATTGTTACAACGACGGTTAGTTTGCTATTCAATTAAACAGACTGCTTAATTTTATTATGTAATGAAACCCCAATATGCAACCATTCTTGAACACGCCATCAGCGACACCAGTGCTGATGCCGGCAGGGCAAAACCTACCAAAGATTTTCATGTTATTAAAAGCGATGAGCTGATTTTTCGTGAAAGCGTAGTCAGGCCTTCGCGTTCTGATCATTTTACCATTGCATTGGTAACAGCGGGAGAATGCACTATTAGGATCAATCTCATTGAACATTCTCCCAAAAGAAATAGCCTTTTTGTTATCCCTCCTGGCATGGTGCGCCAATTTCATGAAAAAACCGATGACCTGAGTTTTATTTTGCTCGAGTTTACAAAAGATTTTTTGGGCGCTGCTGAACTGCACAAAAAGCATATTGACGCATTCACTTTTTTTTCTTCTCAGAACGACCCGCATCTGTCATTGTCCGACAGCGAAGCCGATATGTTGCATAAGCTCATGCTTTTCTTACAGCAAAAAGATTTGTCAGACGCAGACCATCCATTCAGGAATGAAGTCATACACCACAGCTTTAATCTGTTCATATTTGAAATGGGAGCATTGTTCAAAAAATACAGGGGCAACAGAATTGTTCATTTAACACGCAAAGAGGAATTGCTGATGAGCTTTGTGAAATTGCTTGCGCAACATTTTAAAGAGGAAAGAAGCGTGCAATACTATGCAGACCTGCTTTTTGTTACGCCGAAACATCTGTCAAAAACAGTAAAGGAAATAACCGGTAAAACATCGGGTGAATTCATTGATGAAATGGTTATCTCGGAAGCGAAGATTTTATTGGACGATCATGCGCTGTCCATCGGGAATGTAGCCGACGCGCTTCATTTCAGCGACCAGTTCTTCTTCAGCAAGTTTTTCAAGAACCATACTGGTTTGAACCCTTCCGAATACAAGCGTGCTATCTGATACAAGCGCCCATCTCAAAAGTCGACCTATTTCACATAAGGTGCGCAAAGGATACGAAGCTCAGAATGAAAGCTCTGTAAATCTATCTTTGTTCCTTTGTCTTCGTTGTGTCTTTGTGTGAAAAGATACTTTTAATTTAGGTCGTAATCTTTTTTGCGACTTCCTGACATATAAACTCTCCATTGCAACATTCTTTTCTGCAGTTTCCGCAGGCATCTTTGTGTCATAAAATGAATTACGCTATGACACATACATCGACAGATGCTAAAGTCGACAAAGAACTTCAGGTCATTGCTGCTGCAAGTAGGCTTTTGAAAACCATTGGCATTAAAAGCATGACCATGGATGACCTCGCGGATGAGACGGGCATTTCAAAAAAAGCCATTTATCAGTTTTTTAATGGTAAGACAGAACTGATCGAATGCGTTGTTTCAGATATGATCAGGCAAAAAAAAGAAGCGCTCCGGGATGCAAGGCTGTTTTCTTCCAACGCAGTAGAGCAGGCTTTCCTGGGATGGCATGTAATCCGGGAATTTTTACAAAGCATCAATCCTGAAGTATCAGAAGATCTGAAAAAGCACTACCAGCATGCATATTATGTGGTGTCAGAATTTCAGGATGTATTTCTGTACAACAATTTCAAATTAAATATAGAAACGGGCATCACGCAGGAATTGTACAGAAACAATATTAAAACAGAAGTCATTGCTAGGTATCTCATTCAGATTCTTTTGTTGTTAGGGAACATTCCCATGCTCTCAAACGGCAAATTCGGTTATATAGAGACTGAAGACCAGATTCTGAGTTATCATTTGCATGCTATCGCAACGGAGAAAGGTGCAAGGCTTATCAGAAAATATAAAAATGAATTATTGGCGCATACAGGCCATTTGCAATAAAATAAACTTCACAATTAAATCCCAACAATCAAAAAAACTAAAATGAAAAATTTAAGAAAATACAAAACGCTATTGGGTCTGGCACTGATAGTCTATATGGCCATACTATTGTTTTCATTTGCAAGCTGTGGCGTCAACGGTAACCCGCAAGCAGGTCACGGAGCACCAGGCGGACCAATGGGTTCGCAGGGCCCGATGCCTTATAGTGTTGCAACTGTATATAGTGGCAACGCGACCATGTACTATAGTTTTCCCACAACCATACAAGGCGAACAAAATGTAGAAATCCGTCCAAAAGTGGATGGCTTTATAGAAAAAATATTTGTAGATGAAGGCGCTACTGTGCATAAAGACCAGCCTTTGTTCCAGTTAAAAAACCCGCAGTATGAAGCAGCGGTAAGAACGGCTGCAGCCAACGTGAAGATAGCAGAATCAGATGTGCAGACGGCAGAAATGGACGTAGAAAAAGTGCGCCCGCTGGTTGAAAAAAATATTATCAGCGCTTATGAATTGAAGTCGAAGGAATTTACGTTGCAATCTAAAAGGGCATCGCTCGCTTCTGCCAATGCAGACCTTGTAAATGCAAATGTAAATGTTGGTTACACTTATCTTACAAGCCCATCAGATGGCGTAATTGGAACGATACCTTATAAAGTGGGAAGCCTTGTGAGCAGCACTTCCACTAACCCGCTTACAGTGGTATATAATACTAAAAACGTATATGCTTATTTTTCTTTAAATGAAAAGCAATTGCTTGGGTTTTTGAGAACTGTAAAAGGGAAAAATTTACAGGACAAACTCTCAACTATGGCAGATGTGTCATTGGTATTGGCAGATGGCTCCGAATATCCGGTGAAAGGAAGAGTAGTCACTGCAAGCGGGTTAATAAGCACCGAAACAGGCTCCGTAAGTTTTCGCGCAAATTTTCCCAACACCGTTGGATTGATAAGAAGTGGCAACAGCGCTACCATAAAAATCCCTGTGAATATTGACAGAGCAGTATTAATTCCTCAAAGTGCAACATATGACATGCAGGGCAAAAAATTTGTTTATACACTCAGCGATAAAGACAGTACAGTGAACACCGGCATACAAGTGTCAGAAAACACCATCGGTAAGTTTTACATTGTCGAAAATGGTTTAAAGACTGGCGATAAATTGGTAGTAGAAGGCATTGGACACCTGCACCCCGGAATGCCAATAAAACCCATACCTGTTAATTCAGATAGCTTGTATGCCGATGCAAAGCCTTTCACAGATAAAAGCATCAGCAAGAAATAATATTACCAGACAATCCTTAAAAAATTATTATGCTAAAAATATTTATAGAACGGCCTGTGCTTTCAACAGTTATTTCTGTGATGATCGTGATATTGGGCGTGCTTGCGTACATGGGTTTGCCCGTTTCTCAATACCCTGAAATTGCGCCGCCAACTGTGCAAGTAGCGGCAACTTATACCGGTGCCAATGCAGATGTGGTACAAAGAAATGTAATCGTTCCATTGGAAGAACAAATCAATGGTGTGGAAGGAATGACTTACATGACATCCACCGCTACCAATGATGGCGGTGCAACGATCACAGTTTATTTTAAATTAGGCACCAACCCGGACATTAACGCGGTGAACGTACAGAACCGCGTCCAGCGTGCAACCAACGTGCTTCCTGCTGAAGTAACAAAAGCCGGCGTTACGGTTGATAAGCAACAAAGCAGCAACCTGCTTTTCTTTTCAATCAAAAGTGATAACCCTGATTACGACCAGACTTTTTTGAACAACTATGCCAACATCAATATCATACCGGAAATAAAACGCATCAGCGGCGTGGGCAGTGTAAGCGCATTTGGTACTAAAGATTATGCCATGCGCATTTGGCTGAAACCCGACGTGATGGCGACTTATGGCTTAACTCCGAACGATGTGAACAATGCACTGGCAGAACAAAATTTTGATGCAGCGCCGGGAAAATTTGGCGAGAATAGCAACGAGGTGTTTCAATATAGTATCAGATATACCGGCCGCTTGATAGATTCATCGCAGTTTGGAAACATGATTATGCGCTCCACAACCAACGGCCAGTTGCTCCGCTTAAAAGATATTGCACGGATAGAGCTGGGGTCATTAACGTATTCATCAACACTGAACACAGATAACAAGCCTTCAACCGTCATTGCCGTAAGCCAGACATCAGGCTCTAACGCGCAAACAATCATCAAACAGACAATAGCCACGCTTGATAAAGCTTCTTCATCATTTCCCAAAGGCGTAAGTTATGTACCCTTATATAATGCCAATGATTTTTTAAGCGCATCAATAGATAAAGTAATCCATACGTTGATAGAGGCATACATTCTTGTGTTCATCGTAGTATTCATTTTCTTACAGGATTTTCGTTCTACATTAATACCGGGCATTTCAGTGCTGGTATCTATCATCGGCACTTTCGCATGCCTTAGCTTGTTTGGTTTCACCATTAACCTGCTCACATTATTTGCATTGGTACTTGCTATTGGTATTGTGGTTGATGATGCCATTGTAGTGGTCGAAGCCGTACATGCAAAATTGGATGAAGGTTATAAATCTTCTAAAAAAGCTTCTATAGATGCGATGGGTGAACTCGGCTCAACCATTGTTGCTATTACCTTGGTGATGGCTGCCGTATTTATTCCCGTATCGTTTATTGGCGGAAGCTCAGGTGTATTTTTTAAACAGTTTGGCTTAACGCTTGCTTCTGCAATTATTATCTCTGCTATCAATGCGCTTACATTAAGCCCTGCACTATGCGCTCTGTTTTTAAAGCCGCATGATGAACATGAATCAAAAAAGAAAAACTTGTTGCAACGTTTTTATACTGCTTTCAACACTGGTTTTGATACCCTAAAAAACAAGTACCAAACTTCTATTGGTTTTTTAAGCCGCAGGCGATGGATAGTGCCTGTAATGGTGGCTTGCTTTGCGGGCATATTGGTTTTTTGTATGAAAACAACACCCAGTGGTTTTGTACCGAATGAAGACCAGGGAACCATCTTCGCAGATATCAGTTTGCCGCCGGGCACATCGTTGGAAAAAACAATACAGGTAGCCACGATGGTGGATGGTCTAGCTGCGAAAATACCTGTTGTCAAACACACGGGCAACGTGACGGGGCAAAGTATTATCAATGGCGCAGGCAGCAATTTTGCGTTGATGATTATCAAACTGAAGCCGTGGGATGAAAGAAAAGGGATTAAAACAGATGATGTCATCGGGCAGTTGTTTGGAATGACGGCTGGTATAAAAGATGCAAAGATTTTATTTTTTGCACCGCCAACTGTCCCTGGCTTTGGCAACTCAAGTGGCTTCACCATTGAGTTGCAGGACAAGACGGGTGGAAGCATAGATAATTTTTATAAAGTAGCAGGCGGTTTTTTAAGTGCCCTAAACCAGCGCAAAGAAATATTGTATGGAGCTACTGGCTTCAATCCAAATTACCCGCAATATATAATGGATGTGAATGTTGCCAAAACAAAAGAAGCAGGCATTTTAGTAAGCGATCTGATGAGCACTATGCAGGGTTACTATGGTGGCATATATGCTTCCAACTTTAACCAGTTTGGCAAGCAATACCGCGTAATGGTGCAGGCAGATGCAAAGTACCGTAACAACGCGCAAAGCCTTAATAATATTTATGTAAAAAATAGTGCAGGCACTATGGCGCCGGTTTCAGAATTTGTAACGCTCACCGCTGTAAATGGCCCGCAAAGTTTATCCAGGTTTAATTTATACAATAATATTTCTGTGTTAGGAAGCCCCAAACCCGGCTTCAGCAGCGGCGATGCGCTGAATGCAATAAAAGAAGTTGCTGCGCAAACCTTGCCACAAGGATATACTTACGATTACTCCGGTTTATCAAGGGAAGAAGTTGGCGCAGGCAACCAAACCATTTTCATTTACACATTGTGCGTGGTGTTTGTGTTCTTTTTGTTAAGCGCCTTGTATGAAAGTTATATCATTCCATTAGCTGTTCTTTTTTCGTTACCTGTTGGTTTATCGGGTACCTATCTTTTTGCAAAAATCATAGGTATTGATAATAATATTTATATGCAGATATCGGTGGTGATGCTGATTGGGTTGCTTGCAAAGAATGCCATCTTGGTTGTTGAGTATGCCGTCGCAAGGCGTGCCAGGGGAATGAGCATTGTGGATGCAGCTATCGAAGGCGCAACAGCACGCTTACGGCCAATACTTATGACTTCATTGGCATTTATTTTCGGATTGATGCCATTGATGTTTTCATCCGGCGCAGGTGCTGCGGGCAACCGTTCTATCGGCACGGGCGCAGTGGGTGGAATGCTGGTTGGTACTGTGTTTGGCGTGTTCGTTATACCCGTGCTGTTTTTCATTTTCCAGACGCTACAGGAAAAATTCAGCGGCTATAAAAAACCATCACAAGAAATAAATAATCCAACAAATCAAATACCTGCATTCGCATGATGGATTCATAAGTGAATGACATCTGCAAAATAAATAAATGATTACTCATTAAGAAATAACAGGATTATGAAAATAAAATATACAGGCAAGCTGACAGCAATAGCAATTGTTGTATTAATAATGTCTTCCTGCAAAGTAACGCAGCAATATAAACAGCCATCAGTGAAAACGGACAGCTTGTACAGAAGTGCAAATACTACTGATACATCAAGCATGGCAAATATACCATACACACAAATGTTTAAAGATGCCAACCTGCAAGCCATGCTGCAGGAAGCCATCAGCAATAACAATAATTTGAAAGTGGCAACAGGCCGTATCAAAGAAGCAGAAGCAAATTTGCGCCAAAGCAAAGCAGCTTTTTTGCCAACATTTAGTGTGGAGCCACAATATACAAAACAGAAAGTAGCCGCTTCGCAAGGTGGCAGCCTCGGCATTTTCCCAAGCAATAATTACGAAATATCAGGCACTGCAAGTTGGGAAGCAGATATATGGGGCAAATTAAAAAGCGCAAAAAAAGCTGCGCTTGCTTCATTATTGCAAAGTGATGCGTACAAACGTTCCGTGCAAACACAGTTAATATCAGATGTTGTTACTGATTATTACAGTTTACTTGCTTACGATAAACAATTAGCTATTACCATACAAACTGTTGCAAACAGAAAGGAAGATGTGGAAACAAATAAAGCGCTCAAACTGGCAAACATTAATAATGCCAATGAAGCTTCAGTGGCGCAGAGCGAAGCCAACCGCTATGCTGCGGAAGTAACCATTCCCGATTTGCAAAACAACATCCGCGAAACCGAAAATGCAATATGCGTATTACTGGGCAGGCAACCCGGCTCCATTCAAAGGGACTCGCTGGACAGACAGCAGGCAGATACCTCCCTGGAGACCGGGTTGCCCGCCCAATTATTAAGCAACCGTCCCGATGTCCAGGAAGCAGAATTTAACCTGCGTTACTATTTTGAACAAATCAATACAGCCAGGGCTTATTTTTATCCATCGCTCAGCATCACGGCGCAGGGCGGATGGCAATCTGCAACTGTTGGAGCTTTATTTAATACTGCATCCTTGTTTGGTAATATCACTGCCGGCTTAACGCAACCCATTTTTAATCACGGATTAAATAAACAACGGCTTGCATTGGCAAAGGCACAATATGAAGAAAACCTGGCAACGTTTCAGCAAAAAGTGTTGACTGCGGGGCAGGAGGTTTCCAATGCATTATACAGTTATCAATCAGCAGAAAATAAAGCCACTATAAGGAGCCTCCAATTGGACGCATCAAAGCGTGCAGTAGATTATAACCGCGAACTTTTAAAAAATGGTTACGCAACTTATACAGATGTATTAACATCTGAACAAAATTATTTGACAGCACAACTGAATAGTGTAAACGACAGGCTGCAGCAATTAACCGCAATAGTAAGTTTATACAGGAGTTTGGGTGGCGGATGGAAGTAATCCTGATTGAAAATTTATATAAAACGGTAAGCTTAATAGCAATCTAACAAGCAAATGAATATGAAAATAGTTATCGTAGGTGGTGGCTTTGCGGGTATAAATCTTGCAAAATCTTTAGCAGGTAAAAAGAATATAGAAGTGATATTGGTAGATAAAAATAATTATAATTTTTTTCCGCCTTTGCTATATCAGGTAGCAACTTCGTTTATTGAATCATCCAATATTACTTATCCATTCCGTAAAATGTTTCAGCGAAAGGAAAATGTCCGGTTTTATTTTGGCTCATTAATAAATATCAATATGGCTCAAAATAATATCGAAACTGATAATGGAATATTAAATTATGACCATCTTGTATTGGCAATGGGCGCAGAAACAAATTATTTTGGATTACAAAATGTGAAACAAAATGCGCTGCCAATGAAAACCATTGATGATGCACTAAAACTACGTAATCATTTATTGGTGAACTTAGAGAAAGCTACTAAAACCAACGATGACCAGGAACGAAACAAACTGATTAACCTGGTGATAGCGGGCGGAGGCCCAACCGGGGTGGAAGTTTCAGGTATGTTGGCAGAAATGGGCAAGAAGGTTTTTCGGAAAGATTATCCTGAATTAAAGGATACAAGAGGGAATATTTACCTGATAAATTCTTCTGATAGTTTGCTTGGCCCTATGAGCAGAAAGTCGCAACAAGAGGCTTATAAGATATTGAAGCATTTGAATGTTCAAATTAAATTAGGGACAGGAGTAAAAGATTTCCTGAATGACAAAGTTATCTTGTCAAACGGCGAAGAAATTGAAAGTGTTACCCTGGTTTGGGCATCAGGTGTCATAGCTTGTGAAGCTCCCGGTTTGCCAGCCGAAAGCATCGGCAAAGGCAGAAGGATTTTGGTAGATGCTTACAACAAAGTGAATGCCACGGAAAATATTTTTGCGATCGGTGATATTTCTTTGCAAACAACGGATAAAAATTATCCCAATGGGCATCCTCAATTGGCACAAGTAGCCATACAACAGGGAAAATTGCTGGCAAAGAATTTTGAGCATATTGCTTTAGGAAAAAAATTAGAAGCCTTCAGCTATTTCAACAAAGGCAGCATGGCCATCATCGCAAAATTCAAAGCAGTAGTGGATTTGCCCAGAGGTTTCTTTAAAGGTTATTTTGCATGGCTTACCTGGTTGTTTGTACACATTATACCTATTGCGGGGTTCCGCAACAAAGCTAAGTTAGCCTACAACTGGTTTTGGAGCTTTATCACCAACGATCCTAATTTAAGATTAATCATAAGGCCTGATAAGAAAGAGTCGTTATAGTAAACGTTTTAATAATTTACGGTAGATTAGTTAATAAATCCTTGGTTCATGTCCTCACCACCGCTGTTCGCAAGATTTTAAGTTGAGTTTGGACAAATTAATCGTTCAGCTTAAACAGAAATTAATGACTTCGTTACCCTTGTCGGTAATACCCGCAATTTTCAAAGCGCCTTTGCTAATAAAAAGCACTTCTTTTGCCAACTTTCCCTCTTGCAATAAACTTTCGCCTTCCTTTATTTTTCGATGCTCTATACTTTGACAAATGATTTATTTGTCGTGAGAAGATATTTTTTGAAATAGCTCAAGATAAATAAAGAGTGGTTCTAATATATTTAGTAATGGTATTGATTCTCTCGTACCAGTGTTTTTTGTGAGTTAAACGATTGTCTGAATTTAAGCGGAGAATGAGTCGTTTTGCTCTTGAAGAATTTACTGAATGATTGCGGATGCTCAAAGCCTAACTGGTATGCAATTTCACTGACCGATAAATTAGTTGCAGTTAAAACCTCTTTAGCTTTTTCAATAAGCTTATTGTGTATGTGTTGCTGGGCATTTTGACCTGTCAATGAGCGAAGCATATCGCTTAAATAATGAGCTGAAATATTCAGTTTTTCAGAAAGGAACTGAACTGTGGGCAGGCCTTTCATCAAAGAAGTCTCGTTGTTGAAATAATCAGTCAAAATGGTTTCCATCTTTTCTAATAAATCATTGCTGACTGCTTTTCGGGTAATGAACTGGCGTTTATAAAAACGATTGCTGTAATTTAAAATCAATTCAATTTGCGCCACTATTACATCCTGGCTAAAATCGTCAATGGTCGATTGCAACTCATCTTCAATATTTTTTAAAATAGTAAGGATGACCAATTTTTCTTTTTCAGACAGATGCAGTGCTTCATTTGCGGCATAGGAAAAGAAACCAAAATTTGAAATTTTTTTAGCTAACGGGTAATTTCTTATAAAGTCCGGATGAATCAGTAAAGTATGGCCCAAATATTCGGTATCATCGGTAGTTGCCAGCAGTTGATTGGGAGAAGTAAATACCAGTCCTCCCTCATCAAAATCATAATAGCTTTGGCCATATCTTATTTTTCCACGAAGGCCTTTTTTATACGAAATCTTATAAAAATTAAGCACGAAGGAAGCAGGCAATTGATCTTTGTCTATGGCTATCTCTGTACTATCAACCAGGCTTACCAATGGGTGCAAAGGCTTGGGGAGCCCAAGCACCCGATGTAGTTCCGATATAGAATTAAATTGATGAGGAGCGGGCTCATTCTTTTTCATCTTATAAAGGTAATTGGTTTAGTTTCCTAACAATGTTTGTTCCATTTGTTTTCTAAA
>Ga0182030_10006138_pt1 | contig 25392 bp, 23 predicted proteins | sample 812S3MmetaG_FD_121299 | JGI IMG/M metagenome (GOLD analysis project Ga0182030, IMG submission 121299) | Permafrost microbial communities from Stordalen Mire, Sweden - 812S3M metaG (Illumina Assembly) | ecosystem: Environmental > Terrestrial > Soil > Wetlands > Permafrost | place: Sweden...
AATCGCGAGTCTCCTCGCACTTCTTCTAAGGCGAAGCCGCCGAGTCACTCGGTCCCGACATAAGTCGAAACCAAGAAATGAAGAATCAACGGGCGGTCAACTTTCCTTCTCATCCCGCTTGGGCGGTGACGTCATACGTGCGGCGTACGGGGCTGGGCCGGAGACACTGACGCGTCGTCGCCTCCGATCGCCCACCACGGCTCGTCCGATGTAGAGAACGCCGAGAGCGATGATTAGCCAACTCCACGTGCTGGACCCACCGTGTCGGTGAATGAAGACTCCCGTGAGACCTATGACTACCTCGACGACTCCCAGCGCCAGATAAATCTGCACGTCGCGCTTGTGGAGCCACTTCACGGCCCAGACGCTACAGCGCTCGGCACCGAAGGCGCCCCATGGGGTTCCACTGGCGATTGCCCGGCTCTCGCACCCTGCACGCACCCTCAAAACGGAATGGAGAGAGGGAGAATCGCCCCGCACTGAATGGAGCCTGGGAGGAGATTCGAACTCCTGACCTACGCATTACGAATGCGTTGCTCTACCGACTGAGCTACCCAGGCGCAACCAGCAACCTTACCTGATGGGTTCGCGCGGGCGACTTCGAGAGACCCTAGAACTCCATCAGCGAGAGCATGAGGTCGTTCAAGAGCAGCGTCTCGTCGACGTTGGACGAAAGTCGTCTCGTCGCCTCGCTCAAGACCCCGATGGCGCGGATCGACGCCCCCACGCGGTACTGATCGCGCGCGTCACCGAGCTCACTCCCCTCGAGGCTCTCGACCATGCGGTCGCGGTACACGTTGGTGAGCGCGGTGAGCCCGAAACGCAGTTCGTCGATGCGAAAGCGCCGCTGCTCTCGCTTGAACTGGGCCTCGGTGTCGCGTCGATTTGAAATCGATCGCTGCCCCATCTGGCGGGCCTCTCGAACTCGCAGCTCCATCTCCTCGTCCTGGATCCGTTGCAGGGGCGCGATCGCGTCGTCGAGGGCTCGCGCTATCTCCGTGGCGAGCGCGGCCGAGGTGGCGGGCGTCCCATTCAATCGATCGGGCACCGAGCGCCACTGCGCGATGCGCTGAGCCAATTCGTCATCGCGCCCGAGGATTCGTGCACGACGCAGGTTGCCGTTGGCCGCACTGGCGGCCGCGCGCGCGGCGAGCGCCGTGGCCCCTTCTCGGATCAGCACCTCGGCGATCCCCTCTTCACTGAGTCCCTTGAGTTTCAGTTCCACGCAGCGAGACGCGATCGTGTCGAGCGCCGGTGGCACGTCTTCGGCGCTCAGCAGAAAGATCGTTCGCGACGGCGTCTCTTCGAGCGACTTCAACAACGCCGGCGCGCTGGGCGACGCGCCCGTCGTCGTCAGTTCCACGTCTTCGATGACGATGATCTGATAGCCCAATCCGAGTGGTCGCCGACGACTTACCCGATCGGCTTCACGAAGTTCGTCGATTCGCCACGACAGACCGGCCCGCTCGGCGAAGTACACGTCGGCGTCGGCGTCGCTCAGTACGAGTCGACAGATTTCGCAGGTACCGCATCCGTTCTCGGGGCACTGCAGCGCCGCGGCAAAGGTCAACACGGTGTCGTGCAGACTCGATCCCACGGGTCCGCTGATGAGATAGGCGTGCACCGGTGCCTTGACGTACTGACGCATCGCCGCCACCGCGGTCTCTTGCCCGACCAGTGCATCGAAGACGTCCGTCATCTCACCATGGTAAAGAGGCGAGTCGCTCGTCGACCAACGCCGCGACCTCTGATTCACTGAGCGAGCCGTCGATCACGCACCAGCGCTCGCCCCACTTGGTGGCGATCGACAGGTAGCCGTCGCGCACGCGCTGGTGGAAATCCAGGTCGGCCGATTCGAATCGGTCGCGCACGTCGGGAGCCCGGCGTTCGTTCGCGATCTCAAGCGGCGTGTCGATCAATACCGTCAAGTCCGGCAGGCACCCGCCGATGGCCAGTTCCGTGGCGGCCTCGAGCCGCGCCAGGTCGACGCCGCGGCCGTAGCCCTGGTAGGCCAAGGTCGAGGCGAAGTACCGGTCGCTCACGACGGAGCGCCCGCTTGCGAGCGTCGGTTCGATGACGGTGCGCACGTGATGGGATCGGTCGGCGAGCATCAAGAGCGCCTCGGTGATCGGCGTCATGGGCGTCGCCGCGTCGAGGACCCACCGGCGAAGATCGACGCCCAACGGCGTGTCGCCGGGCTCGAACGTGAAGTGCGCGTCACGCAACTGCGCGACGCGGCGCGCCTGGGTGCTTTTGCCACTCGCGTCGATTCCTTCGAACACGACGAAGGAGCCGCGCGCCATCAGTCCTCCGAGTGGGTCGCGGCGATCAACGCGGCGTTGGACTGTGCTCCTTGGGCCACCGCCGCACGCTTGGCGGTTCCCGTCGCTTTCTTCGGTGCCGATTTCTTCGTCGACGTCTTCGCGGTCTTCTTCGCGGTTTTCTTCGTCGCTTTCTTGATCGCCTTTCGCGGACGACTCGACGGTTCGGCGTTACGCCGTTCGGCGAGTAGTTCACAGGCGCGATCGAGTGAGATCGTCTCGGGGGTGTCGCCGAGTCGAAGCGTGGCGTTGGTCTCACCGTCGGTGACGTAGAGACCGAAGCGGCCGGTGCGCACCACGACGTTTCGCTTCGTGACCGGGTCCTCGCCGAGTTCCTTCAGCGGTCCCGCGGCCGCGCGACGACCGCGCTGCTTGGGTTGGGCCAACAGCGCCAACGCGCCGGCGAGGTCGATCGAGAAGATCTGCTCCTCGTCTTCGAGCGAACGGGTCTCCTTGCCCCACGTGAGATACGGTCCGTAGCGTCCGTTTTGGGCGACGATCGGCTCGCCTTCGGGGTGCTCGCCCACCACACGCGGGAGCGACAGCAGCCTCTTCGCGTCGGCCAGCGTGACGGACTCGGGTGCCATCGTCGTGAGCAGCGAGGCGGTCTTGGGTTTCTCCTTCGGATCGGTCATCTCCCCGACCTGGACGTAGGGGCCGTAGCGACCGGCCTTCAAGAAGATCGGCAAGCCGGTCTCGTCATCGAGTCCCAGTTCGCGGTCGTTGCTCGGCGCCGAGAGCAGTTCGAGGGCCTTGGCGACGGAGAGTGAGTCGGGCTCGGTCGCCTCGGGGATCGAGACGCGCTCGTCGCCGTGGACGAGGTACGGACCGTAACGCCCCGAACGGACGCTGATCGCCACGCCGTCATCGGCGACGCCGAGCGGAATCGAGTTGATGGCCGCGAAATCGAACTCGTGGAGTTCGTGCGTCATGTGCTCGAGGCCGAGCTTGGCCAGCTCGGTCGTGGCCGAGGGATCGCCGAAGTAGAACTTCTGCAGCCACGGCTCCAGGTCCTGATTACCCTGGGCGATCTCGTCGAGCTCGTCTTCCATCGCGGCCGTGAACTGGTAGTCGACGAGGTCGGCGAAGTACAGCTGGAGGAGATTGACGACGGCGAAGGCCCGAAAGGCCGGCACGAGGGACTTGCCCTTCTTCCACACGTAGCCGCGTCGATCGATCGTCTTCATCACCGACGCGTAGGTCGAAGGACGTCCGATGCCGAGGTCTTCGAGTTTCTTGATCAGCGTCGCCTCAGAGAAGCGGTCCGGCGGCTGCGTGTCGTGACCCTTGGCTTCTGCGCCGGTGACCGGCACGACCTCGCCTTCGGCGAGCGGCGGCAAGATGCGCTCCTGGTCGGCCAACTCGGCCTCGGGGTCGTCGGTCCCCTCGACGTAGGCCCGTCGAAATCCGGGGAATTCGATCCGCAGACCGGTCGCGCTCAGTCCCACGAGCACGGCGCCCTCAAAGCCCGTGACGCCGCCCAACGTGGATTCCAGTCGAACCTTGTCCTGGGTCAGGCGTGCGTCGACCATCTGAGAGGCGAGCGTGCGCTTCCACACGAGGTCATAGACCGCGAGTTCGTCGCCGCCGAGCTGGGAGTGCGCCTCGTCAAGTGAGCGAAACGACTCACCGGCCGGCCGGATCGCCTCGTGCGCCTCTTGCGCGTTCTTCACTTTGCGGTCGTAGCGCCGAGGGGCGTCGGCGACGTAGTCGTCACCGAACATCGCCGCCGCCGTCGCGCGAGCGGCTCGGATCGCTTCGTCTGACAGCGTCGTCGAGTCGGTGCGCATATAGGTGATCCAGCCCTGCTCGTAGAGTCGCTGGGCCGCGCGCATCGTGCGTTCCGGATCGAATCGGAGTTTGCGACTCGCTTCGATCTGGAGCGAGGACGTCATGAACGGTGGCTGCGGGCGCTGTGTTCGCGGCGTCGACGCGACCGACGACACCGTGACCGTGGCGCCCGGCAGTGCGTCGGCGATCGACGTCGCGGACGTCGCACTCAAGACCTGCACGTTCGCCTTGGCGTCGAGCACGCCGCTCGCGTCGAAGTTCTTGCCGGTCGCCAACGAGGATCCGTCCACCGACTCGAGCGTGGCCTCAAAGGCGTTGCCCTTTGTATTCATGGCGGCCGTGACGTCGAACCACGTCGCCGAGGTGAAGTCCATTCGTTCGCGTTCGCGCTCGCACACCAGCCGAATCGCGACCGACTGGACGCGTCCGGCCGAGCGCGCCTTATCGACCGCGCGCCAGAGCACGGGAGAGACTTCGTAGCCGACGAGGCGGTCGAGGAAACGACGCCCTTCCTGCGCGTCGACGAGTCGGAGGTCGAGGTCACGGGTTTCGCTCACCGCCTTGGCGATGGCGGCGGGCGTGATCTCGTGAAAGACCATCCGCTTGACCGGCACCTTGGGATTCAGCACTTCTTGGAGGTGCCAGGCGATGGCCTCGCCCTCGCGGTCCTCATCGGTGGCGAGATAGAGCTCGTCGACCTGTTTGAGGGCGGCCTTGAGTTCAGCCACGATTTTCTTGCGGTCACTCGAGACGACGTAGACCGGCTTGAAGTGGTCGTGGACGTTGATGCCGAGTCGTGCCCACTTCTCGCCCTTCACCGAAGCCGGGATGTCCGCCGCGCTCTGGGGAAGGTCACGGATGTGTCCGATCGAGGGCTTCACGATGTAGTCGGGACCGAGCATGCCCTGGATCCGTGTCGCTTTCGCGATTGATTCGACGATGACGAGGGCCCGGGCCATGCTCCTCCTTTCTCAGATGGACGCGGCGGCGCGCGCCACCTCTCCTTGCGCTCTACAAGATAGACAGGTCTTCGACCCTACCCGCGTCATGCACGCCGTCAACGACCCATCGGTCGCGTCAATCACTGGGCGGGTACTGGCGATTCGCTCTTTGTTGTTTTTTAGACCTCACCCTGCGGTGCGGCCACAATCTCGTACTGGGGATTGAGGATCACCGCTTCACGGCGAAGTGACGTCACCGTGCCTCGAACGAGCAGACGCGTGCCGCGTTCGATGCCGGGGATGTTCGATCGACCCTGGAACACGAGCGTGACCGAACCGGAGTTGTCGGCAATCACGCAGCGCAGTTCGTGACCACCACTCTCGTGATTGATCGCCATCGAGCGCACTCGCCCGGCGATCTCGGCGAACTGTCGCTCGACCAATCCACCAATCGGCTCGGAGTCGGCCGAGCGTTGGGCCAGCTTCACGTCCGCGACCAGATGCGCGCTGTCGCGCACGCCGCCGCGAACCACCTCGTCACTTCGCGGCGACTCTTGCATCGCGCCTTCGGAGATCTTGCGCACCGCGCGATAGGGCACGATCGTGGCGGCCGTTCGCGGCACGTGCATGATGGCCGCGGCGATTGCGTCCGCGCTGCGGTCGTGCAAGAAGCGCTGTAGTCGAGAGACGTAACCTCGCCGCGGCAGGATCACCATGCAGAAGACCTCGGGGTCACGCACGATGTCGGCGACCAGCTCCAACGCGGCGCGGTCGACACGTCGGTCGTCGCATTCGACGATCTCGAGTGTGATCCCGGCCGACGCCGTGCCCGGCGCGCCCCACTTCTCCTCGAGACGCGCGGTCACGATGGGGTCGATGTCGAAGTGAACGGCCCGGATGGAGTACGCGTTGAGCGACAGACAGTAGAGCAAGGACCTCTCCGTGACGAGATCGTAGGTGTCGACGAAGACCACGACGCGGTTCATCCGGATGTTCATGGTCGCCGCCCGTCCGCTCACGGCCTCGAAGGCCCGCTCTTCGCGAACGTACTGCTTATTGAGTCGAATCAGCGCCCAGTACATGAAGGGTCCCACGACGGCGATGATCCAGGCGCCCTCGGCGAACTTCACGATCAAAAAGATCAGCACCACGATCGACGTGACGGTGGCCGACAGGGCGTTGACGAAGACCCCGCGGCGCCACTTGCCGGTGCGCTCACGCAGATGACGCGCCACCATGCCCGCACCGGCCAGCGTGAATCCCGTGAACACGCCGATCGCGTACAGCGCGACGAGGGAGTTCACACTGGCGTCAAAGACGATGATCAGGGTCAGGGCGACGATACCCAGCACGATGATGCCGTTGGAGAACGCGAGTCGATGGCCGCGTTTCGTCAACTGACGGGGTAGGTATTTGTCGGTCGCGACGTAGTTGGCCAGGAACGGAAAGCCGTTGAAGGACGTATTGCCCCCGGTGTAGAGGATCATGATCGTCGCGACCAGCGCGACGTAATAGATGATGTGGCCGATCCCGTGGGCGCCGAAGACGTCCAACACTTCTTGGCTGACGACGGTGGGATAGCCGTCGTCGTAGGGGATCGCGTGGGTCCACGCCGCGAGCAACGTGATGCCCAGCAGCAGGAAGGCCAGGATGCTCGACATGGTGACGAGGGTCTTGCGAGCATTCGACGACTCCGGGCGACGGAAGCTGGCGACGCCGTTCGAGATCGCCTCCAGACCGGTCAACGACGAACCGCCCTGGGCGTAGGCGCGCAGCAGCGAGATGAAGGCGAGCCCCATCAAGACGCCGGTGCCCTTGGAACCGAGGTGATGTTGTATGAGGTCGTTCTGCAGGGGCAGCGGGATCCGGTGGAGCGACCCGGCGATCTTCTTGTAGAAACCGAAGACGATCATCGCCGTCATCATCACGATATAGAAGTACGTCGGGAACGCGAAGTAACTGCCGGCCTCTTTCAATCCGCGCAGGTTCCCGTAGATGAGGACCAGAACGACGCCGACGGTGATCAACAGTGGGTAGGGATGCTCACGGATCGACGGAATCATGCTCGCCAACACCGCGGTGCCGGCCGAGCACTGAACCGCGACGGTGACCGTGTAGTCGATTAAGAGAGCGACGGCCGCGATCTGGGCGATCTTCGGACCGAAGTTGTCGCGCGCGACGACGTAGGAACCACCGGCGGTCGTGTAGTACTTGATGACGTCCATGTAGCTGGTGGTGACGAAGAAGAGAACGCCGAGGATGACGAACATGATCGGCACGACGAGGGCGAACGCCGCGATGCCGATGAACGGCGTCATCTGCGTCAGGATCTCTTCGGTACCGTAGGCCGAGGACGAAATGCAGTCCGGCGCCAAGACGCCCAGCGCCACCGCGCGATGCAGGCGCTCACCGCTCAGTTGCTCGGTCACGAACGGCTTTCCGAGCAAGAGCCGCTTGAGGCGGTAACCCAGGCCCTCGGGATACACGTCAGCCAAATTGGCGTGGGACGTCAGAAGCGGCGATTTTCTAGAGATCTCGTTATCGGCGTCTGACACTCATTCGATACTAAACGAGGCCTCTGAACCACTTTGGCGACGCAACGCGCCTGGTTGCGTTAGTTGCACCTCCGTCGCGAAGTGTGTTCTGATGACGAGGTGCATATCGTTGTCGTCGGCTGTGGTCGAGTGGGATCAGAGCTCGCGATGCAACTCTCAGAAGAGGGTCACTCCGTCGTCGTCGTCGACAAAAACCGTGACGCCTTCAGGCGTTTGCACCACTTTCACGGCAAGACCCTCGTCGGTTCGGGCTTCGACCGCGACGTCTTGTTCCAGGCCGACGCCCGTCGGGCCAACGCGCTCGCCGCCGTGACCAGCGGCGACAATACGAACATCCTCTGTGCGCGTATCGCGCGCGACAACTACGAGATCAAGAACGTCGTGGCTCGTATCTACGACCCCGCTCGGGCCGACATCTACATGAAGCTCGGCATCCCGACGGTGGCGACGTCGCTCTGGACGACCCAGCAGGTGAAGCGGTGGCTCCTACCGGCCGATGATTCGGTCGAGTGGACCGCGAGTTCGGGCACTTTGCATTTGGTCGAGCGCATCGTCCCTGACGTGCTCGCCGGCAAGCCGATCAGTTACTACGACCACGGTGACAGCATCCGCGTCGTCGGACTCATCCGCGGTGGTCAAGGCCGAGTGAGCATCGAGGGCCTCTTCGCCCAAGAGGACGACGTGCTCGAGTTCCTGGTCACCACCGAAGGTCTCGACGAGTTGAAGGCCCTGATCGAGAGCGGACAGCGATGAGAGTGATGATCGCCGGCGGCGGTTCGGTCGGCGTCTCGATCGCGCTGGATCTCCTGGACCGTCACCACGACGTCACGCTGCTCGAGCAGGTATCGACGACGGCCGAGCGCCTGAAGGCGATGCTGCCCGGGGTCAACGTGATGGCCGCCGACGCGTGCGAATACGCGAACCTCGCCGCGGCCGACCTACGCAGTGTCGACGTCGTGATCGCCGCGACGGGCGACGACGAGGACAACCTCGTGATCAGTTGGCTCTCGAAACAGGAGTTCGGTGTGCCGCGCGTCATCAGTCGGATCAACAACTCGCGAAACGAGTGGCTCTTCAACGAGAGCTGGGGCGTCGACATCTCGGTGTCGACGCCGGCACTCATCACCTCGCTGGTCGACGAAGCCGTCGAAGTCGGCGCGATCATCAACCTGATGGACCTCGCACAAGGTCGAATGCGACTGATCGAGGTCACGCTCGCGCTGAACGCGCCCGCGGTCACGAATCACCTCACGCTCGACGAACTCCACCTCCCCGACTCGGTGCGCGTGGTGGCCGTCGTACGTAGCAGTCAACCACTCGTCCCTTCACCGTCGATGCATTTCCTTGAGCACGATCACGTGATATTGATCACCCGCGCCGACGCCACGCAAGAGTGCGCGTCGGCGTTCGTTGCGTAGTCTGCGGACAGCGCAAAGAGAACCGGACCTAGCATGGATGGGTGCGAGCGGCCTTTTTTGACCTAGACAAGACGGTGATCGCCAAGTCATCGCTCGTGGCTTTCGGACCCGAGTTCCACGCCCGAGGACTGTTGCATCGACGCACGCTGCTCTGGGGTGTACTGAGCCAAACCATGTTCATGCGATTCGGCGCCGACGAGGAGAAACTCGAGAAGATCCGTGAATCGATCCTGCAGATCACCAAGGGCTGGGACCACTTGGAAGTGAAAAAACTCGTCGCCGAGACCATCAACGACATCATCGAACCGCTGATCTACGGAGAGGCCCTCGAACTCATCGACCATCACATGGCCCAGGGCGACGAGGTGTGGCTGGTCAGTGCGTCGCCGGCGGAGATCGTGGAACCGTTCGCCGAACTGCTCGGCATCACCGGAGCCATCTCGTCGCGGGCGAAGATCGACGAACTCGGCAAGTTCACGGGTGAGATGGAGTTCTTCGCCCAGGGCGAGAACAAGGCGATCGCGATTCGTGAACTCGCCCAGAAGCGCGACATCGACCTCAACGAATCATTCGCCTACTCCGACTCCGAGACCGACATCCCGATGCTCGAGTCCGTCGGCCACGCCTACGCCGTCAACGCCGATCGTCACCTCGCCAAAGCGGCCCACGAAAATCAGTGGCCGATACTGAATTTCAAGCACCCGGTGCGAGCCCATGACCGATCAAGGTCGAACGTGCCGTATCTGCTCAGCGCCCTCGTGATCGGTGCCGCGGCGGTACTCGGGCGCACCTACCAGCGCCGCTAGAGCGTCAGCAGGTCGCGCGCGCCGGTGTCCGAGGACGGGTGACGCAGTTTGCTCATCGCGCGCGCCTCGATCTGGCGAATCCGCTCACGCGTCAAGTTCATCTCGGCCCCGACGTCTTCGAGGGTACGGATCTCCCCGGCCCCATCCAGACCGAATCGCATGCGCAGGATCTTCTGCTCACGCTCATCGAGGGGCTGCAGGAGCTTCTCGATCGCCGCCGGCATCATCTTCACGGCGGCCACGTCGAAGGGCGACTCGGCTGAACGGTCCTCGACGACGTCGCCCAATTCAGCGTCGCCGTCTTCGCGCAGTGGCTCGGACAGTGAGATCGGCTCGGAACGGAAACGCAGCGCCTCGATCAGCTTGTCCTCGGGCATCTCACACTCGTCGCAGAGTTCCTTGATGGTCGGGGGTCGTCCGAACTTGAGTTCCAGACGCGACTGGGCCTTTTGAACTCGGGCCAACGTGTCACCGGCGTGCACTGGCAGACGGATCGTGCGACCGGTGTTGGCGATGCCACGGGTGATCGCTTGGCGAATCCACCAAGTGGCGTAGGTCGAGAATTTGAAGCCCTTGCGCCAGTCGAACTTCTCGACGGCGTGCATCAGACCGAGATTGCCCTCTTGGATGAGGTCGAGCAGCGGGAGACCGGATGCCTGGTACTTCTTGGCGATCGAGACCACGAGTCGCAGGTTCGACTGCACGAAGTCGCGTTCGGCCTGGTCACCCCGGTGCACTGAGCGTTTGAGGGCCAGTTTCTTGCTCGGCGTGAGCTTGATCTTCTTGTCGGTCTCGGAGGCGTCGAGCTCGGCCTTGGCTTCGCGACCCTCTTCGATGGTCTGGGCCAGGCGAACTTCATCGTCCTTGGTCAAGAGGGTGTATTGACCAATGTCGGAGAGGTAGAGACGTACGAGGTCCTCGTCATCCCTATCAACGCGATCTTTTGCCATGGTTCTCCCTTGATACCCGACACCGGAGATTCCGGTACTACTAGTTATACGGGGCTACGCAACTTAATGGGAAATACCCAAACTCTCAGCGTTTCCCGCCTCATCGAAGGTTCTCGAGAGATCTCGGGCCAAAGTTTGCCACTCGGCGTCCTCAATCGGTGCCTGGTCCTTGGCGACCTCGCCGGTCGCTCGGATTTCCTTCACGCAGACCATCGAGGCGTCATTGAACAACGCCGTCAGCCCCGGATCTGGTGACAGCGCCGTACGGGCGTCGAGCAACGAAACCAGGAGTCGCGGCCCTACGACCATGGCCATGGCGTAGAGCACCAGGGCGCCCGAGTCGTCGCCGGCCACCGCTCGATGAAGGACTTCGTCGAGGATTGGAATCGCTGCACTCGTTGGTTCTTCGAGGTGCTCTCGTAACTCCAGGGCCAGGGCGCCGTAGGCCCGCGCCGTCTCGTAGGTGCGCACCACGTAAGCATCTTTGGACAGCGTCGGGGCACTCTCGCCGAGGACAATATAAATGGTGTCGTAGCACGCGAGGAGATGTTCGGCGATCTCGCGATTCGTAGGCGTCACAAGGTCTCTTGGCGAAACGCGTTGGTGATGGGCATTCGCCGGTCGCGACCGAACGCCTTTTTGGAGATCCGAACCCCCGGGGCCATCTGGCGGCGCTTGTACTCACTGCGGTCGACCAGTCGAGTGATCTGGAACACGAGATCCGGGTCGTGGCCGCTGGCGATCATGGTTTCGGCGGTGGCGTCGTCCTCCACGTAGAGCTCGAGCAGCGGGTCGAGCACGTCGTAGGGCGGCAGCGACTGGTCGTCGCGCTGGTCCGGTCGAAGTTCGGCCGACGGCGCCTTGGTCAACACGCCCGCCGGTATCGGCTCGGCGTCCCCGTCCTTGGCGGCGAGTTCATTGCGGTAGCGACAAAGTTCGTAGACCAGCGTCTTGGACACGTCCTTGATGACCGCGAAGCCGCCGACGGAGTCGCCGTAGAGCGTGGAGTAACCGGTCGCCATCTCGGATTTGTTGCCGGTCGTGAGCACGATCGCCCCGGTGTCGTTGGAGATGGCCATCAACAGGACGCCGCGAATACGCGACTGCAGGTTCTCGTCCGTGATGCCCTTCGGTTCGCCATCGAGCACGTGATCCAGTGCCGCGCCGAAGGCCACGTGGGCACCCTCGATCGGGATCGTGGAGATCTCGATGTCCAGGCGTGACGCGAGCTCCTCGGCGTCGGCCACGGAGTGGTCCGACGAGTAACGCGACGGCATCGTGAAGCCGCGTACGGCACGCGCGCCCACCGCGTCCACGGCGATCACGGCGACGAGCGACGAGTCGACGCCACCCGAGAGCGCGATCACCGCGGTTCGAAACCCGTTCTTGCGCAAATAGTCGCGCGTGCCCATCACCAGGGCTTGGTAGACCTCTTCGACTTCGCTCAACGGCTCGGCGATCCGGTTCACGTGCAGGGCCGTGAGGCGTTCGTCGTCGCGGGCGTAGCCGATCTTGAGCGGCACGCCCTGGGTCGACGCGCGCGCCTCGATCTCACAGACCAACAACTCCTCGCTGAACGCGGCGGCGCGTGCGATCACGTCGCCCTGGGCGCTCACGACGACGCTCTGGCCGTCGAAGACGAGTTCGTCCTGTCCGCCCACGAGGTTGACGTACGCGATGGGACAGTTCGTCTCGAGGGCGCGCTCGCGTAGCACCGCCTCTCGCTCCTCGCGACGCCCTCGCGCGTACGGCGAGGCGTTCGCGACGACCAACAACGTCGCACCCTGACGAGCCAGTTCGGCCGCCGGCCCGTTGCGGATCCACACGTCTTCACAGATCAAGAGACCGACGGCGACGCCGCGGACATTGATGATGGTGTGCGCCCCGACGCCGGGATGGAAGTACCGCTGCTCGTCGAAGACGTCGTAGTTCGGTAACAGTCGTTTGGTCGCGATGGCGACGACCCCGTCGTCGCTCAACGCGACCAGGGCGTTGGCGATATGGGGCGAACTGAGCTCGCCGAAGGCCGGTCGTGCGACGTCACGCCCGTCACTGGAAGGCGCCAGAGCAATATCTTCCAGACCCTCACTCACGACCGTGCCGACGAGGACCGGCGGCACGTTGTCCAAGAGCGCCATCTCGATCAACGCCACTCGCGACGCTTCGATGAAGCCCTCCTTCAAAAGCAGGTCTTCGGGTGGATAGCCCATCAAGGAAAGCTCGGGCGTGAGCACGAGATCAGCACCCGCCGAGGCCGCTTGGGTGCGGAACCGCCCGAGCGTTTCGACGTTTTGGGCAAATCCGCCCACGACCGCGTTCATTTGGGCCATGGCGAGTCTGATCACTGGCACGACGTCGAGCCTACCGGCGCACGGCCCTCGAAACTCTGGCCAACGTTCACACGCGGTTAACAAAACTGGGGGTGACGATCGACGACGCTGGACCAGACTGGATGGGAACGCACGCGGTGCGTCAAGACGTCTGTGAGGAGCGACTTTGAAGTATCAGGCCGAATACATCTGGATCGACGGCAGCGAGCCAACCCGCAAGTTGCGCAGCAAGACCAAGATCGTCACCGTGGGACAGAAGCCACCCGTGTGGGGCTTCGACGGGTCGAGCACGAATCAGGCGACCGGACATTTCTCGGACTGTGTGTTGCAGCCAGTCTTCACGGTGCCTGACCCACTCCGAGGTCCGAACGACGTACTCGTGATGTGCGAAGTCTTCAACGCCGACTTCACACCCCACGTCACCAACGAGCGAGCCGCCACGGCAGCGGTCGCCAAGCAGTACGCGAGTTTCGAACCCAAGTTTGGCATCGAGCAGGAGTACACGTTCTTCCAGGACGGTCGACCCTACGGCTGGCCCGAAGACGGTTTCCCCGCGCCGCAGGGCCCGTACTACTGCGGGGTCGGCGGAGCGAAGATGCCGGGACGTGACATCGTCGAGGCTCACACGTTGGCGTGCATCCGCGCCGGCATCGGCATCGAAGGCACGAACGCCGAAGTGATGATGGGACAGTGGGAGTTCCAAGTCGGCGTGCTCGGACCGGTCGAGGTCGGCGACCAACTCTGGCTCGCGCGCTGGCTACTTGAGCGCATCGCCGAGGAGTTCGGTGTCGACGTGAGCTTCGACGCCAAGCCGATCAAGGGTGACTGGAATGGCGCCGGCGCACACACCAACTTCTCGACCAAGCAGATGCGCGCCAACGGAGGCTACGCCGCCGTCGTCGCCGCGGCCGAGGCCATCGGGACTCGCGTGAAAGAGCACATCTCCAACTACGGCGTCGGCATTGAGGAGCGACTCACCGGAGCGCACGAGACCGCGCACTGGTCGAAGTTCTCCTACGGCGTCTCGGACCGCGGTGCGTCGATTCGCATTCCCGGACAGGTCGCTCGTGAGAAGAAGGGCTATATCGAGGACCGTCGTCCGAACGCCAACGTCGATCCCTACGTCGTCGCTCGGCTGATCACCGAGACGGTGTGCGGCGCGGCGAGCGCCAAGACCAAGGCACCGGCCAAGAAGGTGGCGGCCAAGAAGACGCCCGCGAAGAAGGTCGTCGCCAAGAAAGCTCCGGCGAAGAAGACGGCCGCTCGACGCTGACATTCGCGTACAAAACCCGCCGCTTCGCAGCGGCGGGTTTTGTACTTTGCGGACCAAAAGTAGGACGGTCGGGAAGGTGCGAGAATGGTCCACATGCAAAGTGAAGCCCAGTACGTACTGCGAACCGTGGAAGAGCGCGGCATCCGCTTCGTCCAACTGTGGTTCACCGACGTGCTCGGTCGCCACAAGGCCTTCCACGTAACGCCCGCCGAACTCGAAGACGCCCTCGACCAGGGCATGACCTTTGACGGCAGTTCAATCGACGGATTCTCTCGAACCCAGGAGTCCGACGTGCTCGCGCGCCCGGACCTCACGACGTTTCAACTCCTGCCCTGGTACGAAGAGGGCGCCGGGGTCGCTCGGGTGTTCTGTGACATCGTCAACATCGACGGGACGCCCTTCGAGGGTTGTCCTCGCCAACAATTACGGCGGGTGCTCGGTGAGGCCCGAGCGCAGGGCTACACGTTCTTCGTCGCACCCGAGATCGAGTACTTCTACTTCGAAGGACTCGACACGACGACCGCCCCCGTGCCGATCGACCGCGGGAGCTATTTCGACCTATTACCCGACGACACCGCGAGCCAGTTGCGGCGTCGCACGGTGCTCACGCTCGAAGAGATGGGAATCGGCGTCGAGCACGCCCAACACGAAGACGCGCCGAGTCAACACGAGATCGATCTGCGCTACACCGACGCCCTCACCATGGGCGACACCGTGATGTCGGTGCGTCACGTGGTGAAGGAGTTGGCGCGACAGGCCGGGGTCTCGGCGAGCTTCATGCCCAAGCCCCTCGCCCACGTACAAGGTTCGGGGATGCACACGCACCTCTCGCTGTGGCGCGACGACCAGAACGCGTTCATCGGCGACGGGCCCTACGGCCTCAGTGACGTCGCCACCAATTTCATCGCCGGACTGGTTCGTCACGCCCCGGAGATCACCGCGGTGACGAACCAGTGGGTCAACTCGTACAAACGGCTCGTTCCCGGCGCCGAGGCCCCGGTCGAGGCGAAGTGGGCGCGCTACGACGCCGCCGCGCTCGTGCGCATCCCGTCGGTCAAGCCGGGACGCGTCGATTCGACGCGCGTCGAGTACCGCTCGCCGGACCCGGCGGCCAACCCCTACCTCGCCTTCGCCGTGATCCTCGCCGCCGGACTTCGCGGCGTGCGCGGTGGTTACGAGCTGCCCAAGGAGGGAGAGCGCACGGCACCGTTGCCGCAGTCCCTCGCCGAGGCGCTGGACCTCATGGAATGTTCCGCGTTGTTGCACGAGACGTTGGGCGAACACCAGGTCGAGTGGTTTCTTCGCAATAAACGTTCCGAGTGGGACGCCTACCGTGGGCAAGTCACGCCCTTCGAACTCGAGCGTTACCTCCCGTTGCTGTGAACATCGACGTCGTACTCTGCGTGCCCTCGTGCGAGGGGCCGGTGCGAAAAGCCTTCGATGTCACGGGCGTGACCCCGGCGGTGGCCGTCACCGGACGGCTCAACGAAGTCACCGCGCTCGAGCCGACCGACGGCTTCGCGGGCGCCGTCATCAACGCCGCGGCGTTCCCCTTCACCGAAGCGATGAACCTCTGTCGCCAGTTGCGCTCGCGCAGCCGCGGCGTCGGACCGATCATCTTGCTACTCGACCACTACCAACTGGACGAACTCACGTTCCGCGAGGACCTGTTCGACGATTTCGTGGTGGGACCCTTCGACGTGAGCGAGTTGGCGACTCGGTTGCGTCATCGCCTTCGCCGCGCCGGCAACGAGAGCGTGGCCCCACGCGTCGAACACGGCGGTCTCTCGATGAACTTAGAGACCTACCAGGCTTCGATCGCCGGACGCATCATGGACCTCACGTACATGGAGTACGAGTTGCTGCGCTTCCTCGCGACCAATCCGAACCGCGTCTTCACGCGCGAGACGTTGCTCAGCCGAGTGTGGGGCTACGAGTACTACGGCGGGGCGCGAACGGTCGACGTGCACGTGCGTCGGCTGCGCGCGAAATTGGGTGAAGAGTACGCGCACCTGATTCAAACGGTGCGCTCAGTCGGCTACAAATTCGGCACGTCGCCGAACGAATACTCGGTCTAGTCGAGCGGCGCGTAGGCCCACAGCTCAACCTCGGCGAGTGCACCGAGGGGGAGTTGGTGAACGGCGACAGCCGAACGCGTAGGACGCGGCGGTTCGAACGCTTCAATCCACACCTCGTTGCAGGCGGCGAACACGTCCATGTCGGTGATGAACAACGTCGCTTTCACGACCTGATCGAACGTGGCGCCGGCTTCGGCCAACACGGATCGCGCGTTGACCAGCGCCTGGCGAAGTTGTTCGGGGGCGCCGCCTTCGATCATCTTCGGCTTGTCGGTTCCCGGGACGAATCCGAGTTGACCGGAGATCATGACGAGGTCGCCCGCGCGACGCCAGTGGGAGTAGGGACCGAACGTAACTGCCATCACGTGCTCTTAGCTGAAGGAGTTGCCGCAACCGCAGGTGCGCGTCGCGTTGGGATTCGTGATGTGAAATCCGGCGCCCTGAAGTGAGTCGGAGTACTCGAGCGTCGAGCCGTTCAGCAGTTCCGCGCTCGACGCGTCGACGACGACTTTGACGGTGCCGAAATCACGGACGATGTCGTCATCGGCGAACTCGGAGTCGAAGAACATGTCGTAGTTGAAACCCGAGCAGCCGCCCGGCTTTACCGACACGCGAAGCGCCAAGACTTCATCGACGCCTTCGGCGGCAATGAGTTCAGCGACCTTCTCCGCGGCGCCATCGGTCAAGTTGATCGGGTTGGGATCCTTCTTGTTCAAGTTCACGGTGGTGGTGGTCATGTTCGACATGGCGCTCCTTCGAGAGTTCTTCGTTCCATGATAGTGAGGGATTCCCGCCTTGAACACCCCACTTGATTCACCGGTAGCGTTTCAACGTGCAAACCTCCGATCTGTTACGAGAGCGCCTTGGTCAGGTGCTGGATCCCGAACTCGGGGCGTCCATCGTCGAACTCGGTATGGTCGGCGAGATTACCGTTGCCGATGGTCACGCCGTGGTTCACGTCTCCCTGACGACGGTCGGCTGTCCGCTGCGGAGTCAGATCGAACGTGACGTCAAAGAGGCGGCGCTTACGCTCGATGGCGTTGACGAGGTCGAACTCGTCATGGGTGTACTGGACGCACCGGCGAAAGCGGCACTGATGAAGCGCGCCCGCTCGATCGCCCAGGCGAGCGCACCCTCGACGTCGATCCCCACTCAGACGCCGGTCCTGATGATCGCGTCGGGCAAGGGCGGCGTTGGCAAGTCGTCGATCACCGCGAACGTGGCGGTCGCCCTGGCCGCCACCGGTCGCTGCGTCGGAGTGCTGGACGCCGATATCTGGGGATTCTCACTCAGTCGGCTGCTAGGAATTCATGGCGACGTCGAAGCGAGCGCGGGCAAGATGCAGCCGCTCGTTCGTCGGGTTGGTGCCGGAACCATCAAGTTGCTGTCGATGGGTCTGCTCGCCGACGAGGATCAAGCGCTCATGTGGCGCGGCCTGATGGTGCAAAAGGCCGTCGCGCAGTTCATCGAGGACGCCGATTGGTCGGGTATCGACTACTTGTTGATTGACACGCCACCGGGTACCGGCGACATCGCGATGACCCTCGCGCGACTCCTGCCCCAGATGGGTCAACTGGTCGTGACGACCCCGACAATCGCCGCACAGCGCGTCGCCGCTCGTGCCGCGGACTTCGCGCGCAAGTCCAACATCCGCGTCCTCGGCGTGATCGAGAACATGAGCGGCTTCACGTGCACGTGTGGTGAGCGACACAGCGTCTTCGGTGAAGGCGGTGGGCGCTCACTCAGTGAAGAACTGAACGTGCCACTGCTCGCCGAGATCGAACTGAACGCGGCCATCGGCGAAGGTGGCGATCACGGTGAACCGGCGGTCTTGACCGAACTCGACGACGGCGTCTTTCATCGACTCGCTCGGCGAATCCTCGATGACGTGGCGCCCCCTTTTGGTGCCGTTGGTTGTTCGGCCCGAATGCTCGACTCCATCGAGAAAGCCGTCGCGGGCGCTACTCAGTCGTCGTAGCCGACGTCACCGGGCAGCAGGATCTGTACTTCGCCGTTGCGGGCCACGATCCTCGGCTCCACGCGCGCGATGTCACTGAGCGATCTGGCGTAGTCGAGCACTTCACGCGAAGAAGTGAGGTGCGCGATCGCCTCCAGGTTTCGGATCGTCGGAAAGATCATCGCAAGTTCGCCGCGGGCGTGCGCGTCCAGCGCGTCGGCGGGACGTATCCACTGATCGGCCACGGTTTCGCCGGCGTCGTGCGTGGCCACCTGATCGGGCGGAGTGAGCGCCACGAAAAAGCGCGTGTCGAAACGCCGAGGAGGTCCCACCGGCGTCACCCAGTGCGCGACGTACTCCAGTCCGCGTAGATCGAGACGCAGTCCCTCTCGTTGCATCATCTCGATGAAATCGAGATCGCCGGCGTTCACCTCGCGACGACTCGCGGCCAATCGACGAACCGTGTCGGCATCACTGAGGTCAACCGGTTCACCGCCCCCGTCACACACGACGAGGAGACCGGCCTCTTCGAAGAGTTCGCGCAAGCACGCGACGTAATACGCCAGTCCTCCACTCTCGAGTCCGAGACGTCGCGACGCCTCGGTGTCTTCGAGGCCGAAGGCCAGCCGCTGGGCCGCGGGACTCGCGTCCGACTCGTCGACGCCGCCGCCCGGAAAGACGTACGCGCCGCCGACGAAATCGCTGTTGAGGTTTCGACGGAGCATAAGAATTTCGTAACCATTGGCCCCGTCACGTACCGTGATGACGGTCGCGGCCGGACGAGGACTCAGAATTTCGGCCATAGTGAAAACTACTCAGCCCCGGTGCTGCAGTCGACGTCGATGTCCCGTCCACTAAGTTTGTTGTCCTAAGCGCAACAAGGAGCATCGTGGCCAAGTCCCCCGCATCGAAGAAGAACACCGCGTCGAACCGCCCCGCCACACAGGCGGCCAAGCGAGCGCCCACCCGACCACCTTCGAAGTCATCGAGTGGCCGTCCGGCCGGACTGTTCACGTGGCTCGCGATCGGACTCGTCGTCGTCATCGTGGCCACCCTGGTCATCGTCAAAGTCGCCAGCGGTGGTCCCGGTTCGACGGGGGGCAAGACCACGTTCACGGCCGTTGACCCCGTGACGTTCCAACAACTCACGACCGTGCCGGCGTCGGTCTTCAATACCGTCGGTGTCAAATCGACCGTCGAGCAGGTCAGTGCGCCAATTGCGGTGAAGGGCCAACCAGCGTTGACGGCTAAGAACAGTGCGGGCAAGACGGTACCCGAGATCCTGTACATCGGCGCCGAATACTGCCCCTACTGCGCCGCGCAACGCTGGTCCACGATCATTGCCCTCAGTCGATTCGGCACCTGGGCGGGACTGGGCAACATGGCGAGTTACGGCAAGGACGTCTACCCGAATACGCCGACGTTCACGTTCGTGAAATCGTCGTACAAATCGCAGTACCTCGTCTTCAAGAGCGTTGAGGAGTACACCAACTACTTGAACGCCACGACGGGCTACTACCAGCTCCTCCAAAAGCCCACCAAGGCGGAAGTGGCACTGGTCACGAAGTACGACACGCCGAAGTACATCCCGGGCCTCAGTTCATCGGACGGCAATCCGATTCCATTCATCACCATGGACAACAAATTCCTCGTCTCCGGCGCCAGCTACTCCCCCGACACGTTGACGAACCTCTCGCGTTCGGCTATCGCCACGGGCCTGAGCGACCCCACGAGCCCCGTCACCGATGCAATCATCGCGTCAGCGAACCTCCAGACCGCGGCGATCTGTTCGCTGACGAACAATGAACCGTCCAACGTGTGCACGAGCTCCGGGGTGATGGCCGCGAAGACGGCGATGAAGATTAAGTGAATCGAACGTTAGGGCGCGTACCCACGTGGGCCGTCGCCACGACCTTCGCGTTGAGTCTGATCGGCCTCGCGCTGTCGACGTACCTCACGATCACGCACTTCCAACCACAAGACCTTTTCTGCTCCGGCAACGGGTTCATCAACTGCGGCGCCGTCACCACGTCGGCGCAGTCTCGATTACTCGGTATTCCGGTGGCGTTCCTCGGCTTGGGCACGTACGTCGTGATGACGGTGCTGAACTCCCCGTGGGGATGGCGAGCGAAGAACTACTGGGTTCACGTCGCACGATTCGTGATCGCGATCATTTCGATGTGCTTCGTACTGTGGTTGATCTTCGCCGAACTCATCATCATCGACAACCTCTGTCTGTACTGCACCGGGGTTCACGTCGTGACGTTCGCGTTGCTCATCGTCCTCACCCGAGTGAGTCCGTCCCAACTCGGATGGGTCAAGTCACGTTCGGAGTAAACCTCGACGTTCGAATTCGTTGAGTCCGCCCCAGATCCCGTAGGACTCGTGTCGTTCCAACGCCGCTTCCAAGCACTCTTCACGAACACCGCAACTCGCGCAGATTCGCTTGGCCACCAACTCACGTTCCAGCCGATCCTCTTTGCGCTCTGCGCTATCGGCCGGATAAAAAAGCGCGCCCTCGCTATTGCGACATGCGGCGGCGTCAGTCCAATCCAAAGGCGTAATCGCCATAAGTCACTCCCCCCCGGTTTGACCCAGAACCGCAGGTTAACCACTCGCCAGCGAGCGGGCAAGAGTGAATTTCGTGCGTCGCTTCTCACCGACATCGAGGCAATTTCACGCTCCGCTACGCTGAACCAATGGCCATTGTCCTTCTGGCGAGCGACCTCGCCTCCCTTCGCAAAGAACTTCGCGCCACACTCGAAGGACCGGACCTCTTCATCGAAGAAGTCGCCAGTGGACCTGAGGTCATTGCCCGTGTCGAACGAGGCGGCGTGGACCTCGTCGTGCTAGATCTTCAGATCGGCACCATGGGCGGTATGGCAATCTGCATGGAACTGCGTCACGAAGAGTCCTACGGAGCGGCCGAACCGGTCGCCGTACTGATGTTGCTGGATCGCCGCCCTGACGTGTTCCTCGCCCGTCGCAGCGGCGCCGAGGGATTCCTCGTCAAGCCTCTCGACCCCCAGCGACTCCGTGGCGCGGTTCGAGCGCTGTTACGCGGCGAAGAGTACGAGGACGAGTCGCTGCGCCCCGCGACCGTTCGCGTCGGGAGCACCGACGTTCAATGAGCGCCCCACAGCCCCCCTCGTCGGGACTGTCTCGGCTTCGTAAACGCATCGTCGGACGTGAAGAGTCGCGACCGAAATCGCCCGAAGCCATTGCGATCCACGAACGCGTCGACCAACTCAGCGAGCTCGAACTTCGCGACGTCATGACGCCGCGCACCGACGTCGATTTCCTCACCACACCGGTGACGCCGGAGTTGATCGCCGAAGCGATTCGCGATACGGGACATTCGTGTTTCCCCGTCGTCAACGGCGACCTCGACGAGGTCGAGGGCGTCCTCTTCGTCAATGACCTGTTTCGTAGCACGACGGCCAAACGAGCCATCGGCGTCTCCCTACCTTCGGCAACCGAAATCGCGCGCAAGATACGACGACCGTTCATGTTGCCCGAGACGATGGACCTGTTAGAGAGCCTGAGCGAGATGCGCGAGAAGCGCCGGACGTTCGCACTCGTCCTCGACGAACACGGCGGCGTCGCCGGCGTCGTGTCGATTCGCGACATCCTCGAACAACTCGTCGGCGACTTGAACGACGAGTTCGACGAGGATGAAGAGCCGACCATCGTGCGCATTCGTCAAGACCGCTGGCTCGTCGACGGGCAGACCCATGTCGACGAGGTGGAGGAGGCCCTCGGCATCTCGATACCTGAAGGCGAGTACGTGACGATCGCCGGATTCATCCTCGATTTAGCGGGCGAGATTCCTTCTGCCGGAACGACCTATACCTACGAAGACTGGACATTCCGTGTGCAGTCGGTCGAACGTCGACGAATCAGCGAAATCGTCGTGGAGTACCACAAGCCCCCCGTGCCCGAGGTGCCGTCGGTCATCTGAGCATTGTTTGATTCACCAGCCACCGACTAGGATTGCGAGGCTGCGAGGCAACTCGCTGCGGGCTGTAGCGCAGCTTGGTAGCGCGCTGCGTTCGGGACGCAGAGGTCCCGGGTTCAAATCCCGGCAGCCCGACCACCAATGCAGTATCAGGTGACACGTAGTGCAGGCCCCCATCGTCTAGCGGCCTAGGACACCACCCTTTCAAGGTGGCGGCACGGGTTCGAATCCCGTTGGGGGTGCTCTGGAAATTCACCCCAAAACCCTTTACTTGCAGGGGTTTTGGTGTGGCCGCGAGTGACCATGAGTGACCGCAAGTGACCACAATTTACCCCTGCTACATGCCCGTTATATGCCCACAGTATGCCCGCAGTATGCCCGAAATTATTTCCGCTTTCGACAAATAATCCGTAGGCACCAGAGTGGCTGGCTCAGTAACGACGAGCTAGGGGATCAGTTTCGGAGGCATAATTCGACCTTGGCGACGGCCGGGTTGCTCTTAAACTCGGGCGATGCTCTCATCGCCAGCAAATGGATCTCCGTGTGCGTGCGCGATCCAAAGGACACTCCCTACGAGGGCTAAATGCGACTCAAAATGACCAAGCACCAATGAAGGTTTCCAATTTCGTGCGGGTCTATCGATTCAAAATCAATAACATCCGAAGAAATTGGTCCAAATTTCGCTTAGGAGCCCGAGGAAAACAAGCTCTCTCGAGGCTTCTAACTTCTGAAGAATTGCCGCTCGACACTCTCGGGATTCGATATGAGCGTGCCTACACAAGTCGGAGGACGGCTCTCAACGGCGCTTCAAGGGAATACGTGGAACAAGTAATCACGGAAAGAAGTTTCGCCATTCCCGGCATTAATCGATTTCTCACAATTGTGGTCCGACCGCATCAGACTGTCGAAGAGGTTAAAGACGCGTTTGACTACTTCGCGGAGTCAATCAAAAAACGTTACGCACACCTCAAATATTCACATGTCGAAGAGAGTCGACTCGCGCTCGCCAATATTCCCAATTCGCGATTGGTCGAGACCCGAGCCGAATACATGGGCGAAGAATTTCGCATATTGGGTATCGCGTGCATTGTCGGCACGGAATTACTCATCGTGGAATCTCAATGCGCTGCTAATAGCCAATGGTCTATAAGTGACTGCGAATTGGTTGTGCGGAAACAGATTCAAAAGTTAGACGGTTCTGTCGATTCCGATCTCAGCGAGGGCTCTAGTTAACCGTTGCTGTCTTGGTGATGGTCATTGTGTCACACGCGCGGTGACAGCACGAGGGCGACCAATCCGGGAGTTCAGTGGCTAGTCGGCATTGCAACTAGACCAAGTCATCTGGTTCGGGAATCATGACCTCCAAGGCGTTCGATAGGCGCCGGTCACGATCTCTTGTCGCGTGCTGATACCGGAGGGCAGCGGGGGCTGAGGCGTGGCCGGCCCGGTGCATCAATTCAGCGGTAGTGGCTCCAGTTGCTGCGGCCAACGTAAGACCCGTGTGTCGCATGTCATGGAGCCGTAGATCAGGTCGACGGATGGTCAACCGGGCCCGTTCCCACGAGCCTTGAAGGGCGTCTCTGGAGAGGCTTACACCTGCTCTCCCGATTAAAACGAGGGCTTCTGGTTCTGGTGCAGTGAATAACTCAAGATGGTGAATGAGTGCCTTCAACACAGGTCGCGGAACAGCGATCGACCGTCGACCCGCCGAAGTCTTCGGCAGCTTCACAATTGGCTTGCCATCCATGCCAAACGTGCGACTTTGCAGAACGTGGATTACGGCCTGTTTAAGGTCAATGTCCATTCTTCGAAGGCCGAGCATCTCTCCTCGCCGCATCTGGCACCACACGGCAAGCGGAACAACGATTCGGAGATGTTCCGGCATCGCCCTTGAGAGCGATTCGACCTCTTGGACGGAAGCAGTTGGGCGCTCAGCAGCGTGCTCTGTGCCGGCGCCTTCCACCTTGCAAGGCGAGGTCAAGAGGATGCCGTCAGCAACAGCTGTTCGCATAACTGACGCCAACAGGCGGTATGCCTTCGATGCCGTCGCGGGATGATCCTTCGCGATGTTTGTATGCCAGGAACGGATTGTGGTCGGATTGAGTCCAGCCAGCGATGACGTCCCGAGGACTGGCAGCACGTGTTTGTCGAGAACATGTCGATACAATTCCGAAGTCCTTTCCGCTAGATCAGTTCTCTGTTTCAGCCACTCGTTGGCGTAGTCACTCAAAGTCACTTGACCGCCTCGAGGGTCAATCCACTTGCCCCTTCGCAGATCCGTTTCCATCGCGGAGAGAAACGCCTGAGCGTCAGCTTTTGTTGCGAATGTGCCCGCGGAATGAACTCGTTCGTGCTGCCAGTAAAGAGCCTGCCAACGTCCCGATGGACGCTTTCTGACCGATCCGAAGTGACGCCGAGTCATCGTGTTTGGGTTCCTTGCTTAGATTGCCAATGACAACGGTCGTCAGGAACGCGAAGTCATTCCAAAGACACCAAAAGACGATGTGATTTGTTTCCGATGTCCTCGTGGCCCGATCCATTCCGTTCGTTGCTCTCGCACGTACCGCCGTTTCTGAGAATCAATTCCAGAACCGACCACTACAAATTTCGTTGGTCCGCAGTCGATGGGCAGTCCCATAGTGCTCCTAAGTGAAGAGCGAATATTTCGCCCTCTATAAGACAGCCACAGCCATTGCCGCGTCTTCGAACAATTATTCTGAGGTGAGACTCAAACATTTTCAGAATTTACGGAGTATCAATTGGTTTTGATGATCACCCAGGTAGCCCGAACGGACGGCTTGGCGCTTCGCGCCCGCCGTCCTCGGGCTTTTGGACTTACCTAGACAGGTGGCTCGAGAAGATGAGCGTGATGAACTCACATATACGTCAAACAAGGGCGTCAGGCCGCCCAAGGCTACACTCCGACAAACTATGTGATCTCTTGAGGAACACTCGTGGTGCCACCTAATCCTGCCGATGAGTTTTCTCTCGACCCGAATGCGAGGGTCAAAATA
>Ga0182030_10006139_pt1 | contig 25392 bp, 24 predicted proteins | sample 812S3MmetaG_FD_121299 | JGI IMG/M metagenome (GOLD analysis project Ga0182030, IMG submission 121299) | Permafrost microbial communities from Stordalen Mire, Sweden - 812S3M metaG (Illumina Assembly) | ecosystem: Environmental > Terrestrial > Soil > Wetlands > Permafrost | place: Sweden...
GCGTCGCCGGTCTGCGCGAACTCCGCCACCCGCTCCGACCACCACTGCGCCGTGTGCCTCATGCCCCCAGTGAATCGCGGCTTCGGCGGGCGCGCACGGCGTCCATGCCCGTACGGTTACCTCGTACCGTTCCTCGATCGCGCAGAGCGCGATGTTGGCCAGCAGGGGCGAGAGAATCCCGCCCTGGGGCGTGCCGGAGTCCGTGCGGAGCAACTGCTGCTCCGACAGGACGCCAGCTTTCAAGAAGGCGAGGACAAGGCGCAAGACCTTGCCGTCGCCGATGCGACGTCGAACACGGACCATCAACCCGTGATGGTCGATGTTGTCGAAGCACCCCTTGATGTCCCCTTCGATCGCCCATTGATACGGGAGCCGACGCTCCGCTTCCGGTCCGACCGGACGCGGTCGCAAGAGCATCCGAAGATACTCGAGCGCGCCGTGCGCGGACTTGCCGGGGCGGAACCCAAACGAGACGGGATAGAAGTCCGCCTCGAAGATCGGCTCCATGATGTTCTTCATTGCTGCCTGAACGATGCGATCCACGACAGTGGGGATGCCCAGGGGGCGAAACTTCCCTGGGTGCCCGGCCTTGGGGATCAGCACTCGTCGCGCGGGGCTTGGAACGAACGCGCCGCTGCGCAGCGCCGTCCTTACCTCGTCGACGAGAGCGTCCACCCCAGGGGCAAGCGCCATCCTCAGCGTCTTCCCGTCTACACCCGGCGAGCGCTTGCCCTTGTTGCGGCTGACGCGCGCGACGGCCATCCGCAGGTTGCGGGGGTCCGTGAGAAGCCCCCATAACTTGCAGAAGATGTATTCGGGACTCATTCGACTTCGCTCGTACAGCTTCCGCTGCTCGGTCAGGAGCCACGCCCTCTCGGACGCGGTCGCCACATACATGGCTCTCTCCTGCGGCATGGATGCCGCACGCACAGACTGCCCCCCTTCGCCATGTGCACGGCTCTCCCGTGCTCCGACTACTACGGAGGCTCCGCCCCCCGTCCGAGACGCAACCGGACTCGGCGGCTTGCCGCGCTTCGCTGAACGCGGCGCTCGGATCGGGGTTCTCATGTTCAAAGGATCGACCCTTGGTGCTTTAGGTGTCCGACTCTACCCCTGGCAGCGCTGACCACATCCCGCTTCGGGACTGAGGGACATGGCGTGCCTGATGATCAGGTACACCCAGTCGTTGGTCACTGGCGACCGGGCTCGGGCTGCGTTCTCGCCTGAAGGCGAGGTCAGTATTCCGTACAGAGGATTCCGGCATCGGCTTCAGCATGCGCGGACGTTCATCCACGCCGCTTCACCATGGCACCTTCGGTAGCCCGCCTCGGGCCGGATGGCCCTTGCGGACAGTTCAGACCGCTCGGCTCTTGCAGGTCGCCGTTCCGATCTCGGCGACGTTCGCGGCCCCCTTCTACACCCGGCCCGACCCGGGCGAGGATGACAGGTTGTTAGGTCATCGGTCTCTCCTTTGCTTCATGACGCACGTGTCCGCAGACCTTGCATGCCGGCGCGTGACTCATCTCGCTGCACCGATGCTTGGCTCATGAACAGGCCGACGCGGTCACGCGCGTCATCGCTCGACGATGCCGAGCATGCGCCCTCGTACCGCGGGCCAACCGAACACCGCCGGGCGAGACGAGATCGGGAAGCCTGCGCCGGTCACCTCGCCCGACCACAGCTTGACTGCCTCCTCTGCCGCGGCGCGATCACCGAAACCCGCGTACGGCCTGCCGTCGATCGTCACCACCACGCGCGCACGCGCGCAAGGGATTGGACGAATCGCCGCGTCCCGGAAGTCCGCCGGCGCAAAGCAGGTCCACTTGTCCATGCTTACGATATTGCTCATGTTCATCTCCAATTCACACGCCAACCTCTCGACGAGCCCACGGCGATCGACGAGCGTATCGTCACGTCGCAGTCGCGAGGAAACCAATCAAGCTCATCCCCGGCCGCGGCAGGATTGCTCCCGCGAGCTCTCCGGTGGACGCCTCAGAGAGTTTACTGGCCCGATGGGGGCGGCCGGGCGAGCGCGGAGCACATGGCGATATCCATGGGACGCGCGCACGATACTGCGGTTGCCCGTTTCCGAAAGCAAAACCGGTTGTGTGCCGTCCGATTTGTCGTTTGATGCGTCTACGGAGTCGGCGCCGTCGGCCGCTTCACGGCGGCACCGTGTGCAGGTGCTCCCTCGACCGCGGCTGCCCACGCCTTCCAGTCGGTTTCGATCCGGCTCGTGAAGACCTTCGGCGAATCCTTGTAGAGCTGTCGGCCGAGCGCGAACGCCTGCTTCTCGAGCTCCGCGCGCTGATGATCGACCGGCACGAACAGGTCTTTCAGGACGCGGTGCCCGCCGTAGGTCAGGGGGTCGGCGGCGAACGTCTGGCGAAGCACGGCCAGGTCGTGGTCTTCGCCGAGCAGCCGGGAAAGCTGGTGAATCCGATCGCCGAGATCCTTGTCGCGACCCGTCCACGCGGGCTCCAGAAGCTGAAGCTCGTGCCACAGGTACTTGGCCTGCTTCCGCCACTCGTGCAGGTTCGGCACGCTGGGGTCCGCCGCGGCCAGGGCCATCGCGCGATGACCCGCCCGGTACACGCGCTGGAGGCCTCCCTCTGCCAGCGCCCATCCGTCGCCGTCGATCGCCCGCTCGGAGAACCTGGCGAGCGCATGGGCGGCGACCTCTCGTGCCGTATCGAACGCGTTGCCTTGCCTGACCACGCGCTGCGTGACCTCCTGAAGATTCGCGAGCAACGCCGCGCGCACGGTTGTGGCCGGGCCCGGGTCGATCGGCGGACCGAGCTTGTCCAGCGTCTCGATGAGCACCACAGCGTCGCGGACTTCCGTGAGCGGCCGAGCGGCGTCGCGGAAACACCAGTTGTCTTCGCGGTACGCGTCGTCGCCGAGCCCATCACGCACCAGACGGAGAGCCGCCCGGACTCGCTTGAAGCCCTTGCGAACCTCGTGGACCGTGTCGCTCTCCCATGCGTCGCGCTGCCGCGGTCTCACCTTCGCGCCGAGCTGCTCGAGCGCCTTCTCGACCTCGCGCCTCACGTTGCGCCGGACCCCGTCAGGTACCGATTCTGCCGCCTTCAGCTGAAACGTCATGTCAGGACTCCAGTCCGAGCCACTTCATCCGGTTTGCGACCTTCTTGAGCCGACCCCCGGCGCCGAGGACGTACGGCGAATGAAACGCGACCACCGAGCGATCGAGCGCCACGTTCGTGGCCGGCCCTGCCTCCGGCGGGAGCTCGAGGAGAGCTTGCACACTCTGGACCCATGGGTCCGCCGGTCCGGCCGCGGTCAGCCGACGGACCAGGGCGCTCGCGCAGGCCTCGTCTTCCCCGGACAGGCCGGAGCACGGCAGCTCGAAGCGCGGCTGTTCGCCGGCCTCGAGGACGAACAAGAGTCCTATGTGGACCACCCGTCCCGAAGCGTCGAGCGCCGCCGTGGTCGATACGGAGAAGAGCTCCTCGTCCCCGTTCCATCGTGGAAACCGCTGGGCGAACAGGATCTCTGCGTAACGTCCCGGGCCGCACTTCTCCAGCAGCTCGGTCGGTACGCCGTGCGAGAAGCCGTCGGGGCGAAGCTTCGGATCGAGGATCTGTCGGAGCGGCATGAGCGTCTGACCGTCGCTCGCCATGACGTCGTCGCCCTGGTCGCGATTCGGAAGGAGCCAGTACGCGCGCATGGCGCTCACGCCGCCTTCTTGCGCTTCGGGGTCTCGTGAAGCGCGGAGTACACGCAACGGAGGACGTCGTGGATCGCGAGCGTGTAGATACGCTTGTTCTTCATCGAGATCAGAGTCGCGCCGGTGTATCGCTCCTCGTAGGGATGCAGGACCTTCCTGACCGTCCTGTCCAGCGCGCGGAGGTCGGCGCCGAGCTTCGCGGCCAGGGCGGCGTAGTCCGTGTGACTCTCGATCTCCTGGTCGATCTTGTTGATCAGGATGTGGACGAGCGCGTCGCCCTTGAGGTGTGGCATGGCCGTCAGCAGCCAGTCGAGATCCTGGCGAACGCGGCGGCCCTTGAGAAACCTCCCCTCGGTCAGGTCCTTGATGGTCATCACGTAGAAGACCACGTCGGCGTCCTTGCACGCCGCCAGCCAACCCGAGGGTGCGTCGCGGTAGTCGGTCTCGCCGCCGATGTTGATGACGCCCTTGCACGTGATGTCGACGACCTGATGGTGCGAGAGAGCGAGCTTCACGCTGAAGGACCGGACCGTCTCGCCCATCGGCGAGTTCGCATGGACCGCCGGGATGTCCCGGTTCTGCAGCCGCGCGAGGAAGCTGTCCTTCCCGCTGGCCGTCGGACCGACCACGGCGATCTTCTTCCCGGACCACCAGTCGCGCGCCGCCTTCATCAGGCGGGTGGTGTGCTTCCTCACGCCCGGAAAGGACGCCAGGAGCAAGAACACACGAAAGACCGTGATGGCGGCCGCCGGCATGGCTCTCATCCTCTCCCGCTCGCGGCCACCAGCCGCGGGCGCTCGTGCGACGCGGCCGTTCCGGACGCGCCAGGCGCATCGTCACTCGACGTGAGCGCGCTCTCGACCTCGGGCTGGGGCCGGCGCGATGGTACCCTGAGAAGTGGAAGGGTTCCCACGAGCACCGCCAGCATGGTCGCTCCGTTGTTGATGATGGCGGCGACGGCCGGCGTGATGAATCCGCACGCACCGAGGGCGATGGCGATGGCGTTCGGTACGACGATGACGCCCAGGTTCTGCCGGACGCTGGACATGGCCTGGTCGCTGATCCGGAACGCCTTCTCGAGCCGGGACAGGCCGCCATCGAGCAACACGACGTCGGCCGTCTCGAGCGCCACGTCGGTGCTGCCGGCGATCGAGATCCCCACGTCCGCCGCGGCGAGGGCCGGGGCGTCGTTGATGCCGTCGCCCACCATCGCGACGACGCAGCCGGCGGCCCGCAGCTTCCTCACGTACTCGGCCTTCTCCTCCGGCAGGAGACCGCCCACGGCCTCGTCGATGCCGACTGCGTGCGCCACGCTCTTGACCACGTCGGGGCTGTCTCCCGAGAGAAGGACGACCCTGCGGCGGCCGTCCTCCTTCAGCTCGCGCACGATGGCGGCGCTCTCCGGACGCGTGCCGTCGGAGTAGCCGACCACCCCGACGACCCGGTCGTCGACCGCGACGCAGAGGTTCGAGATGCGGGCACGCTTGAAGCGGGTCAGGTGCTTCTTGAACGTGCGACCGGTGTCGAGCTTCTGGCTCTCCATCCAGATCGCCCGGCCGACCCGCACGCGACGGCCCTGGACGCGCGCGGACAGCCCCAGTCCCACCACGTACTCCTCGCTGCCTGCCTCGGGCTGGACGGTTCGGATGCCGTGGTTCTTCGCGTAAGCCTTCAGCGCTCTCGCAACGGGATGGTCGTGGGGCGCCTCGGCGGAAGCACACCACTTGATGAGGGCGGACTCGCTCACGCCGCGGGCGGTCACCACCTCCACCACCTCCGGCACGCCACTCGTCAGCGTGCCGGTCTTGTCGAAGACGATGACGTCGGCCTTCGAGAGTCGCTCCAGGTACTGGGCCCCCTTGACCAGCACGCCTTCGCGCGCCGCCAGCGCCATCGCTGTCAGCGCGCTCGTCGGTACCGCGATGCGAATGCCCGTCCCGAAGTCGGTGATGAGCACGCACACCGCGCGGGTCACGTCGGAGGCCACCGCTGCAGCGAGCCACGCGACCCCGAACGTCGGAAGCACGAGCTTGCTCGCGAAGTCGAGCGCGTCGCGCTGCAAGGTGAGGGGCTTCGAGCCGACGGTGTTCAATATCCTCTCGATCTTTGCGGCCTCGGTGTTCGTGCCGGAGAACTCCACCTCGACGACGACTTGCCCCTCGACGACGACCGTGGAAGCGAATACGAGGTCGCCCTTCTTCTTCGAGAGCAGGTGCGACTCGCCGGTGAGCGCCTTCTCGTCCACCTCCGCGAGGCCCGAGACGACGCGGCCGTCCGCGGCGATCCCGTGCCCCGTATGGACGACGAAGCGGTCGCCGACCTGGAGCTGGGCGACCGGCACCGTCTCGGTGCCGCCGGCCGGAAGAACGCGCAGCGCCTTCTCGTCCTTGCGCTGCATCAGCGTCGAGAGCGCAGAGCGCGCCTTGTTGGCCGAGACGTCGAGCAGCAGGTCGCCGACCCCGACCATCCAGATCACGAAGGCGGCGGTGACGGGGCGACCGGTGGCGAGCGCCGCGAGGGTCGCCGCCACGTCGAGGAGATCGATGCTGATCTCTCCTCGGCGGAGCGCTGCGATGCTGCGACCGAGCGGCCGCAGCGTGTTCAGCACGATCCCCATGGCGATCCAGGAAGGAGACGCCGACCGCGTCAGGCTCATGAAGAGAACCGAGGTGCCCGCCAGGGCGCCGCCCCACCGCATCGGCGTGGGCCTGTGCCATTCGCGCGCCCATTCGGCCGGGTCGCTCTTCAACAGCGCTTCCAGGATCTCGCCCTCGCCCACCTTCTCGGGGTCGTAGACCACCAGCGCCGTGCGGCCGCCCGGAAGGTGCTCGGTATGCTTCACCCCCGGGAGCCCCGCGGCGAGCATGGTCAGCGTCGCGATCTGCGGCTCCGTGATGCCGGTCACACGCAGGCGAACGCGTCCTCGCAACGAGTGCACCGGTCGGACGTCGAACGGCTCGGCCCTGGCGCGGCTGCGGTTGAGCGAGTGGACCTTGTCTCGCAGGCTGCGCACGAATCGGCCGGGCAGGGCGGTGCCGTCGTCGTAGTCGACGTAGAACGCGCCGGTACCCGGTCGCTGTTCGAAGCGAGCCACGTCGATCCGCTCGGCCAGCCACGCCTCGAGCGCACGCGCCTCGTCGGAGCCCTTGCGCACGCCGAGGACGGCGGCGCGACCGCGACCCTTCTGGAAGACCTGCAATTCTGCGTTCATCGAGCATCGCCGCTCTTCTTCTTGCCCGCGCCTCCGCTCTCGTCCTCTCGCCGTGCCTCTCTTTCGCGCGTCCGTACCTCGGGTCGATGCCACTGCATGAAGACGCGGTAGCTGTGGTAGAGGGCGCTGCTCCACTGCGGCAGGCGGCCGCGATCCTCGTTGAGGACGAAGGACACGACCGAGGTGGCGGCCATGGCGACCGGCACCAGCTCTCGCAAGTCGGCTCGATCGCCCGTGAGCTCGCTGACGATCTGGTTGACGCCCTGCACCGTGTCGAGGAACGCGCTCACCAGCTCCTTGCGGTTCCTGGTGATGCTGGTCGCGTGCTCGACGCCCCGGAACCCCGCGCCCTTGGCGATGTGCTTGAGCAGATCGTCGGCGTCGATTGCGTCCTGGTCGTACTCGACCACGACGCTCCCGGTCTTCGGGTTGTGAGACCAGGAGCGATACCCGGGGGCCGCCGCGGCTGCCGCCTGGGCCGCAGCCACCACCGGGCTCTCGTCGGTCGCCTGGATGAATCCGTCTGCCTGAATTCGCAGGTACCCGGGATGGTGATGGACGAGGCGCAGGGGTTCGTCGGCAGGCTCGGGCCGCTCCAGGCTCGCCGAGCGCGAGCCTGGGAGCGGGACCGCTCGTCCGGACGGGGTCATGCTTCCCCGGTCGCCGTAGGAGCCTCGTGCGCAGCCCCGTTCGTGACCGCGTCCGGTTTGTCCGTCTCGACCTTTGCGCGGGCCTCCGCCAGCATGTCCTCGAGACGCTCGCCCTCGACGGCGGCCCACTGGCCGATCCGCTCCTTGGCGTTCATCGCGATCTCCAAGAGCTTCACGCCGACCCCCTGAGGGGAATCCGCGAGGCTTCTGGCGGTCCAGCCGCCGACGAATCCGACGCCGAGTATGAGTAACGACTTGATGTTCGAGTTCGAGTCCATGGTCTTCTCCTGTCGCGCCGCGTCGTGGGCGCGTGCATGCCGTCGGACGACGGCGCGGGTCAGCTCTTGTGCCCGTCGTGGCCGTTGGCTCGATGCTCGTTCAGGCCGCGGTACGCGAGGTAGCCCGCTGCCCCTGCGATCGCTGCCGGGCCCACGCCGACGATTGCAACAGCAAGCAAGCCGCCGCCTGCTGCCGCCACGACGCCCGCTGCCGTGCGCTGCCACGAGCCGGTCGGCAAGACGGACTCGATCTTGATGGCCACGTCATCGTGCTTGTGCGCCGCCTTGTGGATGTGGGCCGACTTCTCGTTGTGCTTCACGGTTTCCTTGTTCATGGCTCTCTCCCTCGTTGTTGTGGAACGACGTGGACCTGTGCTGCCGTCGCCGTCAGAGCGCATGAAGCACCTGACGTGCCATGCAGACCGACGAGCGCGGTCTCTCTCCCTGTGAGGGCTCGATCCGAGGATCTCGCGCGGTTCTTTCGGAGCGGTGGCGGCGCAGTTACCGGATCGTGTCGTGCAGCGCATGCGCCTGCGCGCACAACGCGCGGCGCACGACCGGGAGTCTTGATGCTTTCCTGATGCCTGGGGGCCCCTTCTTTATGCCCCCTTAATGCGTCGCTGCCTAACCTGGGTGCCATGGACCGAGTGCCAGAATCGCCTGCCACGGCCGAGCTCCTCCGGTGGATCGCCTACGAGCGCGACGCCGCCTGGACCGCGAAGCTCGCCATCCTCCGCGCGCGCCGCCGCGAGGACATCGCCCACTTCGGAGCCTGCCTGAGAGAGCACGACCGCCACGCCGGGGAGCTGGCGCTGCTGGCGCGCCTCACCGACCCCGCCGCGGAGGTGCCGACGGAGCCGTGCTTCGTCACGGCGGAGCCGTCGCTCATCGGCGCCATCGATGACGGGGGCGCCCTCGTGGAAGCGATGGATCGCCTCGAGGCCGTGCGGATCGATCGCTACGAGCAGCGCCGTCGAGGGAGCGACGGTGGTGAGCCCGGCTCGCTCCTCGACAGGATCCTCGAGCGGCACCTCGCCGACGCCCGCGCGCGCCTGGCCTCGCTCCGTGGGCTCCGTGAAGCACGGCGCGCCATCGCCGCCTGACGATGAGCCCAACGACCTTCGCGGTTCCCACGTACCGCCTTCGCGACGTCGGGGAGACGATCGAGCGCTACGACGAGAACTTCTGGCGCAACGGCCACGCCGTGCCCATGGTCGTCTTCGACGACTCGTCGCAGGCGACGCACGAGAAGTACTTCGCCACCCTCGAGTCGACGCGGACGCACAACGACGTCTTCTACGTGGGACCGCGGCAGAAGGCCGAGTTCGTCCGCCTGCTCGTGGACCGCCTGGGAGACCGCAAGCTCGAGTCCATCGTGAAGAACCTGTTTCGCCCGAGCTACGGCGGCAACCGCAACTTCACGCTGATGTACACCCTCGGCGGCTTCCTCGTGAGCGCGGACGACGACATGCGCCCGACCGCGTTCATCGAGAACAGCGTCGAGTCGCTGGGGCCCGACGAGATCTGCCGCGGCAAGCTCGTGAAGGCGCAGAGCGACGGTTTCGCGCCGCGCTCGTTCGACATCCTGCGCGCGTACGGCGACGTGCTGGGGCGTCAGGTCATCGACGTGCCCGCCAACTACGCGACGGGCGAGTACTTGCTCGACACGGCGATGGACCTGGAGACGAACACGACGAAGGGCATCGTGCGTGACAACTCGCTGGTGCTCCAGAGAGGCGCGGTCTCGCCCGGCGCGGTCGTCAAGATCGCCCAGACGTTCCGCACGGGGACGAACGACATCGACGCGATCGATTTCGTCGATCTCTTCTTGCAGGACGACTCCGCGGTCCACCTCGAGGACCTGAACGACCTGTATGTGCTCGTGAACTTCCGCCCTGCGATCACGAACAAGAACTGGCGCATGGACTGCGGCGTCGCCGCCTACGACAATCGCAACGGCCTCCCTCCGTTCTTCCCGACGCGCCTGCGCTTCGAGGACTACATCTACCGGCTCTGGATCCAGCAGGACGGCATCGTCGCCGCGCACGTCGACGCCGTGCAGAACCACGCGCGCAACAACTACATGCGCAACCCGCCGGCGGCCGAGGTCTTCAACGAAGAGGTGTCGAACCTCATCAAGCGAAAGCTCAAGTCGAATCCCTTCGTGCCCGAAGAGCTGACTGTTCGCTTCGACTACGACGGCGAGGTGAGCTCGGCCGACACGGGGGAGATCCTCGAGCGGATCACCTCGCTTCACCGGCGCGTGCTCGAGACGGCGCGGGGCAAGAAGGGCGGCGAGCGCCAGCAATCCCTGGTGGCCTTCGCGGAGAACCTCGAGAAGGCCTTCTACGGCTTCGAGGCCGACTTCTTCCAGCAGAACGTCTCCCGCATCGTGGACGACGTCGTGAGTCAGATCCAGGGCGCCCTCGAGCTCTGGCCGACGCTCGTCGAGATCTGCTACTTCCACAAGCACACTCGCGAGCTTCCGAGGGTCAAGGTGGCCAACACGCGCCTCGGCGCGGGGTCCTGAGGCGCCGTCGAGCCAGGCCGAGACGTGGCGCGCAATAAGTGCACCTCGGCGCAGGCGATGAGCCATCCCGGGACCTTGAGGTTTCCTTGATGCGGCCGGGCACCGTCTTTACGCCTTCTTAACAAGGGAAGGCCTACGGTTCGCCCCGTGCAATGAGCCGCGATGTGCTTCCCCTCTCCAGCCCCTACCGGAGCGCCCCCGCCCCCGTCGCCGCGCACGAGACTCCGGACTCGCTCGGCAGCGCCCAGCGGGTCGCGAGCCGGTTCGTGCTCGGCTGGGCGGTCCTGCGCGTCGGGATCTGCACGGTCAAGGGGCTCGACCTCGAAGGATTCATCGCTCTCGTCATCGTCGTCACGGCCTTGAAGTCACTGGCCAGGAGTCTCGCATGATGGACGTCGCCTATCTCGCGCTCACCGCAGCGTTGCTCGCGGTTTCCTGGGGGCTCGTGCGCCTCTGCGACCGGGTCTGAGGAGACCAGCCATGCCCATCCTCTACGTCATCGGTGGAGTCGTCTCGCTGGGGCTCCTCGTCTACCTGTTCGTCGCGCTGCTCAAGCCGGAGGCGTTCTCGTGAGCTGGCAAGGCTACGCGCAGATCGCCTTCTTCCTCGTCGCCATCATGGCGGCGGTGAAGCCGCTCGGGCTCTACATGGCGCGCGTCTACGAGGGCGAGCCGATCCTGCTCGAGAAGGGCCTCGGCTGGCTCGAGCGTCTCATCTACCGCCTCGCCGGCGTCCCGAACGACGCCGAAAAGCGCGAGACGCGCTGGACCACGTACGCGGGCGGGATGCTGCTCTTCAACGGAGTCGGCGTCGTCGTCGTCTACGCGCTCCAGCGCCTCCAGGGCCACTTGCCGCTCAACCCCGACGGGATGGGCGCCGTGACGCCCGACCAGTCGTGGAACACCGCCATCAGCTTCGTGACCAACACGAACTGGCAGTCGTACGGCGGCGAGACGACGATGAGCTACCTCACGCAGATGTCCGCCCTCGCAGTGCAGAACTTCGTCTGCGCCGCGTCGGGCATGGCCGTCATGGTCGCGCTCATCCGCGGCATCTCGCGCAGGACGACGTCGACGCTCGGCAACTTCTGGGTCGATCTGACGCGGAGCACGCTCTACATCCTCCTTCCGCTCTCGATCATCCTCGCGCTCATCTTCGTCTCGCAGGGCGTGGTGCAGACGTTCTCCGCGGCGCACCACGTGGCGCTGCTCCAGGCCGCCAAGGACGCGGCCGGGCAGGACGTGACCGAGCAGATCCTCGCGGTCGGCCCTGTCGCCTCGCAGGAGGCCATCAAGCAGCTCGGCACGAACGGCGGCGGCTTCTTCAACGTCAACGCGGCGCACCCGTTCGAGAACCCGACGCCGCTCAGCAACTTCTTCAACGTCTACGCCCTCATGGTGATCCCGGCGGCGCTCACCTACACGTTCGGCAAGATGGTCAAGGACACGCGCCAGGGCTGGGCCATCCTCGCCGCGATGTTCGTCGTGTTCCTGCCGCTCCTCTGGCTCTGCGTCGCTCGCGAGCAGGCGGGCAACCCCGGCATCGCGTCCCTGCACATCGACCAGGTCGCCGGCGCGCTGCAGTCCGGCGGCAACATGGAAGGCAAGGAGGTGCGCTTCGGCATCTCCGGATCGGGGCTCTACGCGACGGCGACGACGGCCGTCTCGTGCGGCGCCGTCAACGGGATGCACGACTCGTTCACGCCGCTCGGCGGGTTCGTGCCGCTGTTTCTCATCCAGCTCGGCGAGGTCATCTTCGGCGGCGTGGGTGCTGGCATGTACGGCATGCTCATGTTCGCCGTCGTCGCCGTCTTCGTCGCGGGGCTGATGGTGGGACGCACGCCCGAGTACATCGGCAAGAAGATCGAGGCCAAGGAGATGAAGATGGCGTCGCTCGCCATCCTCGTGCCCGCCGCGAGCATCCTCATCTTCACCGCCATCGCCGTTGCGACCGAGGCCGGCCGCAAGGGCGTGGCCAACCCGGGGCCGCACGGCTTCAGCGAGATCCTCTACGCGTTCTCGTCGGCGACCGGCAACAACGGGAGCGCCTTCGGCGGCATCTCGGCGAATACGCCCTTTTACAACACGACCCTCGGGCTCGCGATGTTCTTCGGGCGCTTCTTCATCAAGGTGCCCGTGCTCGCGCTGGCCGGGTCGCTCGGGCTGAAGAAGATCGTTCCCACCGGCGCCGGCACGCTTCCCACGCACACGCCGCTCTTCGTCGCGATGTTGGTGGGCGTCATCATCATCGTCGGCGCACTGACGTTCATCCCGGCGCTCGCGCTGGGCCCCTTCGTCGAGCAGTTGCTCGCCGGGACATGAGGCTCGCACCCATGGACACGACCATTTCGCACCGCTCGCACGGAAAGGCTCGCTCGCTGTTCGACTCGGCGATCCTTCGCCGCGCGATCGTCGATTCGTTTCGCAAGCTCGATCCGCGTCACCAGCTTCGCAACCCGGTGATGTTCGTCGTGGAGGTCGGAAGCGTCCTCACGACTGGCCTCTTCGTCCAGGCCCTCGTCGGAAAAGGCGAGGCCCCTGCCGGTTTCATCCTCGCTGTCTCCTTGTGGCTCTGGTTCACCGTGGTCTTCGCCAACTTTGCCGAGGCCATGGCCGAGGGGCGCGGCAAGGCGCAAGCCGACTCGCTACGCAAATCGCGCCAGGACATCCAGGCCAAGCAGATCGCGCAGCCGCGGCGCGACGCCGCGACGAGCCCCGTGGCCGCTTCGCAGCTCCGCAAGGGCGACCTCGTCCTCGTGGAAGCCGGCGATACGGTTCCGGGCGACGGCGAGATCGTCGACGGCGTGGCTTCCGTGGACGAGAGCGCGATCACGGGAGAGAGCGCGCCCGTCATCCGCGAGAGCGGGGGCGATCGCAGCGCTGTCACGGGCGGGACGCGGGTCCTCTCCGACTGGCTCATCGTGCGAATCACGGCGAATCCGGGCGAGACGTTCCTCGACCGGATGATCGCCATGGTCGAGGGCGCCAAGAGGCAGAAGACACCGAACGAGATCGCGCTCGATATCCTCCTCGCAGCCCTCACGATCATCTTCCTCCTTGCGACGGTGACGCTGCTGCCGTTCTCGCTCTTCAGCGTGAACGCGGCCGGAAAGGGCGCGCCGGTGACCATCACGGTGCTCGTGGCTCTTCTGGTCTGCCTCATCCCGACGACGATCGGTGGGCTGCTCTCGGCCATCGGGATCGCCGGCATGGACCGCATGATCCAGGCGAACATCATCGCCACGAGCGGTCGCGCCGTGGAGGCAGCGGGCGACGTGGACGTGCTGCTCCTCGACAAGACCGGCACGATCACTCTGGGTAATCGGCAGGCCACTGCGTTCTTCCCCGCACCCGGATGCGACGAAGCGGGCCTCGCCGACGCGGCGCAGCTCAGCTCCCTCGCCGACGAGACGCCGGAGGGTCGGAGCATCGTCGTTCTCGCGAAGGAGCGCTACGGCATCCGCGAGCGGGATATCCACGCGCTGAAGGCGACGTTCGTGCCTTTCACCGCGCAGACGCGGATGAGCGGAGTGGACCTCGACGGACGACAGATTCGAAAGGGCGCGGCGGACTCGATCGATGCGTACGTGCGGTCCTGCGGTGGCTCGTTCCCGGCAGCGGTGCGCTCGAGCGTCGAGACCATCGCGAAGCAGGGCGGGACACCGCTGGTGGTTGCGGAGGGAGCCAAGGTCCTCGGCGTCGTGCAGCTGAAGGACATCGTCAAGGGAGGCATCAAGGAGCGTTTCGCCGAGCTCCGTCGCATGGGGATCAAGACGGTGATGATCACGGGCGACAACCCGCTGACGGCCGCCGCCATCGCGGCCGAGGCCGGCGTCGACGACTATCTCGCAGAGGCCACGCCCGAGGCCAAGCTGGCGCTCATCCGCGAGCACCAGAAGGGCGGACGCCTCGTCGCCATGACGGGCGACGGCACGAACGACGCGCCCGCACTGGCGCAGGCGGACGTCGCCGTGGCGATGAACACGGGGACGCAGGCAGCCAAGGAGGCCGGCAACATGGTCGACCTCGACTCGAACCCGACGAAGCTCATCGAGGTGGTCGAGATCGGCAAGCAGCTTCTCATGACTCGCGGCGCGCTGACGACCTTCAGCATTGCCAACGACATCGCCAAGTACTTCGCGATCATCCCCGCCGCCTTCGCCACGACCTATCCGGCGCTCGACAGGCTCAACGTCATGCATCTGGCCTCGCCGCAGAGCGCCATCATGAGCGCGGTCATCTTCAACGCGCTGGTCATCATCGCGCTCATCCCGCTGGCGCTCCGCGGCATCAAGTACCGCGCCGTCGGCGCCTCGCGCCTCCTGCGCGATCATCTCCTCATCTACGGGCTCGGCGGCATCATCGTGCCCTTCGTGGGGATCAAGCTCATCGACCTCGTCCTCGTCGTCCTTCACCTCACCTGAGTCCGCCCATGCTCGCCCAGCTCCGCGCCGCCGTCGTCTCGCTCCTGGCTCTCACGGTCATCACCGGGATCGCCTATCCGCTGCTCGTCACCGGGATCGCGCAGGCGGCCTTCCCGCATCAGGCCAACGGGAGCCTCGTCGTGAGGGACGGCAAGACGCTCGGCTCGTCGCTCATCGGGCAGACGTTCGACGACCCGAAGTACTTCTGGGGACGCCTGTCGGCAACGACGGACTCGAACGGCAAGCCGTTCGCCTTCAACGGCGCGTCCTCGTACGCGTCGAATCTCGGGCCCACCAACCCGGCGCTCGTCGACGAGGTGAAGGGCCGCATCGACGCGCTCCACGCGGCGGATCCGGACAACCAGGAACCCATCCCCGTCGACCTCGTGACGTCGTCGGGCAGTGGCCTCGACCCCGACATCTCCCCCGCGGCGGCGGCTTACCAGGTGAAGCGCGTCGCCCGCGCCCGGGGACTCGACGAAGCACGCTTGAAGGCGCTCGTCGCCGAGCACACCCAGGACCGACAGCTCGGTTTCCTCGGGGAGCCTCGCGTGAACGTCCTCGAGCTGAACCTCGCGCTCGACGCCACGCGGTAGCCTAGGCTTCCCTCGTCGTGAGCGGGAAGTAGGTACGCTGCCTCTCGTTATGGCCTGGTTCGTCTACATCGCCGAGTGCGCCGACGGGACGCTGTACGTCGGTGTCGCGCTCGACGTCGCGGCCCGGATTGCGGCCCACGACGCCGGCCGTGGTGCACGGTACACGCGGGGCCGCGGTCCGCTGCGCCTCCTGGCCAAGCGCCGGTGTGTGACGAAAGGGGATGCCCTGAGGCTCGAGCTGGCGCTCAAGCGATTGCCACGGGACGAGAAGCTTGCGCTCGCGGCGTCGCGCCAAAAGCTTGGCCGCTTCGCGCGCGACAGGCTCCGGAGCCACGGGCCGCGGCCTCCGCCCCTCCCCGCGTAGTCTGGTCTACTCAGGGCTCCGCTCACCCCAGGGCGGGTGACTCCCGATCCATGTCGTACCTGCGGCCTCCGGCGTGGGACCCCCTGGAAAGGGCCTTTGGGCATGAATCCCGCTCGTCTCCCGGGCCGGAACGGCGCTCGCATTGCGGAGCGTGAGGCACCGGAGGTACGCGCGAAATGGCCCGGAGATTCCGCACCCGTGGCGAAGGCGCCGAACCGATGACGTTCTCCGCTACCATGCGTCCTACCGCCGTGAGGATCGCGAAGAAAGTCGATTTTTACCTCCTGCCGCGACCCATCCAGGATCGCTTCGTCGCCGCGACGCGACGTACGGCGCCGCCCACGCCGGTCCTCTTCCAGAAGGCGCCCCGGACCATGGCCTGGGCCTTCCTCGGAGGCAGCGCCGTCGTGGCCCTGGTCGCCGCCCTCCTCTTTCGTGCCGGATGGGGCGACGTGTCGAGCTCGATGGCGCTCCACGGCGTGAAGCTCATCGTCGTCGACGTCCTCCTCTGGGCGGCGGCCACCTACGGTGTCGTCCACGCCATGGCCCTCATCCGGGCCCTCGACTCGCTGCCCTACAAGGCTGGCACCTACCTCTTTCCGGGCTGCCTCATCGAGGCCCTCGGGCCTGTGCTGCGGGTGTGGGCCGTATCCGATGCCGAGTCGGTCGAGCGGCTCGCCACGCCCGCTCCTGGCCTCGAGCTCCGCATGCGCGACGGCTCGCGCGTCACGGTCCTGGCGCACAACGCCGAGGAGGCCGAGCGCGCCGACAAGCAGCTCACCCAGACGCGCGCCGAGCTGGCGCGGGCGATCGCCGAGGACGAAGGCCACGTGCTGGCCGAGCTCGACCCTCTCCACGACAGCGCCCTGTCGAGCCCCATCGGTCCGACGGAGATGATGAAGCACTCCGTCCCCGCGTGGACGCGCTTCGACTGGGCGGTCGCGGCGGTCCTCGGCGCGGTGCTCGGGCTCGGCCTCGGGTGGGCGCGCAACGGGATGAGCGACGACGCGATGTACCGCGCGGTCGCGGCCTCGGCGAGCGTGACCACGTACCAGCAGTACCTGTCGCAGGGCGGGCGACACTCGGACGACGTGCGCGAGGTGCTCCTTCCACGCGCCGAGCTGCAGACCGCCGAGGCCGACGGCTCGGTCGAAGCCGTGCAGGCGTTCGCGGTGGCGCACGCATCGTCGAAGATCGGTCCGGAGATCGACGCGGCGCTTCGGAGGGCGATGCTGGCCGAGCTCGACAAGGCGAAGAAGCTCGGCACCGTGGGCGCGCTCGACGACTTCGCCCGGAAGTACCCCGACAACAACCTCGCCCCCGAGCTCAAGGTCGCGCGCCACGCGCTCTACGCCCAGGCCCTCGCGGGATGGAAGAAGAACGCCAAGGCCGACCCGGGGACCAACGCCTTCATGGATCGCCTGTTCGTCTGGGTCGAGAAGAGCGGGAGCCCGGCGTGCGACGTGCGGTTCCGCCTCAAGCCGTCCAAGTCGCTCGACGACGCCGACAAGAAGGCGATGAAGAGCATGCACTACCCGGGGCCCGACGCCCTCCCCTCGAAGTACGTCACCACCGCCGCGATGCGGTCGCGCGAGCAGCGGGTGGCGGCGGACGTCGTGAAGGGCTTCGCCGCGGAGATCGCGCCCGACGTGCTGGCCGTGCGTGCGGGCGAGCCTCTGGATGGCGGCGCGCCCAACCCGACCACCGTGCCGACGCTGGTCATCGACTACTCGCCGGAGTGGTCGCACGTGAACACGGTGAGCATCAAGCCGAACACGCTGTTCGCCGGGTTCAACTTCGCGTTCGACGCGAGCTTCGTGCTCCCGGAGGGCGCACCCCTGCAGATGAAGGTGAAGTCGTGGCGCGGCGCCGAGCTCTGGAAGCAGAAGGACGAGGGCATGTCGCGCGAGGACTTCCAGCAGAAGGTGTACGACGCGATGTTCGACGGGGCCTTCGACCAGCTCGACAAGAAGCTCCAGGACACCCTCTTTTGAGTTTCGCCTGAGGCCGCCGGTCGTCGATTCCTGACGCGCAACGGCGCCACGCGCTGGCTGTAGAATCCCGTCCATACTGGAGCGGGGCGGTGGATGTGTGCTGCCTCTCGTGTCCGGTACGGAACGGGTGGTAGAGAACCCGCCCATGAAGTCCTCGAAGACCGTCTCCGTCTTCGTCGCCCTGTTCGCGGTCGGTGCTGTGGCCGTCGCTGCGGCCTGCTCGTCGCAACCGTGCAACGACAACCCGTTCACCTGCGGCAACGGCCAGACGTGCGCCCTCGCCGCGCCGGATCTCTACGCCTGCGTCAACGCGGGCGCTGGTTCCGAGGGCGCCGCGTGCGACGAGACGCAAGGGACGGCGAGCTGCGGCTCGAAGCTCATTTGCATCGGCGGGCAGTGCCTCTCCTTCTGCGACTCGTCGCACGGATGCCCTTCGGGGACGACGTGCGAGCCCGCTGCGCCGAACGGGACGTCGACGACGGTCCCCGTGTGCACCGGGGGAACGAAGCCGAGCGGCTCGAGCAGCGGTGGCTCCGGCAGCGGATCGAGCAGCGGCTCGAGCAGCGGGTCGACGAGCTCCAGCGGGAGCACGTCGTCCAGCGGATCGAGCAGCGGCAGCACGTCGTCGAGCGGCAGCTCGTCGGGCGGGTCGAGCGGGTCGAGCAGCGGCAGCAGCTCGGGAAGCAGCGGCGACGACGGGGGTGACGACTCGAGCAGCTCGAGCAGCGGTTCGAGCAGCGGCTCGAGTAGCGGTAGTAGCAGCGGATCGAGCAGCGGTTCGAGCTCCGGCGGCCAGGACGCGGGTTGTGGCTGGGTCGACACGACGGCCAACTGCGGCGCATGCGGTCGCGCGTGCGCGACGACGAACGCCTCGACGACGACCTGCGCGGCAGCAGGCACGTGCAATCCGACCTGCAAGACCGGCTTCTCCAGCTGCAGTAACCCCGCGGCCCCCGCGGCCGACGACGGGTGCGAGTGCGCGACGCCGGGCTGCTGCAACACGGGCTGCGCGGTCACCCACGAGAACTGCATCGGGACGGGGTCCACGTGCGGCACCGGCAAGGACAAGATCGGTCAGAGCTACTGGGTCTCGACCCCGAACTACTGCGGCGTGCTCGGCACGCCGGGAACCGACACGACCTACTCGGTCGCGATGGCGACCGCCGCAGCCGCCGCAGCTCCGCAACCGTCGTCGAGCGCGTGCAGCCAGCCGCCGTGCGTCGGCGTCAGCACGTGCACCACGAGCACGACCAAGCAGGACGCGTACTACGACGACCTGACCGACACCGGCGGCCCGTGCATCGTCTGGGTGTTCAAGACGACGGGGACCGGCACCACCAAGGCCATCTCCGGCTACGTGCACAGCGACACGACGGGCTGCATCTGCCCGACGTCCGCCGACCCGACCTGGGACTGACACGCCCGCTGAAGTGCGGCGGCGACCGGTTGAGAATCGCCGGGCCGCCGCTATCCTGTCGCCGAAGTGACCAACGCCAACATTCTTGCGGGCGTGCTCGCAGCGCTCACTGCGCTTGCCGCCGCCTGTTCCTCCTCGTCTTCCCCGCACGCCTCCGGGGGTACCGACGCCTCCACCGGGGGCACGGATGCCCCCGTGTCCGACGCGGGAACGGCGGTCGAGACGTCGACCCTCGACGCCGCAGGCATCGTCGCCGCGCGTCCGTACACGCTGCACGTCCCCACCGGCTACGACGGCAGCAAGCCCACGCCGCTGTTGGTCATGTTTCACGGGTACGGCGTCAGCGGTGCCATCCAGGAAGCGTACTTCCAGCTCGGCAACGCCAGCGACGCCCACACCTTCCTCTACGCGTACTCCGACGGCACCCTCAGCGAGCCGCCCGACGGGGCTGCCGGGAGCCTCTTCTGGAACGCAACCAACGCGTGCTGCGACTTCTACGACTCGGGGGTCGACGACGTGCAGTACTTCGACGCGGTCGTCGACGACATCCAGTCCAAGTACAACGTCGATCCCAAGCGCGTCTTCGTGGTGGGCCACTCGAACGGCGGCTTCATGAGCCACCGCCTGGCGTGCGATCGCGCTTCCCGGGTGGCGGCCATCTTCAGCCTGGCCGGCGCGCAGTGGTACGACCTCGGCAAGTGCGATCCCTCCGGCCCGGTGTCCGTCGCCGAGGTGCACGGCAACGCCGACCAGACCATCGTCTACGACGGCGGCAGCACCCAGGAGGGGATGTACCCGGGCGCTCCGACGACGATCGCCGACTGGGGCACGAAGAACGGGTGCACCGGGGCTCTCACCGCCAACGGGCAGACGTACGACATCGACTCGCAGCTCCCGGGCAACGAGACCGTGGTGCAGGCCTACCAGGGCTGCCCCGCGGGGATCGACGTGCAGCTCTGGACCATCCAGGGCGGCATGCACATCCCGACGCTGAATCAGCCCGCCTGGGGCGAGGACATCTGGGGCTTCCTCTCCGCGCACCCCAAGCCCTGAGGCCGCGGGGCGCTCAGGGCGGGCGACAGGTCGCGGGATCGGCCTCGCGCACCCAGGCGATCGCATCGCACATGCGCGCGTCCATGTCGGGCGGGGCCGGCAGGGGCAGGTCGTGGCCCGCGGGGCCCAGGCTCACGAAGCGCGTCGGAACGCCGGCCGCATCGATCCGCGCGGCGAGGGCCTTCATCGACTCCCGCGTGCCGTCCTTGTCTCCCGCACCCAGCACGATGCGGCGAATACCGGCCGCCCGCAGGCGCGCGACGTCGAGCTCGAGGTGCATCGACAGGAGCACGAGGCCCGTCCACTTGCCGGGCTCGGACTGCGCGACCTCGGCGGCAAAGTAGGCCCCGTTGGAGTAACCCATCAGCGTGCCGCCCCCGGAGCGATCGAGCTTGCCGGGAGCGAGGGCCGCCGCCGCATCGAGGGCGGCGTGGATGCTGGGCGCGACGGTGGCGTACGTCCCCGTCCACATCTTGCCGTCGCCGAAAGGCGCGTTGCCCCGCGGGCACACCAGGAACCCGAACGGCGTGGCTGCATGCTCGAAGGCCCCGCACGAGTCCTCGGGGCTCGCCCACATCCCGTGCAGGTACACGATGGCCGGCCTGGGCGCGCTCGTGTCCGTGGGTGGCAAGGCGACACCCCACGTCCCGTGGGCGCGAAGTGCGCCCACGAGCAGGACCGCGACCGTCAGAGAGCGGTGACTGCGAGGCGCATGACTAGGGGACATCGAACGCAAACGTCTTCTTGGCATCGTCGCCCGGCGCGACGTCGACGTCGAACCCCACGCTTCGCGCACCGAGCCGCGCACCGAAGCGCACCTTCACCGGAGGGTCGGCGCCGTGCAGATCGACCAGCGTGATCTCGACCGTGTAGTGCCCGCGCGGCGGCTCGATCCCGTCGAAGAACACGTTCTCCACGTTCTGCCCGTTGCACCCTTCGTCGCCCGGGCAGTCGCGATCCAGGTGGAACCCGCTGGCCGTCGACCGTGTCCGCTCGTTCGGCACTCGCTCCCGCGCGGGGGTCACGAGCGTGATGTTCACGTCGGCCGTCGCGGCGCTCCACGCGATCGCGAACTGGAGGAGCCCCGTCTGGAGGCCGCACCCCTCGTCGATGATCCCGTTGCAGTTGTCGTCGATCGCGTTGAAGCAGAGCTCCGGCCCCGTCGGCGTGCACGCTTGCACCAGGGTCGTCCCCGGAGGAGGCGTCAGGTTGGTCGCCTGCAGGCTCGCGCCCGGAGCCTTCGCCGGGGCCGAGGGGCCGCAGGCGAGCGAGGACAGGAGGGCGAGCGCGAGGCCGCGGCTCGGGGTCACTTCGGATTCGGAATGACGTTCGACCCGGCGAACCCCGCCGGCGGCGAGCCCGCGTTCACCTTCTGAGCCTTGGGCGACTCGGGCACGGACTCCGCGTTCGACTTGGGGTTCATCACCTCGAAGAACGCCTGACGCGCCAGCTCACCCAGCGCGCCCGGCTCGCCACGGAGCGCCATGAGCACGCCCTTCTCCTTGATGAACTTCAGGATGTGGATCGCCTCGTCGCGCTTCACGGCGTTCGAGCCCTTCGCGTCCGCCATCAGCCGCCCGCGGAGCTGCACCCGCGTCATCGAGTGGGGACCGTTGTCGATCTCGATCGACTCGACCAGGTTTCGCCCGAGGATGAGGCGCGGCCAGTCCTGCAGCTGATCGTGCACCTTCACGTGGGCGATCGCCTCGGCGTTCTCGACCCAGCGCGCGATGTCGCCCGTCTCGTAGTTCCGGTCGCTCCAGTAGCCGAACGTCTTGTTGAAGACGTCCTTCAGCTCCTCCATGGCCTCCGCCGACGAGGACGCGTCGTTGTACGTGGCGATCGCCCGCGCCGCCGTGTCCGAGTCGGCCCCCAGGACCAGCGCCAGCGCCGCGTCGGCCTTGAGCGACACGTCGTTCAGCTTGTCGAAAATAGGCTGCACCATGTTGCGCGTGATGCCGCCCATCCCGATAGCGCGCGCGATCTGGTGGCGCACTTCCATGTCCGGAACGCTCGGCGTGAGGAGATCGACCAGGCCCCCCGTGGCGTCCGGCACCGGGCGGTGGATGACCGTCTCCAGGTAGCACTGACGCATGAAGTTCCCTTTGGCGTCGGTCTTCGTGTTGTCGTGAATCTTCTTCACGACCTCCTTCATCTGATCGTCGGTCGCCACCCACGACAGCCCGAAGCAGGCCTCCATGCGCGCCTGCTCGTTCTCCATCGGGTCCTCGGCGTACTTGACGAGGTCCTGGTACGCCCTCGAGTCGCCCCACATCGCGAACCCGTCCGACGAGCCGACGCCGATGGCGCGCAACGTCATCCCGAGGATGGTGAGCCCGCCCTGCATCAGCGAGTCCCACGAGACGTCGGTCTTGCGGCTTCGCCGGTGGAGCTGCTTCTCGAGGATGTTCCAGCCGCGCGGATCCTTCGTCTGCCCGAGGTAGCGGAGCGCGCTCTGCGCGGTCGCCCACGCCTCCGGGAAGGGCGGCTGCGCCCCCTCGTTCGGCATCTTGTCCTTCGGATCGGCCCACGCCGCGAGCATCGGCACGGCCTTCTGCGAGCCCACGGCCGCCAGGAAACGCATCCCGTTGGCGTGCGGCTGCGGCTTGTTGGCCGGGTCGACCCAGTAGAGAACCCCGGGCTCCGCCGTCTTCAGCAGGTAGTCGCGCTTCTCGGGGTGGATGACCGCGAGGTCGGCGAGGTGCCGCGCCCCGTAGACGCGCTCGTTGTCGTCGCGCCGCAGCTCGGGCCAGTCGACGTCGTTGTAGAGCTTGAGCGGGTCCTGCTGCATGCGCCACCCGAGCACCTCGGCCGCCCGCACGTCGCCGATCTCCGCCATGCGCATCGCCGCCTCGAACCTCCAGTGCGGCTTGGGGTTCGTCGCGATGTAGGCGTAGAGCGCGTCGCCCCCGCGCGGATCCTGCAGCTCGCGCAGCATGTCGAAGAGCTGCTTGGTCTGGAACTTCTCGGTCTCGGCCGACGTGTGCTGCACCGTCTTGATGGCCAGAACGAGACCGTTCGCACCCGCGCCGTCACGAAGCGCCTGCAAGAACTTCTCGCGGGAGGGCTTGTCGGCCTTCGTCAGCGCGTCGACCAGCGGTTGGGTCGCCTTGTCGCTCCCGATCTTGCCGAGACCCACCGCCGCTTCGCGCGCGACCTCGACCTGCTTGTCGGTCACCAGCTTGATGAGCGTGTCGGTCCACTTCGGATCGGCGTTCTTCGAGAGCGTCGTGGCCACGAGCTGCCGCACGCTGTCGCTCTCGTCACCGGCCAGCGCCGCGATCTTGTCGATCGACACCAGGCCCGCCAGCATCTCCGCGTCGAACGCCGGGTAGCCGTCGAGCCGCTGCACCGTGGCCAGGTGGCCGAGGCGGTACTCGCCCATGACCGTGTCGAACGCGCTCGACTCGTGCAGGGCGACGAGCGCCCAGCAGATCTGCGGCTTGTCGGCGTTCGTGGCCTCGCCCACGGCCTTCAGCAGCTCGGGCTTCGCCGCATCGGCGTCGGGCGTCCCGAATCCGGCCAGGGCCATCGCCGCCGTTCCGCGCACCGTGTGGTCCACCGACCCGAGCCCCTTCGTGATGATGGGGATGCTCGCCTTGTCCTTGGCCCACGACAGGTGGACGTACGCCTCCTGCTGCAGCCGCGGCTCGCTATCGGCCTCGGCCCACTTGCGCCAGCGGGGCAACTGCTCTGCTCTCGGCAAGAGCTGGATGTCGAGGATCTCCTTGTTCGCGGCCTCTTTGGTCATCGACTGCGCTTCGGCGTGGGCGCCGAGCAGGATGGCCGCGACACCTCCGGCGACGATGAGCAGGCCGAGGATGATCGCGATGGGCTTGAAGGCCCCGCGCTTGAAATTGCCGTCATCGGTGGGGAAGGCGTTGTTCATGGCGGTCGCTCGCTTGGGGAAAGGCGCCCGCACGATACCGTAAGGACAGGGGTCGGGAGCGCGGAAAAGACGCTAGAATCTTCCGAGGATGGCCGCGGCACGCCGGCGACGCGAGACGTCATCAGGCTCCGACAGGAGGCTGGCTTGAAGACCGTCGTCGTCGCCGCCGCCGTCCTCCTCGAGGCGGGCCGGGTGCTCCTCACGCAGCGCAAGGCCGGCACCCACCTGGCGGGAGCCTGGGAGTTCCCCGGCGGCAAGGTGGAGGAGGGGGAGGACCCGCGCGAGGCGCTCCGGCGCGAGCTACGGGAAGAGATCGGGATCGAGGCGCACGTGGGCGAGATCGTCGACGTGACGTTCCACCGCTACGAGGAGGCGGACAAGGCGGTGCTGCTGCTCTTCTTCGAGACGACCCGCGACGAGGGGCCCGAGCCTCGTGCGATCGACGTGGCCGCGGTCAAGTGGGCGGAGCGAGGGGAGCTCCGCGTCGAGGACTTCCCGCCGGCAGACGTGCAGGTGATGGAGAAGGTGAGGAGGAGGCTCGGGTCGACGTGAAGAGGGGTGATCGCCGCGATGGTGCGCGGATGCATCCTGAAGGCAAGCACGCGAACCCCGTCCTGAAGGCCAGGGCAAGTCATCGACGTATGGAAGAATACTGCAGACCGCGGCGAAGAGCCCCACCGGACGCAGAGGCTCGGTCTGTAGAGGGCAGCAAAGACGATCACAGAAGCAGTCATCGAGTCTTCTGACTCCATCGGGATGGACTGCTGTCGTCGGTCGATCGCCTTGCTGTCGACGGAGGACGCGATGGGTGGAGGCTGATGACGCGATCGCTGGAGGCTGAAGAGGCGGCTGACGGAGATGGAGGACGCGATCGATGGAGTGAGAAGACGTGTCTGATGTCACCTGACGACGACCTTGATGACGAGAGCAAACACCCCACCTGAACGCATCCGTCCGGATCGATGAAGACGGTGGAGCGGGTGGATGGCGACAGCAAACGGGTCGGACGTCGACAGGAGAGTGCTCGTCTGACGAGAGCGATCTCGCCGTCCGAAGTCAGAAGACGAGGCTTGTGAAGGCAGAAGACGGGATCACCGAGGTGTGAAGGGCAGGCAGCAGACGTCTGCTGACGGGATCGCTGTGTGCTGCCGGGCGGTCTTTTATGGGATCAGCGAAGCGACTTGGGTGCGGCTCTCCTCCGGCGAAGAGAACCCGTGCGAGGTCGATCACTTGACCCTTCGCAGTCGCGTCTTTCGTGGCGGAAGCGGGTCAGGGCTCTTGCCGTTCGCGTAGCGTGAC
>Ga0182030_10006142_pt1 | contig 25389 bp, 21 predicted proteins | sample 812S3MmetaG_FD_121299 | JGI IMG/M metagenome (GOLD analysis project Ga0182030, IMG submission 121299) | Permafrost microbial communities from Stordalen Mire, Sweden - 812S3M metaG (Illumina Assembly) | ecosystem: Environmental > Terrestrial > Soil > Wetlands > Permafrost | place: Sweden...
ACCCACCTTCCGCGCTCCTAGTAACCGTGCGAGTTTCATCTCTCGGTGGCCCAAGGCGACCTGGCCCGAGGCATGGAGGCAAGGCGCGTCATGGTCGGAAGCGAAATAGCCGTGGGCGTGGCAGTGGACTTGGTCCCCCGCGACAAGTATCCCAGCGACAAGTGCCGCAGCGCCGGGCACACGCGCGTCGAGGCCCAAAACAACCCGGTCATCTGCTGCTGGGCCGTCACCGGGTGGTCATCTTTTTCGTGTCGGTCAGCGCATTGGTCGCACTGATTTTTGTCATCTCATCCACCACGTTGGAGACGTCGGCGCAGCCTCGACCACTGACGGCACTCCTCAGGGCGATGACGGATTCTCCGCCGAACCCAACGGCGGCTCAACTGGCCGCGGCCACACCGGCCACGACCACCACGACCACCACGACGCTTGCAACACACGCTGCGCCGGCATCGCCGGACCCAACCAGAGGAATCGCCGCCATCGGCGCCACCGACAACGAAGCCGCGTCGGCCGGGGCCGCTCAGGCCACGGGTGGCGGCGAAGGCGAAGGCGGTGGCGCCGGAGACGGCGAGTCCAGCGGCGGGTACGGCTGCGGCGCCGCCATCGCCTACCTCGAAGCGCACGCCAATCCCACGTACACGATCGAATGTCCCGGCTACGCCTACGGAAGAGAGGCCATGACCTGCTCGTACACGGCTCCCGAGTGTCCCGATTCCTCCGTCATTGCCATTGCCGACCCGTGCCCGGCGGCCTACATGAACGAAGCGGTGAACTCGAATTCTGGCGGTGAGCAGATCGATCCCTACGGTGACTGCCAGGATTCGGTCAATCTCCCGGGGGAATGAAGTGGGCGGGCGATTACGCCGCAACCGGCAAGAGGGATGGGTTGCGCTGCAACGGGCGCATGAAGCAGCCGCAGACCACGCCCAGACCGGCCATGATGGCCGCCACCCAGAACGCCACCGAGAAGCTGTGCAAGAGCTCGGTGCTCTGGTGGACGTTTTCAAGTCCGGCGTGACGAGCCAGTGACTCCTGCAGGGTCAAGACCACTTGAATCCCGGCCACCTCCCCCACTTGGGTGGCCATCAACTGAGCGGCGCTCATCACGCCGTATTCGGATGCCAAGACCTCGTTGGCCATGGTGGCCGAGGTGGCCGGCAATGCCAAGCCCATCCCGAGTCCCGACAAGGCCAGCGCCACCACGATGATGAACAGGCCCGATGACGGTTGCAAGGTGGCGAACAGCACCATCGAGGCCAGCACGGAGGTGGCGCCGGCCACGGTGGCGAAGCGCTCGCCGGTGCGGACCGTCATGTACCCGGCCGCCGGCGAGCTCACGGCGAAGAGCAAGGGCCGCGCCACCGAAATGAATCCGACTTGGGAGACGCTGTAGCCATAGACCTGCTCCATCAGCAGCGGGAACAAGAAGAACCCGCCGAAGTAGGCGAAGTTGGAAAAGCCGCGCATGCCCATCGGAAAGACGAAATTGCGGCGGCGCCAGTACTTGGTCGGGATGAGCGGCGTGGCGAAGGTGAGCTCGCGCCATATGAACAACACCACGAAGACCACCGCGGCAACCCCAGAGGTGATCACCCCGATCGACGTCCACCCGACGATGGGTCCGATGCTCAGCACCAACATGGCGGCGGTGACCGCGCCGGCCAGACTCCAACTCCCGACCCAGTCCATGCCGGCCCAGGCCCCGGCCCCCGACGGATCGGCCGGGGGTTCGACTTCGGGGGCGCCATGGGCTCGCCGCCGCGAGGGCAGCAGGAGGGCGACCACGGCGGCAGCCAGCACCAAAAGGACGAGCTGACCCCAGAACAAGGTGCGCCAGCCGAAGAACTGGATCACCGGTGACCCCAGCGTCACGCCCAGCACAGGGCCGCCCGCTCCGACCAGGGCCCACCAGCCCAGCGCCTTGACCCGCTCGGCCGGAGCGAACAGCTGGAGGATGAGGGCCATGGAGGCGGTGCCGGTGGCGGCTCCTTGAACACCATCGAGCGCGCGGGCGAACAGCAGCATGCCCACGTTGGCCGCAGTGGCCGTGAGCACGGCACTGACCATGGCCCCGAGCAACCCGAACAGATACAGCCGGCGATGGCCGAACAGGTCACCCGCTTTGCCGAAGAACGGCGCCGCAATGCCGAACGCCAGCAGCGGGCCGGTTGAGGCCCAGGTGAGCACCGAGAAGTTGGTGTGGAAGTCGGCCTTGACCGTGGGCAGCGCCACCACGAAGACCGTGAAGGTGATGTTGAGGGAGAGCAGCCCGGCCAAGAGCGCGGTGAGGGCCCACCAGCGGTACCGAGGAGAGCGCTCGGCCCGGTCGGCCACTCGGTGGCGCAGCAAGGTCGGCCAACTGGGATCGAAGGAGGCCTCGGCGCCGCTCGCCCCCAAGGCAGCCGCACCGGGGTCGGCGTGCGGGTCCAGCAAGATATCTGGCCGCTCGTAGACCGGGAGTTCGCCCGTTGGGTCGGGTCGAGGCTGTTGCCGGGGACTCACGAGGGCGAGGTCCTCACCCCGGTCACCCTAGGGGCGCGAAAAGCGATTGAACCACCAGTTGGGGTTGCGCCCGTGGGCATGGAAGTGATTGGGGATCTGGCGCATGACGCGGTCGATAGACCACTCGCCCGGGCCGAACTTGGCATCGGCCACCGCCGAGAGCTGCTCCATCATGTGCGCCACATCGCTCTCCGGCGGCACCGGTCCATGGGACCGCCACACCACCATCGGCACCCCACACACCTCGCAGTCGGCCACCCAACAAATGTCGTCCTCGTAGTGCCACTCCGACATGCGCGCCGCCTCACACAGGTCGCACGAAGGATCGAACGGGAGGGCCATGGTGCTTAGGCCAAGATCTGGACGGACGAGCCCGTCGGCACGACCGCACCGGTGGCGGGAACGGTTCCATTGACGGGATTCTTCGGATTTCCGGTCACGCCCGAGACGACGAACCCGTCGGCCTGGAGCTCGGTGGTGGCCTGCGTCACGGACTGGCCTAAGACGTTGGGGACCGCTGTCGTTGGCGGCCCGGACGAGACCACCACGGTGACCGTCGAACCATAGGGTGCGGCCGCTCCGCTGGCCGGACTGGACGAGATGATCGTTCCGGCTGACACCGAGGTACTGGTTTGTGTTTGTTCGGCCGCCACGAGACCGACGGCCCCAATGGCAGCGGCGGCTTGGGCATAGGTGTAGCCAGCGGGCAGGGGCGGCACGCTGACCGGGGCGTGACCGGCCGAAGGGGTGAGGGTGATGGTGGATCCATAGGGCGCGCTGGTGGGGTTCGGGGTCGTCCCATACGCCCACGAGAGCAACGTCCCCGCCGCCACCGTGCTCGAGTATTGCCCGGCGGCGCAGGTGGCCTTGAGGTGAGCAGTGGCCAGCGTGGCTGCCGCGGCGGCACAGGTCATTCCGGTCAACGATGGGACCGCCACGGGGGGCGGACCGATGGACGGGACGACTGAGAGCTTTGAGCCTTCTTTGAGGGACGTCCCGACTTTGGGAGACTGCGAAATGACCGAGCCCGCCGGCACCGAAATGGAGGTGATGCCCTTCTCGAGGTGCAGTGTGAAGTGATCCTTGGCCGCCGCAGCGCGGGCTTGGGCCAAGGTCAAGGGGACCAGCACCGGCACCGGGTGCGACGGCGTGAACACCTTCTTGTTGATGGCCACCAACGCCCCGGCGGCCAACACCAATACCAACACCACAATGCCGATTGACCAATACAACTTCTTGCGGCTCTTGCCGGGCCGAATGGCCACCGCTCCGCCCGCCGCCGTTTTGGCGCCCTTGGTCTTGGACTTCGATTTCGACTTCGGGCCGTCAACCGGCTCGGCGTCGAACACTTCGCCCGGGCCGGCCTTGGTCCCGACCGGCGCCGTCGGGACCACCGGCACCACGATCTGGGTCCGCTCGCCCTCGGTGGGCAGTCGCAGCGCGGCGGTCGTGCCAGCGGTGACGGCAGCGGTGGCGGCGGTGGCGGCTCCGACCCCTCCGGCGGCTCCGACACCAGCCCCGGCGCCTCCTACTCCCGCCACGTCCTGGGCCACCAACGGCGCTCGCACCGGTAACGGCTGCGCCATCGGCAACGCACTGGCGAGGGCGCTGAGGCGGGCGGCGAATCCGGCGGCATCGAGCCGGGCGCCCACTTCGGGAGCGGCCGCACGCGACAGCACTTCGTCCAACGGACCCAGTGCGGGATTGGGCGGCAGCGTCGATCCCACCCGAGCCATCAAGGTGCCCAATGTGGTGTCAGCCACGAATGGCACCTCGCCAGTCACCGCCTCGTACAAGACGAGGGCGAGCGAATACACGTCGGCCCGACCGTCGACTTGTTTGCCCTCGGCCGATTCGGGGGAGGCGTAACGAGCGGTGCCCACCATGGCGCCGGCGGGTTCGGTCCAGGCCGCTTCGGCCAAGGCCCGGGCCACGCCGAAGTCGGCCACCCGGACGCGGCCGTCCTCATCAAACAAAAGGTTGGCTGGCTTAATGTCGCGGTGCACCAACCCCCGCGAATGCGCGTACGCCAGCCCTTGCGCCACTTCGGCCCCCAGCTTGGCCGCCTGGGAATGGCTGAGCCGATAGCCCGAGTCCAAGAGGTCCCGGAGCGAGCCCCCGCCAAGATACTCAGTCACCAAATACGGCCCATCCCCGTCCTCGCCCCAGTCGAAGACGCGCAGCACGTGCGGATGGTTGAGGGAGGCCACGGATCGGGCCTCGGCGCTGAATCGCTTCAAGAAGGCGGCGTCGGTAGCCAGCCCAGGTTGGAGCACCTTCACGGCGACATGACGCTGCAAGGACACGTCTTCAGCCAGGAATACGTGCGCCGAAGCGCCGGTGCCGAGAGCGGAGATGAGTCGATAACGGGTTCCGAGAACCCGACCGATGGAGTCAGAAATATGGGGCATTAGGGCATTCGTAGGCTAGTAACGAAATCGGCAGTGCCGGTGGACGCTCCCCAATGCAATCTGCCAATCAGTCGGGCAGCTCACCCAACTCCAGTAGCGCCTCAAACGAGGCCGCTGGGACGATCGGGATACCCAGGTCCTCGGCCTTCTTGAGCTTGCTGGCGCCTGGAGCGTCGCCGACGACGAGGGCGAAGGTCTTCTTCGACACCGACCCGGGTGATTTGCCGCCTCGAGACGTGATGGCCTCTTCGGCCTCTTCCCTGGTGTAACCGGGCACCGCTCCGGTCACCACCACGGTCTTGCCGACCAGAGGTCCTTCGAGGGACGCCGACGGCGTCCCTCCGCCGGGCTCTTCGGTGGCCACTCCGGCGCTGCGCAATCGCTCAATCACCACCTGATTGGTCGGCGCAGCCAAGAACTCGGCCACGCTGGCGGCGATGATCGATCCGATGCCGTCGACGGCGGCCAGTGAGGCTTCGTCGGCCGCCATGATCGCATCGAGCGAGCCCAAGGCCCGGGCCATGGCCTTGGCCCCGGTCGGGCCCAAGTGGCGGATGCCCAAGCCGACCAACAGCCGGCTGAGCGGCTGTGCCGTCGAAGCCGCGATGGCCCCCACCAGATTGGCGGCCGAAAGGGCGGCGAAGCGCTCGACGGTCAGCAGCGTCTCGGTGGTCAGCCCGAAGAGATCGGCCGGATCGGCAATGAGTCCGGCCTCGACCAGTTGGACGACGCGTTCTTCGCCGAGGCCTTCAATATCGAGCGCTGATCGGGAGGCGTAGTGGGCGATCCGCTGCACCCGCTGGGCCGGGCAATCGATGTTGGTGCAGTAGGTGTCACTCTCGCCCTCGAGTCGCACCAACGGCTCACCGCACGACGGGCAGGCGGTGGGGAACTTCCACTTGGGCTTGCGCTTCTTGGGCACGCCCGGCCCACCCACTACCGGTCCGACGATTTCGGGAATGACGTCGCCCGCCTTGCGGACAATGACCACGTCGCCGGGGCGGACGTCCTTGGCTTGGACTTGATCCTCGTTGTGCAGCGTCGCCACCCCAACCGTCGACCCCCCCACGAAGACGGGCTCGAGCCGACCGAACGGTGTGGCCCGGCCGGTGCGCCCGATGGAGACGTCAATCGCCAACAGCGTCGTGGTGCGCTCTTCGGGCGGGAACTTGAATGCAATGGCCCAGCGCGGTGCCCGACTGGTGGCGCCAAGTTGGCGGTGCAGCGCCAAGTCGTCGACCTTGGTCACCACCCCGTCAATCTCGTAGGGCAAGTCGTGCCGTTCTGTGGCCAACTGGCGGCACCGTTCGATCACACTGTCCATTCCAGAGACCTTCCGGGCATCGGGACTGACGGGGAACCCGGCCCGACGGAGCAGTTCCAGCGTGGCCGATTGCGACGGGGCCGGCCACGGACTCCCCGCCGGGATGCCGCTCAATTCCCCAACCTGATACGCCCAGAACGACAGCGGCCGCTTGGCCGTCGCCCCGGGGTCCTTCTGGCGCAATGACCCCGCGGCTGAATTGCGCGGATTGACGAAGAGTTTGTCGCCGGCCGCCTCCTGCGAGGCGTTCATGGCGGCAAAGCCGTCCAATGGCATATAGATCTCGCCTCGGATTTCGAGGAGGTCGGGGAAGGGACCGGCCTTGGCGTTGAGTTGCTGAGGCACCACTTTGATTGTGGCCACATTGGCGGTGACGTCCTCGCCCACCACGCCGTCGCCTCGAGTGGCCGCTTGGACGAAGCGCCCGTTCTCGTAGGTGAGCGACATGGCCACGCCGTCCACCTTGGGCTCGCTGGAAAAGTCCAACGTCTCCAGATCGAGATCGGGCACGAGCCGGCGCAACCGCTCGGCCCAGGAGCGAAGGTCCTCCTCGGAAAAGGCGTTGTCGAGGCTCATCATCGGCACCCGGTGCCGCACCTCGCCGAAGAGTCCGAGCGGCGCTCCCCCCACGGCCTGCGACGGCGAGTCGGGCGTGATCAGCGAGGGATCGCTCGCTTCAAGCTCTCGCAACTCCTTCGCCAACAGGTCGTACTCAGCGTCGGGAATCTCTGGTGCATCGAGCGTGTGATAGCGCTCGTTGTGGTAGCTAATCAGCTCCCGGAGTTCGGCCGCTCGGGCCGCTCGCGCCGCTTTGCCTGCCCGCGCCACTTTGCCTGCCCGCGCCACTTTGGCCGCCTCGCCGTTCGGGTCAGCCACGGTCAAGCAGCGATGCCCGCACCAACGACGGCATCCCGCTCGTCGATGTCGTACAAGGCAATGGTCTGCCCGGCGGCCACCGGTCGCTGCGGCACGTCGAATTCCACAACCAGTCCCTCGTCGGTACGAACGATCGAACACGGGGCCGGCCGCCCATGGGCGCTGACCTGCGCCACCGCACGATCGCCGTCCACCAGTGGCTGGTCGACCCAGGTCAGAGAGGAGTTGGGCAACGCGATGGCCGAAGTCACCGCTTGGTCCACGTTCCCCACGGTTACCCTCCGCTGCGGGACGTCGACCGCCACGACATAGTGCCGCGCCCCGTTTTTGCTGACTCCCATTCCTTTGCGTTGACCGACGGTGACCAACTCGACGGCCTGGACCGTCCCCACCGTCTCCCCGGCGCCGTTCACCACTTCGGCAGCATGAAAATCGAGTTTGTCTGAGAGGAAGCCGGCGCGGCCTTCGACGCTGCCGATGAAGCAGACATCTTGGCTGTCGGGCTTGTTCGCTGTGCGCAGACCCAAGCGAGTGGCGTGATGGCGTACCGCACTCTTGGTCATCTCCCCCACCGGAAATACCACCCGGGCCAATTCCGATTGCCCCAGCATCGACAGGACATAGGACTGGTCCTTGTCTGCATCAGCACCTCGGCGCAGTCTGAGCCCGTCATCGCCCGTCACTCGGGCATGATGCCCGGTAGCTAAGCGTTCGAAACCCATGCGGCTGGCTCGCTCGAGCAATCGGTCGAACTTGATGGACCGATTGCACTCAATGCAAGGGTTGGGCGTCCGTCCCAACGCATGTGCTTCCACGTAGGGGGCCACTACATGCGTGTCGAACTCGTCGGTCAGGTTGAACACGTGATGGTCAATTCCCAACTGCTGGGCCACCCTGCGGGCATCATCGACGTCGGCTACCGAGCAGCACCCTGAATCGGAGACGCCGCCCCATAATTTCAGCGTGGCACCCACAACCTCGTGCCCCTGCTCCACCAGGAGGGCAGCGGCTACCGAGGAGTCCACTCCTCCCGACATGGCAACTAGCACTCGCATGGCACCAGTGTGCCACCGGACTTCTCCCGTCGTGAACGCGCACGGGTGCGGGCAGGCTCTCTACAGTGGGCAGTGACATGGCCAAATCCCACCCAAAGGCACTGATCCGACGCTGCGTCGAGGACGACTGGCGTGACCTGCGCCGCCTGCACATCAAGCTGGCACTGAAGTTCCCCCTGGTCGTCGACGTCGATCTCAACGAGGTCTTGGCCACCCCCGACGTCAAATGGCAGGAATACGCCTGGGCCTGCGCTCACAGTGCCGACCAGGCGCTGTGTGTCGCCAGCCTCGGAGAACGGGAGGTGGGCATGGGGCACGTCCACCTCAGCGACCAACGGGGCCGGTTAGCCATGGTGTTTGTCGAGGACACCGAGCGCCGGCAGGGCATCGGCACCGGGATCGTCGCATCGCTCGGCCAATGGGTCGGCGACCGCGGAGCCAGTGGTCTGGTGTGCCACATCCCCGACGACACCGACGGGTCCCACTTGGCCCAAAGTCTGGGCTGGACTCGTACCGATGAGATCTTCTTCACCCAGCATGGGTTGGCGGAACGGAAATGGACTACCTCGTTGCCGTAGCTGGTCTCGGCACTGGGGCCCGAAGTTCAGCTGCCCTGCCGAATCTGGTCGACCAAACCGGGCACGAGCGTCACCGCACGCTCCACGTCACCCGGCGTCGTTGCGTGGCCCAAGGTAAAGCGGATCGCGCCTCGCGACAATCCATCGGCCACACCCATGGCAGCCAACACATGGCTCGTTTGGAGTGCGCCACTGGCGCATGATGATCCGCCCGAGGCACAAATGCCTCGCTCGCCCATCAGCACCAGCAGTTCCTCTCGTTCCACCCCGGGGATGCAGAGATGCAAATGTCCGGCCAGGGTGGCTACACCCGGCGCAATGGTGCGCACGGCATCGGGAATGGCCGCACAGAGCCCTTCGGCCAGTGCATCTCGCAGACCAGCGACCCGTTCCGCCGCGTCTTCCCGCTCCGCCGCGGCGAACCGCAGCGCGGTGGCCATACCGACCGCTCCCACCACATTTTGGGTCCCGCTCCGACGCTCGCGCTCTTGACCGCCACCGTACTGACGGGCGGCAATCCCTGATGGCATCCATTCGGCCAGCACGCCGACTCCCACCGGTCCCCCCAACTTGTGAGCGCTCAACGCCACCAGGTCACACCCACGCGTCTGTTCGGCCAGGTCGACGAACGACGCGGCCTGCACGGCGTCAGTGAAGATTCGGGTCGCATCGTTCTTCCGCCGCACGGCCTCCACCACATCGGCCAGCGGTTGCATCACACCCGTTTCGTTGTTGGCCAACATGATGGCCACTAACTGGGTGTCGACATCGACCAAGTCGGTCAGCGCATTGAGCGCAATCACACCGGCGGAATCGACGGGCACTTCGTTCAGGCGCACCGCACCCTCAAGGGCCGCCGCCCGACATGACTCCAGCACGGCTGGATGTTCCACCGCCGAGCACACAATGGCGGCCGTCGACCCATCACGATGCAGCCCAGCCAGGGTCCCAAAGACGGCCAGATTGGCCGATTCCGTACCGCCCGAGGTGAAAATGATCTGCCCAGGATCGCGATCCATGAGCGCCGCCACTTCGTCACGCGCCTCTTCGAGCAGTCGGCGAGCGCGCTGGGCCGGTCGATGACTCCCGGTTGGATTGCCTAACGGTTCCGACGTCACCTCCGCCATGGCCTCGGCCACCTCGGGACGCAACGGCGTGGTGGCGCCGTGATCGAGGTATGTCAACACTGCCGGTTCGGAGCTCAGGTGATCCACACCGTCTTGGCGTTACAAAATTCCTTCAGGCCGAGTTCGGAGAGTTCACGGCCGAAACCGGATCGCTTGATCCCACCGAATGGCAGTTCCGGTGTGGAAGCCACCATGGCATTGACGAACACTGCTCCTGCTTCGACTTCTTCTATGCATCGTTGGGCTTGCGCAACATCGCGGGTCCACACACTCGAGCCCAACCCGAACGTCGTCGAGTTGGCTACTTCGATGGCGGCAGTCAGATCCGGCACTCGTTGCACAATGGCTACCGGTCCGAAGAGTTCCTCTTGTGCCACCGGCATGTCCGCGGTGACGCCCGAAAGTACGGTTGGAGGGAAGTACCACCCCGGACCATCGAGGACTCGGTCACCGCTGTGCACCGTCGCCCCTTCGCTGCGCGCTTTTTCCACTTGTCCCACCAGTTCGGCCCGTTGCGCCTCAGTGACGATGGGGCCGATGTCGGTGGCGGGATCAAAGGGGTCGCCCACTACTAACGCATCCATGGCGGCCACGAATCGGCTCAGGAATTCATCGGCCACGGGTTCGACCACAATGAATCGCTTAGCGGCAATGCACGACTGCCCGTTGTTCTGCACCCGGGCGTTGACCGCAGTGCGCACGGCCACATCCATGTCGGCCGATTCCAGAACGATGAAGGGGTCTGAACCTCCCAATTCCAAGACGCTCTTCTTGAGTGCGTGACCGGCCGTCGAAGCGACAGACATGCCCGCCCGTTCGCTGCCGGTCAGCGTCACCGCGGCAATGCGGGGATCCTCAATCACCTTGGCAATGTCCTTCGACTCGACAAAGAGATTGGTGAATGCGCCGTCAGGTAGCCCAGCCCGGCGAAACAGATCCTCAATGAGCAGTGCAGTCTGGGGCACGTTGGAGGCGTGCTTGAGCAAGCCGACGTTGCCGACCATGAGGGCTGGCGCGGCAAATCGAATCACTTGCCACATGGGGAAGTTCCACGGCATGATGGCCAGCACCAAGCCAATGGGCTGATAGTGGACGTAGGAGCGCGAGGCATTGGTGGCGATCGGCTCGTCGTCCAAGAGCGCTTCGGCGTGTTCGGCGAACCAACGCAGCCCCATGGCACACTTGGACGCCTCACCTTTCGCAGCCGCGAACGTCTTACCCATCTCAGTGGTCAGCGTCCGGGCCACATCGGGAATCTCTCCCTCAAGCAGTTCGGCTGCCGTGATCAAATGCCGGGCGCGTTCGGCGTAGGTGGTGGTCCGATATTCGCCAAACGCGGTGACGGCTCGCTGCAGGAGCGCTTCCACCTCCTCGGGCGTATGGGTGGGGAACGTCTTCTCTTGCACTCCAGTGGCGGGGTTTACGGTGGCGAAGGGCATGCCCTGATTCTTACCTTCCTTCGGCGGTCTTGGTTACGCCAAGCCCAGATGCTCGGGGATCAACCGACGCAGGACCTTACCGGTGGCTGTCTGCGGCAGTTCATCGGTCCGGACATAAAGCTTGGGACGCTTATAGGGAGCCAAATGCGCCTCGGCCTCCGATCGCAGGAGGCCCTCATCAAAAGTCGGGTCCGCCGCGTACGCCACACAGACCCTTTGGCCCCACTGCTCGTCGGAGAGCCCGAACACCGCCAACTGGCGCACGCCCACCACTGCTGCCAACACCGCTTCCACCTCGGCCGGGTACACGTTGACCCCGCCGCTGATGATGAGGTCCTGGCGTCGACCCGTGAGGAAAAGGTATCCATCGTCGTCAAGGCGACCCAGGTCTCCGACCGTGCACGCCGACCCTCGCCACGCCGCCTTGGTGGCTTCGTCGTTACCCCAATACCGAAAGCGAGCGAATTCCGGCATGTCACACCAGATGGAACCCGAGTCGTCGTCCGCTTCCGCTGCCCCTTTGTCCGCACGTTCTACCGGCACCACAGAGAGGCGCCGCCCGGGCCGGGCTCGACCGACCGTGCCGGGATGATTGAGCCATTCCTCGGGCCCGCACACCGTGAACTGGGCTTCGGTCGAACCGTAAAACTCCCACAACGCTCCGGGGCCCACCCGCGCCATGGTGGCGTGCTTGACCGACGGCGGGCACGGTGCACCGGCGTGCGCCAAAAGTCGTAAGGAGTCGAACTGCTCATTCTCGCCCAGCGCGGCCGAGGTCAAGATGCGTTGCAAATGAGTCGGTACTAAGAACGCAGTGTTCGGGCGGAGTTGGCGCAACACACCCAGCGCGGTGTCGGCATCGAAGCGACTGAGGATGGCCAAGGAACCGCCACTCAGCAAGGTCCCCGCCGAGAAGCGAATCGAAACGGTGTGATACATCGGCGAACACACCATGTGGAGATCGTTGGCGTCGAAATGCCATACGTCGGCCTCGTCTTCAAAGACGGCCCGAGCCGTCGCTTCGTCCCACACACCGGTGGTCACCCCTTTGGGTACCCCGGTGGTGCCCGAGGTGTAGTGCATGGGTCGGGTCAATGGATACGGCGCCAACTCGGCTGGCGCGCCATCCATCAACGCAGCCAGGTCCGCCTCATGCAGCAATTGCACCGTCGGTTGAGCATCAGCGATCAACCGGTCGCGCTCTTCGGTGGTCAAGGTGGCGTTCAGCAGCACCGGGATGATCCCCACACGGGCCGCACCCAGCACGGCGCAGATCAGGTTGGCCGAGGAACCGAGGTTGAAGACCACCCGGTCTCCCACTGTGCAACCTAGGGCGTGCAGAGCACCAGCCGCTTGGCGTTGGCGCACTTCGGCGTCATCGGCTCGAAGGATCTCGACCGTCGGTGTATCCCTAATCACGCACGAAGCGTAGTGAGCGCTGACCACGCCTGAGCCGACGTGAAGTGAAACGATACGAAGTCATGAGCGACGTGGACGGCGACGGCGATGTGGACACCGACATTGAAGCGGCCCGAGAACTGGTCGTTGGGGCGCGCCGCGTGGTCGTGCTCACCGGTGCGGGCATCTCGACTGACTCAGGCATTGCCGACTTTCGGGGGCCGGAGGGGGTGTGGACGAAGAACCCCGAAGCCGAGAAGATGGCGACGCTCGACGTCTACGTGTCCGACCCCGACGTGCGCCGCCGCTCGTGGCAATACCGGCTCACCTCGCCAATGTGGGACGCCCAACCCAACGTGGGCCACGCCGCTTTGGTCGACCTGGAGAGGTCCGGCCGCCTCTCCACTCTGGTGACCCAGAACATCGACGGACTGCATCAAAAGGCCGGTTCAGATCCCCATCGCATCATTGAGATCCACGGCAACGCGCTGGACATCACCTGCTTGCGCTGTGAAACCCGACGGCCGGCGGGCGCCGTGCATGATCGGATACGGGCGGGCGAAGATGATCCTCACTGTCAAGAAGTGCTTGAGACGGGCACCGTCTGCGGCGGCATCCTCAAGTCGGCCACCATCAGCTTCGGCCAGAACCTGGTGCCCGAAGACCTCCGAAACGCCGAGTGGGCCGCTGCCTCGTGCGACCTTCTCCTCGCCGTCGGTTCGACGTTGGCCGTCTACCCCGCCGCTGGCTTGGTTCCTATCGCCAACCGGTCGGGAGCGTCGATTGTGATCATCAATGGAGGACCAACTGACCTGGACGCACTGGCCGACATCGTCATCAATGGCTCCATCAGCGACGTCCTACCCCGCCTTACCGGCGGGCTTACTCCCGTCTTGGCTTGAGCTCACCGGGGTCTAGGACTCCTTGGACTTGGCCTTTCGGCGCGGCTTGAGGGCAAACCACCAAATGCTGGCCATCGTTCCCACGATGCCAACGGTGGCAGCCACCGGCTTGACGACCTTTCGGGAACCGCTCTTCGACATGGTTGAAGAGACTACAGGGGTTGGCCCGAGTTTGGCTCGTTCGCACCATGGCCCCTCGTGGTCGACTCCCTGGCGTCCTGGTACCGACGAGCGGCGTCCACCAGGGCGGCAAACGGGCGTTGATCTGCACCTTCTTCCGGGTGCCACTGCACTCCCAACACGAAGGAAGCACCTGGAAGCTCGACCGCTTCGATGACACCATCGGCAGCGCGCGCCGTCACTTCGAGGCCCTTTCCGAGATCGTCGATGGACTGATGGTGTGAGCACAGCACGGTGGGATCCGCCCCGAAGACGGCAGCCGTACGGGTGCCCGGAGACGTCTGCACTTCGACCGGGCCGAACACCGAGGGCGCGTGGCGATGATCCTCGTTGCCGAACACGTCGGGCACGTGCTGATAGAGCGTTCCACCCAATTCCACGTTGAGGACTTGGCACCCTCGGCAGACGGCCAGCACCGGCAGATCCACCGCCAACGCGGCGGCCAGAAGCGCTCGCTCGCTTTCGTCGCGCACGTCGTCGACGCCGCCGACGCTCGGATCAGCTACTTCGCCGTACAGCGTTGGATCAACATCTCCGCCACCGGTCAACACGAGCCCGTCGAGCACCGCAATCACGTCGTCGGCCCCAAACCCTGGTCCCGCCTTGGGTGTGCGCAATGGGGGCAAGAGCACCGGGCGGGCGCCGGCCGAGGCCAATAGTTCGTAATAGGACTCCGGAAGGACCGCAGACGGCCGACTCCAAGCGCCCCAGGCCGCTTCGGCCACGTAGGTAGAGACGCCGATGAGGGGAATCACGACGCCGGCACCGCCGAGATACAGGCACCAACCCCGCCCAGAACGGAGCTGCTTCGGCCCCTCCGGTGGCGCTCGTACATCTCTCCAGCGTACAAAGGGGCTGGACGCTGGCCAGCCGGGACGCCATAGTGCGTCATGCCCGGACTTGAAATGATCACCGCTGGTATCGCCGACGGCACCATCGATACCGTCGTGTTGGCCTTCCCCGACATGCACGGCCGACCGGTTGGAAAGAGAGTCACACCGCAATTCTTCACCGAGCATGTGGCGGAGCATGGGATTGAGTGTTGCGACTACCTCTTAGCCGTCGATGTCGACATGAACCCCCTCCCTGGGTACCGATTCGCCAACTGGGACATGGGCTACGGCGATGTGCTGTGTAGCCCCGACTTCAACACGGTCCGCACCTTGCCCTGGTTGCCAGGATCGGTCATCGTCATTGGCGACCTCACCGACACCCAGGGCGCTCCGGTGGCGGTCTCACCTCGCCAGATCCTGCGGGACCAGATCGCTCGAGCGCGCGAGCGAGGGCTGAATGTCCTGAGCGCCACCGAACTCGAGTTCTTTCTCTTCCGCGACTCCTACGAAGAAGCACAGGTCAAGGGCTGGCAGGGTCTCGCCCCACACTCGGCCACCATTGAGGACTACCAATTGCTGCAGACGTCGCGAGAGGAGTACATCCTCAAGCGCATCCGCCAAGAAATGTGTGCCGCCAACATCCCGGTGGAGTTTTCCAAGGGTGAGGCCGGACGCGGCCAACACGAAGTCAACGTCACCTATGCCGACGCGCTCGAAACGGCGGACCGCCACTTGGTCTTCAAGAACGGGATTAAGGAAATCGCCGCCCAGGAAGGACGGGCCGCCACTTTTATGGCCAAGTGGTCGATGGACGAAGTCGGCTCGTCCTGCCACGTGCACAACAGCCTGTGGGATGCCCAGACCAACGCACCACTCATGGCAGATCCTTCTCACCCCAGTGGCCTCTCCAGGGTGGGTCGCCAATTCTTGGCCGGTCAACTGCACGCCGCCCGCGAGCTGGCTTGGTGCGCCGCCCCGACGATCAACTCCTACCGACGCTACGTGCCAGGCAGCTGGGCCCCGACCGCCATCGTGTGGGGCGACGACAACCGGACGTGCGGCTTTCGCCTCGTGGGAAACGGGGCCGGTTGCCGCGTCGAAACCCGGGTACCCGGGGCCGACGTCAACCCGTACTTAGTGATCGCCGCCTGTATTGCCGCCGGTCTCTATGGCATCGACCACGAGCTCGAACTTCCAGATCCCTACGCCGGCAATGCCTACGAGGCGACCGACGTTCCCCGCATTCCTTCCACGCTGGTCGAAGCCATCGACGAATTCCGAAACTCCGAGGTCGCGGCCGAAGCCTTTGGACCCGACGTGCACCACCACCTCCTCAACACGGCACAACAGGAGTGGGAAGCGTCCAATCGCCATGTCTCGGATTGGGAGCTGGCTCGCAACTTCGAACGGATCTAACTCCATGGAGAGCGCCGGTCGGAGACCTAGTGATCCGGCGGGCGGGTGGGCAGGACAGAGCGGCAACCTGGAGTGGTTGATGATGGAGCGCCCCGTAGAGTCCTTCGTGGCGAGCGTCCGTGTTTAATGCAGCTCTCGACCTACCAACGAAGTTTCCCGTTGTGATGGTCGCCGTCTGCCGCGCTGCGTGGGTTTCCCCCGATGCGGATGACTCACGCCCAACGTTTCACTGTTTAGTGGACTTCCCACATCGCGAATTCTTACTACCTACACGATGACGATTTGGTTACAAGCGTCTCGTCGCTAATTTCCACATTTTTGCGACCTGATTCCGCCCCACACTCGCCCCACACTCGCCCCACACTCGCCACGCCCCTTCCACGTCAAGAGGCATGGCTGGCTAAGCGGTGCCCGTTCAACCGCTTGTGGATGCCTTTGGTCTCCTTGTAGAGATTGATGAACTCTTCGAGAATCGGCGCATAGAGCGCCCCCGCCACCGGGTCGGGCTCGTACGTGGCTTTGACGGCGACCGTGGCCGGGATGTCCGCCACGGAGATGCGCCCCAAAGCGAGCAGCGTCAACAAACCGGCACCGCGAACATTGGCCTGTACCGGATCGGCCATTTGCCGGATGGTGCGCCCCATGACATCGGCATGCATCTGCGACCACAGGTCCGAGTTGGCCCCCCCGCCAATGAAGGCCAAGGAATCGAACCGCTTCTTGGCGTACTTCTCCACGGCGCCGAGCAGCCAGGCCGAGTTGAGGGCCACTCCCTCGAAGACGGCCCGGACCATGTCAGCTCGAGTCGAAGCCAGTGAGAGGTTGTGGAAGCCACCGCGGATCGTGTGGTCGTCCACCGGTGTCCGTTCACCGTTGAGCCAAGGGGTGAAGATCACGCCATGTGCCCCTTGGGGAACACTGGCCGCCATGTCGTTCAGGCGGGCAAACGCGTCGTCGGGCACCGCTCGACCCGGGTCCAACGCGTCATCGGGATACAAGAGATTGTCCCGCAACCAGGTCAAACAGGCGCCCCCGGTCTCGTGTTCATCAGCCACCAGGTAGCGACCGGGGAGACCAGAAGGAAACGAGGCAATGTTGGACATGGCGTCGGTCTTCTTGAACGGAACGTGGCAACTGATCCAGCTGCTGGTGCCGATGTAGAGGTGTGCGTCGAGATCCGCCACCGCGCCCGACCCCACGGCCGCCGAATGCAAGTCACCGGTGCCGCTCACTACCGGCGTGCCTTCCAGCAGTCCCAGTTCCGCGGCCGCTCCCGCGGTCAAGCCACCCAGCACCGAGCCGGTCCGGACTAATTCGGGAAGTCGGCTTCGTTCGAGGCCGGCCAGATCGAACAGCCCATCGTCATAGGCCACGGCATTGATGTCCCGGTTGTCAGTGACCCAGTGCAAAGTGATGGAATCGTCAGACGCCCGAGCCAATCCGCTCAATCGCAGGTTGAGATAATCGACCGGTTCCAAGAACACGGCGGTGGCGGCGTAGACATCGGGACGTTCTTGGCGCAAGAAATGGATGTGACCCACCGGGTCCTTCCCGGACAGGCTCGGAATGCCTCCAGTACGCCGCACCCATCGGGTCAGCTTCGAAGCGCCGTAGCCCTGCACATTGAGCGCGCCGCGTACCGTGCTTCGCACCGCCGAGGCCCCACGCGAATCCATCCAGATGATGGCCGGACCAATGGCCGCACCATCTGCACCCACAGCAACGGTGCCGGACCATTGGGCGGTGCAACCCACGCCAACGACGTCAGCAGGATCAGCCCCACTGTCGGCCATAGCTCGACGAGCCGCCGACACAATGGCCGACCACCAATCGGCTGGAATCTGTTCGGCGGCGCCGTTTTCCCCGAGCTGAGTCGCCACTTTCTCGAACGCGTGGCTGACGATGCGCCCAGTGGCCGAGATGACAGCCACCTTGGGCCCGCCAGTGCCGAGGTCCACGGCGAGGACGAACGTGTCCTCCGGGTTCTTCTCGGGCAGCGGCCGCAGTGCTACTGCGGCGAGAGCAGGCAGGGTCGGTGAGGGGGCAGTGGGCATTGGCGCGTAGCGTACCGCTGCCCCCGTCACTCGACCCGGCCTGCCGGGTCGCCGTTGTTACTCGGCCAGGCCGGCTTCGACTTCCAGCTCGATCTTGACCTTGTTGCTGACAACAACGCTTCCGTCAAGAAGGGCGTGGTTGAAGGTCACCCCGAAGTCACGGCGATCGATCTCGGCCTCGGCGGAAAAAGCCACCACGGTCTTGCCTTCTTGCATGGATGGGCCTTCACCCATGTATTCGAGGTCGAACTCAACCGACTTGGTCACTCCACGGATCGTCAGGTCCGCCGTCAGCTTCCACTCGGCGTCGGTGATCCGCTTCAGCCCAGTGCTCTTGAGCGTCAAGGTCGGATAGGTCTCGACATCGAGAAAGTCGTTGGTGCGCAGGTGGTCGTCACGCATGGACTGATTGGTGTGGATGCTGGCCGCCTTGGCTTCGGCTTCCAGCGTCGAGTCCTCGGGATTCTCGGCGACGGTAAAGCTGCCGGAGAATTCGGTGAAGCGGCCCCGAACCTTGGTGCCAATTAGGTGGCGAGCCACAAAGCCGATTTCGGCATGGGCGGTGTCAACGACGTAGGTCCCCGGCTTGGGGAGGGTGATCGTCTTGGTAGCTGTGTCGGTGCTCATGATGCATCTCCTTGTAGGTCGTAACTCACTGACACGATAGTATCTGACTAGACAGATACTTGTCAATCAGATATCGTTTGGTCAGACAAACGGGAACGGCAGTGAAAATGAAGGCACACTTGGGCGACAACATGGGAACAGCCGTTATGCCCGCCGGGGCCAACGATCACCCAGTCGAGGGCGAAGCCATCGACCTCATCGACCCTGCCAGCGGCGGCACCTGCGGTGTGCTCGGTCAGATTGACGACGAGCGCTTGGCCCTGATGGGTCTCCTTGTCCGGGCCCATCGTCGGCTCTCATTCGTTCTCGGGCAAGAACTAGAAGAAGCCTGCGGGATCCCCTTGGTGTGGTTCGACGTGTTGATCCACGTTGGCGGTGCCCCCGAAGGCAGGCTCACCATGAGCAAACTCAGCACAGACATTTCTCTGACCACCGGCGGCGTGACTCGGCTGGTGGACCGGATGGTCGAGGCCGACTTGGTGGCCCGTTCGAACTGTCCGTCCGACCGGCGCAGTGTCCATGTGATTCTCACCGACAAAGGGCAGGCCAAGTTGAGTGAGGCGATTACCGAACACATTGAAGGCATCGATCGTCACCTCATGACCCCGCTCACCAGCGCCGACCGCGGCGCGCTGAAAGTCTCACTGGCCAAGTTGGTCAACGGCAGCTGCTAATCACTTCGCCAACCAGCCGCTTCGTCCCCTAGTCCCGACCCTCAACGTCGTCCGCCTTAGACAGCCACACCCGCACATCGTCGCCAACGTCCTCGCCCTCGAGTTCGAGGACCGTCCCTTCGCCGTCACCAGCCACCTCATCCACATTGACGGCCAACACTTCACGAGCGATGTAGTCGAAGTACCCCGAGATCGCGCCGAGCCCCACCACCCGCAAGTAGACGCGGTCCGACACATCGAGTCCGGAAGTCTTGCGAAGGTCTTGCACCAAGCGCACCACTTCGCGAGCCAACCCGCGATGGCGGAGGGCGTCGGTCAGGTGCAGGTCCAGCGCCACTACCTCGCCCCCCTCTCGAGATACAGCAAACCCCTCCTGCCCGCGCACACGCAGCTGTACGTCCTCGGGCGTCAGCTCGGTGGGTCCTCCCGGCAGTACCACCGTGATCGACTCCCCCGCCTCCAACGCCGCCGCGGCAACGACGCCGTCGAGCGCAGCCAACGCCGGCTTCAGATCCTTGACCTGTTCACCCAGGCGTGGACCGAGGGTGCGGAAGTTGGGTACGAGCTCGAACTCAAGCACCTCACTCAGCTCGTCAGCAATGTCGATCTCGTCGACGTTGAGTTCCTCGGCCACCATGTCGTGCAGAATCGCCGGCGCATTCGACGGCAGGAACACCAGCGCTCGGGCCAGGGGTTGCCGCACTTTGACACCGGCTTCGCTGCGAGCCGCCCGTCCCAGCGACGTGAGCCGTCGCGCCAATCCCATTTGCGCTTCCAGATCGACATCGCCCCATTCCTCGACGGCGCGGGGCCAATCGGCCAGGTGCACCGACTGATCCTCGGCCGCTCCCGTCAACGCACGCCACATGGCGTCGGCGATGAAGGGACAGAACGGTGCCAACAACAGCGACAGGGTGGTCAGAACCTCATGCAAGGTGGACTGGGCGGCCAGCGAATCACCGGCTGGGGCGTCGGGATCGGTGCGCCAGAACCGGCGCCGACTCCTCCGGACGTACCAGTTCGAGAGATCGTCCACTAACGAACCCAGAGGCAACGCGGCATCGAGCGGCTCGTACCCTTCAAGGGCCACCGTCACGGCACTGACCGTGTGCGCCAAGCGAGACAGGATCCAGCGGTCCAGCGGAGTCCGGTCCGCCGTTACAGGAATCCCAGGGTCAGCCGGATCAAACTCGTTCAGTGAGGCGTACGTCGTAAAGAAGCTGTACGTGTTCCACAGCGTGAGCAGCATGTCGCGCATCGCCGTGTCGATAGCGGCGAGGCTGGCCCGGGTGGGCGTCCACGGCGAACCCTGGCTGAACATCCACCAACGCAAGGCGTCGGCCCCACGGGTGTCGAGGATGGTCCAAGGGTCGATGATGTTGCCCAGGGACTTGGACATTTTGCGGCCGTCGGTATCGATGATGTGGCCCAAACACACCACGTGTTTGTACGGACTCTCGCCAAACACCAACGTGTTGATGGCCAGCAACGAATAAAACCAGCCCCGCGTCTGGTCGATCGCCTCGGATATGAAGTCGGCCGGGAAGGCAAAGGCCTCGACCGAACCGGGTGCGTGGGGATAGCCGATTTGAGCGGCCGGCATCGATCCGGAATCGAACCATGCATCAATCACCGGCTCGACCCGCCGCGACACGGCGTCATCACCCGTGACCCCCGCCGCCGCACATTCGGGACAGGCAAACACGACCTCGTCGATGACGGGACGGTGCGGGTCGAGCTCGGTGACATCGCGCCCGGCCAGCTCGGACAATTCGGCCAGCGAGCCGATGCAGTGAAGATGATCCGACCCGCAGCGCCAGATCGGGAGCGGCGTCCCCCAGTAGCGATCACGTGACAAGGCCCAGTCGACGTTGTTGGACAACCATTCCCCAAAGCGGCCGTCGCGGATGTGACCCGGGTGCCAATCCACCGTGGCATTCGCCGCCAGCAGATCGTCCTTCCGGGTCGAAGTGGCGATGTACCAGCTGGGCTTGCCCCAATAGATCAGCGGGGTGCGGCAACGCCAGCAGTGCGGGTACGAGTGCACGTACGGCATGCGCCGCAGCAACAGGCCCGCCGCATCCAGACGATCATTGATGGCGGTGTTGCTGGCCCGCACATCTTGGCCGGCCAGCCAGCCGATTTCGTCGGTGAATTGACCGTCGGGTCCCACCGGATTGAGGGTCGGCAAGCCGTTCTCGCGCCCGATCTGGCGGTCGATCTCACCGAAGGCGGGCGCCAAGTGGACGATGCCGGTTCCCTCGTCGGTGGTCACATAGTCAGCGCCCACAACGCGCCACCCGTCAGCCCCACGAGGCGGAGCCAGATCATTGAAGGGCCGGGCATAGTGCATCCCCACCAGCGCTGACCCCAGGACCCGATGCCGAATCCGATCCTTCGCACCCTCCCCCAACACGGCGTCGACCAATTCCTCGGCGATCACCAGCCCATCAACGGTCGCATACGTCAACGCGGGATTCACGGCTACACCGGTGTTGGACAACAGCGTCCACGGAGTCGTCGTCCACAGCACGAGCCACTGGGCATCGCCCACCAGCGCGGCATCGGGGTTGACGATCCGAAAACGCACGTAGGCCGACTCGTCTTCCTCGTCGGTGTAGACCCCCGGCTGGCCCAGCTCATGGCTCGACAACGCAGTCCCGCACCGCGGACAGTACGGCACCACCTTGAGATCTTCGTAGAGCAAGCCCTGGTTAAAGAGCTGTTGAAGGTGCCACCAGACTGACTCGATGTAGCTCGGGCTCAACGTCCAGTACGCCGCATCCATGTCGACCCAGTAACCGATGCGGGTCGTCAGGCGGCTGAACTCGTCCACAAAGGAATAGACCGACTCGCGACACAAACGGGTGAACTCGGCAATCCCAACCTGCTCCTCGATCTGCTCCTTGCCGGTGATGCCCAGCTTCTTCTCCACCTCGACCTCGACGGGGAGCCCGTGGGTATCCCAACCGGCCCGCCGGGCCACGTACGAACCGTCCATGGCGTGGAATCGGCAAAAGAGGTCCTTGTAGACCCGAGCCCAGACGTGGTGCAGGCCAGGCATGCCGTTGGCAGTAGGCGGGCCCTCATAGAAGACCCAGGCCGGCGCCCCTTCTCTCTGCTCCACGGACCGTTCAAAGACCCGATGGGCTGCCCAGCGGGCCAATTGCTCCTGCTCAAGGGCAACGAAGTCGGTATCGGGGGGGACAGGTGTGAACACGAGGACTCAAGTGGGGCCAGGGGCTATGGGAACCCCGCGGCGTGGGGCCAAGACTAATAGCAGTGGCTCACGCCCCGAACTCTTAAGCTTGACCATGGCCTCGAACTCGTTCGACCTCATCTGCGAGATTGAGCCGCCCACCAAACCCGACCTGAAAAGGGTGCGGCACCAGATTGGGGTGCTCAGCTCGGTGGCGACGGCGTTCCTCATTCCCGACAATCACATCGGTCGGGCGACCGTCTCCAGCGTCGCTGTGGCCCATGAAGTCGAAGCCATGGGTGGACGCTCCATCGCCTGCCTCAATGCCCGGGACCGCAACCTCTTGGGTTTTCAGCGCGACCTCCTCACCGCGGCCGCCTACGGGGTCGATCAGTTCCTCTTCGTCTACGGAGACAAGCCGTCGGCCGGGGGCCGCACGAGCGAACTCACCGTGCGCGCCATGCTCGAAGAAGGTCGCCGCTTCGAACCCGCCCAATCGCCCAACGTCGCCCTCATGCGCTTCGGTGCCGCCACCGGACTCAACCCTCTTCCGGCTTGGAAGCGCGAGGCAGACTTCCTCTTCGTCCAGATGGGCTTCTCACTCGAGCCCCTGCTGCGCTGGCGCGAGCAGATCGACCTCAACATCCCGGTTTACGCCGGCGTGATGGCGTTGGCCAGCCCGGCCATGGCGCAATCGTTGGCCGCCAGCATCCCCGATATCGCCATTCCGACTGCGCTGGTGGAACAGGTCTCGCTCGACGCCCAAGCCGGAGTCGAAGCCGCGTGTCAGCTGGTGGTACAGATCAGGGAATCCGGTGCCTTCGAGGGTGTCCACTTGGTGCCGGTCGGGCGCTATCGGTCAGTGGCCGCACGACTCGAGCAGCTGCTCTGATTCAGGGGCCGCTCGGACCCGACCCTTGCCCCATCAAACCCGTCGAGATCGCGGTCCCGTGAAAGCACCCCACGGTGTACGGGTATTCCAACGTGGCGTCGTAGTGATACATCACCTGTTCCTTGCCGTTCCATAACACCTTGGACGTCCGGCCGTGACAAGCATCGAGGTCGGTATTGGTGAGTAAGGCACCGTTGGAAGCGCGCTCAACGTAAATCCCATACCCGTCCGCCGCGTACCCCACCAGGGTCGACGCTCCGGTCGCCTGCGAAAGAATGCAGCTCGGGACGGCGTGATGGTGGAGCATGTCGCCCATCTGTGGATGCTCGTCACAGGAGTCGAGCACCTCGTGGGCGCCGGCGTCGCGCCCCTCACCATCCAACGCATTGAACAACAGCACCCCGTCGTCGAGTATCCCGATCGCCCCGCCCGAAGTGCACGACGGAGCCGAAGCAGCCACCGGGTTCAGGGGCAGCGACCAGTCAATCGACATTGACTCAATCGAGTTTGGATTGCGGTCGTAAGCGTAAGCCGGATCGGTACTGGCGATAGGGAATACTCCCGTGGTGTGGCCCGTCGGCAAGTCGTTGGACTTGATGATCCGGCTCGACCCCGAAGTCGTCACCCTGTAAGACGCCGCCGGCCAACTCACCGCGCCCTGCACCTTAATTTTCGTGAGCGAATCCCACGTCTTGGCCGAAGTATTGATCCATGGCCCGACCACTTGCGCCCCGCCGATGCTGGGAAACGTCGTCATGCACGAATCGACGTACCCGACCTTGGGCGTCGTCGACACGTAACCGTCCCCCAGCGGAATGGCGGCCGGGTTAATGCGCCCCGGTGAGGTCACGCTGGTGGCGTAGAGCGCGTCGCTCGCCGCAGAAGTCGTCGTGGTCGTCGTCTTCCCGGCCCCCACTCTCGATCCAGAGCCGCCCGAGCCGCCAGATCCGCCACAACCCGCCAACCCCAAACCAACAGCCACCATCAACGACAAGACACCAATGAGCGGTCCACCACCGATACGCCTCAAATGCACATCCTCAGTTTCGAAATCAGGTCGCAATCGTGAAAGAGCGGTCTACCACGCCGAGCGCCACGCCCCCCACCGCACACACCCAGACCTAGAACGTGTCAGGCAAGTGCAGCTGAGGGCCCGGGCCTTGCGCCCCACCGTCTAACTCGGCTGCCTTTTTAGCCGCTCGCAAGAAAGGCTTCAGGAACTTGCGGTTCCGGTCAATTCGTTTTCGCAGGGGATCGCCTTTCGCAAGATACGTATCCGAGTCCTCATAAATCTCGAGCAGTACCCGCAGGCGCTCCTTGTCTTCGCCGAGTTGGGACAGATCACCAAAGAGATCGATCTTCGCCTCAATGGCCACCCGCTGGTCGATCCCGTTTCGCTGGGCGATCTCTATCACCATGGTGTCGAGCACCCGGGCGCCCTGGAAGTCGACCAGTTGTCGCTTCGTTTGCGCCAGCCGATTCATGGCGTGCAGCGTGTCGAGGTGCGCTTCGCCCTGCACTCGGCGCAGCGAATCAACAATGCGTTGCTCGATGTCGGCCAGTGCCTGATAGGCGCTCAAAGCCCGAAGGGTGTTGGTCAGGTGTCGTGCCGCGGTGAGGGACGCGCCGCTATCGGGGCCCGAAGTCTTGTCGAACCACTCAAGGACGCCCTCCTCCAAGACTCGGGCCGACGACAGTTCGCCCAGCGCGAACAACACGGTCCCCAAAATGAGCGACAACCGCTGAATGGCGTATTCGTCATTCAGATACAAAAGAGATCGGGTGCGGATGAGTTCTTCGATGAGCCGGCGAGCCTCGCCATGCTTCCCCGAATCTCTGAGCGCGGTGGCCAAGAGGCTCATGGCGTCGAGGGTCTCGAGGGCATCGTCGCCGTAGATC
>Ga0182030_10006143_pt1 | contig 25386 bp, 25 predicted proteins | sample 812S3MmetaG_FD_121299 | JGI IMG/M metagenome (GOLD analysis project Ga0182030, IMG submission 121299) | Permafrost microbial communities from Stordalen Mire, Sweden - 812S3M metaG (Illumina Assembly) | ecosystem: Environmental > Terrestrial > Soil > Wetlands > Permafrost | place: Sweden...
CCGAAGTCGTTGCAGAAACCGCACCCGCCGATGTGGGTGGCGTGTTCGCGTCGCGAGACCATTCATCGCGCCGCACGGCACGGGCTCGGCGCGTTGACCTTCGCTTTTGTCGAACCGGAACAGGCGGCGCACTGGGTGCAGGAATATTACGACATCATCAAGTCCGACCAGTGCGTGCCGATTTCCCACACGGTCAACCCCAATATCGCGATCGTCAGCGCCATGTCTGTTCATCATGACGAACAAGAGGCGATCAACCGTGGCCGCGAGGGCTTCAAGTTCTTCGGCTATTCTCTGGGCTATGTCGCGGCCTATGGCCAGCACACGCCGGGCCGCTCCGAAGTCTGGAAGAAGTTCAAGGAAGTCGAAGCGACGATCCCCGAGAATTCCGGCCACGGCGGCATCGGCACCCCGGAGCAGGTGCGCGAGCAGTTCGAGCGCTATGAGCGCACCGGCATGGACCAGATCATCTTCGTTCAGCAGGTCGGCAACAACAAGCACAGCGATATCTGCGAATCGCTGGAGCTGTTCGCCAAGGAATTGCTGCCCGCCTTCAAGGAACGCGACGCCATCCGCCAAAAGCAGAAGGCGGAAGAGTTGGCCCCCTATATCGAAGCCGCATTCAAGCGGAAGAAATATATGCAGCCCCTGGCCGACGCCGACATTCCCCTGGTCGAATCCTATGGCCGCCGCAAGAACATCGACATCAGCGTTTCCAAGGCTGAGGTGCTGGGCGAGCGCGGTGGCGGATTCTCCATTCCGTCATTCGACCCGCATGCCAAGAAAGGTCTCGACCTCGGCGGCCAGATCGTCGTCGACCCTCATGCGCCGAAGTCAGACGCAGCGGAGTAGGCATTAACGCCCTTGCCTCTTGGGGTGAGGGCGTGAAACTCAAACAACTCATTCTTGCAGATAGCAACCATTCTTCGATAGTTTGCGTTGCAGAAGTCGAAAGGGTGGGGATGGACTCGACCGAAGCCATGCGGGTTTTCACCCGGGTTGTCCGCGCCGGCAGCCTGTCGGCGGCGGGCCGCGCCATGGGCATGTCCTCGGCCTCAGTCTCGCGAAAGATCAGCGCACTAGAGCAAAATACAGGGGCGCGACTGCTGGAGCGGACCAGCCGCAAGATCGCGCTGACTCAGGTGGGAGAGCTGTACTACGAGAAAGCCTGCCTGATCCTCGATCATATCGACGCTTTGTCAGACGCCTTGTCTGCCCATCAGGGCACGCCCAGCGGGCAGTTGACCGTTCATACGCGTGTCAGCATTGCCAGCGCTTTTCTGACCGACGCTCTGCCGCAATTTCTCAAACTCTATCCCAATATCAAGCTGCGCTTGTGGTTGACGGAGGAGCCGCGCGACGTGCTGGACAGCAAGGTCGATGTCTCGATCCGCATCGGTGTGCCCGATGAGCCGGCGATGATGATGCGGCGCCTGTCGTCTGGCACGGACCGGGTCCTGTTTGCCTCGCCCGCCTATCTGCGTAATCACCCGCCGATCCGCCATCCCCAGGACCTGCTGCAGCACAACTGCCTGTCGATCCCGCAGGAGGGCGACATGGAGGATGGACAGTCGAGCTGGTTCTATCGCGACGTCAGCGGTGTACGGGAACTGCGCGTCAGCGGCAGTTTGCAGGTGAACGATGTGCCGATGCTCCGCAATGCGGCGATCGAGGGGATCGGCATCGCTCTCCTGCCGACCTGGATCGTCGCTGACGACCTCGGTCTGGGACGGGTCAAGCGGATATTGCCGGAATTTGACATGACGCCGACCGGTTTCGACCCGGCGCTTTATGCCGTGTTTCCCCGTACGCCGCAGATGGCGCCCAAGATGCGCGTTTTCCTGGATTTTCTGGTCGAAACCTTTGGCCGGCGCGAACCGGATCTGGCACGCATGACACGCGAGGTTCGCGGCGCAATCACCCCTACCTGTGACATTATCGAAATGGATTTCTAAGGCTGTTCAAGGCCACATATTACGAACAAGGGGAAGACTATGGGATATTTGAACGGGAAGGTCGCGCTGATCACCGGCGCGGGGCAGGGCGTGGGGCGCGGCATCGCGCTCGCCATGGCCAAGGAAGGTGCGTCAATCGCTATCGCCGGGCGTACACAGAGCAAGATCAAGGACGTCTGCGCTGAAATCGCCGCATTTGGCGGCCGGGCAGTCCCGATCCTGGGCGACGTGAAACTCGCCGCCGACGTCACACGGACAGTGGCGCAGGCAGTCACCGCGTTCGGCGGTCTCGACATCCTGGTCAACAACGCCCAGGAGGTACCGCTCGGCCGGCTGCTCGAGGCGCGGATCGAGGATTACCAGACCGGCTTCGATTCCGGGCCGATCGCCACTCTGCGCTTCATGCAGGCCTGTTACCCGCACCTCAAGGCGCGGGGCGGCGGGTCGATCGTCAATCTGGTGACGGCCGCCGCCGTGCGCTGGGACATGGCAGGCTACGGCATGCATGGCTCGGTCAAGCAGGCCATTCGGTCTTTGACCCGCGCTGCGGCATCCGAATGGGGGCCCGACAATATTCGCACCAACAATATCGCGCCCGAGGCCCTTTCGCCGGGATTCGCAGGCTGGATGGAATCCGATCCCGAAGGCACGGCGGCATTCATCGCCACGATCCCGATGGGCCGTGTCGGCGATTGCGAGCAGGATATCGGCCGCGCCGTCGCCGCACTCTGTGGCCCAGATATGCAGTATATTTCCGGCGCAACGATCCCTGTCGATGGCGGGCAGGCGAACTTCGATTGAGGCGCGCCTCAAAGCCCGGGACGGGTGGAGCGCAGCGAAACCCATAAGGAAACTTGAAACACTAAGCCGTCAAGACATCAAGTTAAGTCCGAAATCCTGTTTCGTCTCGGGGCCCTTGGCGCCTTCGTGCATTGGTGTTTCCTCTTTTCTTGTGGCTCGATCGATGAGTTACGTTGCGCTCTGCCCGTCCTGCGCGGACAAAGAAAAACCCTCCCAGACCAGGGGAGGGTTCGGTCTTTTTTTGAAGTAAAGCCGAAGCTTACTTCTCGGCCGGCTTCTCGTGGTGGCCGCCGAATTCGAATCGCATCGCCGACAGGACCTTGTTGGCGAAGGTCTCGTTGCCGCGGCTTGAGAAGCGGCTGAACAGGGCGGCGGTGATCGTCGGGGCGGGGATGCCTTCATCGATCGCGGCCGACGCCGTCCAACGGCCTTCGCCAGAATCCGACACGCGGCCGGCGAAGTTCTCCAGGCCCGGACTCTTGCGGAGCGCGCTGGCCGTGAGGTCGAGCAGCCAGGACGCGACGACGCTGCCGCGGCGCCACACTTCGGCGACTTTGGAGACGTCGATGTCGTACTGATAATGCTCCGGGAAACGAAGCGGCGAGGTTTCCGCGTCCACCTCGTGCGTCGCCTTGCCGATGCCGGCATGCTTGATGATATTGAGGCCTTCGGCATAGGCCGCCATCAGCGCGTATTCGATGCCGTTATGGACCATCTTCACGAAATGGCCGGCGCCCGAGGGGCCGCAATGCAGATAGCCCTGCTCGGCGCGCGAAAAGTCGCCGCTGGCGCCGGGGGTGCGGTCGATCTCGCCGACGCCGGGGGCCAGCGTTTTGAAGATCGGGTCCAGATGCTCGATCACATCGTTCTCGCCGCCGATCATCAGACAATAGCCGCGCTCAAGGCCCCATACGCCGCCCGAGGTGCCGCAATCGGCGTAGTGAATGCCGTCGGCCGTCAGCGCCTTCGCGCGGGCGATGTCGTCATGGTAATAGGAATTGCCGCCATCGATGATGATGTCGCCCTTTTCCATGAACGGCTTCACCTGGGCGATCACGGCGTCCACGGTCGCTGCCGGGACCATCAACCAGATCGCGCGCGGCTTGGAGAGCGCCTTCACGAAGTCTTCGATGGTGGCGGTGCCCTTGGCGCCCTTGCTAACGAGGTCCGTCATGGCTTCAGGCCGGCGGGCATAGACGACGGCCTCATGGCCGGCTCTCATTAGACGTTCGACCATATTGGCACCCATACGCCCGAGACCAATCATTCCGAGTTGCATTTCTTTTCTCCGCGTAGGTTCGTCGAGGGGACTGAATTCGCGCCCGAATTACTCCGCGCCAACCGGGCCGATGTAAAGCCAAAATCACATCGATGCCCGTAGAATCCAAGCAACAGTCCCTTGCGCGACCGGCGGCCCTTATTCCCGGCGATCGGCAGGCTTGCGCAAGGCATCGTCGTCGCGATCGAGCTCGCACCACATCGCGTTCAGGATGCCGGCGGCACAGGCGAAGGCAAGACCCAATATCCAAGCGAAATACCACATGGCAGTTTCCCTTCAATAAGAATGATCTGATGTGGCTTCGACGCTGGCGACGGTAACCTTGCCGCGGATCACCCGATAGACCCACCCTGTATAGGCGAGCACGATCGGCAGAATTACGATCACGACGACCAGCATAATCGCCAGCGTCAATCGGCTAGAAGAAGCGTCCCACACGGTCAAACTGGAATCCGGATGGCTGCTCGACGGCATCAGGAATGGAAACAGACTGATTCCGGCCGTGGCGATCACCAGCGCAGAGGCTAGCCCTGTGAGCAGGAAGCTCAACACCGGACGCTGTACGCGGCTCAACATCGCCAAGCCGACAACCGGGAAAACCGCCGCGGGCGCCAGGAACAGTGCCGGGGTTCCGATATAGTTGGCTTTCCAGCCCCCGGCCCGGGCTACGACATGCTTCAACAGCGGGTTCGACGGTCCGTCATGGGCGATTGCGGGGACGATGGCATATCCGTCGATGCCGACGAACAGCCAGATGCCGCCTAGCGCAAAGACCAGCAGCAACACTGCGCCGGCGATGACCACGACCTTGCGCGCCCGCGCTGCGATCTCACCCTCGGTCTTGACCGTAAGAAAGGCCGCACCGTGCAACGCGAACATCGCCACAGCGGTGACGCCGCAGAGCAGTGCGAACGGTCTCAAAAGCCCGAAGAAGCTGCCCTCATAGGTAAAACGCAAATCCTCGTCGAATTGGAATGGCGTGCCGAGAAACAGATTGCCGAAAGCGACGCCGAAGATCAGCGGCGGAACGAATCCTCCGATCGCCAGACCCCAGTCCCAAAAACTGCGCCATCTTGCATTGTCGAGTTTTGATCGGAAGGTGAACCCGACCGGCCGCACGATCAATGAGGCCAGCACCAGGAACATGGCGAAATAGAAGCCCGAAAATGCTGCGGCATAGAGAAACGGCCAAGCAGCGAAAATCGCGCCGCCTCCCAGAATGAACCAGACTTGGTTGCCCTCCCAAACAGGTCCGACCGTATTGAGCATCACCCGCCGCTCGACGTCTCGCTTGCCGATAATCGGCAACAGCATCGCAATACCCAGGTCGAACCCGTCAGTGACGGCAAAGCCGATCAGCAATGTTCCCAGCAACAGCCACCACAGGATGCGCAACGTCTCATATTCGAACATCGCCGCCTCCTATTCCGCCGCTTCGCGCGTAGGGTCGGCCTGTGGACCCAGCCCGATATATTTGCGCATCAGGAACAGGTCAGCGCACAGCAGCGCTGTGTAGAAGATGAAAAAGCCGACAAGGCTGGCCTCGACGCTGGAGGCGGGGACATTCGATGCCGACAGGAATGTTGGCAATACGCCCTCGATGGTCCATGGCTGCCGGCCATATTCTGAGATGATCCAGCCTAGCTCGGCCGCCACCCAGGGAAGCGGCAGCGACCACAGCGCTGCGTGTAAAACGATAGGAGTGGTCGCGATGGTCTTGCGCCAGTTGAGATAGAACACCGTGCCGAACAAAATAATGAACCAGAAACCGAGCCCGACCATGACGCGGAAACTCCAGAACAGTGTCAAGACATCGGGGATCGTATCGTTTGCCGCCTCCCGGATTTGCTGATCGGTCGCATCGGTGACGCGCGGCGTATAGCGCTTGAGCAAAAGTGCGTAGCCCAGGTCGGCTACATGTGCGTCCAATGTTGCGCGAAGCTCGGCGTTGGATCGGTCCTGCTTCAGCTTGGTCAGCGCATCGTAGGCGATCATGCCGTTGCGGATTCGACCCTCGGTATCGGCGACCAGGTTCTTGATGCCAGGAACCACCTCATCGACCGAACGGGTCGCGATCAACCCCAGCAGCCAGGGAATACGCACGGCATAAAGAGTCGTCTCGCTCTTGATGTCGGGTATCCCGATGGCGGTAAAACTGGCCGGCGCCGGCTCGGTTTCCCACATCGCCTCGATTGCTGCGATTTTCATTTTCTGGTTTTGGCTGGCGGTGTAGCCGCTCTCGTCGCCCAGAACGACGACCGACAGGGCCGACGCCAGCCCGAATGCCGCCGCCATCGCCAACGAGCGCTTGGCGATCTCCAGGTGACGGCCGCGTAGAATATAGAAGGCGCTGACCGACAGGACGAACATCGCTCCGGTGACATAGCCGGCGCTCACCGTATGTACGAACTTGGCCTGCGCGACCGGGTTTAGCAGGACCTGGGCGAAATTCGTTACCTCCATCCGCATCGTTTCGAAGTTAAATCGGGCGCCGACCGGGTCCTGCATCCAGGCATTTGCCACCAGAATCCAAAGTGCCGACAGATTCCCGCCGATGGCGACGGCCCAAGTGACGATGAGATGTCCAAGCTTTGAAAGTCGATCCCAGCCGAAGAAGAAGAGGCCGATGAATGTGGCTTCAAGGAAGAAGGCCATGACGCCTTCGATCGCGAGCGGCGCGCCGAAGACATCGCCGACATAATGCGAATAATAGGCCCAGTTGGTGCCGAACTGGAACTCCATGGTGACGCCAGTGGCGACACCCATGGCGAAATTGATGCCGAACAACGTGCCCCAGAATTTCGTCATCTCGCGCCAGATTGGGCGTCCGGTCATCACATAGACGCTTTCCATCATCGCCAGCAAAATAGAAAGGCCGAGGGTCAGTGGAACGAACAGAAAGTGATAGAGCGCGGTTATGCCGAACTGCAGGCGCGAAAGCTGGACGATATCCAGTCCGGTCATGGCGCATTACCTCGCGGGTTGGATAGAAGATGTCTGGATACTGCGTCGGCGTCGATTTTCGGGCGTTTGGAAGGCGCGAAGAAAAGCGTGAAAAGAGCGGCCAGCAGGAGGATCTTAGCTGCGATGACCCACGAGATTTCCTGCCGCAACGCCCATTTACGCTTCATGCATTCACCTTGTTAACTTGGTTTGTCGGCCCATGAATCCATGATCTTCACGACCAATCCGGCTTTGTCCTCCGCTGCGCGGACCGTTACGAGCGTTCCGCCGCGCTTTATGTCCTCGACATGCCGCGCTGCATGTTCTTCGCTTACGCCCAGTCCGATCAGCGCGCCCAGAAGGCTGCCTGCCGCTGCCCCGGCCCCGGCGCCGGTAACTGCTGCGACCAGCCAGCCGGCCGCGACGACCAGCCCGATGCCGGGAATGGCCAACAAGCCCAACCCGGCCAAAAGACCGGCGCTGCCGCCGATGACCGCGCCTATGGCTTCTCCGGTCACCGCCCCTGCGGCTGCTGGCGTTATGTCGGGATCGTCAGAGGTAATATTGTTTGCTTGATCGCTGCCCGTAATCAGGCTGATGTCGCCATGGGAAATGCCGGCGGCTTCAAGATCCACCACGACCTTGGCAGCATCGTCATAGCGTTCGTAGAGTCGGATTATCGTGCGCATAGCGTGGCTCATGTCGTTTGAGTGAGGGGGTGATTTACGTCAATAACCCCGACACAAAGATTTCGCTTATCCCGGAGCATCCGGAATAAGAACTGCAGCGCCCTCGAACCGGCCATGACGTAGATCATCGAGCGCCGTATTTGCCTGCGAAAGCGGATAGGTCGTCGTAACGGTATCGATCGGCACTTCCTTGGCCAGCGCGAGAAATTCCTCGGCATCGCGACGCGTCAGGTTCGCGACTGAGCGAACCACCCTTTCCTCCCATAAGATTTCATAGGGAAAACTTGGAATGTCGCTCATGTGTATTCCGGCGCAGACCACCGTCCCGCCTTTGGCGGTGGCGCGAAGCGCCGCCGGGACCAATGAGCCGACAGGCGCGAAAATAAGAGCGGCATCCAGCGGTTCAGGAGGGGCCTGCTCCGATGGGCCAGCCCACACAGCACCCAGTTTCCGGGCAAAGGCCTGGGTCGCTTGATCGTCGCCACGCGTAAATGCGTAAATCTCACGACCCTGATGTTTGGCGACTTGCGCAATGATATGCGCCGCGGCGCCAAAGCCGTAGAGCCCAAGTCGCTTGGCATCGCCGGCCATCCGAAGAGCCCGGTATCCGATTAGGCCGGCGCAAAGCAGGGGGGCCGCCGCGACATCGCTATAGGCAGGCGGCAAAGCAAAGCAGAATCGCTCGTCGGCGACGGTCATCTCGGCATATCCGCCGTCGATCTGGTATCCGGTGAAACGGGCGCGGTCGCAGAGATTCTCGCGGCCCGACAGGCAAAAGGGACATACGCCGCAGGTCCAACCTAGCCAGGGCACACCGACCCGCTCACCTGGCCGAAACCGTTCGACATCTTTTCCGACTTCCGTGATCGTGCCGACAATCTCATGACCGGGGATCAGCGGCGATTTCGGGTGCGGCAACTCTCCGTCGACGACATGCAGATCTGTCCGGCAGACCGCGCAGGCATGCACGCGGATCAGCACCTCATGGGGTCCTGGTCTTGGCGCCGGAACATCTTCGGCAACCAGCGGCAGGCCTCGCTGTCGATTGAATATCATCGCCCGCATTGTGCTCGCCTTAGAAAGATGATTTTCGCCAATTCCAAGACAATCGATCAAATTTCCCCGAAAGGCAAAGTATGAGCGCTTTTCAACACTAAGTCGCGTTGCGGTCGGATTTGTTCCACCTGATCAATATAAATCAGTAGTGGAACGATGCCTTGGGAACGGCTGTTCGCCCCTGTTCAATATTAGCGAAGGCAGCGCCTAAGCGTTGCTCTTGGTTCGCGGTTCGTCACTCGGGCAGGCCGATGGTCCGCCCGATAAGTCCGCTGGGCGGCCCTGCGCTGGTCCCGATGGCGGCCTCCTGCGATTCTTCGGGCCTAACTGTGTTTTTTCTGCTGCGTGCAGGTTGCGAACACCGCATTGTAGAGCCTCATAAGGCGTGCGGAGTAAACCGCAACATCGCCAATGGGGAAAACCGAATGTCTGTTCTAGGCGGACGACAGTTGCTGATCGACGGCAAATGGCGCGATTCAGTCTCGGGAAAGGTCTTCGAAAGCCGCAATCCGGCGACAGGCGAGCTCCTCGCTACTGTGGCCGAAGGCGATGCCGCCGACATCGATCTGGCGGTCGCTGCCGCCAGGCGTGCCTTCGAAGGGCCTTGGAGCAAGGCCAAGCCCTATGATCGCCAAAGATTGCTGCTGAAATTCGCAGACCTCGTCGAACAGCATATCGAGGAACTGGTAACACTCGACACTTTGGATATGGGCGCCCCTATCGCCGGTGCGCTCGCCAACCGGCAGCGTGTTCCAAGTATGATCCGGTACTACGCCGGTGTGGTTAACCATCTTTACGGCGAGACCCTACCCAATTCCGCGGCGGGGGAGATATTTACCTACACGACGAAGGAGCCGGTCGGCGTCGTCGGCGCGATCATTCCCTGGAATGGGCCGATCGGCACGACGATCTGGAAAATATGCCCGGTTCTGGCTACCGGCTGCACCGCAGTTTTAAAGCCGGCGGAGGAAACTCCTCTGACCGCGCTCAGACTAGGCGAATTGCTCCTTGAGGCAGGGCTGCCGGACGGCGTTATCAATATCGTCCCGGGTTTTGGTGCAACGGCCGGTGCCTCTCTGGCGGCCCATATGGATGTCGATAAGATCGCCTTCACCGGCTCCCATTTTACCGGACAGAAGATCGTCCAGGTCTCGGCCGGAAACCTGAAGCGCCTGTCGCTGGAACTGGGCGGCAAATCGCCCGACATTGTTTTCGCCGACGCGGATCTTGATGCGGCCGTGGCCGGAGCGTCGATGGCGGCCTTCGCCAATTGCGGCCAGATCTGCACCGCCGGCACGCGCCTGTTCGTCGAACGCAAGATTTACGATGAATTCACCGCCCGTGTCGCCGAATTCGGCAGGTCTTTGCGGATCGGCAATGGTATCGACCTAACCACCCAGATCGGGCCACTTGTGTCGCAAAAGCAGCTTGACCGCGTGACCGGCTATATGGCGATCGGCAAACAGGAAGGTGCGCGCACCGTATCGGGCGGTGAGCGCCTGACCGAAGGCATACTGGCGAACGGGTTTTTCGTACAGCCCACCGTGTTCGTCGACGTGCACAACGAAATGCGCATCGCTCGAGAGGAGATTTTCGGTCCGGTTATTTCGGCTATCCCGTTCGACGATATCGACGAGGTCATCAAGGGCGCCAACGCGACACAATTCGGGTTGGGCAGCGGCGTGTGGACCCGTGATGTGGGCAAGGCCCATCGCCTTTCCAAGGCAATCCGCGCAGGGGTTGTCTGGGTCAATTGCTATAACGTCTCAGACCCGGCCGTGCCGTTCGGCGGCTACAAGATGAGCGGCTATGGCCGTGAATCAGGTCGTCAGCAGCTTGACGATTATCTGAACGTCAAGTCGGTCTGGATAAAGACGGCGTAAAGGCGGCGCGCATGTCGAACGCAATGTGGCAGGCGGACCCGGATTCAGCCACCCTGGTCGTATTCAGTCTGCGCTAAGGGTTGGAAAGGGGGTACATAATGGAAAGTAATCATCTCACGATTGAAGGCGAGATCCAGGCCCATAGTGTAAGGGTGCAGGTTCGCAATTACGGACCGCCGTCGCCGCGGTTGGAATTGGTCACCGCTTGGCCGGACTATTCACTTGTCCGGTCACTCGGCCCAATCAGCTATAGCGCCAATACGGGTTCAAGCCGCTTCCTGGGTTTCGGCGAAGTTTTCCTCGTTCCGGCGGGGGTGCCGATAACATACAAGGGCCTCGGCGGCCCTTACCGTCATGTTTCTTGCAGGCTTGATGCAAGAACCTTCGAGGCGCTTACCGGTCTTGACAACGGCTGGGACGACGGGATGTTGACCGCCTGCCGCAATATCCGAACACCTCAACTCAATGCGGCTCTGCTCAGGCTTGCCCAGGAAACGCTGGCGCCCTCATTTGCTTCCGACATTCTCGTCGATTCGCTGGTGAATGTGATGACCGTGGATCTGGCCCGTTATTTTCGTCAGGCGCTGGGTGAGGCGCCGAAGGCCAAAGGTGGTCTGGCTCCCTGGCAATTGCGACGAATTGAGGAGCATGTGGAGGACTCTCCCGAGACCTCGCTGTCGATCAGCCATCTTGCCGAACTCTGCGGGATCAGCAGCGGCCATCTCATGCGAGCGTTCAAGCAGACCACCGGCGAAACCGTTCACAGCTATGTCGACCGGGTGCGTTTGACGAAGGCCCAGCGCCTTCTGTGCGAGACCAAGCTCCCTTTGAAGACAATCGCCGCTGAACTCGGCTTCAGTACGCCCAGCAGCTTTTCGTTTGCTTTCAGACGGGCGACAGGCGGCACCCCAGCAAGCTTCCGCGAGCAACTGCGCAAGGCTGCTTCGCGACCGTCGATTGGTTCGAAAACGCACTAATTTTCCGATTCCCAACACGAAGCAAGGAAGGGTACGGCGGCGGCGTTTTGTGCGCTTGCCTAAGGCGCGGCTGTCCGCCTAGGGTCGCTTTTAGAGGCGACGATGGCGCCTTCGTTTAATCTCGAAGGGTGTGCTGTTTTTGATCGAATTCGATCCCTATTCGGAAGAGTTGTTCGACAACCCCTTTCCGGCCTATCAGCGACTGCGGGACGAAGCTCGGGACCTCTATATCGAGAAATATGACTGTTTCTTCCTGTCGCGGTTCGAGGATGTTCACAACGCTTGCCGCAACAAGAGCTTCAGTCATGCACGCGGTACCACGCCGATGACCCTGCTGCAGGGCTATCCGCCGCCGGGTCGCGCCCTGTCCAGTATGGTGCCGCCCGAACACACGGCGCTTCGGGCTACCTTGAACCCTGACTTCTATCCCGATGCCGTGCGGGCAATGGAGGTCGAGGCGCGCACCGTCGTGCGCGGCTATCTCGATGAGTTGGCGCCGCAAGGCACGTTCGACGCAAACGCAGATTATGCTCAGCGTCTCGCAGTCTACCTGACATTGCGGATTATTGGCCTGCCTCTGGAAGATGCCGATTGGGTTGCCGCGCAAGTTAAGCTCGCCTTCAATCGCGCACCGGGCATTCGTGGTCCGACCGAGGCGGCGAACCAGGCCAATAAGAACCTTCAGGACTATGCCTGGAACGCCATCCGTGAACGGCGCAGCAGGCCTCAAGGCAGCGGTGTCCTCGAGAAATTGATGAATTTCGAATTCCAGGGAAAGAAGCTCCCGGATGAGGAACTGATCTCGAACATATTCCTCTTCATCATCGGCGGCAGTGAGACGGTCCCCAAGGCATTCGCCGGAGCTGTCTATCAGATGCTGCAAAATCCGGGTCAGCGCGCCGAACTGGCGGCCGACCCGTCACTTGCCCAAGATGCTTTCTGGGAGGCGTTGCGGACCGACATGCCCACGTTGATGCTTGGCGCGACAGCCGAAGTCGACACGGAAATCTGCGACGGTACCAAAGTGCGCGCCGGACAGAAGATCATGCATCTTTGGGCCTCGGCCAATCGCGACGAGCGGGAATTTCCAAACCCGGATCGGTTCGATATCCATCGCCGCGCGACGCGAATCGTATCCTTCAACCCTGGGCGTCATATCTGTCTCGGCATCCATGTCGCGCAATTGGAGGGGCGGGTCCTGCTGCAGGAACTGCTGGCGCGCGTTCCCGACTACGAGGTCGACGAAAGCCGCACAGTCAAACTGCGCTCGGAAATGTTCCGCGGATTCCAGTGCTTGCCGATCACCTTCAAGCCGTTTTGACCTCGTGAGCAATCGCTTCGAACATCTACTGGCGCCCGGTCGCATCGGTTCGATGGACCTGCGTAACCGCATCGTCCATGCCCCAATGTCGCTGGGGCTTGGGGCGGGCGACGGCACCTGCGGCGAACGTTATCTGGCCTATTACGCCCAGAGGGCCAAGGGCGGAGCCGGGCTCATCAATATCGGCACCGTCTCGGTCGGCTATCCGGAGGGCGCAGTAGACGCCAAGCAGATTGCGGCTTCGGACGATAAATTCCTGCCCAACCTGAAGACTCTCGCCGACCGCGTGCATGCACATGGCGCAAAGATTGCTCTTCAGCTCAATCACAACGGTGTACAAGCCGGATTGGATCGCGCTCTGGGGCGGCCTCTGGCGACGCCGTCGCAGCCTGTGAGCAAGCGCGGCGATCTTGCCGATATTTATCTGCCTGAGGAACTGGCTGCGCTTGCAGCCGGCAATCCGGTCACCGGCGAGGTTACCTACCAGATACTCGACGCTGCAGGCATCCGGCGGATCGTCGACATGTTTGCTGCTGCTAGCTTGCGCTGCCAAAAGGCAGGGATCGATGCGGTCGAGATTCATGCCGGTCACGGCTATTTATTGGCCGGATTCCTGTCGCCGGTGACAAATTTGCGCACCGATGAATACGGTGGATCGCCTGAGAATCGTGCCCGATTTCTGGTCGAGGTCTTGCACGCGGTACGAGCCATTGTGGGCCCCGAATTTCCGGTCTGGTGCAAGCTCGATTCGACCGAGTTCGAACTGGACGGTGGAATTTCTCTCGAGGATGCCAAGATCACCGCGCAGATTTCCGAAGCGGCAGGTGCGGATGCGATCAGCGTCAGCGCCTATTCCGACACCTCGAAGGCTGTGACGCATTCCGGTTCGCATACGCCGCAACAGCCGGAACTGCTCGTGCCTAATGCCGAAGCGATCAAACGCGTGGTCAGCGTGCCGGTTATCACAGCCGGTAGGATCGAGCTGGCAGATGCAGACCTGCACATTCGGCAAGGCCGTTTCGATTTCGTTGCCTTCGGTCGCAAACTGCTGGCCGATCCCGATCTGCCGCGCAAGTTGACGCACGGCAGGGCGGATGCCGTTCGTCCCTGCATCTATTGCTACAGCTGTATAAGCCAGGCCTATTTCCGTCGGCCGGTCATCTGCACGGTCAATCCGGAAATGGGCTTTGAATTCCAACGCGCCTCGACACCAGCCCCACACGCCAAGCGTGTCGTGGTTGTCGGTGGCGGTCCTGTGGGCATGGAAGCGGCGTTGCGGCTGAAGGGTAGGGGACATAGGCCGATCCTGATCGAGAAGTTGGACAGGCTCGGCGGGGCGTTCGTCGGGGCGGCGATCACCTACGAGCCTAACGACCGCTATTTGGCATGGCTAAAGCGTGAGGTCGAAAATGAGGGCATCCAGGTCTGCCTCAATTCGACGGCCACGACGGACACCCTGGCCGGGCTGAATCCCGATGCGGTGATCGTGGCCACCGGCGCGGCGCACGACTATCCGGCCATTGCTGGTATCGACCGCTCGAACGTGATTTCGCTCAAGGCACTGCTGAGTGCAGCAAACGCGACCCCACTGGGCCCGAATGTCGTGATCCTAGGTGGCCAGGTTGTGGGTTTGGAACTGGCGGAATGGCTAAGCCGCAGGGGTAAAAAAATATCGGTCTTAGAGACGGAATCAAAACTCGGCGCAGGTTTGGCGATCGTGCGGCGCGCCCGGATTTTGTTCGAGCTCAAGCGAGACGGCGTCGCGCTCTATGCAGGCGTAGGAGACATAGCGGTCCAGGAGGACGAGGTTGTCTGGCGCGATCCGGATGGCCAGGTGCAAAGGGTTGCGGCCGACAATGTCGTCGTAGCCACCCGCGGCGGGGCTGATCTGGCACTGGCCGAACAACTTAAATCGTCGGGATTTAATGTTTTCAGCGCCGGAGACTGCAGCGGCGAATTTCATCTCGAGGCGGCGATCCGGTCCGTGGCCGAGATAGTCGATCGGCTATAGATGCTTCAGCGCATCCAATCGCTGTCTGGCCTTTTCGATAATCGGCCCGACCTCATCGAATCGCTTTGCATAGCGCCAGAGTGGCAACTGCAGATGGGTCGCTCCAGCGGCAATGAAACTCGGCGCTTGGGCGAAGGCGGCATCCAGCATCCGATCGATATCGTCGCCGGGGAATGTCGGCAACGCCGCACGAATGCCCAGGCTTCCTTCCACCAGCCCATGGGCGACCTCGGCCGCGCGCAGATGGTCGCGGCCTTGTGCAATTTCGATAGCGCTCAGATTGCCGAATGGCAGCCATCCCTGACCCAACCGCGCTATGCGTTCGGCAGTCTTGCGGGTTGGTGGCCCTGCCAGCCAGACCGGAATATCCGCGCCTAATAGCGGTGTCGGCTGGCAATAGAGCCGCTCGAAATTGACGGTCGACGAATGGAAGCTCGACGGGCCGCCGGCCCATAGAGTACGGCATGCGCCCAGCGTATTCTCAAGATGCTCCATAGCCCGTGGCGGCTCCACTCCGACTGCCATCAGTTCCGGTATGTGCCAGCCTGAGCCCAGCCCCAAATCGAGCCGGCCTTCGGAAACATGGTCCAGCGTTGCAACCATTTTCGCCAGGACAATTGCCGGCCGCAGGGGCGCGATCAGAATGCCGGTTGCCAACCGTAATGTTCTTGTGCGCCCCGCGATTGCGGCGAGCGCCACCAGCGGGTCGGGATAGTTTTCATTCGGCTGAAAAGGAAATTTGGCGGCCTCGCCGACACCTTCGATAACCTGCGCCAGGGCGACATGTTCGCTAAAGACTGCCTGATCGGCGCCGGCCTGCTCGGCGACGAGCCCCATGTCGACCAATCGTGCGTTGCGACCTTCTGTCAGGTGATCCACATGCGATAGAAAGATTGACAGATGAATGCGCCTTGTCATTCCGCGGCCTTGAGCACGTGGCGGGGACCCAATCGTCCTGAAATGATGGTCGACAGGGCGATCGCTAAGCCGCCGGCGCCTAGCAGCAAGCCCGTGATCATGAAGATCGCATGATTACCGAAACTCGCTCGGATCGGCGCAACGAACAGCGGATTGAAGAAATGCCCAAGAAACATCGAAGACAGCAGAAATCCGATCGCCTGGGTACGCTTCTGTGCGCTGACCCGGTCCAGTACGCGGGCGATCATATAGGGAATGACAAATCCCGCTCCGAAGCCGGAAATGACGATACCGGCAATCTCGACCGGTATGACGTGAACCAGGCCGATCACCGCGTAGCCGACGCTCAATAAACCTATGGCGAAAACGATCGTCCAACGGTTCAGCGCGCGATAGAACCAGCCGAACGAGAATGAGCCGACGATTCCGATGATGGAGGACAGCGCCAAGATACGGGACAGGCTGACGGGGCTGGTTAATCCATCCTCCTTCAGCAGGAACCCCATTTGGAACGACGGCATTGTATGGGCGATCGAGAGCAAAGTCGTCAGCCCATAGATCGGCCAGAGCGACAGTACCGAAAAATGTGCGCTCACGGGTTGGGTCGGCGCTTTGCCCAGCGGTTTGCGGAATGCGGCTACTGCAAGCGCGGCCACTCCGAAGGCCAGCATGTACATCCAGAAGGGCGCCCTCCAGCCATAGGCTTGGCCGATCATGCCCGAAAGTAGAACTGTCACCAGCGTACCGGTGGAGCTGATCGCCGATCGGATGCCGATAAGTCGGGCGCGCCGGGCCCCGGTAAAGCGGGCACCCAAAATCCCGGTCATTGCGGTATCGATATTTACCGAAGCAAAGCCAAGGGCGAAACGCACAGTCAGGAACAGGCCGATGCTGTCTGCCACCAATGCCACAGATCCGGCCAAACCATAGAGGATCAACCCGCCGAGAAGCTGCTGTTTTAGGCCGAAGCGAGTTCCCATCCAGCCGGCAAGCGGCCCGCCAATCGCCATGCCGAGCGGCGCCATGGTCAGCATTAATTGTGCCCCGAATATGCCTTGGCCCTTGGCGCCAAAGTAATCGGCGATAAAGGTCAGCGACGGAGTAACGGTGGTAAAGGTCAGCGTCGCCAGAATTCCGCCGCTCATCAAAACGATAAGCATAAGGATAGGCACCCGGCTTTCATCTGCCACTGCATTTGCAGCGGGCTCATTCATAGCCGAATCGCTTGGAAATACCGCCATCGCCATCACTTCCCCGTGCCCTGCACTCTAAACGCGCAGGGTCGTTGACCACATGATAGCAGGCACCGTGCCGTTCCGCCGAGACGGTTTTTCGGTCTCGATCCGCCTTGGTGTGCAGAAGGCAGACTGGAACGCGGCTTTAGTTCACCGCAATAATTGCGTCGCGCAGCTCATAGCCGACGGTCAGCGTATTCCATTCCAGGGTCGGTGGCTTCTCCAGGCGCAGGCCGGGCATTTTTAACAGCCGCTCCAGGAAGATTGCGCTTTCTTGCAGCGCGACTGCAGCGCCGGGGCAGCGATGATTACCATCTCCGAAACTCATGGATCCCATCAGGCCCTTTGTCTCAGCGCGCTCCGGTACCAGCTGATATGGGCATTCGCCGGCTGCCACCGGGTCTGCGTTCGCAGCTCGGACGTCCATATCGATCAGTGTGCCCGCGGGAATATGCGTGGTCTCGCCATCATGCTCGAACGTCAGGTCGCATTGGGCACGCCGGTAAAGTGCGCCGACCACCGGTTCAAGCCGCAAAATTTCTTCCAGAATGGCGATCCTCTCGGCCTCGTCGGTTCCGACGAATCTGGCGCGCAGTTCATCCTGTTCGAGAAGGTGCCAGGCCGCCATGACAATGAATTCCCGTGTCGTCACCATGCCGGCTGCACCATAAGTCATGCATTCGGTCAGGATTTCCCTGTTGGAATATCCCTGGCTGATCAAATGCGAAATTACATCCTCTTTCGGCGCGCGGCGGCGCGAACGGATTGCCGGTTTCACGTCCAGCCAGTAAAAGCCCAAAAGATTGAGATTGTTGAGAATCCTGTTGAGCATCGCGCGAAGCGGGCTGATATTGCGCTTCACGCCCCGGGTGAAGAAACTATTCAAACGCCGGGACATCCCTGCCAGCGAACTGTCAGTCAGCCCGATTATCTCGGCCGCGACAGCGACCGCCATCTCCAGGCTCATATCGGACAGGTCGGCCCGGCCTGCCGCTTTCAGGCGGCCCATCAGCCGGTCGCTGAGCATATTCATCAGGTCGCGATAGCGGCTGGTCACCACTCTGGGCGCGAAGAAGCGCGCGCTCGCGGTGCGCTGCTTCTGGTGGACCTCGCCCTCCTGGAACAGGACCGGCGTGCTGCCCTGGGCGCTCGCCTTCATCACCAGATCGGCCATGAAGCCTGCCTGCCGCGTACCACCGCTGCGCAGAATCTTGCGCGTCAGTTGGAAGTTTTCGACCTTGATACCGCCGTTTGCGAGCTTTCTGGTGCGAGCTTCGCTGCCCGCTGCCGCAGCGGCGGACTTGCGTTCGTCGGTGCCCGGCTGGTAGGGGCAAGTCTGTGCGGTCTTAAGCGCCTGTGCCTGGCTCATCGTTACCCCATACTTATGATCCAATATAGATCATAAGTATGGCTTCGTTGCCGGCTAATCAAGCGCGCGAAGGCGAATTGCGGGAAGGAAACGAAAGTAATGACGGACCCCAGGGTTACCAAAACCCGTGCGGCTCTTGCCGAGGCGGTTCTCGCCTTGGCAGCCGAAAAGCCGTTTGCCGATGTTACGATTACCGAAATCGCGGAACGCGCCGGTGTCGGCTATGCGAGCTTCTTCCGCCACTACAAGGACAAGGATGCCCTGCTTTCGGATGTGGCCGATACGCTGGTCGACGATCTGATAGCCATCATCATGCCGGCGATGCAGGACGACGACACCGAAGCAGCCTCAATTGCGATTTGCCGATATGTCGACGAACAAAGGCTGATAGCACGCGCGCTCCTCGCCGGTGGCGCTGAAACGACCGTGCGGCGCCACATTGTAGCGCGTGCGATCGCCCAATCGACGATTTGGACAGACCCTCCGCGTGAGGAGGTACCACAAGAGCTTTTGGTGACCCATTCGGTTGCGGCAACTTTGGGGCTTCTGACCTGGTGGCTGGAACAGGGTATGGATATATCCGCCGAAACAATGGGCCGGGTCGTCAACCGACTTGTTATGGCTCCGGTGCGTACGATGCAGCGGATATAGGGGGCGGCGCGACGACTATGATTGCCGGATCGGCTCAGATGGCATCAAGTACGCAAAGAGGCGGGGGACAATGACAAATAAGACTTTGGAACAACGCATCGCCGAGATTGAGGCACGGGAAGAAATCAAGGAATTGCGGGCGCGATATGGCTGGTACGCCGTGCGAGGCCAATATGCCGGCATTGCAGGTCTTTTCGCGCCGGACGGGATTTTCGAGTTCGGCACGCCCTCCGGCCGCAACAGGCTGGTCGGCCGTGAAGCGATCTCCGCTGCATTGGCGCGACTGGTAACCCCATCGGCCGTGATGCCGATGCTTCATAACCATACGATTTCGATCGTCGGCGAGGAGGCCCACGGCACCTGCGCGATGGAATCGCGCGTTGCGCCGAACTATGCCTCGGGCTTCGTCGGTTATTACCATGACAAGCTGCATAGATTTGAAAGCGGATGGCTGTTTACAGAGCGGCGTTGGTTTCTTTATGCGCCGGTCTTCGAGGATAGCGGACTGGGCCTTGACGGTCTGCCTGTCGCGCCGTCGCGCTGATCTGGTCCGACTTTAGGAAAAACGAAGGTCCAATCGCTCCAGCCGCCGGACAAACAAGCTGGGTATCAGCACCGCACCGCCGTTGCCCAGCCATATCCGGTTGGTGTGCGCAAACAGCCTTTCCAGAACAACGCGCACCTCCTGCCTTGCCAGAGCGGCGCCGAGGCAGAAATGGAGCCCGTGGCCATAGGCAAGGTGCCGCCGCAAATTCGGTCGTTCCAGGTCCATATGGTCGGCGTCTTCGATGGCGGACTCATCGCGGTTAGCCGAGGCCCATAAAAGCTGAAGACGGTCACCTGGCTCCAGCTCGATTTCTCCCAGCCGACACCTGCGCATCACCACGCGATAATGGCCCTTGAACGGGGATTCAAGACGTGCGCTTTCCTCGGCCAAAGCCGGAATGAGGCTCGGATTCTCTCGTAGGCTCGTTTGCAATCCGGGCGTCTCCACCAGCAGGCGCAGCGTGTTGCCGATCAGGCTCATGGTCGTCTCAACTGCCGCGCCGTTCAGAACGAGCAGAATGTTACGCGCCGTGGTCGAATCGGTGACGCCGTTGTCGATCATTTGCGCCAGATGCCCTGTCATCCCGCAATTGGATCCGCCCCGCGCTTGCTCAAGCTGACGATGATATAGGCCGATAAAGCCACCGTTTCGGGAAGAATCTCGGCAATCTGTTGTATGGTGCGCGTACCGTGCAGCAGGTCACCGCCCTGCACGCCCCATTTCATGATTTGGCCCGCATCCTCGGCAGGAAAGCCCAGAATCCAGGTAACGACGAGTGCGGGCAGCGGGCCGGCAAGCTGCTCCATCACGTCGCCACCACCCTGATCCAGCAGAGGCCGCAGCAATCGGTCGACGGCCTCCACGACGGACGTTTCCATCTTGGCGATGGAAATCGGGCTGAGCCCGGGTTGCGCCAGCTTGCGATGGATGCCGTGCACCGGTGGATCGGCAGTTGCGATCGCGGCGCTCGCGATAACATCGAGCGGAAAATCCATCACCGCGGGCCGGCCGTCGTCACCTCGGACGAGAATTCCGGTCAGATTCGACGAAAAATCCTCGGTCCGGGCTACGGCTTCGACCACCAGGTCCCAACTGGCCACAAGGAAAGCCCGCGTGCCGGGCACCTCCCAAACCGGCGCCTCGCGTCTCAACTTTGCGTAAAAATCATAGGGCGCATTCATCAGGTCAGGGTCGAGAAGATTGACCGCCACCAAGTCGATTTCCTTTTGCGTGACGGCTTTCATCTTCGGCCCTTCAGTTCGTCGAACTGTGGATGTGCTGTTGTCAGTGTGGCACGCGGCGTTTCGTACACATCCAGGGGTAATATGCCGGCCAGAGCTATGACGGCAGGTGCCGTTCCCAGTCCGGCATCATCGAAATTCTCATTTGGCCAAAGGCTGACGATCGCGTCGGCCGGAAAGATACTGTCATCATAGGGGCGCACGATATCCAGCGTTACCCGCCTTAGGCTGTTGCCGGAAAACAACCTCAAAGCCCAGTTGTTTACGAAGGTGATGAAGGCGGCATGAGAAATATCGGGTGGGCGGGTCAGCATCAGAGCATATCGGCGCGCCGGTCCCATCTGGACGCCGCGCGGCGCCCCCGCAACCAGCCGCTCTTCGACTGTTGCACGGAACCCGTTCCCTGCCACGAAGCGATCCGCATCCTCTCGCAATATGGCTCCGGACGGGGAAGAGGCGAGCGCGGCGGCGGCCGCTGGATCGGCCAGCCAGAACTCCGACAACACGTCGAATCCCGGCTCGTCCGATGTGGCAAGATAGCTGCGGGCATATTTCATGAACTCCACATGCCGTATCGCCAGCGGCACATGTTTTGTCTCGTAGTATTCGCGAAACTGGTCGCGAGTCAGGCTGGGTCGTCGCCGGATAAGGGCGATGGTTTTCATGGAATGCCGCCTTCCCCCGTCTCCATCACCCGAGCCGTGCCATCAAGGTCGCAGGCCCCCGTAATGTCGCGCCAGTGATCCTGGTCGTTTCCGGCTCTGCCAGTTCGATTGCGGGATAGAGATCCAGCAGCGTGTTGACTGCAACAACCATCTCCCGTTTGGCCAGAACCGCGCCGATGCAGAAGTGGATCCCTGCGCCGAATGTCGTGATTTTCTTCGAACGGCGGTTGAGATCGAATGCCTCGGGCCGCTCGAACATGCGCGGGTCTCGATTTGCCGACACTACGCTCAGCAACAGATAGGTGTTGGCCGGAATAAATGCTCCGCGCCATTCGATATCCCGAGGGACCAGCCGTGGATAAAGTCCGATGGCCGGTTCCCATCTCAAGGCCTCGTCGATAGCTGCAGGGATCAGGCTACGATCCTCTCTCAGCTTTGTCTTCAGGCCCGGAACGGTCAGCATCGCCATGATGAAATTGCCGAGCTGCCTGAAAGTCGTGTCCGCGCCGGCGGGAAACAGCACGCGCAGAAACGAAACGATATCCACGTCTTTCAACCGTTCCCCGTCAACTTCTGCTCGTGCCAGCCGAGACAGGAAATCACCGCCGGTTCCTCGCCGCCGTTCATGGATGATCGGAGTAACGTAATCCTCGAACTCTCTGGATGCTTTCATCGCATCTTCCAACGCCCAACTCGATGCCGTCAGATCATGTGCCCAGCGTTTGAATTTGCGGTCGTCCTCGACCGGCAATCCTAATATTCGGACGATAACGGATATGCCGTACATCTCGGCAAAATCGCCGATGAGGTCGACGGTTCCGCCGCCGGCTGAAGTCAGCTTGCCCAAAGCCGAGCGCGCTTCCGGCGCCATCAGGTCGCGCTCGTAACGGTCGATTGCGCTGGCGGTAAAGGCCGATGAAACCAAGGCGCGATGCGTCCGGTGCTCGTCTCCAGTCATCGAAAACAGGCTCCGCCCTTGGGCCGGTTCGGCGAAACGCTTGGCGCCAGCGTGGAGCGGAATGTCCTTTTCGTCGCCGAAAGCAAAACTGACATCGTCGAAACGTGTCACCAGCAGGGCTTTCTCAGCATGGCGCATGACCGGAAAAAATCTGTCCCGTTCGCGCAGATCTGCCGTCAACTCTTGGATATGCGGCAAGAGATCTGTTGCGAAATCGACATCCGGATGAACGACCTCGCGCTCCATCGGCCGTTCGATGCCACTCATCGCTTCGTCTCCGGCAGGATGCGTTCGTGTACTAGATCGAGCAGTCTTTTATAGTCCGTCACCGTTGCAAGCCCACGGGGTGCCAGTGCGATATGGTCCAGCCCGGCATTGCGGTAGGCGCCCAGAGATCGGGCAATCTGGCTCGCCGATCCCATCAGCGGAAATTGCCTGCTGTCTATGGGTGCGTCTATGTCCTGGACCGTGAGCGACGCATACATCGATATCGGGACCTGTTCGAATGGCCGTCCTGCGGCTTTGCAATCCTGCGCAAGTTCCGCACGGGCGGCTGCGACTTGGTCCGGCTCCATGTCGATCAAATGCCAGCCGTCGCCGCGTTTCGCCGCGCGGCGACGGGCCGGGCTGTTTCGCCCGCCGATCAGTAAGGGAACTGTGCCGTTGACCGGTTTTGGTTCGAAACCGATATCACGTAACTTCCAGAATTCGCCGTCGAAGCACGGGTTTTGGTCGCGCCAAAGCACCCGCATCAGGTCGATCTGCTCGTCGAACAGCCTTCCCCGGTCGGACCATGACACGCCCAGAACCTCATATTCCTCTTTGATCCAGCCTAATCCGACACCCAGTCGCAATCGGCCCTGTGCCAGAACATCGAGGCTGGCCACCAACTTGGCGCTGATCACGGGATGGCGTAGCGGCAACAGATAGACACCGGTCCCAAGCAGCACCTTGGAGGTACGCGACGCTATGGCCGCAAGCGTGATAAGCGGGTCCAGAATCGGCCACGCATTCGGCAGGCTGTAATGAGGCTGGTTGGTATAGGGATAGGGCTGTGAAGAGACATGCGGTAGCACAACGTGGTCCACGACCCAGACGGAGTCGAAGCCCAGTTTTTCTGCATATTCGGCGATCTCGACAACTGCGGAGCCCGTCGCCAAGGCCCCGGTATTGGGAAGGCTTACCCCGATTAGCATTGCTTATTTCTTGTTCGTCGTTACCCAACCGTCACTATGGCAAGGTTGGGCCCGTAACCCAACCATTCTTGGGACTGAAAAATGATCATGCTGTCCCATTGGCGACGGATAGCACCGGAAAGCGTAAGTATGTTGGCTACTCTACATCGCGCACTCTTGCAGGATTCCGGGGTTGGCCGCATCCAACGCCGCTAGGGCAATGCTAAACTTGGGCAGCAGGGGGATTTCAATGGCTTTCGCCTTCGATGAAAACGGTGGAGACCGATCCGCCGACAGCGCGATTGCTGCAGTCGTCAAAGACATCGACCGGACTGTGGAATTCTATGGCCGAGCCTTTGGCATCGGTCCTTTCGAATTGCGCGAGGTCGATGTAAAGGATGCCGTCTGGCATGAGCGTCAGGCCCCGTCGCGCTTGCGCATCGCGTCCGCCCCGCTCGGGCCCTGCGAGATGGAACTGATAGAGGTTGTCTGCGGCCGTCCGCCCCATGCCGAGTTCCTCGACCGCTATGGAGAGGGCATGAACCATCTCAATCTCGACTATCGCGATGCAGAATCCTATCTCGGCCGGATGCTGACCTTGCACGTCAATGGCATTCATCATTTCTGGGGCTTCCCCCATTCCGGATTCTGCTATGTCGACAGCGAGGCAATTGGTGGAATTACTTTCGAGGTCATGCGCGGCAGCGGTCATGCCGGCAAGAAGGGGCACAATCATTTGGGCCTTGTCGTTGCCGACACCGATCGGACGATCGCCTATTTCCGCGACGTCATCGGTCTGCCCGAATTTCGTACCAACAGCTTTCCGATGAAAAATGCGACCTATCGCGACAAGCTCATCGACGCCTCGTTCAAGGCCAGCTTTACCGATCTGGGGAAGGGCAGCCTCACCCTGATTCAGCCGCTCGAAGGCGAAAGCCCCTTCGCAGATTTCCTCGGAAATCGCGGGGAGGGCATGCATCATCTTTGCTTGGCGGTTGATGATCGCGACGTTGCTGCGGCCGGTTTGAGCGCAAAAGGAGTCCAAGCCGTTTGGAGCAGCCGCGCGGCAGACCTGACCCTGTTGGACACTCAGGCAATTGGCGGCATGCGCTTCGCGCTTAAGTCCGCCACGACTTAAGCAGGTTCACCCGCCCATAAAGCCTTTTAGCGGCCCCATGTCGAAATAATCGCGCCAGGCGACGATCTTGCCGTCGTGAACCTCGAACACTCCCATCACCGGCAGTTCCAGACGTCCGGCCGGCAAATCGAAACAGTCGGTGCGTTCGTTCATTACCAAGCTTTTGCCGTCCGAGAGCGAATGATGAATACGCCAGTCGATGTGGCTCGCCGCGCTTAGGAACCCGCTCAGCATGCCGCGAATGGCTTCGTGCCCCTGAACCGGCGCAATCGGGATGTTGTGATAGACCGCGTCTGCGTGAAAATGCGACAGGGCGCCGTCCAGATCCTTTCGCATGCAGGCTGCGATCATCGCGGCGACGACGGTTTCCGGGTCGGCCATAGTAGCTTTCCTCTCGATAATCTTGTCTTGCTTACAGCCGGGCGATCACCGTGTCCTGGCAAGTCTTTATCCACCGCTCGAGGTCTTTGACGTCGGTGCTCATCGCCTCATGGGCGACGCCGATCAGCCGCGTCACGCCCAGATCGGCATAGGCTTTCATAATGCCGAGATCGCTTGATGCGCCGAATTTCCA